>Ga0194061_1001605_pt1 | contig 12982 bp, 9 predicted proteins | sample SepL2221m_MetaG_FD_163423 | JGI IMG/M metagenome (GOLD analysis project Ga0194061, IMG submission 163423) | Anoxic zone freshwater microbial communities from boreal shield lake in IISD Experimental Lakes Area, Ontario, Canada - Sep2016-L224-21m | ecosystem: Environmental > Aquatic > Freshwater >...
GGTACACGGGGATCGTGTTGACCACCTGCATTGATGACAGCGGAACCCCTGTAGATTGAACTTCCGGGAGAATGACCATGGTCACCAAGCGTGAACACGAACTGGACCACGACGCCGCCGATCACCACCGCAAGGCAGCCCACCACTTCACCGTCGCCGCCCACGAACACCTGAAGGCCGCCGAGGCCGATGCGCATGACGATCATGTCGGCGCCGCCCATCATGCCCATCTGGCGTACGGTCATCAAATCGAAGGCATTCGCCATGCCGAGATCGCAGCCGTCGAGGAAGAGCATGCCGATCCTGAAGACGAGGACCACGGACATCCCGAGGATCACGTCGCCGATCATTGATCAGCCAACGCGGTGACAAGCCCGGCCAACTTTCCGGACCCACCGCAATGGAGCACTCCAACCCCTTGGGGATATGCCGGATTGGCCCGACACGGCATATCCCCAACGGGTGACTCTTTCATACGGTGAAGCAACCATCGGGGGCACGTCTGACATGCCCTCCCCGTACGCCGTACCATTCCCCTCAATGCCCCCCGCCACACCCCCGCCATCGAGCGGCGAACTGCCAGACACCCACCCAGGCGATGACGCCGGTGGTCAGTTCGAGGAACATCCCCTGACCGGTGAGTGGTCGGCGTCGCCGGCAACATTTCTTGAGGTCCTCGCCGAGGCACCACCAGGTGCGACGATCGAACTCGGCGCGGGCGTATACCGCATCCCCGCCACCATCAATTTCCGTCGGCACGCCTTCCTGATCGGTGCGGGCAGTACACGGACCCGTCTGGAATCCACCGGGCCGGGCCCGGTCCTCCGCCTCGCTGAGAGTGCCGCCCTGGCCCTGCGTGATCTCACAATTGCGGTGGTCAATGACGCGCTCGGCAACGTCATCGAAGCGACCGATGGTGCATTGATCATGGAGCGCGTGCGCGTGACCGGTGCGCGAGGACGCCGGAACACCTCAACGCCAGAGACACCGGATGACGCCTCGCCGGAGCCCGGATATGGCTTGGTGGTCGGTGGCGCAGTGTGGGCGACGATCACGAGTTGCCAGTTCGACGGCAACGAAGCCGGTGGCATCTGCGTGCGTGATGCGTGCGCCCCAACCATCGTGGACATCCAGACCGAAGGCGGAACCGCGGGGGTCGTCTTTTCCGGCCAGAGCGCCGGGGCACTGACCCGTTCACGGTGCATTGGTTCCGCCATCGGGATCCTCGTCCTGGACCGTGCCCGGCCTGTCCTGGACGCGAACACGTGCCGCGCGAACACCCATACTGGCATCGCTTACCGGCTTCTCGCTACTGGTCTCGCGCGTGCCAACGACTGTTCGGACAATGGGTCTGCCGGGATCTGGGTCGGTGATGCGGCCACCCCAACACTCGAGAGCAACCAGTGTCGGGGCAACCGCACGGCGGGCATCGTGTACCGACGGGCATCCGGTGGCATCGCCGTCGGGAACAGTTGCACCGGCGGGGCCATTGCCGGCATCTGGATAGGGGAGGGCGCGTGTCCCGAACTCGAGTCCAACCGGTGCGAAGCGAATGGCACCGGCCTCTCCTACACCGAATTCGGGGCCGGCAGTGCCCGCGGGAACATCTGCGCGGCAAACTCCCTCTTCGGCATCAGTGTGTCCGTACTGGCTTCACCGGTCCTGGAAGCGAACGACCTGTCCGGCAATGTCCTTGGCACCATCGTCGACCACCGCATGCCTGACTCCGGTGCCCTGATCGTCCCGAACTGACCGGGAACGCGCCACGTACCGCCACACGCTAGAGTAAAGGCGAACCTCCGGGGTTACGTGACCGTTTCGTCCATCCCGGAAATGACTGGATCGAGATCGATGACACCACCTGCGACCGCAACGGTGCGACTGGCCTCTGTCCGCCTTCGCCATCCCGTTCGGAACGAACCGGCGCATGTCTTCACCCATGACGCCTGGCGTGACGCCGCCAGGACCCTCCTGCGTCACCGTCGTGGGGTCGAGATCGTTCACGCAATCCAGTCAATCGGTCCCACCGCGCAACCGGATGTCGCCGCACACCTGGCACGCGTCGCCACCACGATTCACGGCGAGTCCCGACGTGCCCACGGACTGGCGTGGTGGTGGACCGGAGTCGGGGTTGTCGCCACACTCCTGGTCGCCTGGTTCGACTCGCTCACGGACCTGCTGACCGCCCTTACGGCAACCGGCGGCGCCGCGTTCACCGTAACGATCGGTCTGATCCCCGCAATCTTGGCATGGCGTCACGCTTGGGGCCACGCCTCAAGGGCACGTGATGCCGGTGCAATCGCGCGCGCGATCGGCAGTGCGCGGGTGCGTCGGTCGCAAGTGCTTGACGAGGGAAACGAGGATGTCGATGCCTTCGGCCGTGAATACCTGCCGTCGCTGACCGAACTCGACAATCTCGTCTCACGTCTGCCGGAAAGCCCGCTTGAAGCATGTTCACGGGCCGCGGCCCTCGCCCTCACGATCAGTCGAGGGGCGTCGAGGCACGGATTGGCACCTGTTGCTGACGCGTATCACGAGCTATACGTGATCCTCAGCGTTGCGGACATCCAAGGGGTACGAACCGAACAGTCCGGCGGAATGCTCGCCGACTCCCGTGTCAGAACCCTCTTGCGTCGGGCCTCCGGGACCATCCAGTCCGCGCTTGCGCCCTTCAGCGTCTCCGGAAGCGTCAAATCATCACTCTTCATGCCACTTGCGGGAGCCTCCGCAGCCGCTTTAGCCATCGTGGTGACCACCTTCGTCACCGGCCTGTTTGTCGTGGCCCCAGACACCGCGGTAATCATCGAACCGCCGGAAGCACGCCTCGCGCGGGGACTCGTGTCCATGGGCCTTGAAGCCGCGTTGCTCGGCCTTGACAGCGGCGCTCGGACTGTCATCCGCGAACCCGGCATCCAGAACACCTGGCCACCCCCATTCGCCGACAGACGCGCTGTTGCCCTGGGCGAACAGTTCACCGCGGTACGTGCCATCGTCACGCAAACCGGACCGGACTCGTTCACCGTCATCCAGATCCGGGTGCGGTTCCGGATCGTTGACCTGGCCCAATGGGCACGCTACGACACTGGAGGGTCCGGACCAGTCCGTCTCGGACGCGCAATCTCCAGCGAACTCCAGGGGCGCATTGAGGTGCAGAACCGCGATCTGGTCCAACGCGCATCTCGCGACCCCGCGCTCGCTCAAAACCCTCGCGTTCTGATGCGCGAGGTGGAACAAGTCATGGTGGCACAACTGCCTGCCATCCTGAACCAGTTCAACGTCACGATCGGCTCAAGTGACGCGGCCCGTGAAGCCGGTGTGCGCGTGGAACCGATCCGGCAGGCAGATATCCGCCTGGACCGCAATGTGACCGGAGGGGCCGCCGGCATCCAGGTATCCCCGTAGCGGCGCGCGCCATCCGGTCACCCCACGGACGCTTCGTCACCGACCGATCATGCGTTTAAGACCTTCGCGCCGGTCACTGGGCTACACTCCTCATGTCCCGTGACGACGCCACCCGATGCGTTCGAGAAACCAGACTTGCCCAGCGCCGCCGAACCCACTCATGATGGCAAGGCCACTGCAACCAGCGCTGATGGGCCGGCTACTGCATTGCCTGATCAGCATGCGGCATCAACGGTCACCGGACCATTGCCGGTCATCGCGTCACCGGCACATCAGGAATCGTCCCGGTCGACTGCCGGACCAGGCACTTTCACAATCCTTCCACCCGTCATGCCGATGGCCGCAAGGGACAACTCCGACCCGCTGCTGACCGTGCGCCAATTACCCCGATCCGAGACGGCCCGCCTCACACCCATCCCCTCGCGAATGCCGTTGCCTCCAACCGATCACGAAGCAACGATCAACGCCCTCAGCCAGCGGCGAAACGAAACCGCAGGCTCCATTCTGAGGCGCGCACGGCTGCTCCGGCGCCTTGCACTTACCGACGTGGCGGTCGCAACACGAATCCGTTCCGAATACCTTGCGGCCATCGAGGATGAGACGGCCGGCGTCCTCCCGCCGGGCAGGTACGCAATCAGCCTACATCGGAGCTACGCGATTTTTCTTGGCGTGCCTCCGGATGACGTGGTCCGTCTCTACACAAGCCAGCAAAAGCGACGAGACCGCTTTGCATCAATGTTCGGTGCCCGGGTCTCGGTCCAGGTCTCGCGTACTGCCCTCGGGGTGGCACTCTTCCTGATCGGGATCGCCATCGCGATCAGTGCCTGGTACTTCGTCCTGCGTCCACTCAGTACCGAACCCGATGTGGCGTCGGCGCGCGCGCTGGCACAGGCAACCTTCTTGCCAGGCACAACGGCAACAGGAACGCCCGGGCCAGGCACGAGCCCGGTGCCGTCCACCCCGATCATCGCCCGGACCGTCGCTCCATTCACTCCGATCGCTTCCAACACGGCACCGTCGACGCCGGTACCCGCAACCCCGGCACCCTCGCCGATCCCTGCAACCGAGACCGCCATTCCACCGACTGCCGTGCCTCCGACCGCCATCCCCGAACCAAGCCCTCGCCCCCCGTCGGGCCCACGAACCAAAACAATCGTGCTGACCTACACTGATGAAAGTTGGACGAGAGTGGTTGTCGATGGGAAACTGCCCTTCGAGGAAACCGTCCCCCGGGGCCAGACACGGATCTACGAGGGAACGACCTTTTTCGTGCGGGTCGGAAACGGAGGCGCGGTCAGCCTCGTCGCCTTTGGCGAGGACCGCGGGATCCTGGGTGTAACAGGACAGGTCGTCGACCTCAATCTGGACATCAACGAACCCTGACGCGCGGGAACGATGCCCGTCCCGCCTGCCCGCGATTTCCGGCATCGTGCGGTAGCCCGCATCACTGGCAGCAGCGCCGTGAAATGGGGTGCGGCCGGACCGATGTGTGACACTCCATGCACGAAACCTTGTCCGGAACAATCATGACTGCCACCACACGAACGTTCTTCATCGAGAATCTGGGCTGCCCAAAGAACGCCGTCGAGGGCGAGGGCATGGCCGAGCGTCTCCGGCAGACCGGCTACTCGGCAACCGATGACGCGGCTGATGCTGATGTGGTGATCGTCAACACGTGTTCCTTCATCCAACCGGCACAGGAAGAATCGATCGATCGCATCTTCCATTACCTCAATACCCGGCGAACTGGGCAGAAGGTGGTGGCAGCGGGTTGCCTGGCCGAACGGTTTGGCGATGCCCTTGAGAACGACATACCCGAACTCGATGGCATCCTGGGCACACGTCAATGGTTTGAGATCGATCGCCTTCTCGCCGAGGTCGAACGTGGTGTCCGTCCGTGTTGGCATGGTGCCGAACCGGTCACCGACCCGATGTTCACCCGGCAGGCTTCAGGCCCGACGGCATACGTAAAGATCGCCGAAGGGTGCAACATGACCTGCACCTTCTGTGCGATCCCCTCATTCAAGGGTTTGCAGCGCAGCAAGGCGGTTGACGACATTGTCGCCGAAGTCCGTCAACTCGTTGATGGCGGTGCCAAGGAAGTCATCCTTGTCTCGCAGAACACCACGGCGTACGGCCTCGATCTGGCGCGCGAACCGGGTTCGATGCGCAGCGGATCACCACTCGCCCGCCTTCTGGAAGCGATCTGCGCGGGTGTCCCAGACCTGCCATGGCTTCGGGTGCATTACTGCTATCCGGGGTGGGTGAATGAGGATCTCCTCCAGACGATGGCGCGACTGGACCAGGTCGTAAAGTACCTGGATATGCCGTTGCAGCATGCTGATCCTGAGATCCTCCGGGCAATGAACCGGCCTCGCGACATGCGTCATGTTGCTGAAGTCCTCAACCGAGCGCGCGAACTGATGCCTGACCTCGCCCTGCGCACGACCTTCATTGTGGGATTCCCCGGAGAGACCGACGCCCACTTCGCCTCAGTCCTGGCATTCATGGATGAAGCGCGGTTTGATCACGTCGGCATCTTCACCTACTTCGCCGAGGACGGCACTCCGGCCGCGACCTTGGGAGGCCAGGTGACCGACAAGGTCAAGCGCCGTCGCCAACGCGCGGCCATGGCCCACCAGCAGGGCATCTCTGCCACACGGACGGCACGCCTGGTCGGTCGCACCGTTGACGTCCTCGTCGAGGGGACCGCCGAGGGGGATGCCGGCATCGGTGGCACTGGTGCCCGTCTCATCGGCCGTACCTACCGCGATGCCCCGGAAGTTGACGGCTTCACCGTCTTCGATGGCATCGCCACACGAGGGGAGATCGTGCCGGTCAACGTGTCCCGATCCGGCCCGTACGACCTCTTCGGCACACAGGCAAACGTCACCCTGCCGGCGCTCTCGTCAAATGCCGACACGGCCACCGCGAACATCTCGCCAGTCATCGCCAAGCGTCGCATCGGTCTCAAGTCGCTGCCGATGCTTCAGCCTCGCTGACACGTCGCATTGGTCATTGGTCCGCGGGCAACCCTGCAAGCATCGGTGGCCTTACTGATCGTCCGACAGGACCTCAGAGATCGTCCGCATGGCCACCTCCACGCCGGCAGGGTTGGTCAGCCGGTAGTACGGCACGTAGATCAATGCCCACGAGAGGGCCCATCCACGTCCGCGGATCCACGTGGCCTCATCCGGTTGAAGGCACTCCCGAAATACCTTCCGGGACGGTCGATCGAACAACACCCACGCCACCATCAGGTCGACCGCCGGATCACCAACCCCAAGGCACCCGAAGTCGATCACCGCGGACAACGCCGCCCCCTCACGCGGACTCTTTCGCATAGGGCGTGGCGGCGCCACCCGGGATCCACCACGCGCCATCAACAGGTTGCCGTGGTGGATGTCCCCATGCACCCAGCGGGGCGGACCGGACCATGCGGGCACCTCAAGGGAGGCCTCCCACGACGCGGTGACCGCATCGGTATTGATCATCGCGTGCATCTCCCCGATGCATGCCCGGGTTCGTGCGTCGCGCCCGGCCAAAGGTAACCCCCTTCCGGAATTGTGTGGCCCCGGTGCGGTGCCTCCTGTGGGGTCGATCGCCTGGAGTGCCCGCAGGAACGACGCCAGAACCGCCGCATCGTGCAATGGATCGGCAAGTCCCGCCAAGGTCACCGCTTCACCGTCGATCCACCGGTAGATTCCCCACGGCCATGCGAATCCCGAATGTGACGACGTCGCTTCCACCGGGTCACCCATGGCGACTACCTCGGGTATCGCCAGCGGAAGGTGTGGTGCAAGAACCGGCAACCACCGTGCATCACTCGAAAGTTGCGCAGTAGCTCCAGGTCGAAGGGGCAGCCGAACGGCCAGATCATCGCCAAGGCGGTAGATGGCGTTGTCGGTTCCGCTTGATGCAAAGCGGCGGATCGGCAGTGAAGCCAAGTCGGGGAAACGGTCCGTGAGAAGGTGCCGGACCAGAGTTACGTCCGACACGATCTCGTCAGCATGCAGTCGCGCGGACTGCTCCCGCCCCGCCATCACGCCTCCCAGTCGAACGACCGGGTGACCGCCTTCTTCCACGAAGCAAACAGCAACCCCCGTCGTGGTTCCTCCATCGACGGATGCCAGATTGCATCCTGTCCCCAGTTTGCCCGCAATTCGTCAAGGTCGCGCCAGTAACCGGTTGCGAGACCGGCGGCGTAGGCCGCGCCCAGCGCGGTGGTCTCGGTAACCTTCGGACGGATGACCGGCACGCCAAGGATGTCGGACTGGAACTGCATCAGGAGGGCATTTGCCACCATGCCTCCGTCAACCCGAAGTGACGTCAGGGGCACGCCACTGTCCGCGTGCATTGCGTCAATCACCTCACGGGTCTGGTAGGCAGTTGCCTCAAGGGTCGCCCGCGCCAGGTGCCCTTTCGTCACATAGCGCGTCAGGCCGGCAATCACCCCACGTGCATCGCTACGCCAGTACGGCGCGAACAGTCCCGAGAATGCCGGGACGATATACGCGCCCCCGTTGTCCTCAACGCTCGCCGCCAGCGCCTCGACATCCGATGCGCGGTCGATCAGGCCAAGGTTGTCGCGCAACCACTGCACGAGGGCACCAGCAATCGCGATCGATCCCTCAAGCGCGTAGACCGCCGGCGCGTCCCCCAGCTTGTACCCGAGCGTGGTCAGGAGACCGTGAGACGACGGCACTGGAACGGTGCCGGTGTTCATCAGGAGGAAGCATCCGGTGCCGTACGTGTTCTTCGCCTCGCCGGGGGCAAAGCAGGCCTGACCCATGAGGGCCGCGTGCTGGTCGCCGAGTGCCCCAGCCACAGGCACCCCCTGGAGGACCCCTCGTGCCGTTCCGAAGATGGCGCTTGATGGTCGGATATGTGGCAGGCAGGCACGAGGTACGCCAATCGCATCCAGCAAGCCAGCATCCCAGTCGAGCGTGGCGAGGTTCATCAACAGCGTCCGGCTCGCGTTGGTGACGTCGGTGACGTGCACTCCCCCGTCGATGCCCCCGGTCAGGTTCCAGATCAGCCACGAGTCAATCGTGCCCGCAAGGAGCTCCCCAGCCTCGGCACGCGCCCGCGCACCCGGAACGGTATCCAGAAGCCATCGCAACTTTGGCCCGGAGAAGTAGGTCGCCAATGGCAATCCCGTGCGGTCGCGAAAGCGGTCCTGCCCACCATCACGGGCAAGTTCGTCGCAGATGCCCGCGGTTCGCATGTCCTGCCACACAATCGCCGGGGCGACCGGTTCGCCAGTCGCGCGGTCCCACAAAACCGTCGTCTCACGCTGGTTCGTCACACCGACGGCCGCGATGTCGGCGGTCGTCAGGCCACCGGATGCCAGGGCACCAGCCACGACTTGCACGGTGCGCGCCCAGATCTCCTTCGCGTCGTGCTCAACCCAACCCGGTTGCGGAAAGAACTGGTGGTGTTCCTCTTGCGCCGACGAGATGATCCGGCCACCATGATCAAAGATGATGCACCGGGTACTCGTCGTGCCCTGATCGATCGCCGCCACGTAGCGGCCGGATGACTGCATGATCCCCTCCCTGTTACCCGACAGCCGTCGATGTCAGCGCGCCGCTCTGTCCGCCATCACTCCGCATCATTCCCGGTCCGCGGGCATCCCTGCCCGCAACTCCGTACCGGGCCCGCTAATCGACAGCCGCCGAGGTCAATGCACCCGCACCCATCACCGGTGCGACCCATCCCGGGGTCTTGTCGATCGGTGTGCGAGGCGAACCCGGAACCGCAAACTGCGCGATGTCTGCCTCGTACTCCCGGAGCGCATCGGCACGTTGCCCATCCGTCCACCCGTGTTCCGAGGCAAACATCGATGCCACATCGCACGCCGCTGCCCGGCCCTGGTCATGCGTCAGCAACGAAACCCGCAAGCGCCTGGCCAGCACATCAGAGATCGAAACCGCCTGTTCGTGCCGGATCGCGAACAATGCCTCAGCGCGGCACGACTGCACCGCCGGGTCATTCGGCGAGAGTGGTTCGCCCATCGAGGGATCCCCATCGATCAACGACTCGATTGCGCGGAAGTGAGCCCCGTACCGGGTCACCAGCATCGACCGGATCGTGCGTGCCCTTCCTGCCTCGACACCGGCAAGCGCACCCTCACGCCACGACGTGTACTCCACACCCGACATCGGCCGCGCAAAGCCGGCCAGCGGACGCTCGCGCGTCACTGCCGGACCCGTCGCCTTCGGCCCCACCAGACGCGTGGCCACCAAGTCGACAACACGTTGGGCCATGTGCCGGAACGTCGTCAACTTGCCACCAGCGATCGCGACGACCCCCGGTTCGGCTTCCCACACCCGATCCTCCCGCGAGAGGGTCCGCGTGGCGCGGTCGTCGCCGGTCTCGGTCGAAACCAGTGGTCGCAACCCGGCCTGGGTCGAAAGGATGTCCGACGACTTCAGCGCGACCGACGGGAACGCACGGCTAGTAGCCTCAAGGAGGTACTCCACCTCGGAAGCCTGGGTTTCTGGCGAAGCCAGGTCACCGTCATACGGAGTGTCGGTCGTTCCCAACATTGCAACGCCAAGCCACGGGACAATGAAGAAGAGGCGCCGGTCGCGGGTCGTCGACGCGTAGACAGCCGCATCCGCCGGAAAGCCGTCCAGTGGCACGAAGAGGTGGACCCCCTTGGCTGGACGGACGCGGGGCTGGCCGGTTCGCGGGCGCACCAGACGTTCAAGCCAGACCCCGGTAGCCGCAACCACCACCGGCGCATCAACGGAGGTGGTCTCGCCCGTGACGGTGTCCTCGACCATCGCCCCCGTGACGGTGCCGTGATGGCGGGTGACCTCACGCATCGCGACCCGGTTGACAACGACCGCACCGTGCGCGACCGCACCGCGGAGAACCTCGACAACCATCCTGGCATCGTCGGTCTGCGCATCCCGGTACACGAAAGCACCGTCAAGGCCATTCATGGTCAGGCCAGGCGCAAGGCGCCGTGTGGCATCTGCGCCAAGCCAACTGTGCCGAGGGGCACCCGACCCAAGCGCAAGCGCGTCGTAGAGGGTCAGGCCAGCCGCCAGCTTCGCGCGTTCCGCCAAGCCACCATAAATCGGAAAGAGGAATGGATAGAGTTCCACCAGGTGGGGCGCCAGACGCTGCATCACCCCGCGTTCCTGCAAGGCTTCCCGGACAAGCCCGATATCTGCCTGTTGGAGGTACCGCAATCCGCCGTGCAACAACTTGGTTGAACGCGAACTGGTACCTCCAGCGAAGTCCCCCTGTTCAACCAATGCCACCCGCAGCCCACGCGTCGCCGCGTCCCACGCCACGCCTGCACCAGTGATCCCGCCGCCGACAACGATCACGTCGAACGCCTCCCGACGCAACCGGTCGAGGTGGGCCGTGCGGGATCCAAGGCTGTAGAGGGGAAACGTCTCTTTCCGGGAAGCCATGAACACGACGCTACCACATTCCGCTCATTTGCCACGTCGTCACCCGACAGGGGTAGCGGTCGCCTGTCTGGACGGGCTTGGCCCGCCCACATCTCCGTCTGGTTCCGCCACCCGGAACCGGTCAAGATGCCGGAATCACGTCCCGTATACTGGAGGCGCCTCATGAGGAACCTCTTCCGCCGTGCCTTGCCGAAGGTGGCTGGTGATGCGGGTCAGGAGGCGGTACCCGATCTCTGGGTGCGGTGCGGGCGCTGCCGCGAGATGCTGTATGCCCGCGAATGGGCCGAAGCCTCCAAGGTCTGCCCCAAGTGCGGCTTCCACGCCCGCTTGACCATCAGTGATCGGGTCGCCCTTCTGCTTGACGCCAATTCCTGGCAGGAACTCGACTCAGACCTTCGCCCAACCGATCCCCTTGGCTTCGCGCCGGCCGGGCGCCCAAGCTACGCCGAGAAACTCGCTACGGAATCCCTCGATTCCGGGCAGTCAGAGGCGGCCGCCTACGGGCGGGGCACCCTGGACGGCCTACCGGTCTCCTTGGCAATCCTCGACATGGGCTATTTCGCCGGCACCTTGGGTTCCGTCGTCGGCGAGAAGATCGCTCGGGCATTCGAACTCGGCATCGCTGAACGCAGGGCCGTCATCGTCGTCTCCGCGTCGGGAGGCGCCAGACAGCAGGAAGGTGTCGTGGCCCTGATCCAGATGGCCAAGACCGCCGCCGCTGTTCAGGCCCTTGGTGCCGCCCGGCTTCCCTTCATTTCTATCCTCACCGACCCGACCCTCGGGGGGGTGACTGCCAGTTTCGCGACACTCGGAGACTGCATCATCGCCGAACCCGGTGCCGTCATCGGCTTTGCCGGTCCCCGCATCATCGAGCAGACCACTGGCGAGAAGCTTCCGCCGGGTGCCCAGACGGCCGAGTTCCAGTTGCGACACGGCATGGTTGACCAAGTCGTTGCACGGCGCGACCAGAAGGCAATCATCGCCCGCCTGATCCGCCTCTTTTCACATGCCACCCAGCCGGCACAGGATCCGACCGCGTCCGTCTCGACGCCACACGGCGAACCCCGCGTCGTCGCGACGGCTGGTGTGCAATGAGCGTCGTCCTCGACTTCGAACGCCCAGCCGCCGAGATCCGCACGAAACTCGACGCCATCGAGAAGCAGTACGCAGCCAATCCCACACCAGAACTCGACGCGCAACGGATCGACCTTCGACGCGACTTCGCGAACCGCACCCAGGCCATCTACCGCGCCCTGTCGCCTTGGCAGACCGTGCAGGTCGCACGCCATCCACTCCGGCCCCAGACCATGGATTACGCTATCGGAATGTGCACGGACTTCGTGGAGTTCCATGGTGATCGTGTCTTCGGTGACGACCGCGCCATTGTGGGCGGACCGGCGCGCATCGACGGCCGTCCAGTCATGCTTGTGGGACAGCACCGCGGTCGTGAAACCCGGGAACGTGTCGAACGCAACTTCGGGTCACCGCATCCTGAGGGGTACAGGAAGGCTCACCGCCTCTTTGAGTTGGCTGAGAAGTTCGGCATGCCCGTCGTGACCCTCATGGATACCCCGGGCGCATCACCTGGTCTCGGGGACGAGGAACGTGGCCAAGGCTGGGCACTGGCTGCCAACCTCGCCACCCTCGCTACCCTCCGGGTCCCGGTGGTGTGTGTCGTGATCGGCGAAGGCAACAGTGGCGGCGCGCTGGCCATCGGCGTCGGCGACCGGTTCCTGATGCTGGAACACTCCATCTTCTCGGTCGCGTCACCCGAGGCGGCGGCGAGTATCGTGTGGAAGGATGCGAAGTTCGCACCCCAGGCTGCCGATGCGCTCAAGTTGACCGCCCCGGACCTCCTCCGCCTCAACCTCATCGACCGCATCATCTCCGAACCGGTCGGTGGTGCACACGCCGACCCGTCAGCGATGATTGCCACGCTACGCTCGACCGTGGCCGGAGAGATCTCCCGCCTCGAGACCATCCCCACAGAACGTCTGGTGTCAGACCGGTACGAGAAGTACCGCCGCCTCGGTTCCTGGTTCGAAACGGCACCCCCCGCCACACCGGTCGGTTCCGTGTGATCCCCATCCGCCGTGGCATGCGTCGACCGGTCCGGCGATCCGCTGGCCTCCCTGCGCGCAATGCCG
>Ga0194061_1001607_pt1 | contig 12978 bp, 11 predicted proteins | sample SepL2221m_MetaG_FD_163423 | JGI IMG/M metagenome (GOLD analysis project Ga0194061, IMG submission 163423) | Anoxic zone freshwater microbial communities from boreal shield lake in IISD Experimental Lakes Area, Ontario, Canada - Sep2016-L224-21m | ecosystem: Environmental > Aquatic > Freshwater >...
CGCCTTCACTCTGCGGAGCAGGTTTGAAGCTGTCCATGGTGGATTTCAGCCGAATGCCCGTGAGTAACTTGGCCGGTACCGGGGCGTTGAAGTCCAGCCGTATGGGACGGATGGGCAAACATGCACTTTGCGCATTCTCGCGCTCGCAACTGAAGCTGGCGGTGAAGGGTTCACGCACCTGAAAGCTGAAGCGCTTCTCTGTGGTGTTGGATACGCCATTGGCATTGCTGCCAAGCGCGGGCGTGCTGACCCCTTTGCCAAACACCAGTTCCACTTTGCTCGACGGGGTCAAGGTGCGGTTGCAGGCCAGCGTCACGATGCTGAGCGGCTCCTTGGCGACTGTCGCTTCCAGCCCGAGGGATTTGAGCAGGGCGGCGCGGTCCTTGCCGTCGATCAGACGTATGGCTACGCGTTCGCCAAGACCCTCGACAGCGCACCACACATTGGCTTGCACGCTGGCCAGGGTGGCCGGTCCATTCATTCGCAGGGTGAAAAACTGCTCTTCGTCAATGCGGTTGCCCGCATACGGCTGAATGTTTTGCACAAAGGGCCCGCCGGTGCCGAATGGGTAGCGACTCTGGCCCGTGATCTCTACACCTTTGGCGGACTTAAAGCCCGCGCGTACTTGCAAATTGCAGGTGACACCGGGAGGTAGGTCGCTCTCAAACTCATAGGCCCAGCTGCGGTCGGTTACCCAACGCCCACTGCCCTTGGTGACCTGGGCATCACTGCAGCTGAGCGTGAGTGGCGCTTCGGCCTTGGGGTCGCCAAAGTTGACAGCACTGTCGTCAAACTTGGCCACCACTTGGCGCACACGGGCCACTTCGCCTTGGGGCGAAACGCTGACAATCTGAAATGCCTGTGCCTGCAGCACGACCGCTGCCAACAGCGCCGCGCATGTCTTGATAATGGTGTGGCCCACAAATGCTCCTTGCATGAATCGGCAAGGTTAGCTGATTTGGAGCCATTACCGCCAGGTGGTCATTCAACTTGGCTGTCTGGCGGACTCCATGGCTTCTTGTGGTGTTTCGTAAATGTGCGCCGCCAAGCCACGACTCTCCAGTGCCTCGCCCAGTTTGAGTCGCATGAACGCGCTGGTGGTGTATCGCGACACGTCGGTATAGAACTTGTCGGTCACGTTTTTTACCATGGCGGAGTAGTCGTCTACCACCGCTTCGTCAATCTGGAAGTTGTCGTAGTTCACCACCACCAAAATCTTCTTGCCGATGGGGATGCACAGTTCCTCCGTGGCATGGCGGATGTCTTCCACATCTTTCTGGCTCTTCACGCGCAGGCCCTGGAAGTTGTAATAGGCCGTGCCTTTGGCAGCGTCGTACTGCATGCGGTCTACCAGGCTTATCGACAGCAGGGTGTCGTTGAGTTGCATGGCGTCTGGCAGGAAGATGCGCGCATCCATGGGCTGCGGGTTATTGATGATGGGCTTGAAGTCCATCTGCGCCAGGATGTCCTTGTCAATATCAATACCGGGTGCCACTTCGATCAGCTCCAGACCACCGGGTGAGAGCTTGAACACACAGCGTTCGGTTACATACAGCACATTTTGCCCGGTGCTCGACGCATACGGTCCGCTAAACGTGACCTGTTCGATCTTGTTGACGAACTTGCGGGAGCGTCCCTCCTGCAGGATGCTGACCTTGCCATCCGCCACTTTAACCTTCAGGCCGCCTGCGGTGAACGTGCCCACAAACACCACGGTTCGGCTATTTTGCGTGATGTTGATGAACCCTCCCGCACCGGCTAGTTTGGGGCCAAAGCGGCTTACGTTGATGCTGCCGGCCGGATCGCACTCGGCCAGACCCAGGCACGCCAGATCCAGACCGCCACCGTCGTAAAAGTCGAACTGCTGGTTCATATCGACCACGGCGTCCGGGTTGGTGGCAGCGCCAAAGTTGACGCCTGAGGCGGGCATGCCACCAATGACACCGGGTTCGGCTGTCAGAGTCATGTACTTCAGGATCTTTTCTTCATTGGCCACCGCAGCCACGCCTTCTGGCATGCCAATGCCCAGGTTCACCACAGCGTTGGGCAATAGCTCAAACGCCGCGCGGCGGGCAATCACCTTGCGCTCATCCAGCGGCATAGGGGCGATCGCGTCCAGCGGTACCCGCACCTCGGCCGAGAAGGCCGGGTTGTACGCGCCGTTGAGGTTTTGCGGATGGTTCTCGGCTTGAGCCACCACCACGCAGTCCACCAGAATGCCTGGTACCTTGACCCGGCGCGGATTGAGCGAGCCGCGCTCGGCAATGCGCTCCACTTGGGCAATCACGAAGCCCCCGCTGTTCTTGGTGGCGGTTGCGATGGCCAGCATATCCTGCGTGAGGGTCTCGCGCTCCATGGTGATGTTGCCTTCGGCATCGGCGCTGGTGCCGCGGATGAAGGCCACTGAGATCGGCATGGTCTTGTAGTAGAGCAACTCCTTGCCACCCAGGTTGATCACGCTGACCAGGTCTTCAGTGGTTTTGGTGCCGATCTTGCCGCCTTCCAGGCGCGGGTCCACAAAGGTGCCCAAGCCAACTTTGGATGCGGTGCCCGGCAGGCCGCAGGCGATGTCGCGGAAGAGGTGAGAAATGACACCCAGCGGCAGGTTATAGGCCTCGACCTTGCTCTCCATGGCGAGCTTGCCAATTTGCGGTACCAAACCATAGTGGCCGCCGATGACGCGCTTCAACATGCCTTCATGCGCAAGGTGGTTCACACCACCAGTCCCACCGTCGCCAGGGCCACCGCCAAACAGCAGCGTCAGGTTGCGCGGCGCGGCGGTTTCCAGAAAGCGCTTTTCCAGCGCCAGGATCAGCTCAACCGGAACGCCGTTGCTGCCAAAACCGGCGCAACAAAGAGTGTCGCCGTCGCGCAAAATGGCAATGGCTTCGGCTGCTGATACGACTTTCTTTCTCATGATTTCACCTCTGGGGAATGACGATTGGGGGCTTGTGCTGGAGCGTTGATTTATCCTAGCACCCACCTCCAATCAGAAGCTTGACCTTGGTCAGTTCCGTGCCATCCAATCTCGTTCAGGGCAACTTCTATTCGGACAGGCCGCAAAGCCGAATTTCTTTCCATGAAAATACCGCCATGGCCAAAAAAGATCATGTTTCCGAAACTCCCGCCACCCAGATGCTTAAGGCAAACAAGGTGGCTTACACCGAACACCCCTACGAATACCTGGAACACGGCGGCGCACAACATAGTGCGCAGGTACTGGGGTTTGACCCGTTCACGGTGGTAAAGACCTTGGTCATGCAGGATCAGAATGCCAAACCGCTGTTGGTGCTGATGCATGGCAACCGCAAGGTTTCAACCAAGAACCTGGCGCGGCAAATCGGTGCGAAATCGCTAGAGCCCTGTGCACCCGAGGTGGCCAACCGGCATAGCGGCTATCTGGTGGGCGGAACTTCGCCCTTTGGAACACGCCGCGCCATGCCCGTCTTTATCGAGGAGAGCATTCTCGCTCTGCCCAAAATATTGATCAATGGTGGGCGTAGGGGCTACCTGGTGGGCATTGACCCGGTAGTTTGCGTGCAGTTGCTGGAGGCAAAGCGGGTACAGTGCGCATTGGCTGATTGACATCAGGAGAAATGGTTTTGGATTTCCTCGTAGTTTTTTATCCCTGGCTGGCCGTATTGGCTGCCTATCTAGCGGGTTCGCTGTCGTTTGCGGTCATTGTGAGTCGAGCCATGGGGCTGAACGACCCGCGCACCTTTGGCAGCAAGAACCCGGGAGCCACCAACGTCCTGCGGTCCGGTAGCAAGGCGGCGGCCATCGTGACGCTGGTTATGGATGCGTTCAAGGGCTGGTTACCAGTCATGTTGGTCAAGTGGTATGGCGAGCGCTTCGGTCTGGGTGATGGAACCATGGCCATGGTGGGTCTGGCGGCTTTTGTGGGGCACCTTTTTCCGGTGTTTTTCCGGTTTGAAGGTGGAAAAGGTGTGGCCACTGCACTGGGTGTGTTACTGGCGTTCAGCTGGATTCTCGGATTCGCCACTGCGGCGACGTGGCTTTTGGTAGCTTATTTCTTCCGCTATTCGTCGCTGGCTTCTCTGCTGGCTGCAGTGTTTGCGCCGGTGTATTACATCTTTGGAGACGGAGTGGTCTGGGCCATGGACAAGAGCGTGGTGCTAGCCACTGCGGTGATGTCTCTGCTGCTGATCTGGCGCCATGCTGAAAATATCGGACGTCTGGTCAAAGGGTCCGAATCAAGGTTGGGCAAGAAGAAAAAATGAGCCTGCGTTACTGCACGCAGCTTGCCACCGTCATTGCCCGGCGAAGGCACTCAATTGCAGGATATGAAAGTGATTGAGCCGTACCCGCACCGCAGAGGCCGCCAGGGCTGAACGGATTTGCGGGCTGTGGGCAGTCCAGTGCAATCGAGGCGCCGGGACCAGCTCGCCAGTAGGCTTGCCGATGATGGCAACAAACGGATGGTTGTGCTGACTGCTGCGACGCAACACTACTCCCAGTTCTTCGTTGTCCAGACGTACATAGGTGCCTGGTGGGCACAAGCCCACGGCGCGCACCAGAGCATGGCCAACTTCATCGGTTTTTGCGGAGGCATTCGCCATGATGGATCGGGCTGATTCCGTAGCGGTGCGACCGGCTCGCGACATACGCGGACTGATCATGGCGGCGTAGCGGTCCACTACTTTCAAAATGCGGGTCAGGCGTGTGGAGGGTGGCGCGGTATGAAAATCTGCGCGCTCCACCACGTCATCGTGGTGGTTGGCAACGATGTCCAGCCACTGTCCGTTGGTCACCCCCAAATTGGCCAGCATGAGCGAGCTCCTGACGGAGTGGGCTTTAATCATGTCTTGTTGTTGCGCGGTGGGCTTTTCGACCTGTGTTGCCAGCACGTCCTGCATCGCGGTCATGGCAATATTCATGGTCAATGCGGCATGTACGAGGCTGTTGCGCTCTTGTGGAACAATATTCAACTCGAGGGCAATCAGGTGGCACAGCACCGCACAGACGAGTGAGTGAGATGCGCTGTAGCCAACCGGTGAGTTGGCGGCTAACTGGAACAAAAGGTACAGGCCCACATCGGGGTCGCGTTGCAGCAGGCCCTGCATCCATCGATCGTATTGCACGACACGGTGCGCAAACTCCTGCGTGCTGTCTGGGCTTCCCAGTATGACGCCCAAGCCGGACTCCAGATCGGACCATAAGGCCAGCAGGTCTTCGTATTCGTTGGCGCTCTGGATACTCACGACTTCTCGCTAAAGGCGTTTGTGCAGTAAGGTATGGAAGATCAATCGCGAAAGTTGTTGAAGCTCAGCGGCAAATCGGCAACTTCCTTGCGAATGAGTGCCATAGCGGCCTGCAGGTCGTCACGCTTGGCGCCGGTCACCCGCACGGCGTCGCCCTGAATGGCAGCCTGGACCTTGATCTTGCTGTCTTTGATGGCGCGCTGGATCTTTTTGGACACTTCGGTCTCAATGCCGTTGCGAACCTTGATGACCACTTTGACCTTGTCCCCGCCCATTTTCTGGACATCGCCGATGTCCAGAAAGCGCACGTCCACTTCTTGTTTGGTGAGCTTGTTGCGCAGTACATCTTCAATCTGGTCGAGCTGAAATTCGGCGTCACCAATCAGGGTTATTTCTTTGTCCTTGAGTGCAACGCTGGCCGAGGTGCCTTTGAAGTCAAAGCGGGTGGTGATCTCCTTCGAGGTGTTGTCTACCCCGTTTTTGACCTTGGACATTTCTGCTTCGCAGACGGTATCAAATGAAGGCATATTCGTTGGTTCAATAGTTGGTGCACAACCCTGATCGGACTCGAGCTGTGTGCGGTTGTTTGGACTGGGCCATGACCGATCTGGCCTGCGCGGGGGAGGGCGGCTACACCCCGATGCGACAATCTTGCCATGTTAGTCGAGAAAAACGTCCCGCTCCAGCCCTTTAATACCTTCCATATTGTCGCCAAGGCGCATGCGTTGGCCCGCATGGGGAGTGAAGCTGATGCTCTTGCGCTGATGGCAGACCCCGAGTGGGGTGCTGTTCCGAAGTTTGTGCTTGGGGGCGGAAGCAATGTAGTGTTCACAGGGGATGTAAAGCCGTTGGTACTAAAAGTTGAGATCAAGGGGCGCCGACTGCTGTGCGAGACGACTAAAGCGTTCATCGTCGAGGCCGGTGCCGGTGAGAATTGGCACGATTTTGTGGCCTGGACGCTTGAGCAAGGCTACCCTGGACTTGAAAATATGGCGCTGATTCCGGGCACAGTGGGCGCTTCACCCGTGCAAAACATCGGCGCCTATGGTGTCGAGTTGCAAGACCGATTTGATTCGCTGGACGCGATGGATTTGCAGACCGGGAAGGTGTTTATGTTGAACGCCGCCCAGTGTGCCTTCGGCTATCGCGATTCGGTTTTTAAACACGGTGGAGCGTTTCAAGTGGGCGCGCACCAGGCAATGGGCCTGAAAGACCGTGCCCTTATTTTGCGAGTGCGCTTTGCTTTGCCAAAGGTCTGGAAGCCGGTGCTGGGTTATGCCGACATCGACAAAAAAATGGCAGAAAGTGCTTGCACGCAGCCCACAGCCCAACAGATTTTCGACTGGGTCTGTGGCATTCGACGAGCCAAATTGCCGGATCCAGAGGTCATTGGCAACGCAGGCAGTTTTTTCAAGAACCCCACCGTTTCGCCTGAGCAATGTGCAGACATCATCGCCCGTGACCCGAAGGTGGTGCACTACCACCTGGTCGATGGCGCTATCAAACTCGCTGCAGGTTGGCTGATCGACTCGTGTGGCTGGAAGGGAAAGTTCATCGGCCAGGCAGGTGTGTACGAGAAGCAGGCGCTGGTATTGGTGAACCGGGGAGTCGGGTTGGATGGCAATGGTGCCACTGGCGGCGAGGTTATGACACTTGCCAAGGCAATCCAAACCAGCGTGTATGAGCGCTTTGGAATATTGCTGGAGCCTGAACCCGTAGTTTTATGACGCAAAACAGTCCGGTTTGTAGTGGGTCGGTCAAGAGGGTTTGCCACGGCATCTCGGTTGTCCAGTCGTTGCTATTGCCCTCGCGCCGAGAGCGGATCTTCATTGGGCGTAAAGTGGCCTCATGAAAAATATTCTGGTCTTGGGTGGCACAGGTTATGTAGGTGCCACGGTCTGCGAAAAGCTGGTGCGTCTAGGCTGCAAATTGACCGTTACGACCCGACGACTGAGCAATGCACGTCACTTGCAACACCTGCCGTCGGTCACCCTGCAGGAGATAGACGTCCATGAAGCAGCGGCATTGGAAGCAGTCATTGCCGGGCATGACGCAGTCATCAACCTGATTGCCATTCTCCACGGCAGTCCTGCTGCGTTTGACAGGGTTCATGTAGAACTGCCACAAAAGCTGGTGAAGGCATGCCTGACGCAAGGTGTTCGTAAACTGGTACACATCAGTGCATTGGGAGTGAATGGCGCCAATCCGGGGCAGGGGCCTTCCGCCTATTTGCGTAGCAAGGAGCGGGGTGAAGCCGTGCTGAGGGCGGCCATTGTCGGTTCTGATCTGGAACTGACCATGCTGCGCCCCAGCATTATTTTTGGTGCCAGAGACAAGTTCCTGAATCTGTTCGCCAAACTCCAAAGCGTATTCCCGGTCATGCCCTTGGCAGGTGCGAACGCCCGGTTTCAGCCGGTGTGGGTGGATGACGTGGCAACGGCCGTGGTGCGCAGCCTAGAACAAGGTGTGGCGCGCTCACCAGATGGCAATGCAGTGCGCATTTTGGAGGCCTGTGGCCCTGATGTGTTTACCCTGAAGGAACTAGTGCAGTTGTCGGCACAGCTTAGCGGCGTGCGGCAAGGGCGCGGTCGTCCGGTTATCGGCTTGCCTGATTGGATTGGGCGATTGCAGGCGCGGTTGATGGAGCTGGCCCCTGGCGAGCCGCTGATGAGCCGCGATAACCTGGACTCCATGAAAGTGGATAACGTGGCAACGGGCCATTTCCCCGGTCTTGAAGTGCTGGGCATCCATCCTGCTGCACTAAAACCTATTGCTGCGGAGTATTTGCGGCATTAACGGCCCGGACGCCATTGTTTAAGCCGATCGCGTGCTACGACGGCGCGCCAGGATGATGCCACCGAAGAGAATAGCCAGACCCAAAAGTCCCCACGGCAATGCCGCTTTCAGCTTTGGCACCAGAAAGTGCCAGACCGCGTAACGCATGGCCGTTTTTTGCAGGTCGAAACCTTCCGGGATTGGCAGTACACCGTTGGTCCGCACGTATTCGGCGTAATCGGCGAGCATGGCGGTGAAATGTTCGGGTTGGCTACTGCTCAGATCGTGCACCTCCCCCGGGTCTGTCGCAAGATCGTACAAGCGCCACTTTCCATCGCCCAGAGGAGCAATGTTTTTTACCAGTTTTAGATCTCCCTTAAACAGCGCGGCGGACCCGGCCAACTCGTAACCTACCGGCTCGTCGGGTGCATGAACGTAGTTCGATTTGCCTTGAAGCATTGGCAACATGCTACGCCCGCTCAACGGTTCGACCGGGTTGCCCCTGTAGACGCCGTCATGGGGCTGGATTCCAGTGGCATCCAGCAAGGTCGGGACAATGTCGTTCACATGGGTCAACGCGGAGATCGTGCGGGACGAGGGCATGCCAGGCAGGCCAGAAATGATGAGTGGGACGCGCAGACCCCCCTCGCCGGCAAAGTACTTATAGCCGTTCAATGGCGAAGTGGTTGCGCTGGCCCAACTGGGCCCGTTCGCTGAAAAAGTGCCTCGACCCCCAAGCGGATCGGCGTCGGTGTCGTATTTCATGCGCACCCAGGTATTCGCAACGGGAATATTCAACGGATCCGCCGGGTCCGAGCCGTTGTCGGACAGGAAGACAAAAATCGTGTTGTTGTACTGCCCGCTGGACTTAAGGTGGGCCACCAGGCGGCCCACTTGAAAATCCATTGCCTCTGCCATACCCGCGTAGACCTCCATGTGGCGCGCTTGCTGACGCTTTTGGTCCGCACTCAGTTTGTCCCAGTCCAGTGTGCTGTTCAAAGCAACCATCTCCGTCCCCTTGGGGAGCAAGCCAAATGCGGCAGCACGGTCACGCCGCGCTGTGCGCAGGGCGAGCCAGCCCTGGTCGTATTGGCCGCGGTACTTTTGCACAAATTCAGGTGGAGCCTGTAGCGGAATATGGTTGGCCTGGAAACCGATATAGGCAAAGAATGGCTTTTTGTCCTTGTCGTTTGATGCGATGTACTCGATCGCCTTATCAACAAAGAATTTGGACGAGTAATAGTCCTTTGGTAAGTCCGCTTCTAGGCCCTGTTCGAACCAGTAGGCCTTGTCGTACAGCATCATGTAGGTTCGCTTCTCCCAATTGTCAGAGCCGCTGTCGGCTTGAATAAATGAGCGCTCAAATCCACGCTGTTCCGGCAGTTTGTCGGGTGTCTTGCCCAAGTGCCATTTGCCAGTGATATAGGTGTGGTAACCGGTGTCCTTGAGCATAGTGGCCAACGTGACTGCGTTGTCATTGAGCGTGCCGATATAGCCTGGTTGTCCCTCGTGTTCGGGAGGCATGGTCTCTGGCATATTGCCTACACCATTGCGATGGTTGTCGACGCCGGTCAGCAACATGGCGCGTGTCGGCGAGCAAACAGCGGCTACATGAAAGTTGGTAAATTTGCTGCCCTGTTTGGCCAGTTGGTCCAGGTTGGGCGTGGCGATCTCGCTGCCATAGGCCCCCACATCGGTATAGCCCCAATCGTCCGCTACCAGCACCACGATGTTCGGGCGGGGTTTGTCGTTCGCGCCGTAACTGACCAGGCTGGTGCTTGCCAGCAGCAAAGTGATAAAACACTGGCGTAGCTGGATGATTGGGTAACGCATGTCTGCTGCCTCCGTAAGAACGGCGTGTCATTGGGCTCGATCGCGGGCACGCTGAGGCGGCTCAAGGGCGGCACCATATAAGTCGCTATTATGTTTTCATTTTCACGCTTCTACCTGGAATGACTATGACAACGGACAGGACAACTGACTTGGTGATTCGCAGCGATTCGGCCGGAGTAACGACCCTGACGCTGAACCGGCCCGACAAGCTCAATGCCCTGACGCCGGCGGTCTTTGTTGCGCTGCGTGCGCACCTCAACGCCATTGCAGCAGACACCAGTGTGGCCTGTGTGGTCCTGATGGGGGCGGGGCGTTCTTTTTGCGCGGGCCATGATCTGGCGGCCATTGCCGATCACGTACCGGCACCCAGTGTGCACTTCGAGGCGGAAACCATCGACGCCCTTGAAGCCTTACCGCAGCCGACCATTGCGCGACTGCATGGCCACTGCTTTACCGGCGGGCTGGAACTGGCGCTGGGTTGCGACATTTTGATGGCCGCTGAGTCGACCCGCCTGGGCGACACCCATGGGCAGTGGGGACTGGCGCCCATCTGGGGTCTATCGGTGCGACTGCCGCACCGTGTTGGCATGTCGCGTGCCAAGGAGTTGATGTTTACCAGTCGTCGCATCACCGGAAGTACAGCCGCGGCCATCGGTCTGGTGGATTATTGCGTTGCAGATGAAGAACTGGACGCTGCTGTGGCGCGCCTTGCGGCCGAGGTGCTGGCCAATTCCCGCGGCAGCAATCGCATTGCCAAGGCGCTGGTCGCAGCGGCAGGCGAGCGTGGTTGGCAGGATGCGTTGAATTTTGAGCGAAAGATGCCGTTTGGCATGCCTGACGACATGGCGCAGCGCATGGGCGCAGTGGGTCGACCGGGTTAGCGCTGACCGCACAAAAGAACGACTTGCTATTTACTTGCCGCCGCCCAGCTTCAAAAAGTCCCCGTCCTTGCCCAAGGACAGCATGCCGCTCTGCGCGTAGATGCCCAACTTGGCGCGCGTGTCGGTGATGTCCAGGTTGCGCATGGTCAGTTGTCCAATGCGGTCGAGCGGGCTGAATGGCGCGTCCTCCACCTTCTCCATGCTCAAACGCTCGGGCGCGTAGGTCAGGTTGGGCGACTCGGTGTTGAGCAGGGAGTAGTCGTTGCCACGGCGCAGTTCCAGCGTCACGGTGCCGGTGATGGCGCTGGCGATCCAGCGCTGGGCGGTTTCGCGGAGCATGATGGCTTGCGAGTCGAACCAGCGGCCCTGGTACAGCAGGCGGCCGAGTTTGCGACCGTTGTCGCGGTACTGCTCGATGGTGTCTTCGTTGTGGATGCCGGTGACCAGGCGTTCGTAGGCGATGAACAGTAGCGCCAGACCGGGGGCTTCGTAGATGCCGCGACTCTTGGCTTCGATGATGCGGTTCTCGATCTGGTCGCTCATGCCCAGACCATGGCGGCCACCAATGCGGTTGGCTTCCAGAATCAGTGTCACCAGGTCGGGGTATTCGACGCCGTTCAGTGCCACGGGGCGACCTTCTTCAAAGCGCACCGACACCTCTTCGGCCTTGACCACGCAGTCGTCTTTCCAGAACGGCACGCCCATGATGGGGTTGACGATCTTCATGCCGCTGTTCAAAAACTCCAGGTCCTTGGCCTCGTGGGTTGCGCCCAGCATGTTGCTGTCGGTGGAGTAGGCTTTCTCGGCACTCATCTTGTAGCCAAAGCCGTTCTGAGTCATGAAGGCGCTCATCTCGGCGCGGCCGCCCAGTTCGTCAATGAACGCCTGATCGAGCCAGGGCTTGTAGATTTTGAGCGCGGGGTTGGTCAGCAGGCCGTAGCGGTAGAAGCGCTCGATGTCATTGCCCTTGAAGGTGCTGCCGTCGCCCCAGATGTTCACTTCATCCTGCTTCATCGCAGACACCAGCATGGTGCCGGTAACGGCGCGGCCCAGCGGTGTGGTGTTGAAGTAGGTCACGCCAGCGGTGCTGATGTGGAAGGCGCCACTTTGCAGCGCGGCAATGCCTTCAGCGGCGAGCTGCGGGCGGCAGTCCACCAGGCGGGCCTTTTCAGCGCCGTACTCCATGGCCTTGCGCGGGATTTCGTCGTAGTCGGCTTCGTCGGGCTGGCCCAGGTTGGCGGTGTAGGCGTAGGGCAGGGCGCCCTTGAGCTTCATCCAGTGCAGGGCTGCGCTGGTGTCCAGGCCGCCGGAGAAAGCGATGCCGACCTTTTGGCCGACGGGGATGTTTTGCAGGATGGTATTAGACATGAAATTGGCCTCTAGCCCCCGCAGAATATGCGTGAGCAGCTATAAAAAAAGGAGCAACTGCGAGCCGAATTAGTCGGCAATCAGCCGAAGTGGCAGATGTAGTGGTAAGCGTCAAAGCCGGCTGTGACGCGGATGTCGAACTTGGCGTTGCCGGGCACGCTGAATTTCTCACCAGCGGTTGATTGGATCCAGAACTCAGACCCGGCCAGCTTGTATTCGCAGCTGCCCGCCACGCATTCCATGATCTCGGGTGCGCTGGTGTTGAAGGTCAGGGTGGCGGGCAGGATCACGCCGACCGACTTTTTGGTGCCATCGGCAAAGGTGATGCCGTGGCTCACGCATTTCCCATCAAAGTAGACGTTGGCGGTGGTGGTGACGGAAACGCCGTCGATTTGGGTTGTGGTCATGGGGTTGCGTGGCAGGTGTGTGAATTACCGACAATTTTAAGGTGCTTCGGGGATCGGGCAGACGGGGTGCTCTACGTAGAACACCCCGTCCGTCCGATCTGGCGCGGTTTGCGCCCCACGCCTTTTGCGGCCACCCACGAAAAACCTGCCTCAAGCCAGGCGGTTTTCGAAGTTCTCCGGCGTGAAACCCACCGTCACAGCACCGTCATTCCACACCACCACCGGGCGTTTGATGACGCTGGAGTGTTCGAGCATGACCGCCGTGGCCGACGCAGCATCCACGACGCTGGCCTGAACGCTGGCATCGAGCTTGCGCCAGGTCGGGCCTTTGCGGTTGATGAGCTTGTCCAGGCCGACAGTTGTGATCCAGGCAGGCAACAGTGCCGTGGGCACACCCTGTTTCTTGAAATCGTGGAACTGGTAGTCCACGCCATGGTCGGTCAGCCAGGCACGGGCCTTTTTGACGGTGTCGCAGTTGGGGATGCCGTAAAG
>Ga0194061_1001608_pt1 | contig 12971 bp, 15 predicted proteins | sample SepL2221m_MetaG_FD_163423 | JGI IMG/M metagenome (GOLD analysis project Ga0194061, IMG submission 163423) | Anoxic zone freshwater microbial communities from boreal shield lake in IISD Experimental Lakes Area, Ontario, Canada - Sep2016-L224-21m | ecosystem: Environmental > Aquatic > Freshwater >...
GCTACAGCTGGTGCTGGTGAAGGCTGAGCAATAGGTGTTTGATTGCTTAGCGGACGGATGTTACTATTGTGTTCTTCTGGGTTCATAAGATTCCTTTATTGTAATGCTAATAAGTCATTCAATCAAATAAAGACTCTTAAATAAGATAAAAATGAGAAAGCTAAGAGAACATATAGTGAATATTTGAAATTTCTCCTAGCCCAAAAGTTTTTATCTTCGAAACTTAGTCCATTCACCGTATAGAATATCCAAGCGAATGAGATTAGGCTCATTATTATGAAGAATAAAAAATTAATGTATCCGAAATAATATAGACCAAAAATCGATAGTGAATATATGTCGGTGTAAATAATTGATTCAAATATCGTTCTTTTATTCCCTTTAATAACGCTCAAAAGTGGTAATTTTGCTTTTAAGTATTCACTCCTCCTATAAATAGCAATTGCATAGAAATGAGGCATCTGCCAAGCAGTCATTGAAAGAAAAAGTAGTCCAGCAAATAAATCAAAATGATTTGTATAGGCTGTATATCCGGCAACTATTGCGGCAGATCCCGATATCGTACCAACAAGCGTACTGTGCACACTTCTTCTCTTGAAGTACGAATAGAAAATTACATAATCGATGAATCCAATTACTCCGATGGCAATTGTTGGGATACTAAAATATATAGCAATTATCGAGAATCCAATAGTTCCGAGAATGACTGCGAATGTTGTCGCATCTTTAATCTCAATTGAATTGATGGCAATTGATCGATTTTTCGTACGTGGCATTATTAAGTCAATATCTCGATCTAAAATATTATTTAGGACACACGCGGATGCAATAATGAGCGATGTCGATAGCAATATTAGAAGAAATCTTGTTAGGATGAAGTTGCGACCGGCTACGATGGTATAGCCAGCAGCACAGCTGATTAGATTACCATAAATTATACCGGGCTTTGTTAGCCTGTACCATTCTTTAAATCTTTTAGAGTCCATCTTGACTCTTAATATATTGATTCATTCGAGTAGTATCTGGCATCATGTGGGAATTTAAATTATTCATAATCCAAATACTGCCCGACACAAGGATAGTTATTATTAACATAATAAGTGAAGCAATGATTAGGCGGTATCTATCTTTTTTCTGGAGAGAAAGATGTAGGAAGAAAATGCCTTGTATGATGAGCTGGCTGAGTGCTAGTATGCCAACAACACTTATTTCGTAGTAGTTCATATTGGAATTTGATGAAACGGCGATAGAATATCCTGCTATAGATAGAAAAATACAACTCACAAAACCTATTAAATAATTATGTAATCTTTCTTTAATCATAGCCCCACATGCCCCATTAAATAAACAACGCTAAAAATGAAAATCCATATAACGTCTAGGAAGTGCCAGAATAAATTAAACATAACTAAGCCCTTCATGGACTTTGCAGTTAAACCTTTTTTCATAACTATTAATCCGAGGACAATCATCCATATAAGTCCAATTAAAATGTGCAGACCATGGGTACCTACTAAAATGAAATATGAAGATAAGAATCCGCTTGATCTCCAGCTATCACCCATTGCGACAAGATGATTGAATTCTCTTAGTTCAAGAAATAGGAATAATGCTCCAAGTAAAAATGTTGCTACTGTCCAGAGTAAAATTCTGGATCTATTCTTGCCTAGTGCAGCAATGATAGCCAAACCACTAGTGAGACTACTGGTTAATAGGATAATGGTTTGAGTTAGCGCAAGAGGCATGGAAAATAGCATTTGAGCAGATTCACCACCATAAGTATTATTGTGCAAGGTTGCATAAACTGCGAAGAGGCTAGCGAATACTACGCAATCAGTCAATATATATATCCAGAAACCCAAGTAAGATTTTGAATTTTCGGCCTTAATTACTAAATTATTTTCCATTACTTACCTTCTCCATAAAACTGAATATCATCGAGGATTAACTTTTCTTTAGAAATGGTGTACTCAGTATCCTCATCTAGAGTGCGTACAATCACCGAAACCACTATAACCAATAATCCTATAATAGATAGCCAAAGAATATGCCAGACCGCACCAAACCCAAGAGCAAAAGCTCCCGCGGATACTATTAGACCAATATAGCTGTTTTTTGGTAACGATATATCTTTATATGCTAAGTCCCTGGATCTTTTCTCTTGTTTAGCTTCCCAAAAATCATCAGTTTTTTTAACTATTGGTAAAATCGAAAAGTTGTAAGACGGAGCCGGTGATGGAATTGACCATTCAAGTGTTCTTCCGTCGTAAGGGTCGCCAGTGCGATCTCTGTTCTCTATATGCTTATATATGCTATATAGGACTTGAAGAACCAGTGATAATAAGCCAAGGCCTATTATGAGAACCCCTACCCCGGCAACGATAAATAGAGGTTGCCATCCCATAGATGGAGAATAATGATCCATTCTTCTTGTGGCTCCCATAATCCCTAGAGCATATAGCGGAACAAAAGCGACAATGAATCCTAAAATCCAAAAGTAGGCAGCTATCTTTCCTAATCTTTCATTTAGTTTGATTCCAGAAAATTTAGGGAACCAATAGACTATACCTGCAAAGTACCCGAATAAAACTCCACTAACAATCATTGAGTGAAAATGAGCTACTAAGAAAAGGCTGTTGTGTAGTTGAAAGTCGGCTGGGGGTACCGCTAACAACACCCCCGCAACACCACCTATAGAAAAAAGTAATATAAAACCCACGAACCAGATCATTGGTGCGCTGAAAGTTATTTTTCCTCTAAACATAGTAAATAGCCAATTGAATATCTTAACACCCGTTGGGATGGCAATTATCATAGTCATAATTCCAAAGAATCCGTTAACATCAGCTCCAGCTCCCATCGTGAAGAAGTGATGCAGCCAGACTGTGAATGATAGTATGACTATTGCCCAAATCGCCCAAACCATCGAAGTGTATCCGAATAATTTCTTCTTAGAAAATGTTGCAACTATTTCGGAAAAAATACCAAATGCTGGCAATATAAGTATATAAACTTCTGGATGCCCCCAAGCCCAAATCAGATTCACATACATCATTGGATTTCCACCACCACCTGCCGTGAAGAAATGTGCTCCCAAGAGTCTATCTAAATAAAGTAGTGTTATAGTTGCCGTAAGAACCGGAAAAGCAAAAACTACAAGTGTCATAGAGCCTAGTACGCTCCAGACAAACATAGGCATTTTCATTAAATTCATACCTATTGCCCTTTTCTTGAGTATTGTAACAATAAAATTAATACCTGAAAGTAGGCTCCCTACTCCGGCTATTTGAAGACTCCAGATCCAATAGTCAACTCCAACGGTGGGACTAAATTGAAGTTCACTAAGAGGAGGGTATGCCAACCAACCTGCTCCAGAAAAATCACCAATAGCTAGTGAAGTATTAAGAAGTATCATTCCGGATACAAAAAGCCAGAAGCTAACGGAGTTTAACCAAGGAAATGCAACATCACGTGTTCCTATCAATATTGGGACAGCTAAATTTATGATTCCGAACATTAATCCCATAGCTGCGAAAAAAATCATTGTTGTGCCGTGTGAAGAAAAGATCTGCTGATAGTGTTGTGAGGCTAATATCCCATGGTTGTTGCCTACTGAAAGAGATTGCTGAGTTCTCATAAGCAATGCATCAAAACCGGCCTTCGAAAGCATCAATACAGCCACAATTATATACATCACCCCAATCTTCTTATGGTCAAGAGATGATAGCCATTCTCCGAACAGCCATTTCCATTTTCTGAAATAAGTTAAAGCTAGCGAAGCAAAAAATATAGATAAAGTCATTATGCCTACGCCAACATTCTGAATTATGTCATGCCTAAAAGAATCAACGTTTAGTAAGCCCAGAAGATTTGCTAGCATCATCAATTACATCCCCATTACTTTACTCATATTATTATCCGATAATGTATATTTACCTAGTATATTTTTATATAAATCTGCCGACACAAATGAATATGTGAATGGCTGAACATTTTCGGTTGGCTTACTTAGTGTTTCATATGATCTGTCATTGAGAACTTTAGTCGATGACTTCGTGCTCTTTATCCAGTTATTATATTCCGAATTACTCACCACATTAACCGAAAAAAGCATTCCAGCGAAGCCTCTTCCACTAATATTTGCAGATCTGCCTGAGTAACTTCCCTTCTTGTCCGATAGGATGCTCAGTTTAGTCGACATTCCAGGCATAGTATAGATTTGACCACTTAGCTGTGGTACCCAGAATGAATTCATAGGTGCATCGGAAGTAAGTTCAAAGTTTATTGGAGTATTGATTGGGATATTGATTGAATTGATAGAAGCTATACTTTTATCGGGGTAGATAAATAACCATTTCCAGTCAAGCGCTACTACTTGAATATTAATTGGTTTAACATTGGAGTCAATCTTTTTATATGGATCTAGCTGATGGCTACTTCTCCAAGTGACTACAGATAATATAACGATAAGAATAGTTGGGATTGTCCACCATATAGATTCAACTGTCCTGCTGTGTGAGAAATTTGGGCTGTACTTAGACGATTTATTGCTTGCTCTATATTTTACGGAAAATAAAATTAGCATAAGGTAAACAGGAACTAATACAAACAGAGATAAAAACATTGAGAAAAGGATTAGGTTCTTCTCATCTTTTGCAATTGTCCCAGCAGTGTTAAAAACCTGAGCGTTCTGATGTGAAACATAAAAGATGATTGAAGCTATGAATATAATCGGTAATGATACCAAAAACAAAACCCTAGTTAATTTCATAATCTCCCTCGCACAAGCATATGCGAATTATATCATTAAAATAATTACTGTGTCTTATTTTGTTTTAACTGTAACGAGCTTTGCATAAGCTAAATAAGAAACAGCGAATAATACAGAGTAAGTTAAGCCAGCATAACAACTACTAACGAGATTCGCATGGAATGCCAAGACTAACGCGGAACCAGTCGCAAGTATTCCTATTAAAGAATAAGATGAATATTTTGCTAATACGCTAGAATTGTTATTGCCCCGATATTTTAAGAAAGTAGCGAATAATATTAGTGGTAGACATGCAATTGAAAAAAGAATATGAATCGTTAATAAAATAATCATAACTTAATCTTATACTATTCTTTTACCACGAGCAATTTTAAATCTTTCATTAGGTGTAGTTCCTCCCCATACGCCATAGTCTTCCCCATTGATGACTGCAAAATCAAGACACTTATCTTTAATTTCACATTCATCACAGATAATTTTAGCTTGTTTCATAGTATCTACTGTGTAGCCAAAGAAAATTTCTGTGTCTTTATCTTTACATGCCGCTGAGCCGATATTTTCAACAAGGATATCGTAAGCTATCAGTCTTCTCGTTTCTCTGCTCAAGTAAATCGGCTGTGCAGTTTGCAGATTATTTATTTCGTTTATCATTTGTCCTGAGCTTAACAATCTTACGTCTTTCTGCGGGGTTTGTTCCGCCCCAAATACCATATTTTTCTTTACCATCTATTGCATATTCAAGACATAGCTTCGCGATTGAGCATCCATCACAAATAGATTTTGCCTCATCGTTTGGTTTATATTGTTCTGGAAAAAAAATTGTTGGATCAACTCCCTTGCAATTAGACTGATCTGCCTTAGCTAAAAATTCACGTTGATTTTTAGTAAGAACGGTTGGGTGATTTGAACGGCTGCTCTTATTATTTGTAGCACCGATCAAACTCGAGAGAGTGAAGCCACCTATGCCACTGCCAGCTCTAGGTTGAATGATAATTGGTGCAATAATCGCTCCATTGCGATTATTTTCAATTTCTTGTAGCGTAAACCCAGAGTCAATTATAGGGTCGTTATCGAAATCATTATCTTTTTTTAGATTTTCCTGCATATTATTTCCTCCAATACTAGAATATAATATTACCATATTTAATAGACTTGTTAATAATAACTTTGTACTACTGAGTATTAGCTTTAAATATTGTCGACTTAAAATATTTATGCTTTAATTCAAGTAACATTAATATTTAAATAATTAGTGTTAATAAATATTAACAAGGAGTTAAATATGGAACTTACATCAACTGTAACGAACTGGCTTTGGATCGGATTCTTCGGCATGCTATTCGGTACCGCATTGATCTACTTATTTGGATCAGCGCTTAAAGCATCAGAAAAGTATCATGTATACACAGCAATGGCTATTACATCTATTGCAGCTATTGCATATTACGCAATGGCGAATAGCCAAGGTATCTTTATGATAAATGGCAAAGCAGTATTTATAGCTAGATACTTAGACTGGCTAGTAACAACACCACTTCTTCTGATTAGTCTCTTTTTCATAGCATATGCAGCGAATAAAGATTCAATCGACATTAGACAGAAGCTAGGCGTCATTGCAACTGCAGTTTTTGCTGATATCGTAATGATTGTTACTGGTGCATTTGCTAACCTATCAGGCGGACATGACAACAAGGTATTTTGGTACGTAGTTAGCTATGTAGCATTTTTGATAGTACTAGGAGTTATGTATGGACCAGTAAGGAAGAACGCATTGAGTCTCGGCAAAGGTACAGGCAAACTTTATGGTAATTTATTAACCTATTTAATGATTCTTTTCTTCATTTATCCTATCATTTGGTTGCTTGGAACAAGTGGAGCAAGTTCAATCTCATTAGGTGCCGAAGTTGCAATCTATGCAGTTCTCGACCTATGTGCAAAGGCAGTATTTGGTATTTTAATAGTATTATCACTCAAGGGTGAAAAATCTATAGACTAATATTGATATTGCTATAACGATAAGGAGCGGCACATACCGCTCCTTTTTCTTTTTCATGAATTAACTGATATTGGTTATAATCTTAATATGAAAAATAATCATAAGAAAAACATTTCTATAGTTGTGCCTGTATTCAATGAATCAGGGTCAATACTCAACTTCAATAAGAAACTGTTAAGTGCTCTGACGGTCTTACCTTATAACTTTAATATTATTTATGTGAACGATGGAAGCTCAGATGATAGCTTAAGCATACTATCTGATTTGGCATCAGATAAAGTGAAAGTGCTATGTCTGTCAAGAAACTTCGGTAAAGAAATAGCTCTAACTGCTGGTATAAGTCACTCCCGCGGTGATGCAGTAATTTGCCTTGATGCAGATGGACAACATCCCGCTAAATACATTGCTGATTTTATTACAAAATGGGAAGAGGGCTCCGATGTAGTAATTGGAGTAAGATCTAATAACCAATTCAGGAGTTTTATATCAAATTTGAAATCCAAAGTCTTTTATTCAATATTCAATTACTTATCGGATGATAAGTTAGTTGAAGGTTCAACTGACTTTAGATTAATTGATAGAGCGGTTGTTGATGAGTTTATATCATTGAATGAACCTGACCGTATGACAAGGCTTCTGATTGATTGGCTTGGTTTCACTAAGGACTATGTATATTTCGAAGCCGAGGAAAGAAAACATGGACATGCCACCTATTCAAATAGAAAACTAATTAATTTAGCCTTTTCAGCGATGATTTCATCTTCACCAAAACCTTTATATCTATTCGCTAATTTAGGAATATTCATTTCATCGATGTCTTTTTTGCTGGGTATAGTCGTCATTTTCGAACAGCTATTATTGGGTGATCCTTTGAATTGGCATTTTACAGGAACTGCTATGCTCGGAATTATGATAATTTTCTTGGTCGGCATCTTACTCATGTCTCAGGGAATTATATCTATGTACATTTCTAAGATAAATAATCAAACAAAAGGTAGGCCCGTTTATGTCGTTAATCGAAGAAAATCGATTGGTTTCACTAGCGAAGAAATATATTAACACAAATCTCAAACGCTATATCGTTGTTGGTGGTTTTGCGTATGTGAGTGAGATGGTTGTTATTTTCATCTGCTTGAATGTTCTGGGCATATCAGATGTGGGAACCGTAGCTATCAGCTATTGGTTCGGACTTGTGATTGCATTCTTCCTACAAAAACTGATTACTTTTGGCAATACGGATAAAAGATTACATATACTTGGCAAACAAATATTCATTTACGCAGTATTGGTTGGTTTCAATTATTTACTAACCCTACTGTCAGTTAGTATTTTTGCAAAATACATTAATGTCTATATAGTCAGAACATTCGTTATTATTTTTATAACATTCATAAACTACAATGTTTATAAAATTATCTTCAAAAATAATGACTAATTATCGGTATCGTGCATTATATTCATTACAAACTTAGCCAAGTCACTTAGTACTGACATCTGGCCGATAAGTATTGCCTTTTCAACAGATTTTAATACTATATCTTGATCAGATGACTCTATTATGACTTCAGAGCTCTCAAGGAATAATATTTGTTGGCTAATGAAGTCCATAATCTGGTTATTGCTAACTTCAGACATTTAATTATCCATATACTTTCCATAAAAATCTGATAATCCAGTAGGTAACCAAGAAACGTCTTCAATCAAATTAATCAGCCCTATTAAATCGCCGTTATCCAGCATCAATTGTTGATCTTCGATATAAAAAACACCTCTTTCGTTCAAAAAGAAACAGCTGTCTTCGATAAGATAAATGAAACATTCACCACTCACCTCATCGAAAAAATTAGTAATTTCTACTTCGCATCTATCTTCGGGAAATTCGCCATAAACAGCAATACCGCTCAATACTGCAACAGTAGAATCTTCTGGATTGGTATCTCCGCCCATAAGCCCTAGAAGATTTGGATTATCTGAAAATATTGCTTTGGTCAATGATTTGAGTTCATTTAATAATGAAGACTCTTCATAATTTTCGTGCTTTTCCATTAATACCTTTCAAAAATATTCGTTTATTATATAACATTTACCTGAAATTTGTTTAACTAAGGCTTATTCAGTCTTTGCTATACTTTAAGCATGAGCCTTAACTACAATCATGTTTCCTGGAATGAAATACTAAACCACCTTGATACTTTAAATATTGCTGACGGGGGTTTCACAAATTCTTTGAGTGGAGTTATCGATTTAAAAGAAAAAGGCAGTTATTTTGTTAAGCTAGCTCAAGATCCAGAAAATGCTTTTTGGGTAGCTAAAGAAATTCAAGCCTATCAAATACTTAATAAAATAGATTTTCCTTATACGCCTAAATTGATTGCCGTAGGTAGTAATAGCAGAGGCTTCGCTACTCAAGCACTCTTAAGCAGTGATGGTTGGTTATGGACTGATATATGGAATGAAAAAAGATTAGAAGCCACTTTTAAAACCAAAGAGGCCTTATCCAGTCTCGAATTAACCCCAGCCGATAAAAATATATTCAACTCTCACCGTGGTTCCTATTTCCATAATGGATGGATTGCTATAAATAATAATTATGACAAAACTAGATTTGTTTATGATAAAGCTGATAAGCATTTAAATTTGGATATTCTTAAAGAGCTCTATGCAATCCAGGATTTTAATCCAAAAAGAGATACTTTAGTTCACAATGATTTAAGAACTGGTAATACGTCTTTCTCTCAAAAAAATGGCGAAGTTATGTTTGTTGATTGGCCATGGGCTGAAATTGGTGACAAAAACTTAGATACTAATGCACTTCTAGTTAACGTAGCCTGTGCAGGCCTGAAAATACCTCACAAGTACTCAGGATTACTAAGCAACAAGGAACTTCACTGGCTTGCTGGTTTTTGGTTCGATTGTGCATACAAAACTTGGGGTGAGGAGAAAATTAAATTATCCGATTCATTCCTAAGATCTGCAAACAAAGCACTTTCTCTAGCTAAGGAGATCTAGTTGTCTATATCAAATTTCTTCAGTTTATCTTTAAGATCATCGCCGTGCCCTTTTTGCAGTTTGAGCAATTCATCGTAAATACCTCCGGAAGATGACAGCTCCTTAGGAGTTCCAATTTCATTAACAGTACCTTTTTTCAGCGTAATAATTTTATCTACGTTTTCGATGGTCGATAGCCTGTGCGCAATAATCAGAGTTGTTCTATTTTCCATAAGTTTAGTTAGCGCCTCCTGTACGCTCATCTCACTTCTGCTATCAAGGCTTGAAGTTGCTTCATCTAGTATAAGTATAGGAGCATTTTTAACGAATGCTCTTGCAATAGCAATCCGTTGCTTTTGACCACCACTTAGTTTTAGTCCTTTTTCGCCAATTTGTGAATCGTACCCATGTTTGAATTTAGAGATGAAATCATGTGCATTGGCTGACTTAGCAGCTGAAATAATTTCTTTTTCAGTAGCATCGGGTCGAGCATATGCTATATTTTCACTAATTGTTCCAGAGAATAACGCTGGCTCCTGAAAAACAACTCCAATACTATCTCTTAGACTTTTTTGTGTAACGGTTGCAATATCCTCGCCATCAATGAGGATAGTTCCACTCGATGGTTCGTAGAGTCTCATGAGCAGGCTCGTAATTGTTGTTTTACCTTCTCCACTTTCACCTACTAATGCTGTTTTGGAGTTATAATCCAGTTCGAATGTCATATTGGTTAGTACTTTTTCAGTTACATAAGAGAAATCGACACTATTGAAACTTATAACTCCTTTAGAGACAATCAAATCTTTAGCAGTATCTAGATCTTCAATGCTGGGTTCAACATCCATAACTTCAAAATAATCCTTAGTATTAGATATGGCTCTTTGACTTTGATCAATAATGTAGCTAATTGAGAATATTGGAATTCGTATTAGCATTGCATATTGAATTAATAGAACCATTGTTCCAATATTGTATTTGCCATGTGCAGTTTCAATGAAGATGTATGCGAATATGAAGAAGAATATTAGATTTAGAATAAGTCTTCTATAGGCGTCCCTTTTGTGCCAATAAATACTCTGAGGTTTTGTAGTGCTTATTACCTTATCGAACTGATTATTAAAGAATGACATTTCCCTTTTTTCTTGTATGAAACTTTTTACGACTTTAATTTGAGAAACAGTTTCGGCAAAGCGTCCACTAGCGATGTCTAGGTTGTTATTGATTTTTTTCTGATATTCCATCCAAACAGAACTTGTCCTCGTCGTTAGCAGTATGAAGATTGGATAAATAGCTAAAAGCATTAATGCAACTTGCCATGAGAAATACGCGACTATAGCCAAAGAAAAAACTGATGAAAATATGAACTGCATAGTATTATTCGAAAACATCTGGACAAAGTCAGTAATTTGATTAATACCTCTACTCATTCTATTAATGATTTTTCCGGTGAGCTCTGAATCAAAATAAGATTGTGGGAGTTTGAGTATGTGATTATAGTATTTTTGACTCATGAGCTTAGTTAGTTTTATGCTCATAATGTCACCAAGATATCCGCTGTAGTCGCTAATAATTGTTGATAATGCGTCTGACAGAAAAATCGCAATTGCAAATATGGCAACTAATTTCACGTCTGCGTGACCACCACCGATTATTTTACTAACCTGATCAATAGCGCCCTTAGTGAATAACGGATATAGCTGATTCAAGATAGCAATCGCAATAGTGAATAGGCTTATTGAAACAAAGTATCGAGCTAAGCTCTTAGAAAATTTAAATAGGCGGATTATGTTCTTCATAGGTTAGTCATTATATCCTAAGACATCTTATTTATCTCAGAAAATATATCTAATGTTATCTTTCGAGCTTTTGAGTGATCAATAACTTTTTCCGGATAATCTATTCCAATCAAGCAATTATATTTTTCCTGCTGATCTATCGACATTTTCTGTGGATTGGATATAAATTCTATTGGAACATTTTTCAGCTCGGGCAAATACTTTTTTATATATTTAGCTTCAGGATCATATTTTTCTTGCTGAGAATCTGGATTGAGAATGCGTCTCCATACAGGAGCTGGATCAACTCCCACGCTGGCTATCCATTGCCAATTTCCATTGTTGTTAGCCTTGTCGCCATCAACTAACATCTTCATGAAGTATTTTTCACCTTCACGCCAGTCTATGAAAAGATCTTTTGTCAGAAACGATCCTACGATAAGTCGGGCTCGGTTATGCATCCATCCAGTTTCTTTAAGTTGACGCATTGCAGCATCAACTATGGGATAGCCAGTTAGGCCTTGTTCCCAGGCGAGAATGAGTTTTTTGTCATATTTCCAAGGTAGCATTAGGTATTTCTTTTGAAATTCTTCATAAGATTTCGGATTGTTTTTTAGTATGTAGTTGTAGAAATCTCGCCAGCATAATTGTCTTCTAAAGCTTTCAGCTGATTCACTGCTATCTAGTAAGGATTCAATATATAAAGGGCTGATACACCCGAAGTGAAGGTAAGAAGAAAGTTTACTGGTTCTGTCTGCATCTAGACTATCGTGATTATCTAAGTAACTTGATAAATCTTTTTCAATGAACTCATTGAGTCTTATGAGCCCATTAGCTTCCCCGCCGAGCTGTAGCTTTGGAGATATGTATTTTTGATCTAGATGAATACTTACCTCATCATTTTTAATGTCAGGTGTCTGTATGCGAGTTGGGATCAGAGTAATTTCACGCCTATCTACAGTTACCCAATTATTGTAAAAAGGAGTGAATACTTTATACGGCGAATTGCTGCCAGTCTTAACTAGGCTCAAGTCATCAATGATAAGTCTACCGGGGAAAGATTTGAATTCGACGCCGATAATATCTAGAAACTTTTTTGCTTTTTCATCCCTTTTTGTTGAGTAGCTAGAAAAGTCCTCAGAACAATAAACTGCGTCAATTCCAATGTCATCATTTAGTTTATTGAAAACATCTTCGATTTCACCAGACTTTATAACTAATTTTCCACCAAGATCTCGGAGGGATTTGTCTAGGTCTAAAAGTGATTCAAGCAAGAACTTATTTCTATTGGGGCTTGATAGTTCACCATGAGTTAGTTTTGAGTCAATTATATATAGTGGTATGACTTGTTCTGAATTTTCAACTGAATTGAAAAAAGCCGGGTTATCTAAAACCCTTAAATCATTCCTAAACCACATTACTGTCGTCTTCATTCCACTAA
>Ga0194061_1001610_pt1 | contig 12970 bp, 9 predicted proteins | sample SepL2221m_MetaG_FD_163423 | JGI IMG/M metagenome (GOLD analysis project Ga0194061, IMG submission 163423) | Anoxic zone freshwater microbial communities from boreal shield lake in IISD Experimental Lakes Area, Ontario, Canada - Sep2016-L224-21m | ecosystem: Environmental > Aquatic > Freshwater >...
ACCCCGATATGACTTCGCTAATAATCGACCAGGAACGTGCGGACAATGGACGTATCACTGAAGAGGACTGTGTTCGCGTTTTGGAACATTGTCGTGCTCGTAAAGCGATCCCGTTGGATGAATTCGATCAATGGGATGACGACTTTGTCTCAAGGCTTCCTGCTGATTTGAAAAATGGCATTGTCACATTCACTTCGAGTTCAACCACTTTATGTGTTGATCAAGTTCTTGCGCTCGACGAAGTGGTACTTGATGACGTTCCAGAGCTGCGCCTAAATGATCGCCCTTCCGATCCGAAAAGCGCAGCGCGTCCACTCCAAGAATTATCGCCGGGACAACGCTGCAGTGCGATCTTACCGTTACTTCTGCTCTCGGGTGAATATCCGCTTGTCATTGATCAACCCGAGGAAAATCTTGACAATCGGCTTATTCGGCAAGTTATCGTCAACATCCTTGCCAGCATGAAACTTCGCCGCCAGGTAATAATTGCGACTCATAATCCGAACCTACCCGTTCTGGGTGATGCCGAGCAATGTGTCGTGTTGCAGGCAAGTGGTCGCGATCTTACCAGCATTGTTGCTGTTGGAAATCTTGACTCACCGCAGGTCGCTCGATACATCACGGATATTATGGAAGGCGGACGCGAAGCGTTTCAATACAGACAGTCGATCTATCAAACGCATTGGCAGAGCGTTGTTGACGAGGGTCTTGCATCGGTTTGAGTGATTAGGCGATGCCGCTGACCTAGTGGAAAGCGTGTGTCCTGAGAGGGGGGCGATCAACATGGCAAAAAATGCTACTACGAAGAAGTCCAGCGCGGCCGTCGTTTCCAAGGCGTTCGACAAAAAGTCGGACGACATCATCGCAGCGATCAAACGCCTGAAGGCCGCGCTCACCGAGCTTCGTGCTGTTGACCCGGACTCGGCCGCAGAACTGCGGCTGCGTGTTCGCCTTGGTGAACATGTCAATGAGTATTTGGCGCTCTGGAAAGAGCGCAAACTTCGAGGCGCCGTGCGAAGCCTCTCACGCCATGCTTACATGCAGGAGCAGGAACTGTCTCTTCACGGTCGCCTGGCGCAGAGGACGCCTGAAGAATGGCAACGATGGATTGACGAAAACCTGTCTTGGCGCGAAGTGTCGCGACTGCTGCTTATTCGGCCGCCAGAGTCAAGCCCAATTGACGATGATCCGTTGGCCTAGCTCAGGCAGTTTTTCTAAGTGTTTAGAGAATTCAGTTCTTTTGGAAGGCTATTTGGTTGCCTTGGGTTTAATAGGCGCCCTCAGTGGTGGGCATCATCCGTTTTTTGTTGACTGCCTTGCTTGATCCAGAGACCAACGTACACGTTCTGCGATGAATGCGGCGAACGGACGAATGTCCATATCAATACTGGCGCGGTCGAGCGCGCTCAGGTAGGCGTCACGATCCGTGACGCGAATCACTGTCCACGGATAACCGCCCGAGGCCAGCATCGCGTTCATCAAGAAGCGTGCCATGCGCCCGTTGCCGTCCTGGTACGGATGAATGTAACCGAAGAGCCAATGTGCGAGGACGGCGCGAACTCCGGGTTCTGGTTCCTGTTCGATCAAATCAAACAGCACGGGCATCGCGTCGCGAACAGCTTCCCAACGTGGTGGCACAAATCGTGACGTTCGCAGATAGACGGCCTCGTTGCGAAAGCCGGCGATCACTCCCGGTCGAAGCAGACCGGCAGCGATGCAGGGCTGGAAGAGTTCTCGAAACCAAGCGCGGTGATCTGTCCGAACCAGTGTGCCAGAGTTTTCACCGGAAATGATTTTGGAGACGGTCGTCTTCACGGTCTGGAAGGCCTGCCAGTAGCCGCGTGCGGCCAGGGCGTCGCGGCTTCGGCGATCATCATCGTGACGCTCAGGGTCCCAGTTTCCCGCGCGCACCCTGTTGATCAGCTCGGGCGTGACGCTGTAGCCTTCGATAGACAACGAATGGTACGCATCATTTACGTAAATTTCGTCAACCGACTTCAGATACTTATTCTGATTCTTCGGCAGTCCCGGCGACTTCGGAAAAATCTCTATGATGGTTTCTCGCATCGTCTTCCACATCGTCTGAATGCGACCGACGATGGGCGTTGCCGTTGGGCTGATCAACCCAAATGTTTGTTGAGACGTGAAAGGATCGGTCTCCGAGACGACGTAACCAGCGGCTTTCATCGTCGTGGTTATTTCATTGGTGAGTTCGGCGCGGCCGATGCGACGGAATGCGCCGGCGAGTCTGCCGGCAATCACCGAGTGCCCGCCATCAAGTAAGCGCCTCAGAACTTCGGACGAATCGCGAATGCTCGCGAGTGCGACCTGTGATTCGATGGGGTATCGTTTGAAGAAGGCTTCGGGAACTTTTACAAATGCTGCTGCGGGCGAATAAAGACGCAAGCCGTTGTGTACGGTCACATCGGCGGGCGCGGGCAGCTTCGACTGTTTCAGGTCATAGAGCGACGTGCCGAACAGCAGTTTTATGAGGTTACCCGTTCCTTGGGTGGCGTAAACGATGGCCTGGGTCGGAATGACAGTGTTCTCGGCATGAAGCAAGAGCGATTGCTCCGGCGAGAGATGCCACTTGTCGCCGAAGCGATCATTGCTGTAGCGAGCGCAGAATTCCCAAAACGACGCGTACCACGGCGTGCTTTCGCCCTCACCCGCGCTTGGGCTTGATGAGATCAACCATCCTCTCATAACCGCTTGGACGAAGCCGTTGCGCAGCAGACGTTCACGATGAACGCGGCTGATTTCTTTCGACTGAAACACGCGCCGGCCGCTCGCTTGAAGCGTTTGAAGCACGGCCAGCGAATCGGCCAGTTTTTCGTGTGGCGTTGCCATGACACGTTTATAATGCCTTATCAATACAAGTCAATAGTGTCCTATGGATACACGTTATTGATGCTTCTCAAGGAAAAGTCTAAAGCGCATGGGAATGGTTCGGAGTTCAACGCCCCGTCAATCTGTAGGTCAGGAAGTTGAACGAAATACGGCGCTCCCGTGGTGCCGGAATCGTCTGAAACGCTCTCGGGATATAAACGTTTTACCGTCGGAAATGGTGGGACAGCTCTTAATGTTGCCAGTACGGCGGGCCGAGTGACCGCGTCAAATTTTTGCGAGACTCATTCGTTCACCAATACCCAGTTTCATCACGTGATGAAACTAGGGTTATGGATGGACGCACCCTTACAAAACTGTCGGGACTCTTCTCCATCGAGCGGATCGAGCGGTTGAAGTCATCACGCGACAACACAACTGACGCTCGTATAGCAGTCCGCCTGGGGGATGTAAACACGCCATACCCACAGGATTTGTTAGGGTTCACTTAGAGTTCTTCAGTTTTGATCTCTCAAACTGCTTATACCTGCATGAAACGTACTGATTTATGAACTGTATTTCATACAGAAATTACGGTTCAAGTCCAACTGCTTGGCGGAGAGAAGAATTCAGTTCCGGCACGAGTCGCCACTATTCCGGCGATGAAGAGCAAGAACGTCAGCGCGCGTTCTTTCTCGTTGACGCGTTGTTGAAACTTTTGTGACCGAGTGGGTGTGGCGGGTGGTGTAGGTTTGATTAGAATGGGCACACGAACGGGGATTTGAAATGCATGGAGTGAGGGGTCAAAATTGGAAAGATATAAGATTTTGTACAACCTAATTTGGCGTTCTTCAGAAAACGTTCTTCAAACGTTCTTCAGTTAAAAATTCTCTCATAGATATTGGGAGAACTTAAAATCCCCCGAGTGTGGGTTCGATTCCCATCCTGGCTATACGACTTAAAGCAGTTACATTTCACTCACAGCACAGCCCGTTTTCCTAGCCACGCTCCTAGCGCGATTACGACCGCAGTGGTCACTCCCAACAGCAGACTCAGCGCAAAGACTGATTCGTCGTAGCCCATGTGCTGCTGCCCAAAAAGCCAGATCGTCGCCGGCGCGGCTCCCGGTGGGGCGAGGATCGACGCTACCGGAACCTCGCCCAGCACCAGCGCGAAAACTAACGCTGCTGCTGCCGCAAGATGCCCGGACGACAGCGGTAATACGACACCCATCGCTTTCGATGTTCGTCCGTGTCCCAATAACGCGGCGCTTTCAAGAATCGATGGATCAATCGACGCCACCGCTTCGTCCGCCAATCTCAATGGCACATATAAAAAGCGCAACGCCAGCCCAGCGGCCATCCACGCCAGAGGTTGCTGCAATCCAGAGAGGATTGACGTCGCGTCAAGCTGCAACGAAAACAAGGCGACGCCTAAAAACGTTCCCGGAATCGCCAGTAAAAATAGCCCCGCCGATGTCACCGCATGCGCGCGCGTTTCGGGCCAGAACACAATCCGCGCCGCAGCCATTCCAACGGCAATCAACACCGCCGCCGCTGCCAGTCGTGCGCTCAATCCCAGCGATTCTGCGCCCGCGTCAAACGATACCGACAGCGCTTTCCCGCTCGATAAAACTCCGTGCATACACGACAGCATCGGAATCAAAAATCCAAACACGAGTCCCAGCACAAGCACAATCGCCGCGCCGCGACCTGTTCGTCCGTGCGCACGCGCCGCGTTTCCGATAGAAGCTTGGGAGTCGTTTGATGGCTGCGTCATCAACACGCACACCAAAGCTGCCATCATAATCAACGGCAGCGACGTCCACGCCGCGACAGAATATTTCCCGAGCGCTGCCTGATCGTGAACTTCGACTGGTAGCGAATTGACTAGCAGCAGCGACGAGGTCGCGAAATCGTTCGAGGCCAGTAGAAACACCAGGCTCAGCCCCGCTAAAATCTCGCCTCGGCAACGAGGTAAGATGGTCTGAAAAAATGCGCGTGAAGGCGGTGCGTACAGTCGCGCTGCGTCATATGACGCATCCCGCGCGCGGGCAAATCCCGGCCAAACATGTAGGGCCACGACTGGCCACAATCCGAAACCCAGCACTATCCCGGCTCCGTATACGCTGAACAAAAATGAGTGGGCCGTGCCGGGATTTTGCAGCGCGAAACTCGATGCCGCGCTCGGAGCCAACAACCTCACCCACCCGCTCACCGCCACTGGCGCGGGCAACGCGAGCGGCAACACAAACAGTGCAATCAGCAACACCGACACCCGCCGCGACGCCAGCAGCCACGCCGCAGGAATTCCAAGCAAAGCTGCTACACCCGCGCTGGTCACGCCCAGTTGGACACTACGGCCAAACGCTCGAGCCAGCACGCCGATCCGCGCCCACGTCAGCGCGTCCAATTCAACCGGTCCGCCGCCAATAAAAGCAGCCATGAGCGGAGCCGCCAAAAGCAGCGCCAGAGCAATCTGAAGCGCTGAGTCCCGCCGAGTCGTGTCGCGCATCCTCTCCACTTTCCATGCTCAAAAAACTACTGCTCTTCGCCCGAAAGAATTTTAGTGATCCGCGCGCCCAACTCCAAAACATCCTGTGCTAGTAGCTCGCCATTCACATGTACCGGAGCAAGCTTCACGGCATCTAACGGAGACGCCATCGTCGCTCCGACATCGCGCACCGGAATCTGTCGAGCGCCATTTTCGGCCAGTCGTTTCTCCGTCTCCGGACGAAGTAGCCAATCGATGAACGCCTTTGCTTCGGCAGGATGTGGACACTTCTTCAGCATCGCGACCGTGTTCGGAATCAGGAACGATCCGTGCCACTCGGCGGTTTGATCCACCACCGCAAAATTCACCGGCTTCTTTCGATCTATCGCTGAGAAAGCATCGTCGCTGTCTGTGAGGCCTACATCCGCATCGCCGTTCGAAACCCGTTCCGCGACATCGCCGTTGCTCTGTGCCAGAATCAATCCGTTCGCACGCCATGACCGAAAAAGCGCGAACGCTTTCGCCTCGCCGATCTCCAGTGTCAACGCCGCCAGGTGACTCAGCGTCGTTCCGTACAGCGGCTTTGCGATCGCAAACCGCCCCTTCCATCGCGGATGCGCAAAATCCTCGAGCGTCTTCGGAACATCTTCTGGCTTGACTCGGTTGGAGTACATGACCACTCGCGCCCGCCTAGCGAAGCCCGTCCACAAGCCCGCCGGATCTTTGAATTCATCCGGAATACCCGCCGCGCTGGGCGAGCGGTACCCCTCGAACACACCCTTTCGCGCAAGCACCAGCGTCAACGATTGCTCCGAATTCCAGAACACATCACCGTCGGGTCGATCCTTCATTTTCTCCAAGCGAAACGCCAGCCCGGTCGTCTTCGTTTCTTCTCCATCCGGACGAAACACAACCGCAATCCCTGTCTCGCGTGTAAACGCCTCGAACATCGGAATCGCGAATTCTGAATCAACCGAACTGTATACAACCACCATCCGTCCACCGTTCGATGACGGTTGGCGAAGCAGCAACGCCAACGCTCCCAGAAAAACACTCGCAATTAAACTGATCCAAAGCCATCGCTTCATCGTTTTCGTCTCACACACGACCGCATTTTTAAACCGCCGATTGATTCAGTTATCGCCCATATGATACACGATTAAACGACCGACGAAATTGACGCACATGTTTCTAATCTGCACCTTCTTTTTTCTTAAAAAAACGAATCCACATCAAAAAGAGTGATATAGTATATGTGTGATTTCGTTTAGCGGGAGAGCGTTATGGAAGAGTATCAGAATTCCGATCCGAACCTAACGACTAATGCAGATTCGTCACGCCAAGCGGCGTTGGATAGCGGTCGTAATGCGGCGGGTGTTGCGCCGTCTGGTCGCCAATACGTGCCTGACCCCTCATCCGTCGGCGGTCGCGTCGAAGCCAATACCGCATTCCTGAAATTAGGGCAGAACATCACTGACGTTTCGGGCTTTGAATCCAGTCCTCTCATTGACGGCAAGAGTGGCATTACGCCAGCTGAAGACGATGACGGAGGTGAAGCCGCGTCGGCACGCATCGCCCAAGAATACCGCCGCCAGGTTCGCATCAAACGACTCGGCGAAGAAATTCAGCAGGCTGAACGTGAGAAGCGCCGCGAGGACGAACAGCTCCGAAAAATCGAAACGCAGCTGAAGCCCACTGGTTCAAGCATTCGAAAGAAGAAAGAGGAAACCACCCGCCTCACCTCGGATGAACCCACTCCGTCGTCCGCACCGACTTCCTCAACGCCCGAAACAGAAAGCACGATCGCTAAAAGGCGCGCTGCCGCCATGAACGCGTTTAAGTCGGCGGCGTCCGGATCCAAAAGCAGTTCCGGTTTGGTGACGGCGTTGGCTAGTTTGTTATTTGTCGGAGCGCTGGCGGGCGGGGCATGGGTCGGGCTGGATTGGCTTGCCGTTCAACGCAAAAAGCAAACGGTGGATGAGAGTGCTCAATACACTCAGTCGAAGAAAGAAGCCGAAAAGAAAGTGCAGCAAGACATTAAGATCCAGATCGCGCGCGAAGAAGAATTAGTGCGCCAAAAAGTCCTCGCCGAGGAAGCTGCCAAACGGATTGAAGCCGAAAAGCGCGCACTGCTGGATGCCATGGCCCGTGATGCTGAAGCGCAAAAAGCGCTGAGCGAGGCCAACGCCAAACGCGTCGCCGAAGAGCGCCAACGCCGTCTGGACAACGAACGCGAACTGGAGCGCGAAAAAGAAGAGAAGAACGCGTTGAAGAAAATAGTTGAGGACGCCAAGATTGCGGCCCAGGAGAAATCGAAGAAGAAAATGGAGGAGGAGGCGCGGATCGAAGCCGCCAAGTTGGCCGGGAGAATTCCAGATCCCGTCACTCCATCGCCCGCGCCGCCCAAACCCGATGAGCCTCTCACGGGCAACATCAAAACCATCCCGTCCGATCCTCCCGTGTTGACCGACAAGTTGGAACTACCGAGTGGTGGCGTCCGTTTGTTCGTCAAAGCATCCGATCCTTACGGCGGAAAACTGACGTTCCAATGGCGTCAATTGAAAGGCACCCCAGTCGAAATCGCTGACCCTGCCGCCTCCAAATACCTCGACGGCAAATGGATCAGCCAAACCTTTTTCGTCGCCAAACAGCCTGGTAATTACGAATTCGAAGTCACCGTTCGAAACGACGAAGGCGTCGGCTCCACAAAGAAATTCCCCATCGAAGTGCTCCCGCCCACCACGCTGAAATAGTTGCACATGATCCTCAGGGTTTCGCGCGAATTTCAACGCGAAACCCAAAACTCGAAACCCGAAACAAATCCATCCGGTGTATGCAATCTTACCCATCAGGAGATTGCATTCCATGTCGAGCCGTTTGATTCCCGCACTGATCTGTCTGGCACTCGTATCGTTCACAGTTCGTGCCGCTCAAAAGCTTGAAATTTATTGGACCGATGTGGAAGGCGGAGCGGCGACGCTGATCGTCACGCCAGCGGGCGAATCGATCCTGATCGACACCGGCAACCCCGGCGGACGCGACGCCAAACGCATCTTCGACATCGCCGACAAAGCCGCGCACCTCAAGCAAATCGACTTTCTGATTACGACGCACTACCACATCGACCATTTCGGTGGAGCCGCTGAACTCGCCGGCATGATTCCGATCAAGACCGTCTATGACAATGGTGTCTTCGAAGGCGGCACCGAAAAGCCCAGCGACAAATACAAACTTTTCCCCACGGACAAACGCGCCGTGATCAATCCGGGCGACGAACTCCCGCTCAAACAAGTTGACGGCTTAGCGCCCATCTCTATCAAGTGCATCGGCACCCGCCAAACCTTCATGGCCCCGCCCAAAGACGCCGTACCCTGTCCGACTTGCGCCGGGGCAAAACGTAAAGCCGAAGACAAATCCGACAACGCCAACAGCGTCGTGGTGCTGCTCTCATTCGGCGATTTCCGTTTCTTCTCGGCAGGCGATCTGACTTGGAATGTCGAAGAAAAGTTAGTCTGTCCCGTGAACCTCGTCGGCACCGTCGATGTCTACCAAGTCACCCACCACGGTCTTGACATCAGCAACAACCCGCTCGTTGTTTCATCACTCAAGCCCTCTGTTGCGATCATGTCCAATGGCACGACAAAAGGCTGCGGTGCCGAAACCTGCGCCACGCTGAAAGCCACGCCGTCGATCCAAGCGGTCTTCCAAATCCACAAGAACCTGCGCAAAGATTCCGAGAACAATACGCCCGATGAATTCATCGCCAACCTCGACGCCAAATGTGAAGGCCATTTCATCAATCTCAGTGCCGACGCCGCTGCCAAAACGTACACGGTTGCAATCCCGGCGAAATTGGTATCCAAGACGTACAAGATGCAGGCGCGATAATAGGAACTCGTTGAATTTCGACATGGGTTGCGATAGTTTCATCGCACTTCATTTTGGGCATCTCTCCGCGCAATCGACATTGCGGGGAGAATTTGTAATCACAGAAACTGCAGAAAGGCGAAGCGAATGGGAAAGATACTTTCCAAGCCTGCGGCTGAAATGCGAGTAAGGCCAGATCGGCAAAAGTCTGGTCGTGTACAGTACGCGCTTGATGTGATGGATTCGCTGCCTGCGCGTGACCGTAGGCGTGTGTTGGATATTTACTTAAAGCGGGAAATGAAAGTGAGTACGACACCACTCAGTCAATCCATCGCCAACGCGGAAACTGAATACAAAAACGGTACGATGCTGTGTGGTTCGATCGACGACGTTCTAAAAGAAATGAACAAACCAAAGAACAGGAACTAGTGCTGGTTACCATCGGTACACACGACGAAGTGTATTAATCAGTTCGCACATTAATACACTCACAATACCGATGGCCACGATTCGCTCCCTTTGAAACCGTAGCTTGACGGCAACCTACGTCTGCCCGTACAGTCTGGCCTTCCTCCTTATAAAGGCTCGCCCATGAATCGCTTGCTCCTACTCTCCTTCATCCTGATCGCCACTCTTGTATCGTCTGCCTTTTCCACCGAAATCATACAGACCCTTGCGGGCGGCGGCAGCGTCGCAGGATACAAACCGGACGAAACAAATCTCGCACTGAATACGTCTCAGGGAATCGCAATTTCACCGATCGGCGAGATTTATTTTGCAGACGCGAACCATCACCAAATTTTAAAAATAGAACCCACTTTCGGAACAATTACAATCATCGCAGGCAACGGTACGAAGGCCTATAACGGCGACGGATTTCCAGCGACTTCGGCAGGACTGGATACGCCCGGCGGCATCGCGTTCGACACAGCCGGCAACCTTTACTTCTGTGATCGCGGTAATTTTGCCATTCGTCGCATTGACGTCTTATCCAGCATCATCACAACAGTCGCAGGTGTCGGTTCGAGCACGAATAACAATCCGCTCGTCCCCTTGGGTGACGGCGGCCCGGCGCTTCAAGCCTCGTTCAGTACGTTGGGCGATTTGGTTGTAGACTCGTCAGGTGCGATTATCGTCTGCGATACAGGCAACGCCTGCATCCGAAAATTCACGCTCGGCGGCACCATCGCCACGATTGCAGGCAGTGCAGGCTCAGCCTCATTCGCCGGGGACGGCGCTGTCGGTGGGGCCACCACGACAGCTCGTTTCAACTCCCCAACCGGAATCGCGATCGATCCAGCCGGCTCGATCTACATCGCCGATAGCGGCAACCGCCGCGTTCGGAAACTTACGTCAGCCGCAACCGTCACGACCGTTGTAGGAACAGGCTCTGGCGGCACCACTGGATTTAACGGTGACGGAGGTCCGGCGATTAGCGCTCAGATCGGTTCGCTCGGCGGACTTCAATTCGACAGTACGAACAATCTGCTGATCACGTGCGTCGGGGCGAACCGCATTCGTAAATTCGTCAACGATGTGTCGGGGAACATTCTGACCATCGCGGGAAACGGCAGCAATAATTTCTCGGGCGACTTGGGACCGGCGACGGGCGCGGCGATGAGTAATCCGCGCGATATCGCAATCGATTCTACTGGAAACATTTTCATCCTGGACGTCGGCAATCGACGCTTGCGGCGCGTGGATCAAGCCACCGGTTTCATCGATACCATCGCCGGAACAGGGTTGAACGGATTCATCGGTGATCGTGGCCCGTACCAGCATGCCGTGCTCGCAGCGCCCTCGGGCACAGCCTTCGACGCCGCAGGAAATATGTACATCGCTGATCGTTCCGACAACGCCGTCCGTCGCATTACTCCGGCAGGCATTGTCACAACCTTCGCAGGCGACGGTTCGGCCAATGGTTTGGGCGACGGCGGCCTGGCGATCCTCGCCAGTTTGAACGGACCTGCGGATATCTGCGTTTTCGGAACCACTCTCTACATTGCCGACACCGGTAACGATCTGATTCGTGCTGTGAATTTGGCAACAAACATCATCACGACCTACGCTCAGGTGAATGCACCTGTCTGCGTTGTTGCAGCTCCCTCCGGCGTACTGTATGTCGCGCACGACGATGAAGTGGAAACCGTCGATCTCAACAAAGCCGTCACGCCGTTCGCAGGCTCCAACCCCGTCGATACCGCCAATAATCCTCTCGGCGACGGTCTCGGCGCCTCGAAAGCCTCTCTTTTCGCTCCCAGTGGATTGGCGCTCAACGCCATCGGCGAATTGTTCATCGCCGACACGGGCAACAATCTGATCCGAAAGATCGGTGTCCCGCCGGGATTGATCGTCTCGACCATCGCCGGACAAGGCAGCAACGTACCGCCTGACTTCGGCGACGGCGGTCCTGCGGATCAGTCAAATCTCGACACGCCTCTCGGCGTGGCTGTGGATGCCACACGCATCTACATTGCAGACAGCAACAACCAGCGCATCCGAGCAATCAACATCGGCACCAACATCATCACCAGCATCGCCGGAACGGGCGTGGCGGGTTGCAGCGGAGACGGGGACTTGGCAGTCAACGCTCAAGTCAACTTTCCCGGGCGCATGATCCTCAACGGCACCAATCTCGTGTTCGCTGACCCAAGCAACAACCGCATCCGTCAGATCGTCCAAGCCATCGACATCAATCCGGCACTGTTGAGCTTCTCAGCCAAATTAAATTTCGCGATCAACAAGACCACCGGAGATCTGGTGACGAACGGCGATTCCGTGGCGATCAAAGCTGCGCTCGCACTTCCCGCCGGAATCAACGCAGCGAATCTTCCGCTGCGTGTGGATGTCGTCGATCTGCACGTTCGCACACAATTGAGTGTTCTTGGAAAATTCGTCAAGCCCGTGAAGACAGTAGTGGTCCCGCCGACAGACGTGTTCGGATTCACGCCTGAAACGCCGCCGTCCGGACCGCTCAGTTCGTTCTCGCTGGGATTAAAAGGCATCTCTCTCGCCGGAGCCAAACCCGTCACGTTCGCCTTCGCCTGCAAAGGAACGTTGCGAGAAGAAATCGGTCGCGCCGGATTTTCAAACATCACGACGCCCACAACGCCGCCCCTGACAACCGTTCCGGTTCGCGTCAACATTTCGGTGGGTACAACAACATTCACCGGGATGGTGAACACGCTCTACAAAGCCACTCAATTCAAATCCGGCGCAGCCACGACGATCAAACCGCAGTAGGAGCCGTAGCGGTTTGATCGAGGATTGTTATTTCGCGAATCGAAACGCCCCCGACGCGCCCGCCCGCGCCGAATACGTCACCGGTATCTGCTTCATAAAAGCCGCCGCGCCAACAGTCAGCGTGACGGCAAAACTCACGGGTTGATTCTTCGCGCTCGAGTTGGGATCGACGCCCTCATCACTCCACGACGCCGCGAAAGCGCCGTTCAATTTGATCGTAAATCGAGCAGGCTGCCCCGGTTTGACTTTCACTCCAACTCGGCCCTGGCTCGTCAATGCGTTGCCTTTGGCGTCGAGCACAAACATCGCACTGACTCCGCCGAAATCGACAGCAAGCGTCTGCCCCGCCGGCAAAAAATCGTTCGCAAGCGGCACCGTCCCATTGAGAATTAGCGCATCGTGGCCGGGACGTTTGAAATCAAGCCGCCCGTTTACAGCACTGTAATACCGATCTTTATTAATTAATTCCGAAGCAATAGCCGATACCAATTAACGGGGGGAGATTGCGGGGTATCGGCCATGGGAGCAGCGTTGAAAGTCG
>Ga0194061_1001611_pt1 | contig 12965 bp, 12 predicted proteins | sample SepL2221m_MetaG_FD_163423 | JGI IMG/M metagenome (GOLD analysis project Ga0194061, IMG submission 163423) | Anoxic zone freshwater microbial communities from boreal shield lake in IISD Experimental Lakes Area, Ontario, Canada - Sep2016-L224-21m | ecosystem: Environmental > Aquatic > Freshwater >...
GACGGGGGGCGGTGGGGGCCAGGGGCCGGGTGGTTGTCGCGGCGCGACGGTGCATCAACCTCGGGCGCCTCCGGACACGGTGATCAGTGAGCCCTGGTCGGTGTTACCGCTGGAGCCGGTAACGGGGCTGCTGGGGCGGGGCACTTCTTCGTTCCGTTTGCGCTGATGGATCGCCATTGCCGACACCGGACCGCTGCGGGTGGGGTTGCGACGGCGGGCGGAGGCCCCTTCGGTGCCCGTGACCCGTTCGCCCCGGTCCCAATCGTCGCCGGTGATCTTAAGGCCGGCCGAGATGCCCTCGCCGGTGACCCTGGAGGTGGGACGCGCATCTTCATCGACGCTGACCGGTGCGTGGGTGGCAGCGGGCAGTTGGGGGCCGCGACGGTCAAAGCGGAACTGTTCCGTGCCGGTGACGGTGTCACCGGCCAGGTCAAAAGGGCCGGTGATCCGAGCGCTGGTTTCATAGCGGGTGCCGGTGACGGCGCTGCTTCGCTCGCGTTGCTGGTGGGCCGAGCGGGCCGGTGACTGGACGCTGAAGGCCTGCCAGGCAGCCTGGGGTTCGAGCGGTTGCGGGAAGTCGGGTTCCTGAGCATCGAGGCCGGCGGCGGGACCGCAGGTGGCGACGAACTGATCACCACCGATGTAGGGGGTGCCGGTGATGGCTTCGCAGGCGCCCTTGCCGGCCCCGGTGACCGCGCCGCCGATGCCCGGTTGGAGGCCGCTGAGGCGAGCACCAGGGGTGCCGGCCCGCTGGGGCGTGCGCTGGCGGATGGAGCGCACATCGTCGCCACTGCACCAGTTGCCCGCCTGCTCAAGGCCGGCATAGGGGGTGCCGGTGACGGCCTTGCAGGTGCCGGCCTCATCGCCGGTCACGCTGGAGGAGCGGCCGGTGCGGGTGCCGGAGACCACCTGGGATTTGTTGGTGATGCTGAAGCCCACCTTGGCGGCTTCGGGAGTGGGACTGCTGCCGCAGAAGCTCTCGTATTGCTGACTGCCGATGTATTCATCGCCGGTGACGCGCTTGCAGGTGCCCGGTTCGTTGCCGGTGACCCGTTCGCTGCGACCCACCAGGGTGCCCGTGACACCGGTGCCCCGCAGGGTGACGGTCTGTCCCACCTTGGTGGGCGTGCGTCCGGCCACGGCCGACTGATCACCCAGATACTGGGTGCCCGTGGGTTGGGTGCCGGATCCGGGCTCATCGCCGGTCACCTTGTCCGAGCGGCCCACCTGCACGCCGGACACCTGATGGCCGGCCTGGGTCTGGCTGTGGCCCACCTTGCGGGGAGTGGGGGTTGCGGTGCCCTTGCTGCCGCAGTAGGTGGCCGCCTGATTGGCGGAGATGTATTCGGTGCCCGTCACGTTCTTGCAGGTGCCGGGCTCGTCGCCGGTGACCTTCTCGGAGCGGCCCACTTCGTTGCCGGTGACCCGGTTGCCGTGGCTGGTGGCGCTGACACGCACCTTGGCGGGTTGCAGCGGGGCGGGTTGCGCCGGACCGTGGTCGCTGGCGCAGAAGGAGCGGAAGATCTCGGCCCCCAGGTATTCCGTACCGGTGATGGGGCGGCAGGTGCTGGCTTCGTTGCCGGTGGTCTTGTCGGAGCGGTTGGCCTGGGTGCCGGTGACCACTTGGCCCCGGCTGGTTTCGCTGGCGCCCACCTTCCAGGTGGCGTCCTGGGCGGGGCCAGGCTGGCTGGCCTGGGCAGCGGCCTGGCTGTTCTTGCCGCGGCGGGGGCCGCTGGGGCGGCAGTTGCCACCGGATGGACGGGTCACGCCGGCCGCACCGGACTTGCTGCGCAGGTCGCGGATGCGGTGGGCCAGCTCACGGCTGCTCAGGTCGGGATTCGCCTGGCGCACGGCCGCGGCTCCGCTCGTGGGGGCGGTGCTGGCGGACTTGCCAAGCCTGGAGAGGGCTTCCCGGCGGGCCACCACGATGGCGCGGCTCGGATTGTGCTGGGCCGTCCGTTTGGCGGCAGTTCTGGACGGGTTGCCGAGCTGGCGGGAGGAACTGGCCGAGGGCCGCGTCACCGGGGTCGAAGCAGCAGCGGAGCGGGTGGGTGTCGCCGGCGTGGTCGTCTCGACCGGAGCCGCAGGGGAGCGGTTGACTTGGCTGCGGGTGCGATCGCGGCTGGAGTCGGCGCGCTTACCTTTCTTGCTCAGGGCTTCGCGCCGGGCAATCACCAGGTCACGGCTCGGATTGGCGATCGCCGAACGGTTGATGCTGCGGGGGACTCCGCTGCGCTGGCTGGCCTGGGGAGCGGCTACGGCGCGCTCGGAGCTGCTTGTGGGGGCAGCGAAAGAGGAGCTGGGGCGGGCGGTGGCAACCGGTGTGTTGGTGCGGGTGGGCCGGGCTTCCTCGGCACTGCGCACGCGCTGTTTCTCACTGGAGTAACGCTTCTCGGCACTTTTGCCGGAGGAAGACAAGGCGATGCGCCGTGCAAGTGCGGCTTCGCGACTGGATTGAGGTGCCATATCCGCCCGGTGATAAAGATGTCCTGGATGCAGCGGTCCGGGGATCGATTGGACGATCGCTCCTACCGCAAGGCAAGCCCTCTTGGGCTGCCATGAAAATCAAAAGTGGCAGCGGAGCTGACCGAGGCCAGCTCCCCGCAGGCTCAGCGAGCCTCGAACACCACGAAGCAGGCACCCTGGCTCTGGGTGTAGGCGTCGTAGCCCACCAGACGCACGTGGTGGTCGGGGTAAGCCCGGTGGGCGGCTTCGAGTTCGTTGACGATCACGCCCAGATCCTTCTCACCGAAGAAGGGAAGCTTCCAGTAGGACCAGTAAATGGCCATGGAACGGCTGGGGTGGACGTGCTCAATGACAGGGCTCCAGCCCTGGGCAATGATGTAGGCGATCTGGTCGTAGATCTCGTCCTGGGTGAACGGAGGCAGGAAGCCGAAGGTCTCCAGGGTGGCGACTGTCTGATAGTCACCCACGGCGCTCTTGAAGGGCATGGTGGTTCCTTGTGGTGAACAGAGATGGGCGGGAGCAAGAAGGGTCTGGGGTCGACGTCAGGCGCCGACCCCGGTGCGCCTCAGTTGACGTCGAGCTTGTCGACGGTGTCGAACTCGAACTTGATCTCTTTCCAAGTCTCGAGAGCGATGGCCAGCTCGGGGCTGTGCTTGGCGGCTTCCAGCAGGATGTCGCGGCCTTCTTTCTCAATCTCACGACCGGCGTTGCGGGCCTTGACGCAGGCTTCCAGGGCCACGCGGTTGGCGGCAGCACCGGCAGCGGAACCCCAGGGGTGACCGTGGGTGCCACCACCGAACTGGAGCACGGAGTCGTCGCCGAAGATGGCCACCAGGGCGGGCATGTGCCAAACGTGGATGCCGCCGGAGGCCACGGCGAACACACCGGGCATGGAGCCCCAATCCTGGTCAAAGAAGTTGCCGCGGCTGCGATCTTCTGGAACGAAGGATTCCCGCAGCTGGTCGATGTAGCCGAGGGTGGTCTGACGATCGCCTTCGAGCTTGCCCACCACGGTGCCGGTGTGGAGCTGGTCACCACCGGAGAGACGCAGGCACTTGGCCAGCACACGGAAGTGGATGCCGTGCTTGGGATGGCGGTCAATCACCGCGTGCATGGCACGGTGAATGTGGAGCAGCATCCCGTTCTTGCGGCACCAGCGCGCCAAGCCGGTGTTGGCGGTGAAGCCACCGGTGATGTAGTCATGCATGATGATGGGCTGGTTGAGTTCTTTGGCGAACTCAGCGCGCTCATACATCTCCTCGGGAGTGTTGGCGGTGCAATTGAGGTAGTGACCCTTGCGCTCGCCGGTTTCCTCTTCAGCCAACTTGACGGCTTCGGCGACGAACTCGAAGCGGTTCTGCCACCGCTGGAAGGGCTGGGAGTTGATGTTCTCGTCGTCCTTGGTGAAGTCGAGGCCGCCGCGGAGGCATTCGTAAACCACCCGGCCGTAGTTCTTACCGGACAGACCCAGCTTGGGCTTGATGGTGCAGCCCAGCAGGGGACGGCCGTACTTGCTCATCCGGTCGCGCTCGACCTGGATGCCGTTGGGGGGGCCGCCGCAGGTCTTGATGAAGGCCAGGGGGAAGCGGATGTCCTCCAGGCGCAAGTGGCGCAGGGCCTTGAAACCGAACACGTTGCCGACCAGAGAGGTCAGCACGTTGGTGATCGAACCTTCCTCGAACAGGTCGAGGGGGTAGGCGATGAAGGCGTAGAACGACTCCTTGTCTCCGGGGACGTCTTCGATCCGGTAGCAACGGCCCTTGTAGAACTCCAAGTCGGTGAGGAGCTCGGACCAAACGGTGGACCAGGTGCCGGTGGAGGATTCGGCGGCCACGGCGGCAGCCACTTCTTCCTTGGGAACGCCTTCCTGGCCGGTGATCTTGAAGACAGCCAGCAGGTCGGAATCGAGGGGGACGTAATCAGGAGTCCAATACGTGTCGCGGTACTCCTTGACCCCAGCGTCGTACTTCTTGCTCATGGGGAAATTTCCTGTGGGTTGGGTAGGGAGGGATGAAGTTGCGAGCGACCCATCAAGGGCGCATCAGGCCTCAGTCCTTACCGCCGAGGAAGTTGCTGCTGCTCCCCAGGGCCGGTTCCACTTCGCGGTGGGGGCGGGCAATGATGTGGGCGGCCACCAGACCGTCGCCAACGCGCTCGCAGGCATCGGCTCCGGCGCGAACGGCAGCGTTGACGGCTCCGGTTTCGCCGCGCACCAGAACGGTGACGTAACCGCCGCCGACGAATTCGCGACCGATGAGGCGCACTTCGGCGGCCTTGGTCATGGCGTCAGCCGCCTCAATCGCGGGAACCAGACCGCGGGTCTCAATCATGCCGAGGGCGATGCCCATGGTTTCGTTTGCCATTGCCTGCTCCTGGAGGAGGGGGGTGGAATGTTCGCTTGCAACCATGGTCGGCGAAGTAGCCACCCGTCAAGGACTTTGGGCCCCCATGCCCATCAAGGTCCGTGCTGGCTTCGATAAGGGGCTCTGATCATTGCGACATATAACGTAGGAAGTCCTGTTGGCCCCGCCGCACCACCGGGGCTTAAGGGCTTGGAGGCCAACGCTGAGAGGCGATCAGAGCGGTTCGGCCTCGGACACGAAGGCCACCCCGCCGTAGTACGTGAGGATCGGCCGCAGGCTTTTGCGCAGCTGGCTCAGCACGTCGTCGTCGCAGAAGACGATCACGTGGGCGTTGGCTCCCAGGCCGCTGAAGTCCATCGATTCCGAAACCGCTCCGTGGGGACCGCGGCCGGTGACGTGGCGCATGACGGAGTACCCCGGGGCGCCTGACTTGTCGATTTCCTTGCAGACCTTGTCGAGTTCCCGTTCGCTGAAGATCAGATCAAGGCGTTTCATGGCTCGGGGAGGGGATCAGGTGACGGGGATGAGCTGTTGCACGATCGCCATGTAGACGGGAATGCCGATGACGATGTTGAACGGGAACGTCAGCCCGAGGGAGGTGGAGATGTAGAGGCTGGGATTGGCCTCCGGCACGGTCATGCGCATGGCGGCCGGCACGGCGATGTAGGAGGCGCTGGCGCAGAGCACCATGAACAGCAGGGCATCCCCCTGGGACAGGCCCAGCAGCAGGGAGATGGCCAGCCCCACGAGCGCGTTGACCGGAGGGCAGAGCAGGGCGAAGGCAATCAGGAAGGCCCCCGCCTTTCGCAGTTCACCCAGCCGTTGGGCCGCCACGATGCCCATGTCCAACAGGAAGAAGCTGAGGGCCCCGTAGAAGAGCTTTTCGGTGAAGGGCTCCATCTTGGCCAGGCCGCTGGGGCTGAACTGGGCCACCAGGAAACCGATCACCAGGCTGCCCACCAGCAGAAACACCGAACTGTTGAGGAAGGCCTCCTTCAGCACGGAGCTCCATTGCATCGACGTTTCCCCGGGGCGGTTCTGGGGGGCGGCGATCTTGACCAGCAGGAGGCCAATGATGATGGCCGGGGACTCCATGAGGGCTAGGGCGGCCACCATGAAGCCGTCGAATTCAACCCCGAGAACGCCGAGAAAACTCTGGGCGGTGATGAAGGTGACGGCGCTGATGGAGCCGTAGGTGGCTGCGATTGCGGCGGCATTGAACACATCCAGCCGGGTGCGCAGTATCAGGAAGGTGACGACCGGCACCGCAAGGGACATCAGCACCGCAGCGCTGATGGTCGGCAGCACCTGGCCGGCCAGTCCGCTGTGCTGCAGCTCCAGGCCCCCCTTGAAGCCGATGGCCAGCAGCAGGTAGAGCGAGAAGAGCTTCGGCAGCGGTGACGGGATGTCCAGGTCGGAGCCCACCAGCACCGCCAGCACCCCGAGAAAGAAGAACAGAACCGGTGGCGAGAGGAGATTCTGCAGAACCAGGCTGGTGTCCATTGCGGGCCCGGTAGCGACATTGATGCTCTTGCCGCAGCCTACGGGGACCACTGGGGGGCCATGGGTCCCCGTCGCCAAATGCAAGAACAACGCGCCTTGCGATTGCCTTCCCCTGGTCGCACGAAAGCGGGCCTGGCTCACTGGCTCCGGTCAGGGGCTCCTCATATAGGGGGTTGATTCCGCTCCCTGGAGTCCCCTCGACCTTGAAGTCATGAGCAATCTTGCCTAGCCTTGAGAAGAGGCAGGGACCCCTGGAGTTTTCCGGGGGGTGGAATGTTCAACCCATTCCTGCCTCCCACCTTTGTCCTTCGTCTCTTACCCATCACCCCTCACTGAATCGAGTTCACCCCTTCGCTCTGGGCCATCCGTTCTGGGCTTCTGCTTGAAGGCCCATCCAGGAGAGCCCCAAGTTTCAGTTTGGGAGATCCCCATCACGATGGTTTTTATGGGGGTGTGGTCCATGGCAGAGAATGCAGGGCCGTTTGGATCCACCGTTGGTGCAGGGTTTGCCCCCCTTTGACCACGCTGCACGGCCGGTGCTGGTGATCGCCAGTGGCAACCCCCACAAGGTGGCCGAGATCGGATCGATGCTCGCTGACCTCCATCTGGAGGTGCGACCCCAACCGTTGGGGCTGGAGATTGAGGAAACCGGCGGCACCTACGGCGAAAACGCCCGTCTTAAGGCCGAAACCGTGGCTCGACTCACGGGCCACTGGGCCCTGGGGGACGATTCAGGCCTGGAGGTGGACAGCCTCGACGGGGCCCCGGGCCTCTATTCGGCCCGCTACGCCGACAGTGACGAGGGCCGTCGGGCGCGGCTGTTGTTGGAGCTGGGGGACACCCCCTACCGCAGCGCCAGCTTCAACAGCGCCATGGCCCTCGCCGATGCCGACGGCACCACCGTGCTGGAGGCGGAAGGGATCTGCCGGGGGGAGATTCTGTTCGAGCCCCGGGGGGAGGGCCCCGGCTACGACCCCCTGTTCTGGGTGCGGGAGGCGGGCCTCACCTACGCCCAAATGCGGCGCCATCTGAAAGAGAAACTGGGCAGCCGTGGCAAGGCCGCCCGGGCCATGGCGCCGGAGCTGTTGGCACTGCTGGAGGTGCGCCTCAGCCGTTGATGTGGGCCACAGCCCGCATGGCGGCGGCGGCGGCCTCCTCCACATCGCCCTCCTTGCCTGCGATCGTCAGGCGGCCGAAGGCTCCCACGGCCTTCACATCCACCACGGTGATGTTGGAGGCCTTCTCGGCGTCGTTGGCGGCGATCAGCACGTAGCCGGCCGGCTCGGTTTCCAGGATGAACATGCTCATGCCGGCCTGGATCATCGAACCCCTTCGGTTCTGACGGTTGATCAGAACCGCATGGTCAGGCGTGATGGCCCGGATGATCTCCGTCCAGCTGACGTGACAGGCGCTCCGCTGGTTGATCGTGCTGCCGATCGCTTCAAGCACCACCTGGCCGGAGTGCAACACGTTGCTCTGGTCACGGTGGTAGAGGGCCAGGGAGCCGAAGGCCCTCTCCACCACCATCTGACCCAGGCGTACGGTGCTGGCCTTGAGGGCGATGTCGGTGACCCGGTGCACCGCCATGCCGGGGGACACCTCCAGCCAGAGGCAGGCGTCGCCGGGGATCGGGAGAAAGCCCTGGGACACCGTGCCCATGTAGGCCGCCAGCTGGGGCTGTAGCGAGTCGATGAAGACGTAGGTGCGCAGCTGAATCGACTGCACCGACCCCGCCTTGTTCAGCAGGCGATGGCCTTCGCTGTCCGTGGTGATGGTGACGCAGCTGGGGCCGCTGGGGTCGATGTCGACCTGGGTGCCCGTAATAGGGGTAGAGCCGCTGCCCATCCCCATCCTCCGTCGTCGGACCCGGAGGTCGTCGAGGTTGGAGAGACGCTCCATGGCACCGCGCACAGGTTATGGCGCTCGTCAGGCCATGGGCTTGGAGCAGGCGGATCTTACCGCGCGACCCGGTGCGAACCTGCTGACGTCCGGGGCGATCGGTGACCGTCGACACGACCGCCCCTGGGATGGCCGCTAGCAAGGGCGCACCATTTGGAGCCCGGGTCCATGCTCACGCCTGCCACCCGCCTGCGCCTTCAGGAGATCGTCGGCCGCATCAGCAACGAGCAGCCCGTTTCCCTCCACGAGCGCATCTACCTCCAGAAATTCGCCGACCGTGATCCGACCGTGGCGGGCTGGCTGCGGCGGGCCCGCCGTCGTCAGTTGGTGGGGGACCCCCAGGGGGGCCTCGATCGTCTGCTGGCGGATTTGGATGTGGGCGAAGTGGAGCCCGATCTGCCCTGCCCCATCGATCCCGACGACATTGGTGATTGGTTCAGCGGTGCCCCGGGGTGGTTGCGTCGTAGCTGAAGAGCCCTTGCGCCCCAGTTCTGAGCGGGTAACTTCCCGCTTAAGAACCCGTGGAGGTCTCCGTGGCCACGAAGAGCACCACATCGACCAGCACCACCCCTACCAGCACCACCCCGACCAAGCCGATCCACGCCGACCTGGACAACGGCACCTTTTCTGATTGGATTGCCCAGGCGGTCGACCAGGGGGTCAAGCCCGAGCAGGCGCTCGCCTTCATCGGACTGGGTCTGATGCAAAAGATTGGGGCGAACTCCGCGGATCTGCCCCTGGTGTGGAACGAGGGGGGCGATGGGGGCCAACTGGATGTGCAGACCCTGCGCCAGCGCCTTGAACTCACCGACCTGGCCCTCAAGACCGGAGCACCGCTGAGCACCGCAGAGGTCACCCTGTTGATGGGTGCCCGCCCCGGCTCGGCCCATGTGGAGCGCGCTGGCCTGGTGGCCCGGCGGCTCAGCCGCAACGTCTGGAAGCTCAGCCGCAGTTCCGCCGATAGCGAACGCAGCAGCTACGGCGACGCCTTCCGCCGCAGGCTCTGAGCCCGCTGGGTCGGCACGGCCAGGTGCTGCAAAGGAGACAACTCTCGACGCTGGCGCCTCTTCAGGTTCAGCCCAATAAGGACGTCTTGGCTTTCCGATAGGAAAACCTTTTTTTCGCTGCACCCAATTCGTCCACGAAGTTTTTAGTGTTCGCGCCACAACTACCGGGTGCCCCCCGGCCCTCCTTCCGATGACCGTCTTCTTCGCCCAGACGGCCTGGCTGGTGCCGCTGTACCCCCTGCTGGCCTCCCTGCTGTCCTTTCTGTGGTCGCCGGGGTTGATCTCCCGCACGGGTCCGCGCCCCTGCGGCTACCTCAACCTGCTGCTGGTGAGCGTGGCTTTCGCCCACAGCGTCCTGGCCCTGGTGGCTCTCCACTCCAATTCCACTGCGGGCTCGGCGGCGATCTATCGGCCGCTCACCTTCGGCTGGACCTGGCTGCAGACCGCCGGCCTGCGCATCGGCTTCGACGGCCTGATCACCGAGCCCGCCCTGATCGCCATCACGGTGATCACCGGCCTGCACGTGCTGGTGCAGATCTATTCGATTGCCTACCTGGAGATGGACTGGGGCTGGCCCCGTTTCTTCGGCTCGCTGAGCTTCTTCGAATCGGGCCTGTGCGCCCTGGTGCTCACCGATTCGCTGTTCTTCAGCTACGTGATCCTGGAGCTGCTCACCATGGGCACCTACCTGATCGTCGGCACCTGGTACAACCAGCCCCTGGTGGTCAAGGGGGCCCGTGACGCCTTCCTCACCAAGCGGATCGGCGACCTGATCCTGCTGGCCGGTGTGATCGCCCTGCTGCCGATCACCGGCACCTGGAACTTCCATGGCCTGCAGGCCTGGGCCGCCGACCAGGCCAACAACCATCTCGCCCTGCCGGGTGGCTTCACCCTGATCGTGCTCGCCCTGATCGCCGGCCCGATGGGCAAGTGCGCCCAGATTCCCCTCCATCTTTGGCTCGATGAGGCGATGGAGAGCCCCCTGCCCTCCACGGTGCTGCGCAACTCGGTGGTCGTCGTGGGCGGCGCCTGGGTGCTGCTGCGGCTCGAGCCCCTGATCGAACTCAGCCCCCTGGCCGCCAGCCTGCTGGTGGTGGTGGGCGGCACCAGCGCCGTGGTGGGCGCCCTGATCGCCCTGGCCCAGATCGATGTGAAGCGGGCCCTCTCCTTCCTGGTGAGCAGCTGGCTGGGTCTGCTGTTTGTGGCGGTGGGCCTGGGCGGCATCCCGGTGGCCGACCACCTGATGCTGGTGTATCCCCTGCCGATGGCCCTGATGCTGATGGCGATCGGCGCCATCGTGCTCACCAACGTGACCCAGGACCTCACCCAGCTGGGGGGGCTCTGGAGCAAGCGCCCCCTGATGGGCATCGCCTTTCTCACCGGTGCCGCAGGCCTGATGGCCCTGCCCCCCTTCGGTGGCTTTGCGGCCCTGCGGGAACTCCTGGCCCTCACCGCCGCCAGCAGCCAACCCGCCCTGCTGGGCGGCCTGGTGCTGCTCACCAATGCCCTCATCAGTGCGGGCCTCATCCGGGTGTTCGGGCTGATCTGGGGCGGCAGGCCCACCCTGTTCACCACCCGCTCCCCGGAGGTGCTCTGGCTGATGGCCCTGCCCATCTTGCTGCTCACGGGCCTGGTGCTCCATCTGCCCCAGATCCTTGTGCGCAATGGGGTGTTTGCGGCCGCCGGTGCCCTGCTGCCGATTCCGGGCTGGGGCCCCGAGGCCATGCCCCTGCTGCTCTCCACCCTGGTGGGTGGCGGCCTCTCCGCCCTTTTCTATCTGCGGCCCCATCCCCTGGCCCACCTGCCGGCGGCCCTCGGTGGCCTCCAGGACTGGCTGGCCCACGACATGCAGACCGAGCGCTTCTACCACCGCACGGTGGTGGGGCTGGTGGTTGGACTGGCCCGGCTCAGCGCCTGGTCCGACCAACGGCTGGTGGATGGCTTCAGTGGCGCCACCGGCGAGGCCGCCCTGGAGGGGGCCCGCCGCCTCAGCTTCACCACCTCCGGCCGGTCCCAGGCCTATGCCCTCACCCTCGTGCTCGGCGTGCTGCTGATGGGTGCCTGGCTCCTTTTTGGCCAGGGCAGCGCCACTCCTGACCTCCTTCGCCCGCTCCGCTGATGCCCCCCCTCTCCCTGCTTCTGCTGGCGGGCCTGCCCCTGGCTGCGGCCCTGCTCCTTCCCCTGCTTCCCGCCACCACCGCTTCGGCGAGGGTGCGCAGCCTGGCGGCCCTCAGTTCCGCCGCCCAGTTGCTGGTGGGCCTCGCCTCCTGGCGCGCCACCCCGGCCGACCTGCATCTGGCCTGGCTGCCCAGGCTGGGCCTCTCCCTCGACCTCGGTCTCGATGGCCTGTCCCTTCCCCTGGTGCTGCTGACCGCCCTGATCACCACCCTGGCGATTTTGGCCACCTCGGACCAGCAGAGCAGGCCCCGTCTGTTCTTCCCCCTGCTCCTGGCCACCAACATCGGCACCGTGGGGGCCTTACTGGCACGCAATGCCCTGCTGTTCGTGCTGGCCTTCGAGCTGGTGCTGATTCCCACCACCCTGCTGGTGGCCATCTGGGGCGGTGACAGGAGGGCCGGCGCCGCGATCCGCTATCTGTTGTATGGCGCCGTTTCAGGCCTGAGCCTCCTGGCTGCGGTCCTCGCCCTGGGCTGGCTGAACCGCAACGGCCTCAGCTTCAGCTACGCCGATCTCGCCCACGCTTCCCTCACCCCCCAGGTCAGCCGCTGGATTCTCGTCCTGCTGCTGCTGGGCTTCGGCCTCAAGCTGCCGGTGGTGCCCCTGCACGGCTGGCAGCCCTTCACCTATGGCCAAGCGCCCACCCCCGTGGTGATGGTCCTGGCGGGCTGTGTCGCCAACCTGGGGGCCTACGGCTTGATGCGTTTCGGCATTGGCTTCCTTCCCGAAACCTGGGCTTCCTGGTCCCCGTGGATTGCCGCCGCTGGAGCGGTAAGTGCCGTTTACGGAGCCCTCAATGCCATTGCCCAGGCCGACATCCGCCGGCTGATGGCCTACAGCTCCCTGGGCCACATGGGGCTGCTGGTGCTCGCGATCGCCGCCGCCACCCCGATGAGCCTCCAGGGCGCCGTAGCCCAGATCCTGGCCCACGGGCTGATCGTGGCCCTGTTGTTCGCTTGCGAAGGATTGATCGAACGCAAGACCGGCACCACGGTGATTGCCGAGCTCTCCGGCCTGCTCAACCCCCTGCGGGGCCTGCCCTTCACCGCCGGCATGCTGCTGCTGGCCCTGATGGCCGCCGCCGGCATCCCTGGTCTGGCCGGCTTCCCCGCCGAGCTGCTGGTGTTTGAGGGGAGCTGGACCACCTTCCCCCGCGCCACCTTGATCTGCCTGCTGGCCTCGGGTCTCACGGCGGTCTACGCCATCCGCCTGTTCAACCGGGTGGGCTTCGGCCGCCTCGATAACGACCGGGCCGACTGGCAGGCCACCCACTGGGGCGAACGGTTCCCGGCCCTGGCCCTCAGCCTGCTGATCATTGCTGCCGGGATTTGGCCCCAGAGCCTGGTGGGCTGGAGTGAACGCGCCACCAGCGGCCTGGCCCTGCGTTCCGATCTTCCATCCGCCGAGCTGGTGAGCGCCCAGGTCCGCAGCGGCGGCGCCCCCACCCTGGCCGCCCTCCTGCCTGCGGGTGTTGCCGCCACCGGTTGAACCCCATTCCACCTGCCGCCATGACCCCACCCACCGCTTCGCCTGCGGCCCCCAGCCGCAC
>Ga0194061_1001612_pt1 | contig 12965 bp, 12 predicted proteins | sample SepL2221m_MetaG_FD_163423 | JGI IMG/M metagenome (GOLD analysis project Ga0194061, IMG submission 163423) | Anoxic zone freshwater microbial communities from boreal shield lake in IISD Experimental Lakes Area, Ontario, Canada - Sep2016-L224-21m | ecosystem: Environmental > Aquatic > Freshwater >...
GTACAAGGCGCTCATTTCGGCCATGCTTTGGAGTACGCATCCGGAGCTATCTCGTAAAAATACGTCCAAACTTACGCGTTTGGTGCCCTTGTTGCTGGCTACGTTGAGGGATGGCCTGGAGTCGATTCATTTTCCCGCCACTAAAACGAGTGCTTTTTTGGAGGCGCTGATGGGCTTTCATCAGCTGGCGTTTCGCGCCGCGCAAAAGCCGCCTCCTGGAGAGGCCGGTGCGCGGGCAGCGGCAGTGGCCGCCATGCGAGACAAGCTTCTGGAAGAAGGCAACGCCTGGGTGGCTCCTGAGGAGGCGCGTGCTTCCAATTTCATGGACTTGCCGGATTTGCCCCCCGAGTCTGGCGAGGCAGCCGTTGTGCACGATGAACGCCTGACAGTGGCTGACACCGACATTGAGGTGGTGATTAGTGCGCTCCCATTGGGATCCTGGGTCGAACTGCGGGTCAATGAACAATGGGTGCGAACCCAGCTCAGTTGGGCCAGCCCGCACGGAACGCTTTTCCTGTTTACCAGTGCGGCGGGCGCCACGCAGTCCATGACGCGTCGCACTTGCGACAAACTGGTGGCCGCAGGTAACTTGCGTGTTATTTCGAGTCGCCCAGTGGTCGATGGCGCATTGAATGCTGTGGCGCAGATGGCGATGCGTAACAGCGTCAATACGCAGTTCTAACGTTTCGGGCTAAATAGGGTGCCAGCCACGGTGAAAGGGGCTGGCGTCGATACTATTTTTATTGCGATGCGGGTTGCTGCTACAGGGGGTGTTCCGCGTAGAACTTTCCGCCGTGAAAGAGCAGGGGCGATGCTCCTACTCGGTGTGTGCAGGCCTCAACTTCACCGACAAAAATGACATGGTCGCCTTCTTCATAGCGGCTGCGGTTGAAACATTCAAAGGTTGCAGCGGCACCCTGTAACAGAGGCGCTCCTCCGGCACCTGTTGAAAATGCGACACCTGAAAACCGGTCAATGCCCTGCGCGGCAAACTGTTTGGCTAGGTCTTGCTGGTCTGCGCCCAGAATATTGATGGCGTAGTGGGAGCCTGTGCTGAATGCAGCCATGGACCCAGCAGAGCGAGCCAGGCTCCACAACACAAGTGGTGGTGACACCGATACCGAATTGAAGGAGTTCGCGGTCAGTCCTACGAACGAGCCATTGGCGGCACGGGCAGTCACGATAGTTACGCCCGTGGCGAACATACCCAGCGCCTGGCGAAACTCGCTTGGAGAAAAGCTAGGGGGAAGGGCCTGAGGCGGCCGGGTGGTCGTGAGCATGCACGAATTTACCCTAAATTGTTTCCATGCGATTGGACCCGTTGGTACAACCTGATGTTCGGCAGGGGCGACTTACAATGAACGTATGCGTTTTTATCTGATTGTTGCCAACCTGCTTGCTATGGTAAGCATAGCAAGTCATGCCATTCCAATGAGGTCTTGCAGGGACTATGCGGCAAAGATTCCGAATGTCAAAGCGCAGTTGTGCGAGACCGCTCAGCTGCAGGATATGCAAGCCCGATCAGTCCAGGGGCGGCCGATTTGGGGCCGCGATATTCCGTCCGACGACGCCCATTTGCGAATTCTGGTCCTGGGTGGTATCCATGGGGATGAAATGTCGTCAAGCTCCCTGGTGTTCCATTGGATCGAGATGGCGCAAAAGCCGATTTCGGATATGCCATTGTCTGTCCACTGGCGTTTCATTCCCTCAATCAATCCAGATGGTTTATTTGCCCGACCAGCCCGACGCGTGAATGCCCATGGCGTTGATTTGAATCGCAACTTTCCAACGCCCAATTGGGCCCGCGACTCTCGCCAGTATTGGGAGGCGCGCACGCGAAGGGATCCCCGGCGCTGGCCAGGCAGTAGACCCTTGTCAGAGCCGGAGTCGCGTTTTCTGCTGGAGCAGATGGAGGGCTTCAAACCCAATCTGATCGTTAGTGTGCATGCTCCGTATGGGTTGTTGGATTTTGATGGACCTTCCGTTCCACCCAGCAAATTGGGGCGTTTGTACCTCGATCAAGTTGGCATTTTCCCCGGATCGTTGGGCAACTATGGCGGCATTCACAAAGGGGTCCCCGTCGTGACAATTGAGTTGCCAAGTGCCTCACGCACGCCGACTGATGCTGAAATGCACCAGATGTGGAAGGACCTTTTGCGATGGACTTCGGATCGTCTGGGTCCCGGAATTTCGACTGCGGCAGAGCACTTACCCAAGCAGCATTGAGGGGTTTTGCGTCTGGCTGGCACCGTGTTAAGTTCGCCGGATGCAACAAATTGATGTGGTCATTGTGGGTGCCGGTTTTGGTGGTTTATGCGCTGCCATTCGACTGCGTGAAAGTGGCGTCCAATCCTTGTTGATTCTGGAGCGGAGCCATGAGGTCGGTGGAACCTGGCGCGACAACGTGTATCCAGGCTGCGCCTGCGATGTGCCGTCGCACATGTACTCGCTGTCATTTGCACCCAATACACTGTGGACCCGCCCCTATCCTCAGCAGCAAGAAATACAGGACTACGTTCTGCGCGTCACCGAGCACTATGCACTGCGCCCGATAATCCGCTTCAACAGCGATGTGCAGGCCATGCGCTGGTTACCCGAGCGTGAGTGTTGGCAGATTGAATTGCAGGGAATGCCGCCCCTTCTTGCGCGCCATGTGATTCTGGCGACAGGACCCTTGAACAAGCCGGTTATTCCCGACATTCCCGGGGTCAAAACGTTTGGCGGTGAATCATTCCATTCGGGTCATTGGCGGCATGACGTGGACCTCAAGGGAAAGCGCATCGCTGTGGTGGGCACCGGTGCCAGTGCCATTCAATTTGTGCCGGAAATTGCTCCGCTGGCAGCGCAAGTGGATGTATTCCAGCGAACCGCCGCTTGGGTGGTTCCGCGTTTTGATAATCCGTATGGCGCCGTGCGCCGATGGGCCTACCGTTGGGTCCCGGGGTTACAGCGACTTAGCCGCTGGCGGGTGTACTGGTTCAACGAATGGATTGGGATGGGTTTTATGGGCTCCAAGCGGATGCAACGTATGCTCACGCGCCTGGCCGACCACCATTTACGTAGGCAGGTAGACGATCCTGCCACGCGCCGTTCGCTCACGCCGGATTTCAATCCGGGTTGCAAGCGGCTGCTGATTTCAAACACCTGGTTTCCAACGTTGCAGCGCTCAAATGTCAATCTGATCACCCAGGCCGTGGCGGCCATTGCACCCACGGGCGTGGTGGGCGCAGACGGCACGCTGTACCCCTGCGATGTCATCGTGTGGGGAACCGGGTTTAAAGCGACCGAATTCGTAGCTCCCATGCGAATTTATGGCGAATCTACCGAGAATGGTGTGCCCGAGTTGGGCGAAGCCTGGCGTAGCCATCCTGCGGCGACTCGCCTGGGCATCACCGTGGCCGGTTTTCCTAACCTGTTTATGCTGGTTGGGCCTAATACGGGTCTGGGCCACAACTCCATCATTTTCATGATTGAGTGCCAGGTGAACTACATCTGTCAGGCGTTGAAAAACTTGTGCAAACGGGGAAAGCATGTGCTGCGCCTGCGACAGGAAGTGCAGCAAGATGACTATGCACTCAACCAGCGCAGGATGAAGGGTACGGTCTGGGCATCAGGCTGCAAAAGCTGGTACCAGAATGCGGATGGCCAGATCGACACGTTGTGGCCAGGCTACACGTGGGAATACTGGCTCAAGACGCGCCGCTTTCAGGCCGGCGACTACCTCTGAATCAGTGCCCCAAAATTTTGGACAAAAAGTCCCGGCTGCGCTCGTTTTGCGGATTGTTGAAGAAGTCGTGCGGGTTGTTTTGCTCCACGATCTGACCCTGGTCCATGAAGATGACCCGATCGGCCACTGCCTTGGCAAAGCCCATTTCATGGGTCACACAAAGCATGGTTATTCCCTGATTGGCCATCTCGATCATCACGTCCAGCACCTCCTTGATCATTTCAGGGTCGAGTGCCGAGGTGGGCTCGTCAAACAGCATGATCTTGGGCTTCAGGCAGAGTGCACGCGCAATGGCCACACGCTGCTGCTGACCGCCTGAAAGCTGCAATGGATACTTGGATGCCTGCTCAGCGATGCGCACGCGCTTAAGCTGCTCCATGGCCTTTTCTTCGGCTTCCTTTTTGGGCATCTTTCCAACCCACATCGGCGACAGCGTCAGGTTTTCCAGCACCGTCAGGTGAGGAAATAGGTTGAATTGCTGGAACACCATACCGACTTCCTTGCGGACTTGGTCTATGGCTTTGACATCATCGGTGAGTTCAATGCCGTCTACGATCAGATGCCCTTGCTGGTGCTCTTCCAATCGATTGATACAGCGGATCAACGTGGACTTGCCGGAACCGGACGGGCCGCAGATGACGATGCGCTCACCCTTTGCAACGGACAGGTCGATGTCACGTAGCACGTGGAAGTTGTTGCCATACCATTTGTTGACTTTGTCGAAGGTGATGATGGGTTCGGACATGGTTATCTCTGTTTGGATTTGTTGACTTGCTTTTCGATCCACTTGCTGTAGCGCGACATCGAGAAACAGAACACGAAATAGATCAGGGCAATGAACAGATATCCTTCAATGCGAAACGGTCGCCAGTTGGCGTCAGAATTCATGGCCATGCCCATAGCACCCGTCAATTCATACAGACTGACGATGGCCACCAGTGAGGTGTCCTTGAAAGTAGAAATGAAGTTGTTCATGATGCCCGGAACCACCATGGCCAACGCTTGTGGCAGCACGATCTTGCGCTGGGTTTGCCAGTACGAAAGCCCCAGTGTGGCCGCCGCTTCGATCTGCCCTTTCGGTATGGCTTGCAGACCGCCGCGAATGACTTCAGCCATATAGGCCGCTGCAAACAGCGTGATGCCGGCCAGCACACGGATCAGGACGTCGATATTGAAGCCCTGTGGCATGAGAAGTGGAAACATGAACGAAGCCATGAACAGCACCGAGATCAGTGGTACGCCGCGGATCAGTTCTACATAGACCGTGCACAGGCTGCGAATGGCTGGCATGCCCGAACGCCGCCCCAATGCGATCACCAGAGCAATTGGAAAGGCCATGGTCATGGACAGCGAAGCCAGCAAAATGGTCAGTGGCAACCCGCTCCACAAATCGGTTTCTACCCGCTGTAGTCCGAAAGCACCGCCATACATCAGCACAAAATAGACTGCCAACACGCCCCCCCAAAGAACCGGCAGCCAAGTCTTCCAGCAGACCCGCATACAGCTGGCAATGATGAGCGACAGTAACATCGCCGTGGCAATCAGTGCGCGCCAGTGTTCCTCAAACGGGTAGCGGCCAAAAACGATAAAGCGGAACTTTTCGCGTACGACGCCCCAGCAGGCACCGGACGCATCATGGCAAACTTGGTAGTCTGCAACCCAGACTGCGTCCACCAGCGTCCAGCGCAGCAGCGGCGGCAGAATGGCCAGCAGCACGGCGCCAATGACGGCGGTGCCCAATGTTGTTTTCCAGTCCCTGAACAGGTTGATCTTGCACCAGGCGACCAAGCCGTCAGTATTGATGGGTGCGGGACGTGCCGCAATGGTTTGAAACGTTTGTGCGCTCATGGGTGTGTCCTCAACGTTCCTGAATTGCTGCGCGTGCGTTGTACCAGTTCATCAATACGGAAGTGAACAGCGAAGTGCTCAGGTACACCAGCATGATGATGGCAATACACTCCACAGCCCGTCCCGTCTGGTTGATGGCCGTATTGGCAATGGACACCACGTCAGGGTAGCCGATGGCCACAGCAAGGGACGAGTTTTTGGTGAGGTTCAAAAACTGGTTTGTCATAGGTGGAATGATCACGCGCAAAGCCTGCGGCAGCATGACCAGACGCATGGTTTGCCCCCGGCTCAGACCCAGAGCACTGGCGGCTTCGGATTGCCCCAGCGAGACTGCCTGAATGCCACCGCGCACTACTTCAGCGACAAAGGCTGCGGTATAGATCGTCAGACCCAGCAAAAGGGACATGAATTCGGGTGTCAGCGAGCCACCGTTCTCAATCGCGAACTCGCCTTGCTTGGGTGTATTCCACTCGGAGTGTGCCCCTCCCAGCACCCAGCCTAGCAAGCTGCAGCCCACCACGATAACCAGGGGTGCCCAAAACAGGCTTTTGACTTTGCCCGTCAATTCAAAAGACCGAATGGCGCGTCGGCGATACCACCAGGCGGCCACCAGGCCCACCAGCAGACCCCATGATGCGACCAGTTGCCCCGTTGCCCAAACGGGGATAGGAAAATTCAATCCACCTTTGCTTAGATAGAAGGGCCCTAGCGCCCACGGCTCAGTGGCCGCCGGCAACAGTTCTGTGAACATCAGATACCACATCAGCAGCTGAAGCAGAACCGGTATATTGCGGAAAAACTCCACATAAGTCACGCACAAGCCGCGAACCAGTGCATTGCGCGAGAAGCGACCGACACCTATGAGGGTGCCCAGCAACGTGGTCAGCACAATTCCCAGCACGGCGACGCGCAGCGTATTGGTCATGCCGATGAAATAGGCGCGCCAGTAGGGCTCACCGGAATCAAAGGCGAAGATGCTCTCGCCAATGTCAAAGCCGGCAGCGCTGCTCAAAAAATCAAAACCGCTCTGGATGCCACGCGCCCGCATGTTGGTTGCGGTGTTGTTGGCCAGGTACAGCACTGCCAGGGCGATCAGCGCCACGGCCACAATTTGATAGACCAGAGCGCGAAATGCCTGACTGCGCCATGACCAGGTCTTTTTGGGCGGAGGGGAGGAGGAGGTGACAGTCATGGCAGCCCTAGTGTCAACAATCAAAGCTATGCAATCAGGAGAGGAGCGCACAGCGCGCTACCCTCTCCCCCCAAACAATAGGCTCCGCGTTCAACGACGCGGAGCCAAAGGCTCGCTTAGCGAATGGGCATCGCGTACTGGATGCCGCCTTTGTTCCACTGGTTGTTGAGACCCCGTGGCAATTGCAGGGCAGACTTGGGTCCAACGTTGCGCTCAAACATTTCGCCGTAGTTGCCGGTCGCTTTGATGGCGCGTGCCATCCATTCCTTGTCCAGGCCCAGCAGCTTGCCGGTGTCGTCAGTGGTGCCCAAAATGCGGCCGATGACGGGGTCTTTGCTATTGGCCTTCAAGTCATCCACATTGGCGGAAGTTACGCCATACTCTTCGGCTTCCAGCAGGCCGTAAATGGTCCATTTGACAATGGCAGCCCATTCGTCGTCACCGCGGCGAACCAGGGGTCCCAGCGGCTCTTTGGAAATCAGCTCTGGCAAGATCAGGTGATCAGCCGGGTTCTTGGCTGACTTGTTGCGAACGGATGCCAGACCCGATGCATCGGTGGTGTAGGCAATGCAGCGTCCCGAGAAGTACGCGCCTTCCACGGCATCGAGCTTCTCAAACACGACGGGTTTCACGTTCAACCCGTTTGCCTTGGAGTAGTCGGTCAGGTTCTTCTCGGTTGTCGTGCCGGATTGGACGCACACGGTTTGACCCTTGAGCTGCTTGGCGCTCTTGATCTTGCTCTTCACGGGAACCATGAACCCTTGGCCGTCGTAGTAAGTCACGGCGGTTTGGCTCAAACCCAGTGATGCGTCACGCGTCAGCGTGAAGGTCGTGTTTCGCGACAGCACGTCGATTTCACCGGACTGCAAAGCAGTGAAGCGCGCTTGTGCCACCAGGGGAACATATTTCACTTTTTCCGCATCGCCCAGCGCGGCGGCAGCCACGGCGCGGCAGACATCGACGTCAATACCGGTCCATTTGCCGTTGGAGTCGGCTGCACTGAAGCCCGCGAGGCCGGTATGGACGCCACAAATGACCTGCCCGCGTGCCTTGATGCCGTCCAGGGTCTTGCCTGCGTGTGCGGGCGCCGCCAGCAAGGCGCCCAAAGATGCCGCTACAACCGCTGCCAATTTGGCTTGTTTCATTGTCATGACTCAATCTCCGACTAAAAAAGGAATGGAAAAAACGCAAGGCTTGTCCAAGCGCCGATGCAACGTGAATGGTAGCCCTACATCGCTATTGCGCCCACTCGGGTTTGCACGGGGCTGTCATGCGAAATTTGCATATGTAAATACCATCGGCTCGTTCGTACCTGCTCTCCGTGCGATGCATCTTTCATGCCAATGTGTACTCACAGGCCATTTTTGCCGTGCTCCATCGGTTGCGCGACAGCGTCACGCATGTGACTCAAATGGCCTGGTGGTTGGGAGCTACCCGGATGCGTTGCCGTCCGCGGCGCGATAGGCTAGCTCAGTCTTTTCATTCAAGGAGTTTTGGTGCGCGCCCATTTCAAGTACTGGCCCAAACGGCTGCCCCATGCCATCACGGTTCCCGCGACTTCCTTATGGGATAACCTCGAGACCAGTGCCAGGCGGTACCCCGATAAGGCAGCACTGGTGTTCTTCGGCTCGGTGTTGACCTATTCGCAATTGCTACAAAAAGCGGAGCAGCTTGCGCAGTGTTTACGGGGGCTAGGCGTTAAAAAAGGTGACAGAGTTGTGCTGTGCATGCAAAACTGCCCGCAACTGGTGATTGCCCATTTCGCCATTTTGCGTGCCAATGCCGTGGTGGTTCCCGTCAATCCCATGAACCGCACGGAGGAGCTCAAACACTACATCACCGACCCCGATGCCAAAGTGGCCATCACCACGGCTGACCTGGCTGGAGAGTTGGCACGCGCGAGTGATTCTCTGACTGAAAAAGACCGGCTGGCCTACCTGATCGTGACCCACTTCACCGATGCTTTCGATGCGCAGGTGAGCGGTGACGATGCCCCACCAACGGCTTGGAACGACTGGCTGCGCACACGCCACGCGCTGCCTCCACTGCAAGGCGGTCAGACGCTCGACTGGAATCAAGCGCTGGCCGCTGGCGGTGAATTGCCAGCGATTCTGGTGGGTCCATCCGACTTGGCCATCCTGCCCTACACCAGTGGCACCACGGGCCTGCCCAAGGGCTGCATGCACCCGCACACCAGCATCATGCACAACGCTGTGGCCAGTGGATTGTGGGGCAACGGCTCGGCCGAGAACGTGGTGCTGGTGGTCGTGCCCATGTTCCATATCACCGGAATGGTCAGTGTCATGCACACCAGCATCCGCGCGGGGGCGACCCTGGTCGTGATGCCTCGCTGGGACCGCGACCTGGCCGGACGGCTGATCTCGCGTTGGCGCGTGACGCACTGGACCAACATCCCCACCATGGTGATTGATTTGTTGGCCAGCCCCAATTTCGCCAGCTACGACCTTTCCAGCCTGGTCTACATCGGTGGTGGTGGCGCCGCAATGCCGCAAGCGGTGGCCCAGCGACTGCTGGAGCAGTTTGATTTGCGATATGTGGAAGGCTATGGCCTGACCGAAACCGCAGCTCCGTCCCACAGCAACCCGCCCGATGCACCCAAGCAGCAGTGTCTGGGCATCCCTTTTATGGGTACGGACGCCCGTGTCATTGACCCGGACACGCTTCTTGAAGTGCCGATGGGCGAGGCCGGTGAAATCATCATGCACGGCCCCGAAGTCTTCAATGGCTACTGGAAGCGCCCGGACGCCACAGAGGCCGCTTTCATGGAACTGGATGGCAAGCGCTTCTTTCGTTCGGGCGATCTGGGTCGGGTCGATGAGGACGGTTACTTTTTTCTGACCGACCGCCTCAAGCGCATGATCAACGCTTCGGGTTTCAAGGTCTGGCCCGCCGAGGTGGAGGCGTTGATGTACCGCCACCCAGCGATTCAAGAGGCCTGCATCATCTCCACCCCCGACAGCTACCGAGGCGAATCGGTCAAAGCGGTGGTGGTGTTGCGCTCAACCCATAGAGACTTGGTGAGCGAGCAAGAGATTGTGGACTGGTGCCGTGAGAATATGGCGGTTTATAAAGTGCCCCGCATCGTGCAGTTTGTCGACGCGCTGCCCAAGAGCGGTGCGGGTAAAGTGATGTGGCGCACACTACAGGAGGCTGAAGTGAAAGATTGGGCATCCAATGCGCAATGCTAAATTGATCCGCGCCAGCCGCTTGTCGTAGCGCAGGCAATCTGGGGAACGGTCCCGGAGATGCTATTTTATAAAATTGTAGGTGGTGTGCCTTGTATGTCTTTAGATCGAACCAGCATCCTGAAAAGGCTAATCAGCACCCGCGATAAGCGGGGGCTGGAAATTGGACCTTTGAATCGACCAGTGGTTAAGCCTGACGAAGGCTATATCCGTTATCTTGATCACCTTGACACCGAGGGATTGCGTAAAAAGTATCGAGACGACCCGTCGATTGTGGTTCAGGAAATAGTGGATGTTGACTTTGCCCTCCACGGAAAGTCAATGCTGCGTAAGCGTCTGGCCGCGGCATATTGATTTGACGCTGCCGTTTGCCGACCATCGCGTGTATGGTGAACATGGTGGCGATGATCTACTGCGCGGTGGTTGAGCAATTGGCTCGCTGGATGCGCATGGTCATCTGGTTGGTGGCACATTGCTGTGCAGGTGCACTGGTGTCGGCACTCAAGAGAGCTGGCGTGAACTCGATTTCAGCCATTACGCTGCCAGCGATGTGGCAACAATTCCTCGATCCGACTATTGAGTTGCGTGGGCAGTCTGGTCAAGATGTCCTTGAGATAGGCAAAGGGGTCATGCCCGTGAAGCTTGGCCGATTGCAGCAAGCTCATCACCACGGCGGCACGCTCGCCGGCCAACTGGCTGCCTATGAACAACCAATTTTTACGACCAAGGCCCCAGGGCCGCATCTGGTTCTCGATCCAATTGTTATCCACGGGCACAGCGCCGTCTTTCAAGAACTCCGAGAGCTCCTGCCAGTGGTTCAGGCTGTAGTCGATTGCCTTGGCAATCGCGCTGCCGTCGGGCACGCGAGCGCGTTCAAGTCGCAACCAAGCGTGCAGTTCTTCCCACAGTGGCTTGCTGCGTTCCAGGCGCATCTGCAGTCGCTGCTCGCAACTCAGCCCCCTGGCATCGGACTCAACGCGGTACAACCATGCAATTCGCCCGATGGCCTGAACCGCCACCGGACTGGCGTTGGCCTTGAACAGTTCGTCAAACTTCCTCCTCGCGTGAGCCAGACAATTTGCAGTCTTGCGCCCCTCAAGGGACATGGTGGCATCGTAGCCAGAGTACGCATCAACGACCAGGGTCCCTGTCCAGCCTTTGAGGAACTCGTGCGGGTACTTACCCCCGCGCCCCTCGCAGAAGTCGTACACCACACCCGGCATATCTTCGAATGCTCCCCTGGCGTAGGCCCACATGTAGGCCTTTTTGGTCTTGCCTGCTCCCGGCTCAAGCAAGCCGATGGGCGTCTCGTCAGCGTGCAGCACGCGCGAGCCGAGAACGAAAGCCCGGTGTGCATCAAACAGGGGCAACAACTGCGCTCCGGTTTGGCCGCCCCAGGCCGCCAGCGTCGAGCGCGGCGTGTGCACTCCAGAGCGGGCGTTGATCTGCTCCTGCCGGTAGTACGGCATGTGGTCACAGAAGCGGCTGACCACGGTGTGCGCTTGCAGGCCCGGCGTGGGCAGCGCGTTGTCGAAGACTTGGAAAGCAGCAGGCTCCTGCACCATCAGCTGGCAGCACCGGCAGGCCCACTTACCCCGAATCTGACGCTGCACGAAGAATTGCGCAGGCACGATATCCAAACGTTCGCTGATGTCCTCGCCCACGCGCACCATGGGTTGGCCGCACTCTGGAGATGGGCAGTTTGTATTCTCAGGCTCGATTCTGGTATCCACACGCGGCAAGTGTGGCGGCAGTGCTTCGCGCTTGGGTTGGCGGCGTGGTTGCTTGTCTGGTGTCCCCCGGTCTTGGGTCGAACCACTGGGCTGCAAGGCGGCCAGTTGCGCCTCCAAGCTAGCTTGGTCAGCGGCCAGAGTCTCTTCGAAGAGGGAGCGCTGTTCGGCACTCATGCGCTCGGTCTTGGCGCCAAACTTCCAGGCCTTGAGTCTGGTCAGTTGGAAGGTGATGCTTTCGATTTTGGCGTCGCGCCACTTGATGGCTTGGGCATCAGCGTTGATGCGTTTGGCTTGTTCAGCAATGTGTTTGCTTTGCTCGCTGATCTGGGCCAATAGTTGCCCTGCAAAAGACTCCCATTCGCTCTGGTTCAGAGCTGAAATATCCTGGACTTTTATTGCATGCAGGTCGAGCATGCACGAACTATAAAACGCATCAAATGATCACGATATTGGGGGATATTCCAATTGATTTTTAGTGCTTGTTCAGGCCTAATTACATACGCGTAATCACCCTCATTTGTTCCAGTCTCTGCCAGGGAAGTCCCAGTACCAAAGCATCGAATTGTTGCTTTGTCAAAGTCACGGGAGCCGTACTATGCGCATCAGCTTGCGGCCACACGAAGCGCCCCACATTGAGCCTGCGCGATGCACACCACACGCCAAACCCATCATGCACCAGCAACTTGATGCGTGTGGCACGCGCGTTGGCGAACAGGTAACCGTGGTGGGCCTGGGCCGAACCAAACACCTGCACAACACGGGCAAGCAAACGCTCGCTTCCTGCACGCATGTCCATGGGCCCCACGGCCAGCCACAAGGAGTCGATGCGGATCATCGCAGCAGCTCTCGCATCCAGGCCGCGCACTCATTTGCCGCCGCACTGGGCCAAGTGATGGCCATAGTCGTGGCGCCTCGGCGCAGCTCGATTCGGATGTCTGCGCAGTCTTGGTGGGTTGTGTGGGTAGGAGCAGGAACAGACACCGGTACAAACTCCCTCACGCCGGCCGACGAAACACTATCGCGGGCTTCTTGCCGCCAGCGGTGAACGACGTTGGCATTCATCCCGTGCGACAGCGCCACTTTGGCCACCGACGCACCAGGTACAGCGCATTGTTCAAGCACCAAGGTCCGAAACTGCGCGCTGTAGTTTCGTCGTGCAGAGGATCTCTCTTGTTCCATCGTGTCCACCTGTTTATTACGTGGACACGATCTTTGAATAAAACTAACCTGGGATCAAGGTGCCTCGCCTAGACGCTTAC
>Ga0194061_1001613_pt1 | contig 12961 bp, 15 predicted proteins | sample SepL2221m_MetaG_FD_163423 | JGI IMG/M metagenome (GOLD analysis project Ga0194061, IMG submission 163423) | Anoxic zone freshwater microbial communities from boreal shield lake in IISD Experimental Lakes Area, Ontario, Canada - Sep2016-L224-21m | ecosystem: Environmental > Aquatic > Freshwater >...
GGCGGCGAGCATCTCGCAAAGCTGCTCTGTCTCGGGGCGCGGGATGAGCGCGCGCGCGTCGGTCTTCAACGTGAGGCCGAGGAACTCGACGGTGCCGAGCAGGTGCTGGAGCGGCTCGCGTTGCGCTCGGCGGCGGACGAGATCGCGCAGCGGCGCGAGTTCCGCCTCGGTGAGCGCGCGGTCGAATTCCATGTAGATGTCCATGCGCTTTTTCTTCAGCACATGCGCGAGCAGGTGCTCGATGTTGAGCCGCGGGCTTTCTACGCCGCTCTTTTGGAAAAACGCTGTCGTCGCGGTGATGACTTCGAGCACGGTCTTCATGGGCGCGGGCTGCGTCACTGCGCGGATTGCAGCTCGTGATTCAGCACGCTCACGCAGTAGATCGCCGCGGTCTCGGTGCGCAAAATGATCGGGCCGAGTGTGACGGGCCGGCAGGCGTGGCTCTTTGCGAGCGCGAGTTCCGCCGGGGTGAAGTCGCCCTCGGGGCCGATGAGAATCAGGATGCTTTTGGGACGCTTCGCGCCGGCCTCCGCGAGCACCTGGTTGAGCGGGCGCGCGTCACCTTGCAGCGAGCCGATGAGCATCAGGTCAAATTTTTCATTCCGCTCGAAAAGTTCGCGCGGCGTGCAGGGTTTCGCGACGCGCGGGAGGAAATTCTGCCCGCACTGCTTGCATGCCTCGATCGCGGTGCGCTGCCACTTCGCCTGCTTGCGGATGTGATCGTCCTCCGTGCCGCGCACGACGGTGCGCTCGCTCATCAGCGGCGTGATTGCACCGACTCCAAGTTCCGTCGCCTTCTCGATGATCATCTCCATGTTTTTCCCCTTCGGCACGGCCTGCGCGAGCGTGATGCGGCAGGGCAGGGGAGCTGTTTTTGCGAGCGAAAGCTTCCGCAGTTCCGTGCCGGATTTGCTGTGTTTCCCCAGCTCGACTGCCGCTTCGTGGCCCTCGCCGTCGAATACCGTCGCGCGTTCGCCGGCCTTCATCCGGAGCACGTCAAAGGCGTGGTGCGTCTCGGCTGCATCGAGCGCGAGACGGTCCGGATTCCACGCGACGCCGGGAATGTAAAAGCGCGGCATCGCTATTGGAAAAACTCACGCGCCCGATCAAGGAAACTCTTGTGTGCGGGCGGCACCTCGTCGCCGAGGAGTTCGGCGAATTCCTGCAGTTTGTGCTTCTGCTCGGAGGTGAGCTTCTTCGGCACTGCGATTTGCGTGCGCACATGCAGGTCGCCCGTGTCGCCGCCGCCGAGTTCGGGCATGCCTTTGCCGCGCAGCTTGAACGTCGTGCCGCTCTGCGTGCCCGCGGGGATTTTCAGCGACGCCTCGCCGTGCAGCGTGTTCACCTTGATCTCGCCGCCGAGCGTCGCCATCGCGAAGCTGATCGGCAGATCGCAGAACAGCGTTGAATCTTCGCGCTCGAAAATCTCGTGCTCCTTCACGTGGATCACCACGTAGAGGTCGCCCGCCTGTCCGCCGCGGACGCCGGCCTCGCCGTTGCCCGTGCTGCGCAGGCGCGAGCCGTCCTCGATGCCCGGCGGGATTTTCAGCTTGATGCGCGTGCTCTGCTCCGAGCGTCCTTCGCCGCGGCATTCGCCACACGGCTTCTCGACCGTCTGCCCCGTACCGTGGCAGTGCGGGCAAGGTTGCCTAAGGGCCATGCCCAAAAATCCGGTGGATCTTTGGATAACTCCTTGGCCGCCGCATGTATTGCACACGGCGATGCGCGAGCCTTTTTCCGCGCCAGTGCCGCCGCACACGCTGCACGCGCTGGGCTTCGAGACTTCGATTTCTTTCTCTGTTCCAAACGCTGCTTCCTCAAGCGTGATCTGCATGTCGTAGCGTAGGTCGCTTCCACGTTGGCGGGTCTCGCGCTCGTTTCTGCCGCCGCCACCGCCTCCGAAGAACTGTTCGAAAATTCCTCCTCCGCCACCGCCTCCGCCGCCAAAAAAGTCGCGAAAAATATCCCGTGGATCATGGAAGCCCGCACCGCCTCCGCCGCGAGCAGCGCCGCCCTGCGCGAATGCCGCGTGACCGTAGCGGTCGTAGGCCGCACGTTTGTCGGGATCGGAGACCGCTTCGTATGCCTCGCCGAGTTCCTTGAAATTATCCTCCGCGTGCTTGTCGCCCGGATTTTTGTCCGGGTGCAGTTTCACCGCGAGCTTGCGGTAGGCCTTTTTAATTTCATCCGCCGATGCGCCTTTGGCAACGCCGAGGATTTCGTAGTAGTCGCGTTTGTGCTTGGACATTCGAGTGGGGCGCTAGGCAGCAGGGGCGCCCTTGCTCACGACCACCATCGCCGCGCGCAGCAGCCGGTCGCGCAGGCGGAATCCGCGGCGCAACTGCCGGATGACCTGCCCCTCGGGTGCCTTCGCGTCCTCCTCCTGGCTCACGGCTTCGTGAAGGTTCGGATCGAATTTCGCGCCGACCGTCTCGATCACTTCCACGCCGCTGCCGCTCATGAATTCCTTGAGCTGCCGCTCGATCATTTCCATTCCCACGACGATCGGCGATTTCGGATCGCCCTTGCGGACTTCCATCATGCCGAGATCGAAATTGTCCAGCACCGGAAGCAGCCGCTCCAGCAGGATTGCCTGTGCGCGTTTGAAATCCTCGTCGCGCTCGCGGGCGACGCGCTTGCGGTAGTTGTCGAGATCGGCGGTGGCGCGCATCGCGGCGTCTTTCCACTTCGCGGCCTCGGCCTCTGCGGCCTCGAAGGGGTCAAGCGCGTCGGCCTCCGCATTGGCGGCGTTGGATTCGTCTGTTTCGGGTTTCCCCGTGGTGTCAACGTTTGGTGTGCTCATTTTTTCAAGATGGTGATCAGTGTGATGTCGTCGTGCGGGGGTTGGTCGCCGATGAAGGCTTTCACGTCACTGGTGACGCGCTGCACAATGCCGGCTGCGTCTTCGGATGCGCTTGCCTGGACAGAGCGAATCATCGCTTCCAACCCGAACTCGTCCCCGTTCCTGTCTTGCGCTTCGGTGACGCCGTCGGTGTAGAGGATCAGGCAGTCACCGGGTTCGAGGACCAGGGAAAAATCGTTTGTCACCCTATTGAATGCGCTCCCGCTGTCAATGCCCACAGCCATGCCCGGCGGGTTCACCTTCGTGACGCTCTTGTCTGCCGCGCGGTACACGAGCGGCGCGTCGTGTCCGGCGCGCACGAGGCGGATTTCATTGCTCCGCCGATCGAGCACGACGTATGCGAGCGAGATGAACATGTCCTCGCGGATGTCCGGGTAAAGTTGCGCGTTCAGCCTGCGGATCACGTCCGCCGGCGATCCCTCGCCGCGTGCGAGGAGGCGCAGCGCCGTGCGCGTCATCGCCATCAGCAGCGCGGCGGGGATGCCTTTTCCGGACACGTCCGCAATCGCCACGCCGCAGCGGTCTTCGTCAAGAGGGATGTAGTCGAAATAATCGCCGCTCACGTAGCGTGCCGGCATGTTCGTGCCGGCCACGTCGAAGCCCGCGATCACCGGCGGCTCGCTCGGAAGCAGGATGCGCTGCACCTCGTTGGCAATGTTCAGATCCTTCTCGATCTGCTGCTTCTCCGCGGCCTCGTGGTGGAGGAACGCATCGAACAGCGAGAATGCCGACTGCTCGGCGAGCGCCTTGAACGTGTTGAAATGCCCCGGCCCGAACGGCGGGCTCTTTCCCGAGCGTGCGAGCGCGAGCACGCCGAGGTTCTGACCCGCGTAAATGAGCGGCGCGATGAATGCCGAGTTCACCCCGTAAGCCAGCAGGCGCTCCAGCCGCGCGTCCGTCGGCAGCAGCGAGATCGCGCTGTTCTCCGAGAGCGCGAAGCCGATGAGACCTTCGCCGACTTTCACCGCCTGCAGCCGGATCTGCGCGTGGATGGATGTCGGCGCGGTGCCGTTCGGCTTCGGCAGTTCGACAAAAGGCGGCGATCCTTTCGAGACATACGACGGGTGGAGCGCCGTGCCGTTCTTGTTCGTGAGATAGAGCGCGCCGCCGTCCGCCTCGAGGGTTCGCAGCGCGCCCTCCACGATCCGCCCGTCGAGATCGCCCGCGTGCGCATCGTCCTTCAGCGCCTCGCCGATGCCGTGGAGGAAATCGAACACGCGCCGCTCCTCCGTCTGGATCTTCACCTTTTCGCGCATCAGATCCGTGATCTGGCGCCGGTGGAGTCGCGCCGCCATCACGCTCCATGCGGCTGTGGCGACGAGCGCGGTGGATAGGATGATTTCGGCCAGCATAGGATTTTGCGGGCGGTGAAAATGAGTCCGCACAGGCCCCGCCTGCAAGCATTGGATTTCGCCGTGGACATAAAGGGAAATGCGGGCACCTGCGGCTGCGCGAGTGGTGCGGCGGCGCCGCGTTTTCCATTCTCGCGCTCCGCTCCCGGCCTGCGCAGAGTGCCGGCCCTTTCCCATGAACTCCCGCGCCGTCCTCGCCGTGCTCTTGTGTGTGAATCTCGACCCCGCGCATTCCGCGGAGCGCCCGCCGCTCGCTGCTCGCGTGAAGGAATTCATCGCAGAGCACAAGACGCCCGAGGCCATTGATGCGAAGCTGAAGGAGTGGACTGCGAAGGAGCCGGAAAATCCCGATCCCTACATCCTCGCTGCAAACGCATACCTCGCTGCGGCGGACAACGTGAGCATCACGGCCGACACAGAGCGCCCGGGATTCGCGATCGTGGATCCGAAGACGAAGAAAAGAGTCGGCACCATCGGGAGCGCGCCCGTTCCGAAGCTTCAGATGAAAGGCGAGAGCATCCTCGCTGCGGCTGTGGAGAAATTTCCGCACCGCCTCGACATCCACGTCGGGCGCATGAGCATCTGCGAACGCGCCGACGACATGAAGGCGCTCGAACACGCCGCCCTCGCCACGCTCGGTGCAGTCGGCGCGCAGGGGGACAAACTCCGCTGGAGCGACGATACGCCCATCACCATCCCGCTGGAGGAAAAAGTCGTGGGCGAAATCCACGGGCGCATCCGCCTCCTGTTTTCAAAGGAGAAGCCCGAGACCGACAAGGCCGGCCACGGGATCGCGCTCGCAGGGCTGAAGCTCTACCCGAAAAACGTGAGGCTGCTGAACATCGCCGCCGTCTATCACACGTACGACAAAGAATGGGAGCAGGCACGCGCGCTCCTCATGAAAGCTTCGGAGTCCGACCCCGACGATCTGCTCGTGCTGATGAATATCGCGATGATCTCCGTGAGCATGAATGACACCGCCGACGCCAAGGCGCGCTTCGAGGCAATCATCAAAAAAGCGCCCGACAGCGAGCAGGCGCAGCAGGCGAAGGAGGAGTTGAAAAAACTGAAAGTGCCCGCTGCGAAGAAACGCTGACGCCAGAGATTTCCGCGGGATATATGAGCGCGTGAGGCCAAAGCGCTTGACGCTCCCGCGCTGGTGGCGACGATGCGCGGACATGCGATTTCAGACATTTTACGAAGGGCGGCATTTTCTTCTGCCCTCGCTCTTGGTGACAATTTTCGGCGGCTGGCTTTCCGCGGACTGGCTCGGCTGGCTGTGGCTCACGATTCCTGCGGCCCTCGTGTTCGTCTTCTGCGTGAATTTTTTCCGCGACCCGGACCGCACCGTGGCTTCGGGTGCGGACATCGTCGTCGCGGCGGCGGATGGCGTCGTGGATGCGATCGAAATCGTCGAGGAAAAGGAAGTGCTGGGCCGCCAGTGCAGGCGCGTGAGCATCTTTCTGAATGTCTTCGACGTGCATGTGAACCGTGCGCCCATCGCCGGGAAAATCATCTACACGAAGCACCATCCCGGCACGTATCTCGATGCGCGCGACCCGTACTGCCACCAGAAAAACGAGGCGCTCACGTGGGCCTTCGCCGGCGAGCGCGCGACGCTCGTGGTGCGCCAGATCACCGGCGCGATCGCGCGGCGCATCGTGCCGTGGAGCAAGCTCGGCGCTACCGTGGAGAAGGGGCACCGGTTCGGAATGATCCGCTTCGGCTCGCGCACGGACATCTTCCTGCCGCTCGACGCGGAGATCCTCGTGAAAATCGGCGACCGCGTGGAGGGCTGCACGAGCCTCATCGCGCGCCTCGCCGCGCCGGATGCCGGGTATGTCGCAAGTGCGGCACTGCCTTCGGTTTTGATCTAACCCTCCGCCGCGATGACCGAGAACAGACCCCCCAGCGCACCGCGGAAGGAAGCCGACGACGGCTCGCCCAAAATCTACCTCCTCCCGAATCTGATGACCGCGGGGAATCTCTTCTGCGGATTCCTTGCGACGCTGAAGATTCTCCACGGCACGCTTGAGGTGCAACTCAAGGCCAGCGTCGCGACGCAGGCTGCGGACATGGCGCGCGCGCTCGACGCGGGGAACTACGATTTCAAGATGGCGATCTGGTGCATCTTGGCGGCGTGCATTTTCGATCTGCTCGACGGACGGCTCGCGCGCCTCGGCGGGACGGACAGCCCGTTCGGACGCGAGTTTGATTCGCTGGCGGACATCGTGAGCTTCGGCGTCGCGCCCGCGCTGCTCGTGAGCCGCGTGGTGCTGCGCGAATTCGACCAGATCGGCTGGCTCGTCGCGTCGGTCTATCTCATCTGCGGCGCCATGCGGCTTGCGCGGTTCAACTGCATCGCCGCTTCCGGCGTGCCCGGTGCCGGCAAGGACTTCAAGGGCTTCCCGATTCCCGCCGCGGCCGGCCTCGTCGCGAGCATCACGCTTTTCATGCTCTGGCTGAACAATGACCGCCTCGAGCACAGTCTCACGAAATGGGTGCTGCCGCCGCTGCTGCTCATCCTCTCGTGGATGATGTTCAGCGGCTTCAGGTATCCGAGCTTCAAGGCGATCAACTGGCGCACCACGCGCACCGTGCCGAAGTTCATCGCGATCGTCACGGTCATCAGCCTCACGGTGATGTATTACAATTGGATGCCGGCGGTGATCTTCATCACCTACCTGCTCTACGGATTCCTGCGTCCGTTCCTGTCGCGGAAGATCAAGGAAGGCATCGAGGATGAGATCGAGGACGAGGACGAGACCGAGAGCCCGTGATGCGCAGATTCTTCCTGCTGCTCCTGTTCGTCGCATCCGCATTCTCCGAGGACGCGGTAAAGCCGGAATCGCTCGGCTACAAGCTGGTGTGGGGTGATGAATTTGACGCCAAGGTGCTCGATGCCGCGAAGTGGCACACCGGGTACGCGCCGAAGGTCCACCCGCTCGGTTGCAACAACGAGCGGCAATCCTACGCGCCGGAAAATGCCATGCATCGCGACGGGCATCTCGTGCTGCGCGCCGAGCGGAAGGCGCGCGAGGGGATGCCCTTCACGAGCGGGATGGTTTCATCGCACGACAAATTTTCGCGCGAGTACGGATGGTTTGAGGCGCGTGTGCGGCTGCCGAAAGGGAAGGGGATGTGGCCTGCATTCTGGATGCTCCCAGCGTCGAAAACCTGGCCGCCGGAACTCGACATCATGGAGCACAAGGGCCGCCTGCCGAACCGCGCCTTCCTCACCCTGCACGAGAAACAGCCTGGCACATGGCGGCCAAAATCCACGGGCAAGGAATGGGACGGGCCGGATTTCACCGCGGGCTTTCACACCTTCGCACTCGAATGGCTGCCCGGTGGCCTGCGCTGGTATGTGGACGGCGTCGAGCGCCACCGATGGAACGGCAAGGCGGACTTCGGCCCGATGTACATCATCCTGAATCTCGCCGTCGGCGGCGACTTCGACGGCGATACCGATGCCGCCACGCCGTTTCCCAGCGAGATGGAGATCGACTACGTTCGCGTCTTCGCGAAGTGAGCGGGGGTCGCGGCGCTACAGCACCTTGTCCGCATCATCCCCGAGGAACATGCGGAAGCGGTTCTTATCAATCGCCTTCATGTACGCCTCGATGGGGCTGACCATGCCTTGCTGCATGACGCTCCAGATCGCGTCGTCCATAAACTGCATGCCCTCGCCCTTTCCGCCGACGAGCACGTCCTGAAGTTTCTGCGTCGCACCTTCGCGGATGATGGAACTCGCGGCGGTGTTCACGACGAGGATTTCGTTCACGGCGAGACGTCCGCCGGTGTCGCAGCGCTTCAGTAGGAGCTGCGCGACGACTCCGCGCAGGGAATTCGCGAGCATCGTGCGGACTTGCGACTGCTGGTCGGATGGGAACACGTCCACGAGACGGTCCACGGTCTTGCGCGCGTTGTTCGTGTGCAGCGTGCCGAAGACGAGCAGGCCGGTCTCCGCCGCGGTGAGCGCGAGCTGGATGGTCTCAAGGTCGCGCATTTCGCCGACGAGCACGATGTCGGCATCCTCGCGCAGCGATGCCTTCAGGCCCTGCGAAAATGTCGGCGTGTGCTCGGGCACTTCGCGCTGCGTGATGATGCTCTTCTTGTTCACATGCACGAACTCGATCGGCTCCTCGACGGTGATGATGTGCCGCGTCTGGTTCGTATTGATGTAGTCAATCAGCGCCGCGAGCGTCGTGGATTTCCCCGAGCCGGTCGGGCCGGTCACGAGCACCATTCCGCCGCGCAGATGCCCGAAGCTTTTCACGACTTCGGGAATGCCGAGCTGTTCGAGCGTCATGATCTTCGTCGGGATGAGACGGAAGACGCAGCCGAGGCCGTTGCTCTGCTTGAGGTAATTGCAGCGGAAGCGCGAGTCCGCGTTCATCTCGTAGGCGAAGTCTAGGTCGCCGGTGTCCATGTACCGCGCCCAGCGTTCCGGCCCGCAGATCTCGCTCATCATGTAGGCCATCTCCTCGCGCGTGAGCAGTTCCTCGCGGATCGGCTTCATCTCGCCGTGATGCCGGATCTTTGGGGGCGATCCCTCGGCAAGGTGGAGATCGGATGCGCCCGCCTGCACGAGGACTTCGAAGAACTGATCTATGTAAGCCATGGGAAGGATTTGAGAGTTGAAAGTTGAGTGTTGAGAGGAAGATGAAAGTTGCGGAACGGATGTTGAGATTGGAGAGGCGGGATTTTCTTCCTCGCAACTCTCAATCCTCAACTCAGGAGCGCCTGCCGCATGACGGCCTTCTGCTCGCAACGCGCGTAGCATTCCTCCTTCGTGATCAGGCCTTCGTTGAAAAGTTCGAGCAGGGAATCATCCATGAGCCTCATGCCCATTTTGCCGCCGGTCTGCATCACGCCGGGGAGCATGAATGTCTTGCCGTCGCGGATGCACGCGGCGACGGCCTCGGTGCGCATCAGCACTTCGAGCGCGAGCACGCGGCCCTTGCCGTCCGCGCGCGGGACAAGCTGCTGCGAGATGATGCCGCGAAGAGATTCGGCGACCATCACGCGGATCTGATCGCGCTGCTCCGTGGGGAAGACATCGAGCACGCGATCCAGTGTGCGCGCGGCGCTGCCGGTGTGCAGCGTCGCGAGCACGAGATGGCCCGTCTCGGATGCGGTGATGGCGAGCTGGATCGTTTCGAGGTCGCGCATTTCACCGACCATGATCACGTCCGGGTCCTCACGCAGCGCGCCGCGGAGTGCGTGCGAAAATCCCTTCGTGTGCGTGTGGACTTCGCGCTGCGTGACGTGGCAGTTCTTGGACGGGATCACGTATTCGATCGGATCCTCCAGCGTGATGATGTGGTCGTGCCGCGTCTCGTTCACGTAGTCCACCATCGCGCTGAGCGTGGTGCTCTTTCCGGAGCCGACGGAGCCCGTCACGAGGATGAGGCCGTTCTGATATTGCGTGAGCATCTTCAGGCTGCTTGGCAGGCCGAGTTCGTCCATCGTCCGCAGCTTCGTGCTGATGATGCGGAAGACCATGTCGATCCCGAGCCGGTGGCGCACCACGGATGCGCGGAAACGCCCGATCGGGGTCGCGTAGGCAAAATCCACATCACCGCGCTCGTGCAGGAGCTTCTGCTGCGCCGAGTCGAGGAATCCCATCGCGAGGCGTTCGGTGTCCGCGGCGGTGAGCATCGGGGCGCTGGGCCAGATCGGCTCCACGATTCCGAAGCGCCGCCATGTGGGCTGGCAATTCACGGGGAGGTGGATGTCCGACGCGTCGGACTCCTGCCCTTCGCGGAGGTAGTCGTCCACATGATCGGGGATATGCGTCGGCACGTCGGAGACTACGGCCACGGCGGCGATGGGCATGGCGCTAGCGGGTTCCTGAGGGTGGTTCGGATCCATTTTGATTCGGGAAAAGCGGCGAGACAGCTAGAGGGCTTCGGATTGAAACCAATTTAAACCATGCATCACGGCCTCGGTGTGTCGTCGTGTTCTCCGGGTTTTCCCCGGCGCTGGAAGCGTCTCAGGATCTCGGCAAGGCCTCCGCCTGCGAGGTCGGAAAAAAAAGGACGTGCAAAATTCATCGCAAATTTTGCGGCGGAAAAGATCGCGCCAAGTTTTCCTGCCGCGCCGAGCACCTTGCCCGTCGTCTGTTCGACGAAGACCGTCTTTTTTCGCGACGGCAGCTTCGAGAGCACGAAGCCGAAAATCGCCGCGCCGCTGAGCCATGCGGGCTTGTGACGCTGGAAGTTTTCCTTCGCACGCGCCGTCACGTCGAGGCTGCGGCGGAGCGCCTCGCCGGTCGCGGACAGCCGTGCGCGCGCGGCCGCGAGTTCGGCTACGATTGCGAGTTTGTCGTGTTCTGCTGGTCCAGCCATTCCTGATCCTTCTTAAGCTCGGCGGTCGTGATGGGAAAGAGCGTTGTGCCGAGTCTTGATTTCAGCGCGAGCGCGAGCGCGATGACTCCTGCGAAATGCAGCGCCGCCATCACGAGCGCCGCCCACACCCATCCATTCGTGCCGCCGAATGCCTTTGCGAGCACGAACACCGCGGCGAGGCACGCGAAGAGCCAGCCGAACGCGCCGAGCACGATCGCGACACCGGCGATGATGAGCAGCTTGAAGCCGTGCGCCGCGGCCTCGCGGCCTTCGAGCGATGCGAGCCGCAGCCGCGCCGAGGCGTATTGCGCGCACGCGGCGAGAAATGTCCGCGCCCTGCCGACCACGCCCGCGGTCCCGTTCTCGGGCGATGGTTCCTTTTCAGGCATCAGCACAAGGCATCATTCGCTAGCGCCGGAAGATCAGCCCGATCACAAATCCCACGCCGAGCGCTCCGAGGATGCTCTTGGTCGGATGCTCACGGACGTAATCCTCGATTTCCTTCTGCACATTTTGCGCCTTCTCCTTCCACTCGCCGGCGATGCCGCCGGCGCGCTCGCGGAACTCGCGCGCAGCCTCCTCCGCGGCGTCCCGCATCTCGGCCGCAGCCGCGCGTGCGTGCGCCTTGGACGCCTCGAAATGATCCTGGTTGCCGTTGGGTTGGGTGGTGTCGCTCATTGTTCGCGGAAGATGATTCGGGCTTTTGTGAGATCGTAGGGCGACATCTCCAGTTCGACTTTGTCACCCGGCACGATGCGTATGAAGTTCTTGCGCATCTTGCCAGAGATATGTGCGAGGAGGCTGTGGCCATTGGCCAGTTCGACGCGGAACATTGTGCCGGGGAGCACGTCCTTCACGGTGGCTTCGGTGCGGATGCAGTCTTCTTTGGACATGGAGCGCGCGTCACTTCTGCCTTTGTTCCCGGAAAAAATCAACTACGGAGTGCGTGGCCGACGGAAACGTGTTCCGGGCAACGGAGCGGGAGTGCCGCGGCTGTTCTTTTGGCGAAACCTCCAGTTTCCATTCCCCGGCCTTGAGCAGCGTCATGGGCCTGTCCTATTCGGAGCGGCCGTTTGAGGCTCATTCGGAAGTTTGAGGTTGGGGGGTGTTCATGACTTTGGAACTTCGCCGTTTCGGGGCACGGGTTGTCAAATGATTGTGCAGGCGTTGCAAATTCCTTGGTCGTGCTGGCGACAACGCACGAACCATCTCTCACGGAGTGGCTTACGCGCGTATAGAAAATACTCGACAATGAAATGGACGTTCAGATAGAAAGTTCAGCGAAGCGAACGGAAAATTCAGGCCTTGGTGGTGGGAATCACAATTCAGGGCCGACGGCTCGGAGTATTTGTCGTGCGGAACGGGCACTACATTTCGGCCTCGGCTCGGACGCCACAGGTTCCGGATTTTCCGTCAGTCCGGCCTTTGGCTCCGGTCGCTTATTCGCGAAATTTTCCATGCACATCCGCTGTCCTCATTGTTCGACCAATTATAGTTGGACCCGCCCGGCCTGTCCGCGCTGTTGGCGACCCAACGGCCGCCGCCCCGCCATGCTCGCGTGGAAGCTCCTCATCGTCATCGCCTCGTGCGTGCTCATCGCATTCCTCGCCAAGGCAGTCATCACCGCGTCGGACGACTCATCCGCGGCACCAGGGTCGGGCTTCTGGCGCGATCTGTTCTCGCCGTCCACGCCCGCTCCGCAGCCCGGTCCTGTCTTCCGCGACGCGCGCTGACACGGCGAGAAGACTGCGCCTGTTTGATTTTGAGTCGGCGACGGCCAGCTTGACACGCTGCATCAGGCTCATACTGTGTCAGCCCCTTTTCCCGTAACAGGCTTCCGCATGTGCGGGTGCCCGGGCGAAGGGGACAAATCGGCAACCGTGGTTTGAAACATACGTAATATCATGATCGAAATGAGAGAACTGCTCGCGAAGCATAAGGCGATTCGCGACTACAAAGAGGGAAGCATCGTCAAGGGAACCATCCTCGAAATCCGTCCGCGCGAAGTGCTCGTGGACATCGGCTACAAGAGCGAAGGCGCAATCGCCGCGCATGAGTTCGATGACATCGCGGACTTGGAAGTCGGCGACGAAGTCGAGGTGCTGATCTGCCGTCTGGAAAATGACGAGGGCATGGTGATCCTGTCCAAGGAACGCGCCGCCGCGAAACAGAACTGGGAGAAGATCGTGAAGGTCTTCGACGAGGGCGGGCTCATCAAGGGCAAGGTCAAGGCCGTGGTCAAAGGTGGCCTGCTCGTCAATGTCGGCGTCGAGGCATTCCTGCCCGGCTCGCAGATTGACGTCATTCCCCCGAAGGATCTCACACAATTTGTCGGCAACACTTACGACTTCAAAATCGTCAAGCTCAACGACGACCGTCGCAACGTGGTGCTC
>Ga0194061_1001614_pt1 | contig 12944 bp, 14 predicted proteins | sample SepL2221m_MetaG_FD_163423 | JGI IMG/M metagenome (GOLD analysis project Ga0194061, IMG submission 163423) | Anoxic zone freshwater microbial communities from boreal shield lake in IISD Experimental Lakes Area, Ontario, Canada - Sep2016-L224-21m | ecosystem: Environmental > Aquatic > Freshwater >...
GAATGGCGATCGCGGCGATGATGGCGATGATGGCGACGACAATCATCAATTCGATCAGTGTAAAGCCTTTGGTCTTCATAATTCCTTCTCCTTTGTGTTGCGGCAGCCTTCTAAGGGGCTCCGGCGACAGGTTTTCGATAAGTTGAGAACCGAACCACTTCGGTTCTGAATCATGGAATGTGATAAAGCAACGAGCAGTCCAATTCGGATGGATCTTTCTAAAAAATGTTTGATTGATTTTATAAATCAATGACTGGCATTTATTTAAAAATATATTCCAAACAGGAAGTTCGGGTCGCCAAAAACGCGCTGACAAAACACGTCACGCCGCGTGAGATAAATTGATGAGGACGACGCTGAAAAGAGGGGGCTAGTTCCGATAATAGTCACATGGGTCACACTGTATTTATAAATTTTGTCACGTCTCAACGCATGATCAAAAACATTCAGCGAGCCATCGACTTTAAGCGTTCTTGCGCTCGCTCGAACGCGAGGCTGTTGGCGGGAATGGTGCTGTATGCCGCTTGCGCTTCGGTGATGCGATTCAGCTTTTCGAGGCACATTCCTTTAAGGAAGAGCAATTCCGGCGAGAGCGTCTGGTCGAGGCTGTATTTCACAGCCGACTCTAACCATTTCAGTCCTGCATCCGGTCGGTCGCGCAGCAACTCGATCCGCGTCAATGAGGCACACGCGATTGTCACGTTGTACGCTTTCTGAGGCTGCTTCAGCTCCGCGATCAGGATGTCGTATGCGGCGTCCGGTTGTCCGAGCCTTTCGTATTGAACGGCCATGACGATCTTCACGCGTCCGGGGTCCAGCATGCGGTCAAAATCCGGGCATTGCTGGCAGATCAGAATATGCTTCAAGGCTTCTTGGCGTGTTGCGACCAGCGTTGCGGCATCCGCGTGCCCGGAGTATTCTGAGATGTCGGCTGTATGCGTGAGCGTTAATACGTAATGCAAATGCGCATACGCTGAAAGCGGCTGCTTCAACACGGCGTCGCGCTGCAATTCGAAATCGTTGGCGTAAACGCTGCTGCGTAATGCCGCCATTATTGCCACACAAACCGCTGCGATGATCGTGGCTGTAGCGCCGAATTTTCGGTACGAGTCGCTTGTCGCCGCTGCGTTGACCTGCTGCTTCTTCACGACATAGAAGAGTGCCACCACGGTTTCACCTGCGATGACGAGCAATGCGGGCAGCGCGAAATACGCGTATCGGTCCTGCATCAAATAGGGAATCGGAATGATGTTGAGTGCTGGGCCTAGCGCGCCGAAAAACCAGAGCCATAGGAAGATCGTCCGCGCGCGATTCGGCGAAACCCAAACTGTTCCGGAAACCAAGGCGACGAGTATCAAGGAGTGCGTCCAAAAGAATCCGCTCGTCAGCGACGTGACAATCGGCGAGTAATAGAAGATGCTCAACGACGACGGAATCAGCGCGTTGAAAATATAGTGTGTGAGAATCGGCACGTCGGTCAGTGCCACGGTCCACAGACTTCCACCTGCGCGTGCCACCGTAGATGTTTCGCACATACGCAGATTCAATTGTGCGAGAAAAGCGATCACGCCCACACATGCTCCATATAGCAGCGCGTTGGGAAGCGCACGAATCATGGAGATGTGGAAGGGGCTTTTAGATCGTTCGCTTCGATTCATCCACGCAGTCGCCAGATCATACATGACGTAGATCGGAAAAAATCCTGCTGCGTTTGGTTTGCTCAACATGGCCAGCACAAACAAAACCGCTGTCACTCCTGCGCGCGGCAAAGGCTTGCGAATCCCGCCGAAGTACACCCACAGCGATGCGAATCCGAAGAACGCTGCGAGGATGTTTTTTCGTTCTGAGATCCAGCACACGGATTCACACGCTGCCGGATGCAAGGTCCAAACGGCGGCTCCGAAGAGACTCATCCAGCGCCCGAGTTTTAGTAGGAGCAGCGCTCGCCACAGGAAAATCCCGGCGAGCACATGTAGTAATAAGGAGTGCAGTCGCACGCCGGGCGCGGCCTTGGAACGCCGGATGGTTGCAGGCGGAGAACTCTCGAACAGCGCGCGGTCGATACGGTACGAGAGGACGGTGACGGGAAAATAGGTCTCGGTCGTGGGCTTCCACACGTCTTTTAATGGATAGGTCAGGAGTACCTGCGGGTGGGTGTAATGTGCGCTGTCGTCGTACTCCAAAAATGCAGATGAGTAACATCCCGCTATCAGCGCTGGGGCCAGCAGTATGAAGAGCAGGGCGTCGCGCCAGGGCGCTTGCTCCGGAAATGTTGGGGCGAAATCGGACACGCGGGGGATGGCTCCTCTTAAGTCCATGTGATGAAGAGTGTGATTATAGGGACTTTTTGAATTTTTACAGGACACGTGAGTTACTGCACGGAGTTAAGGGGGTGCATCACCGGACTTGCGCCACTATTCCTTCTCCCCTTGAGGGAGAGGACTGACGAGCGTACTCGCTCGCCGGGTGAGGGGAAGTCGCTGATTTGATATAGCGCGCTGGGATTAATCAACGGTTACCCCTCACCCCGCGAGACGGAACAGCTGTCTCGTCGGCCCTCTCCCTCAAGGGGAGAGGGGAACGACAACCGCGAGTCCGATGATGCCCTCGGAGCGGAGTGCTGCTCCGAGGGCGTCCGTTTTTATGTGGCGCGTCTGTGCTTCATGATCGCACTATCGCACAATAATCAGGCCGGTCTGCTACGGTCTCATGTCTGTAGCTTTGGAGAATTGCTCCGTTATAGAACAGAAAGGTGCCAGGCATCTGCATCATATCTACGTCGGAAAAGGCCACTCCATATCCGGCCCACATGGATTTAATAAAGCGCCATAATGTCGATAGTTTAAACATTCTCCAGACGTTCGTCCGCTCCAATTCAAACACCTGATACAACGCTCGTTCCGGGTCGCTGAATTGCAGGGCATCTGCGACACCGTACTGAGCCAGGAATGCTGATCCGCGCTCGGTGTTCTCCATGTAGACAAACGCCAATTTCGTACCGTCTTGCTCCAAGCGTCCGCGCACGGCGGCCACATCCGCGACTGCTTCGCGGCAGAATGTTCAGCCAAAATGTCGCAGGAAAATGAGCAGCAATTTACTGTCGCGTGAATGCGCGAGCAAGCTCTTACCGTCCTGAGCCAGCGCATGACTTACGGTGAATTCAAAGGATTGCTGTTCAGGCTTGTCCATGCTCGCTCCGCAACCGTTTTTCGTAGCGCCATGCCGCGATCAGAATCAGCGTAAACGGCACCCACCAGATCAGATCATTGGTCAGATTAATGACACCAAAACGCCATGGGATGGTTCCGTTGATGACGCCGAAAAGCGCACCGATCGGTCCCAGCACTTTGCCCAGCCATCCGACCAAAATCACGGGCCAATGCCGCATGGGATCATACGCGGCGATCGCGTAGCCGAGACCATACACGCCCACGATCATTCCGATGCATTGCCAATGCTCTGGATAGTTCGGCTCTTTCATGTCCAGCCAACGAAATATCGCCAGCGGAAAGAGGATCATAAACGCGCCCCAGACGATATTGTACACACCGGCAGCCAACAGCACCGGCTTCATCCACGTTCGCGCTTCAGGAGTCTTCATGAGGGTTCCTTTTCGATTACAGCCATCTTAAAGTCGGTTCCAAAATATGCCGAAGCAATTCCGCGATTCTCGATTAAAAACTGATCGAGAAATCAACTGGAGCCGCTCAACGCCTTATGAATATCGCCGTCATTGGAACAGGAATGTCAGGACTGCTTGCCGCGCGCCTGCTGTGTCGCGAGCATCGCGTCACCGTGTTTGAATCCGGCGATTATATAGGTGGCCATACGGCGACGAAACCCATCGAACTCGGCGGCAGTGTTTGGGACATCGACACCGGGTTCATCGTTCATAACGAAGTCGCGTACCCCAATTTCATCGCGCTCATGCAGAAACTCGGCGTCGAAACGCAACCGTCGCCGATGAGCTTTAGTGTGAAATGCGAACGCTCCGGGTTGGAGTATTGCAGCACGTCGCTCAACACGTTTTTCGCTCAGCGCTCGAATGTATTACGACCCGCATTCTGGCGGATGACGCGCGATATTTTTCGGTTCAATGCAGAAGCCCACGAGGTCCTGAAACCAGGCAACGAGCACATCACTCTGGGCGAGTACCTCGACCAACACGGCTATTCGCGCGAGTTTCTTGATTGGCACATTCTGCCGCTCGGTGCCGCCATTTGGTCGACTGACGCGGCCACAATTCGCACGTGTCCTGCGCATTTCTTCGTGCGATTCTTCAACAACCACGGCTTCCTGCAAGTCGCTGGGCGCTCAAAATGGCGCACGGTAAAAGGTGGCTCGTTCAAGTACATTGAGCCTCTTATCAAACCGTTCCGTGACGCGATTCGATTGAATTGCGCGGTCCAGTCTGTCGCTCGTTTTGATGATCGAGTGGAACTCCGTTTTGGCAATGGGGAATCACAGACGTTTGACCATGTGATCATCGCTGCGCACAGTGACCAGGCGCTCGCGCTTCTCGCTGATCCCAGCGATGCGGAGCGTGAGATTCTTGGAGCGATTGGTTATCAATCCAACGACGTCGTGCTCCACACGGATACGTCACTGCTCCCCAAAAATCGTCGAGCGTGGGCGTGTTGGAACTATCATATTTTGGATGACAAAAATGCCGGCCAAAAGAACGGCGCGACGACTGTCACGTACAACATGAATATGCTACAAAATCTGCGCAACGCTCCCGCGACATTTTGTGTGACGTTGAACCGCACGGAGCTGATCGATCCCGCGAAAATCCTGCGTCGCTATCGTTACGCGCACCCGCTGTACACGCCCACCAGTGTGGCCGCTCAAGCCCGGCGAGGCGAGATCAGCTGCCAGCGCCGCACACATTTTTGCGGAGCGTATTGGGCGTATGGATTCCACGAAGACGCTGTCAACAGCGCGCTGAATGTGGCTGGCTATTTTGGGAAAGCGTTGATTGCTGGGATTTGAATTCTTAGCACAACACGATTTCGCCGTTGGCTGATGTGACCCATTTTAATCCGCGGTCTTCGGTGGCTTGGCGTAATGCGTGGACGATGTGGGTTTCGTCGATCCGTTGGTTGTCGAATAGGTCCTCTGGCGATGGTAATGGGATAGAGACTCGGCTTGCGCGGCGCAGCCATTTGTTTCGTCGCGCGGTGCTTAATATGAGTGAGCGAAAATGCGGGAGGCGTTTGTCGCTTTCGATATGCAGGACGGGTTTGTGCGACCAGTCGTAATGTGCGCACGGGCCATCATCGCCGTACAAGGTTACGCCATTTTGCCGGATTGCATAACGCGGCTGTTCAATCCGCCACGTCCGCGTGTAAAGCGTTTCGAACAAATACAGGACCATGCCGATTGACGCCATGGACCAGAACGCGACCCAGATTGAATGGCCGTATTCCTGAAATTTTCCGAAGTGATGAGCGAGTGCGCACAGTCCGAAATAGGCCACATGCCCGCCTACTAAAAACGCCAATCGCACGGCCATGATGGAGCGCCGCATGTGCAGCCATTCATGGCGCTGGCGCTCGTCGGAAATGCGCCACGAAAGGTAATGCGGAAGTGCGGTCATCGAAACTCCGTTTCAGAAAGTCGCGTAGAGTATACGCAGTGCGAATGCGGCGTTCAATTAAAATCGGCGCGGTTGATTTCGAAAAGGAAGGGAAGTAAGATTACACAATCGAAAACGTGACACGCAACGTTTCCCCCGGCTCTCCAGGATTTCCCATGATCGCCGAATCCTCATCCACCTCCACCGCTCCCGTCGCCACCGAACCGCGCAACTCCCTGCAACTGCTCTCGCCTGAATTCATGGCGCGGCTGGGAGCGTTGTCGGTGATCAGCAAAAAGATTCTTGCGGGCAAATTGCGTGGCGAACGGCGCAGCAAGAAGCGCGGCGAATCGCTCGAGTTCGCTGACCATCGCCAGTATTCGCAAGGCGATGATCTGCGGCGTATTGATTGGAATTTGTATGGCCGCTTGGAGAAATTGTTTCTGAAACTTTTTCTCGCGGAAGAGGACTTGAGTGTCTACGTGCTGCTCGACGGCTCGCGCTCGATGGATTATGGCTCGGTGAATAAATTCGATTACGCGCGCAAAGTCGCTGCGGCTGTTGCATATATCGGCATCTGCAATCTCGACCGCGTTTCGTTGACAGTGAATGCAGGCGGCAAAGAACACACGCTCTCGGACATTCGCGGCAAGAAGCAGGTCTTTCGGTTGTTCGATTTTTTATCGAAGATCAAGCCGGATGGCAAGACGACGCTGAAGGATGATGCGAAGCGTTTTGTACTGCGCAACCACCGTCCGGGCGTGACGCTACTGGTCTCCGATTTTCTGGACCCGGCCGGGTATGAAGAGCCATTGAAAATCCTCGCCGCTGCGCGCATGGATCTTTTCGCAGTCCACGTCCTGGCACAAGAAGAAGTTGATCCTGTGTTGACCGGCGACTTCATGCTGATTGACAGCGAGAATGGCGAGAAATTGGATGTGACGGCCAGTAAGAGGCTAGTCGAAAACTATCAGAAAACGGTGCGCGGTTTTTGTTCGTCGATCCAGCAGTTTTGTTCGAATCGCGGCGCGGCGTATTTGTTTGCGACGACGGATTTGCCGTTTGAAGCGCTGGTGTTGAGTTATTTGAGGACGGCGGGGATGGTGAGGTAGACGAGGAGATTGGATTCCCATATTCCCAGGGCGATGCCCTGGGCTATCACATTTCGCCCCTTCGGGGCAGGATTGAATTGCCAGTGCCCCAAAGGGGCGACATGCGATAGCCCAGGGCAACGCCCTGGGAATCCGGAACGCGAGAATTCAAGAGCCCTGAAAGGGCGAAACCCATGCCGCAATCGCTCGCCCAAATCCTCGTGCATCTTGTCTTCTCCACGAAGAATCGCATACCTGTCCTGGCGGATGAGATTCGGGATGAACTTCATGCCTACATTGGCGGCATCGTTGAAAATTACAAAGGAACGTTATTGAAATCGGGATCCGTCGCCGATCACATTCATTTGCTCATTGCCCATCCACGGACGTGCGCGCCGTCCGAGTTGGTCCAGGAAATCAAAACGGGTTCGTCGAAATGGATTAAAACCAAAGACGCGAGATATGCGGATTTCCATTGGCAGGGTGGCTACGGTATTTTTTCGATCAGCCCCTCCCATCGCGCCGCGTTGGAGAGTTACATCGCCAATCAGGCTGAGCATCATCGCACGGTTGGCTTTCAGGAGGAATACCGCCGGTTGTTAGTAAAGTATGGTATTGAATTCGATGAACGATATGTGTGGGATTGAGTTGTGGGCGATTGGAATTCCAGGATTCCTGGAATCCCGGTTTCCCAGGGCGATGTCCTAGGCTATCGCATTTCGCCCATTTGGGGCTGGGATGTTTTTGGTGTTTGGATTCCCAGGGCGATGCCCTGGGCTATCACATTTCGCCCCTTCGGGGCTGGGGAAGATATTGGCGTTTGGATTCCCAGGGCGATGCCCTGGGCTATCGCATTTCGCCCCTTTGGGGCTGGGGAAGATGTTGGCGTTTGGATTCCCAGGGCGATGCCTTGGGCTATCACATTTCGCCCCTTTGGGGCAGACGGCAGAAAGCGGTGGGGGATTTTTGATGACTGAAACATTGGACGACATGATTCGTTTTGATTTGGGGGATCGCGGGATTTCGGATGAGCGCGTGTTGAATGCGTTTCGGCGGATTGATCGGAAGCTGTTTGTTCCGGAATTGTCGCTGGAGCATGCGTACAACGACCGGGCGCTGACGCTCACGCATGGGCAGACGATTTCGCAGCCTTTTATGACGGCGTTGATGACTCAGGCGCTGCAGTTGAAGGGGACAGAGCGGGTGTTGGAGATTGGCACCGGGTCGGGGTTTCAGACGGCGATTTTGTCGTGTCTGGCGAAAGAGGTTTACACTGTCGAGCGCGTGGAGTATCTCGCGACGACGGCTGAAGACCGACTGCTGGACATGGGGATTAAGAATATTCGGTACAAGCTTGGCGACGGGTCGCAAGGTTGGGCTGAGAAGGCGCCGTTTGATCGGATCATTTTCACGGCTGCGTGTCCCAGCATTCCGGCGACGGTAGAAAAGCAATTGGTGGATGGTGGGATTTTGATTGCGCCTGTCGGGCCGCCGGACGAGCAGGAGTTGGTTTCGATTACGATCAAGGATGGGAAGCGCATTGAGACACCATTGGGGACGTGTGTATTTGTGAAGTTGATCGGGCGGGAAGGGTATACGAATTAGGATTAACCACAGAGGACACCGAGGACACAGAGGCACGGTAGTGGAAAGTCGGACGAGAGAATGAGAACGTACTGATGGACGCAATTAGAGTCGAATCGCACGGCTTTTTTGGACATTCTTTAGATACGGGATATACTGTCGGCGTTGGCTCATCGTCATTCATGGAGAGTGCTTCGTGCCCATTCGAATCGCCGTGCCGCTCGCTGGAGTCGCGCTATTACTGTGCGCCATTGCGGGTGCTGCGGATGTCAAACCAGCAACGCTCTCGGTCGATGTTATCGGCTTGCGCGTGGCTCGCGCGAATCCGTTGAAGGAGCAGGTGCTGTGGCCGGCGGGAACGACGATCTCGCTGGTGATTTCGTCTGCTGCCGGCGACTTGATTAACTTCGATCCTGTTGACAGTACGATTGCGAAATGTGTTGATGATAAAGGTACGGACTTGCGCGCGCGGCCCAAGGATGTGACGGCTGAGCAGATCGCGCGCGTGGGATTCAGCCATGCGCCGAAGATCGATAAAGACGGGAAGAATTGTACTCTCGAAATTTTCGCGCCGACGCTGCCAGCGCGCGGAGCCACGCGGGTGCAGGTGCAGGGCACGGTGACGATGTGGTGTGCGACGCAGAAGAAGGAGACGGTTCTTCCGAATGTGCAGATTAGGAACGGGACGAAAATCATCGGGCCTAAGAAGTTGGAATTGAGCATCGAAGAAATGAACGAAGCGCCGCGCAATTTGGCGCGCGAGGCGATGTGTTTTGTGCTGCGTTCGGAACGCGAATTGGACGACCTGGCTGAGGTAAAATTTTTCCGGCCTGATGGATCTGAAGTTCGTGCCATTCGCACGTCAACGTCGACGCTGTCGATTCAAGGCGCTGTGAAAGTGGATTGGAGTTACTCACTGGCTGAACGTCTCGATCTGGGAACAGTGAAAGTGTATACGTGGAGTGATATTGAGAAGAAGCGGGTGACGTTGGATGTCAGTGTAGATGTGGGATTGTAAAAGATGTGTTCCGGGTTTCGCGTTTCGCGTTTCGGGTTTGCGCGTGATTCGATTGTCCAATTGGGATGAACCGGAAAAGCGATACGAAACCCGAAACTCGAAACCCGAAGCATGATTCATGTTTAACGAACCCTTATTCTTCAAGCCGATTATGATCGAGCGCGTCTGGGGTGGGAACAACCTCGAAGCGCTTTACGGCAAATCAATCCCGGCGGGGAAAATCATCGGCGAAAGTTGGGAGCTGAGTGACCGGCCTGAGGCGCAGAGCGTGGTCGAAGGCGGTGAATTCGACGGTTGGACGTTGCGCCAATTGCTCGAAAAGTACCCGCGAGAAATTCTTGGCGATCTGCCCGACCGGCAGCGATTTCCGCTGCTCGTCAAGTATGTTGACGCGGGCGAAAAGCTGTCCGTGCAGGTGCATCCCGACGACGATGGCGCGACGATTTTCAACGACCTTGGCAAGTCCGAATGTTGGGTCGTGATCCGCGCGGAGCCTGGCGCAAAACTTGTGCGCGGCTTGAAACCTGGCGTGACGCGCGAGGTGTTTACGCAGGCTGTTGCGGATGGAAACGTCGAGAATCTGCTGCATTATTTCGAGCCGAAAGTTGGCGATGTTGTTGCGCTTCCGTGCGGAACTGTGCACGCGATTGGCAAGGGATTGGTCGTTGCCGAAGTGCAGCAGAACTCGGATGTGACGCTGCGGATTTATGATTATAACCGCATGGGGCTTGACGGTCGGTTGCGCAAACTGCATGTGAAGGAAGCGATTTCGGCGATCCGATTCGACAAACCGGGTGACGAATTCGACGGCGATATGACGCGCGATACGGTCGAGCCGAAACGCGAGGGCGAGATCGGTGAATCGTTGTTAACGGGAAAATATTTTGATCTGGCGCGCATCACGTTGTCCGCCGAAAACATGTCGGTGACGCTGCCTTCCGGCGAGACGCACACGACGAGCCTGGAACTTGAATTCGATTCGCAGACGAGTCCGACAGTCGTGATGGTGATCGAGGGGCAGGGCGAAATCTGCGGGCGCACGGTGACGACGGGTATGACGGGGCTGATCCCGGCATCAGTGCAGAGTATCAACGTGATGCCGACGGGTTCGATGACGCTGCTGCTGGCCACGCCGAAATGAACAACGATCCGCTGCCGCGCATCGACACGAAGTCGGAGACGTGGCACACGTTGCTTCCGTTTTGTCGGCTCAAGCGCGGAGAGATTTGGACTGACGAAAAGGCGGGGCATCGCGTGGGGTGTCTTGATGCGTCGTCGGCGAAAGATGTGAATGCGCTGATGCTGGGCGAGTCAGCGACGCTGGCGATTCACGATCCTCCGTACAATCTCGTGGCGTTCGACGAGCGACCGATTGAGCAGTACATCGACTGGTGCCGGGCGTGGATCGCGACGACGGCGGGTGTGCTTGCGCCGGACGCTTCACTGTATGTGTGGTTGGGCGCGGATCAGAATGACCACTTCCAGCCGCTGCCGGAATTCATGCTGATGATGCGCGGATTTCCGTTCAAGACGCGCAGCTTTATTTCGATGCGCAATCAGCGGGGATACGGCACGCAGAAGAATTGGATGGCCGTGCGGCAGGAGCTTTTGTACTACGTGAAGGGTACGCCGCCGTTCAATATTGAGGCGGAGTACACGGACATCCCGAAGATTTTACGCGGCTATTACAAGGACGTGGCCGGGCTGCGGACCGAGAATGGTGCGCGTGGAAAATCCGAGAACATCCGCGCTGGAAATGTGTGGGTGGACATCCAGCAGGTCTTCTACCGCATGGAGGAAAACGTGTCTGGGTGCTACGCGCAGAAGCCGTTGAAAGCCATTGAGCGGATCGTCCGCGCGAGTTCAAATCCCGGCGATTGGGTACTCGATTTCTTCGCTCATTCCGGGACGACGTTGCTGGCTGCGGAACTTCACCAACGCCGGTGTGCGACGATCGACCTCGACCCAGTGTTCTGTGAAATTACGATCCGCCGCCTCGAGTATTTCCGCTCGACCGGAAAACTCGGGTGGCAAAACGGGAACGCGTTCGAAGCGGAACTGTCGCGTTAAGTCTTGAGTGCGACGATGGCTTTTCCGAGCTTCTCGATTTCGTTGCGCGTGACAAACCACGCGGTCGAGACGCGCAGAAAACAGCGTCCGGCTGCGACGGAGACCGGGCATTCGATGCGGTGTTCGGCCCACAATTTTTCGCGGTACGGAATCGGATCGACGCTCGGAAATTCGAACGCAGTTAATGCGCCTGAAAGCTGCGGATTCACGGGTGTTGCAGCTTCGAATCCGAGCGAGGCGAAGTACTCGCGCGCGAAGTGCGACAAGTCGCGCGAGCGTTGTAAAATGGCCGCGTCGCCGCCGAGGCTCTCACGGAATTCGAAGACGTCTGGCAGCACCATCTGCGGGCAGCGTTCGGTGCAGCCGTGGAACTCGAGCGCGTGGTGCCACTTCGTTCCACCGCAGCCACTGTCCGCGTCGATATCGGCGGTAGGATAGCCCCAGCCCCAACTGGCGACGGGCGGACGCAACGCGGTTTTATGTTCGGTGCGCATCTGCAAAAAGCCTGCGCCCATCGGGGCCATGAGCCATTTGTGGCAATTCCCGGCGTAGAAATCGGCGTCGATTTTCGCGAGGTCCAGCGGCACCATGCCAGCTGCGTGAGCGCCGTCGATGACGCTGATCAGGCTGTACTTCCGCGCCATCGCGCAGAGGTCTTCAGCCGGAAGAACGAGGCCGGTGGTACTCGCGACGTGGCTGAAGAACAGGACTTTCGTCTTCGGAGAAATCGCGGATTCAAGCGCGGCGACCAACTCGGCGGGGTCTTCAGTTTTGTAGGGAAGGGTGACGGTGCGGACGGTCCATCCGCGCTCGGCGGAGAGGCGCTGCCAGCAGAACATCATCGCGCCGTACTCGTGATCGGTGGTGAGAATTTCGCTGCCGGCTTCGAGTTTCAAACTGTCCGCCGCGAGGTTGATCGCGTGGGTCACGTTCGGTAGCAGCAGCAGATTGCTTGCGGAGCACTTGAAATACGTTGCGAGCCGGTTGCGTGCACGAATCAACAATGGCGGCATGAAACGCCATAGGAAATCGGAGGGTACAGCGGCCTGTTGGCGGCGCATGTTTCCGAGCGCTTCCATCACCGGAACCGGCGTGGGAGAGAGCGTTCCGGCATTGAGGTTAATCGAATCGCGCGGAAGGAAAATGCGTTTGCGCTGGGACGTCCAATACTTGTCGTCGTGAAACATGGTGGATGCGGAGCCTTAAAAAAGTGACGTCAAAAGTCGCGACGAATCAAGACATCGGAGCGATAAAAAAATACGGGACACGACTACTGTCCGAACATCTGCTTCAGTAAAAACGTCTTCACGTCCACCGCTGGCATGTGGTCTGGCAGATCGGCACTGCGGTCAGACGTGATCAGCAAAGGTCCTTCTTCGGGCGAGTCGGGCAGGCGTCCGTGGCTGCCTTTCACCAGCGACGCGTCGAACGGGATGAAATCCATGATCGTCTGCCGAAAGCCCAGCTTCCGCATCAACAGCCGCTTGGCGATGCGCGCCTTGATGCAGCACGTTTTCGGATCGAGGAACAATTCGACCGGGTCGTAGCCCGGCTTGTTGTGAATGTCGACTTCATGCGCCCACGGCGGACACAGTGCATCATC
>Ga0194061_1001615_pt1 | contig 12926 bp, 6 predicted proteins | sample SepL2221m_MetaG_FD_163423 | JGI IMG/M metagenome (GOLD analysis project Ga0194061, IMG submission 163423) | Anoxic zone freshwater microbial communities from boreal shield lake in IISD Experimental Lakes Area, Ontario, Canada - Sep2016-L224-21m | ecosystem: Environmental > Aquatic > Freshwater >...
CTTCCATTTAGTCAAAGCATCAGGCATCGTAAAACTAATCGTCAAATCACCATTCTCATCCGTCCGTAAATCTGGATTAAAGAAAACAGTCTCACGGAAATCTCTTCTCGGAACAACACTTGTAATCTCTTTACCCTTTTCATTCACAGGTGCCTTCGACTCCTCTAACTTCTCATCCACATCACCCTTACCAGTCTTCCTATTATCAGAAACCTTCACAGGAGCATCCTTCTTTTCAAACTGAACGCTCTCCTCCTTATCAGAAACCTCACCTCTCGTCTCAGACTTCATCGTCATACCATCCATCTGATAATATCCATAACCGTACCCCGAACTCAAAGAAGCACCAAAGTAATTCAGAAAATCATAAACCACACTACTGCCATAAACATACTTATTCCAGTTCTCCTGATAAACACTACCGCTGTATGAATTAAAGCAAACACTATTCCCCCAGTTAGAATTATATGGCTTATAGAAATAATAATTATTCAGACCAAAATCCCAGTTATGAACCTTTATTGCATCCAGCGATGCATCGTACATTGTCGCCACCATTTCTGCCGCCACCCTCTCTCCGCTCTTACCTCTCACCTTTATCTTCCACTGCTCATTCTCTCCTGGCAATAGTTTATTCCTGAATGTCTCAAACGTTACATCAAGCATCTTGTTCGTAAACGGTACGTAAACACTTCCTGCCTGAGATACTATCCTGCTTCCTCTCACGAACACAAGGTTGTATGCTATACCGCCTCTGTAAGATTCAACAATCGGAATATCAAAATATCTCTGGTTATTGTTCAGCGTCACCCATTCCCTTTTTATCATTCCTTCCTTGCCTTCCACTTCAAAAAGTACCTTTGTATCAGTCATTGATGTTCCGAATATAAACTCTGCCTTCTCACCTGGCTCACAAACATTCTTCTTATCTATAAAATTACTGAAGCCCGTAAACGGCATTGTTGTTTCCCCCGTACTATATGCATTAAAATAAACCTTCTCCACCACTTCCTCACCGTATTTATCCTTTGCCGTCATCTCCAGCAAATACTTCCCCTGATTCCATCCCCCCATCACACTCAGGTCAACCAATGAATCCTCCCCAGTATTAAACCTTCCATCATAAGCCTTCAACTCCTTATCCCATTTTGTATAGTTCCCTTCATCGCTGTATTCATCATACGGAAAATCCCTGTAATACTCTTCCTTTGTCATCGTAAACTTATCTGGCTTTGACCACAGCCTGCTGCGGAACACCTTTTCAGGACTCTTTAGTTTATATATTGTAATGTTCCCTTCTGTAGGTTCTTTCTCACCGTTAAGGTTAGTCGTTGAAAGTTTAAACTTTGTCTCACCGTTCTTATCTACGTTAGGATTCATGGCTACGTTCAGCAGTAATGAATTGTACCCAACTGATACCATCGTTTCCTGTGAATGTGTTTCACCGTTAACATCTGTTACATCAGCAATAACCTTATAATTAAAGTATGGCTTAAAATCCTTCGAAACTGTCTGGTCAGGGATTGCCTTAAAATTCACTTCAAACTCACCGCTACCGTTAGTAGTAGTCGTACCATTAAGAATTTCCACATCACTTGAATTAGTCACACTCCCATAGTATGAATACCAGTCATAATACCATCTCGGATAAAAAGTCTTTCTTACTACCCTGTACTTCACCGCCACATTATCCAGATTAGCACCAGCATAAGATTTCGCCACTCCTTTCACAGGAATCATTTCCCCAAGTTTATAAGCCCCTTTTATAGGATTAAAAGTTACTTCAAACTTCGGCCTCTTATAATCTTCCACTGAAAAATATGCATTCCCATTATTGACTGAAGTCTGTATGTGCATCTGACCATTAAGTCCTGATGTCGGTAATGTAAACTTCCCGTTAATTGTACCGAATTCATTCGTCATAAAACTCTGTTCGGAAACTTTCTGATAGTTAACATCATAGAGTTCAACTTTTACACTTTCATTAACCTTTATGTTTCTGTCTTCCCCTTTTGATTCAATTACTAAGCCTTTAAAGAAAAGTGTCTGACCAGGCCTGTAGATTGAACGGTCTATGAAAAAATAAGTTTGTGTGTAAGGTCTTGGGTCCTTTTCACTGTATACATCCTGATAGAAAGCATCCTGAAGATAGTTGTACCCATATCCGAAATTGTAACCCTTGCTCGAAAGTGTCTGACCCTGATAATTTATATCAAGATAAAATCTTCTTGACTGCTTAATATTGTTGATAGCGAAGTAGCCGTCTTTGTTTGTTGTGAAATCTGATACTTTGTCGTACGCATACCTTGATACGTTGTAATCGTACTTCTCTACGTACATAGTTGCATCTGCACCTTCGAGCGGATTACCTGTATCACGGTTTAAGACGAAGAACTCTATATCGTGCTTATTGTTTGTTTTGTTGATGTAACTTATGTTGTTTATGTTCAGCAGACAGAAAGATACTGCGTTTTCCTTGTAAGAGAAAGTTTCCTCTGAACCTACGAGCAGAACATATACTCCCGACGGCAGTGCAGGAATTTTAACTTCTGCCTTATGAGGCTGAAAGTCTCCGTCTTCCGGAAGGTTTACTGCAAAGTTCTGGACTGCATCTCTGCTCCTGAACTTATTGATGATTCCTGTCTGGTATTTACTGTAATCATTAATCTTGTAATACTCTTCTTCTATACTCTTTATTTCGCCGTAAGAAGTTTCGACTATTTTATAATAAAGTTTATTTACGTTTCTGTAAGTTGCAAGTGTACGGAACGGCTTATCGGGAACGTTGTACGCTTCCAGAGAAACTGCTAAAGACTTTGTTTCCAGACTCGTAATAACTGCACGGCAGTTCTGTGCACCGTCAGATTCAGGGAACCTGTCAATTGCTTCCCTGCAGATGTGATAAGCGAGTTTATAATCCTCCCTGAAGTTATCGGCTATTCCCGGCACATACTTTGCACCTCTTGTCTGGTAGACTTCTGCGATATCGTAAGCAACGGAAGTTGAAACAGGATAATTTATGTACTTATTATGAAGGTTTTCGAGTGCCTTCAGGTAAAGACTTTCCTTTTCGGCATTGCCGGAATTACTGTACACGAAATTAATACGCATTAAATCGGCATCGACAAATGCATCTACGTTGCCGTCTGCAAGGTGAAACTTAATTAAATCTTTTAAAATATTTGTTGCATAAAAATCGAATGAGAAAACATCGCTCGTGGTAATATCGAGTGCAGCGAATTCTTTTGCATCGCTGAGATAAATCGGGTCGTTCAATAAAAACTGTTCTGCAGGTCTTGTAACGCCTGCTTCTTTATTGGAGAAGAATCCGATTGCTTTGAATGCGAGAAAATCATAAAGAGTCGGGCGGTATTTTCTGCCGGTTGGTACGTACTTATCGTACACATAATTGTTCAGCATATCGTTATAAACTTCTATGTTCACCTGCTGAAGTCTTTCGGGTTCTAATAATGAGTTCTTATAATAAAATATTGCCTGTTCAATTATTTTTTTAGCATCCCAGGTTTTAATGTCATCGAGTTTATAGTTGACTACATTCGTACGTCCGAGTAAGTTATACCTGTTGTTCTGGTAGTAAGTCCAGAACATATCACCTATTAATGAGTTCAGGAATTGTTTAATCGGAAAAGCTGCAACGCTTTCTTCGGCTTTCATTTCTTCAAGTCTTTTGAAGAAAGAGTCTTCTTCGTTGTACTGAGTAAGTTTAAACTTGTACAATATAGCCCTTACAAAGTTAGGAGTATTGTTTTCACTTTTCGCCTGAGCATATACTTCATCAAGAATCTTCATACCAGATTCAGGAAGTCCGTAATTGTAAAGCGAATCGATTGCTTTCCACTTTGAGTCATAATCATAAACCTGCGGCGCAGTCTGTGAATTTGTTTTACTGAATGCAAACAAAGTTACAAACAAGACCAGTACGAATGCTAATTTTTTCATATTGTATTAATTAAAAGGTTAATTTTATATATATACTACGGTAAATTAAAATGTGTTCCCTGAAACGTAAAATATGTATTTAATACGTTAAATTCAGTTGGGAAAATTAGAATGAGGTCCGCGATGTATATATAAAGCAATTCTGAAACAATAAAAAAAGCCCTTGAGATGAACTCAAAGGCTCTGGATGACTTCCTCTTACTTAACAAAGGATTCTGTCGTGAAGAAACATAATTAAAATAAGATTTTAATTATGGATGAATTTTCCTCTTATTTAAAACCAATCGATAATTAAATATCAATTTGTGTGCCAAAGATATTGTGCGAATTTTGAATGGAATCGCAAGGTGAGGATTTTAATTTTCTCATTTTGAGACAGATTTTCTCATTTTGAAACTGATTGGTTTAGCAGGTTCATGGAGTACACAGAGTAAAGATAAAAAGATTGGCACAACATAAGAAATGGAAGAGTTGATTTGCACTGATTATTTTTCAGAGTTAGAGATAGAAACAATTCTGTGTTAACAAATATTTTTTAGAATTTAATTATCAGTGGATATAATATGCTTTTAAAAGTTATGCGTAATTAATATATTTGTTTTCTACAATAAATCTTAAATACAATTATATGATTCCAAGATATTCAAGAACGGAAGCAGCAAAGATTTGGTCGGACGAGAATAAGTTCAGGGTGTGGCTTGATGTGGAGATTCTTGCCTGTGAAGCTCAGTGCAAACTCGGACTGATTCCTGCAAAATCGCTTGGAGTGATTAAGAAGAAGGCGAACTTCGATACGAAGAAGGTTCTGAAGATTGAAGAGACTGTGAAGCATGATGTGATTGCTTTCCTGACTAACGTGGCATCGTACGTTGGTATTGATTCAAGGTTTATTCATATGGGTATGACGAGTTCGGATGTACTGGATACTGCCCTTTCAGTTCAGATGAAACAGGCGGGTGAAATAATTTTAAAGGATTTACTGAAGCTTCGCGATGCATTGAAAAAGAAAGCAAGAAAGTATAAGAAGTTAACGATGATTGGCAGGACTCACGGTATTCACGCAGAGCCGATTACTCTGGGACTGAAGTTTGCATTATGGTTTGATGAGAACAACCGTAATATTAAAAGAATGAAAGATGCGATAGAGACGATATCTGTCGGACAGATTTCGGGAGCCGTGGGAACGTACGAGCATATTTCCCCGAAAGTGGAAGAATATGTATGCAGGAAACTGGGACTGAAGTCAACAAAGATATCAACACAGATTTTACAAAGAGACAGACACGCACATTATGTGTCAACACTGGCAATAATAGCGTCGTGCATTGATAAATACGCAACAGAAATCAGGCATCTGCAAAAAACTGAAGTGCTTGAACTTGAAGAGAGTTTTACGAAAGGACAGAAGGGTTCGTCTGCGATGCCGCATAAGAAGAATCCGATTACGTCGGAGCAGCTTTCAGGTCTGGCAAGGGTGATTCGTGGAAATTCACTCGCTGCGATGGAGAATATTCCGCTGTGGCACGAGAGGGATATATCGCATTCCTCAGTTGAAAGAATTATAATGCCTGACTCGACTATACTGCTGGATTATATGCTTCATAAGTTTACTACACTGGTAGAGAACGTGACAATTTACGAAAAGAACATTAAGAAGAATCTGGAACTGACGAAGGGGCTTATATTCTCGCAGACTTTGCTTTTAAAATTGATTGATAAAAAGATGAGCCGCGAAGATGCTTATAAGATTGTGCAGACGATTGCGATGAAGTGCTGGGAAACGAAGGTGGAGTTCAGGAAACTGGTTGAGGGTTCTTCTGAAGTGATGAAATATTTAAGTAGTAAAGAACTGGATGAGGTGTTTGATTACAGGAAATCGCAGAAGAGTATAGATTTTATATTTAAGAGAGTAGGGATTTAAAGAAAAGATTGACACAACATTTCACTGATGTGACTGATTTTCACTGATACTAGGAGTAGATACTATTAAATGAAATTAATAAAAGAAAGATCTTAGAAGTAGAGATTAATGCTAAAAGCACTCAGGAATGACAGTTGTGGAGAGGGTTTACATTAACACAAAGCCGGTTGAGACCGGCTTTTGTGTTATATAATATTGTGTTATAAGTTTATGTGTTCAGATATTGTCTGCGGAGTTCTATTACTTTTCCGATTACGGAGAATGGTTGACTCATGATTGCCTTGTACCTTGGGTTTGCTGCTTCAAGGTATGCTTTGATTTTATTATTGCGCAGAGTTTTCACTGTTGCTTCATCTTCGATAAGAGCAATAACGATGTCGCCGTTATCTGCATCGTCCTGTTTTCTTACGATAACTATATCGCCGTCGTAGATACCTGCATCTGTCATACTGTCACCTTTTACCTTTAATGCAAAATGGATGTGATGACCCTTTGGGCTTTTCTCCATCGTGACATATCCCTGAATGTTATCACTGGCAAATATAGGTTCGCCTGCTGCTACCGAGCCGTAAAGAGGTATGTAGTTCATATCAGACTTCGGAGTAACTTTATTACCCGCAGAAGTCTTAACAACCTTGAATCCTCTTGCAGTATCAGGCTTCTTTTCGAGGTATTGCTTTCTCTGCAATGCAGAAACGTGGTCCTGTATAGTGCCGATTGTAATCTTAAACTTTCCGGCTATTTCCTTTAAAGTCGGAGGGTATGAATTTTCCTCCGTGAACTTTAGAATAAATTCTAAAATCTTCTGCTGTTTCTTAGTAAGCTTCTTTTCCATAATTCAATATGGCATATTTTAATATGAGTGTCAATAGAAAAAGAAGGAATTAAAAAGACTTGCACACTGATATTACTGATATAAACTGATTTACACTGATTATATATCAGGGTTAAAAATTAAGAGAAGGAATTGCCGAAACTACTTTATTAAGACCATGGGCTTTGTGGAGGAATAATTAGGAGACGAGAGGTTATAATAATAAATGCCTGAGGAGAGGTTGGAGGCATTGAATTCGATTTCGTATGTACCTGGTTTCATTGCTTTGTCCAGCAGTGTTATGACTTCCCTGCCGAGATTGTCATATACTTTCAGGATTGCAGGGTTTTCAACAGTTACATCAATTCTGATTCTGGTTGACGGATTAAATGGGTTTGGATAATTGTTGTATAGTTTATACGCGGATGGTTTTAAGGAAGATATTTCCTTTACGTTTACAACCCCGCCTGAATTAGTATAGAGCATTTTATTACCGCCGCAGGCCCAGCCCATTTGTGAGTTTAAAAAACGGACACTGTTCAGCGAAGCTGTACTGCTGTACTGATTAATCCAGTTCAATCCGCCGTTTGTGGTTTTAAGAACTGTGTTAATACCTGCTACCCAGCCCGTATCCGGATTCAGGAAGTAAACAGAGTTCAGGTTTGCAGAAACTCCCGATATCTGCAAAGTCCAGTTTAATCCTGCATCGGTAGATTTATAAATGTTACCGTTGTTCCCGCATAGATAACCCGTGTACAGATTAAGAAAAACAACAGATTTAAAATGGTTTGTTGTTAGTTTGTTCAGAACTGTCCAGTTAACACCACCGTTAACAGTGTATGCCACTCTGCCTGAATCCCCAACGACCCAGCCATTCATATTACCCGAAAAAGAGACTGCAGATTTTTTAAAAACAGGGATAGTATAATATGCAGCGAAGTTAATACCGCCATTAGTAGTTTTCAATACTGAGCCGTCTCTTGAAGAAACCCAGCCTGTGCTCGCATTCAGGTAGCACATATCATTAAATTCCATTTCAGAACCCGGAATGGATATAAGGTTGAACACTATATTCCAGTTCTGTCCTCCGTTAGTAGTTTTAAAAATACACTTCCCGTACTGGTTTTCTGTCATATACAATCTGTTCAATCCTCCGCAGACAAAGCCTGTAAGACTATCAACAAATTTTATATTCTTAAGAAACCAGCCTGAGCCACTGGATACCTGAAGCCAATTATCACCGCTGTTAGTTGTTTTATATATTGCATAATAATTTTCAGTTGATATACTGTATTCAGCAGTTGCGAAACATACGTTTTGATTTACAGGATAGACTGACGTAAGAGAATAAGTTCCTGTCGGAACGGACTGCGTCACCCAGCCTGTCTGAGACGGGCTATAGTTTGCAGTAATAAATAAAAAGAATATAAGACCTACGGAAAAATGATTCTTCAAAGTATGTCCGGCTTAATTTAGTTTAAATTAAAAATTTAAAAGTTGAAATAAAAGAACAATAAAATCGATAGGGGCAACTATAAGCGATAAAATAAACGTATGAGGCATAAATTATAACCGTAACTTAAAAAAAGTTATTCCGTATTTAAAGAAAAATCATTATATTGTATATAACAATAAACTTATGAAACGCATACTTCCAATATTAATTGTTTGTGTACTGACATTTTTAAGCAGTAATTTAATGAGCCGTGAGATCCCTTTTACGATTTTACACGTTAGTGACTCACATTCATACCTGCTTGGTTCAGGAACAAAGAATACTTCTTTAGAATACACCCACGGAGGATTTGCAAGGTTATTCACATTAGTAAACAACATCAAAGGCACAGATACAAACGTTTTGTTTTATCATTCGGGTGATATGTTTACAGGAGATTTATTTTTCAATAAATATCTTGGAAGCATTGAATTTGAAATGCTCAGCAGGCTGGGTGCAAATGCAATCGCAGTTGGTAATCACGAGTTTGACCTTGGACCGCAGGTACTGTATCAGTCTATGGTTACAGGGTTTCAGAATAACAGTATACCGGTTTTATCAGCTAATCTGAACCTGGCGGGTTTCCCTGCACTGAATAATTTCATTACTCCATACATCATAAAAGATTATGACGGTGTTAAGGTAGGAGTTTTTGGTTTAACTTTCCCTGACCCTTCGAGCAATCCTGCCCCTGTTGTTATCAGTGACAGCATATTGGAAAAAGCAGCTTCAACTGTTCAGACATTGTACGCACAGGGCTGCAATGTAATAGTTTGTTTGTCGCATATCGGGGCTTCATACGATAACATACTCGCATCAACTGTTCCGGGGATACACATTATTCTTGGCGGTCACGACCACTCGCTTATGACCCAGCCCTTATTCGTACCTAATCCTGCAGGGTTTAATACAATTATATGCCATCCGGGAGATCATTACGACAACCTGGGAAAACTGAAATTTACGTATACCAACGGAATCGTTAATTATAAAAGTTATCAGGCGATAGATGTGAATCAGTCTGTCCCTGAGCATCTGAGAACAAAGTTGTACATTAATTCCCTTAAGGAAGGTGTGATTTCACAGTTTGGTGAAGTTTACGATAAAACTATTTCAAATGCTTCGCAGGACATAAGTCCCGAATGGGATACACAGAGTTCTTTCAGGGACTCTCCGCTTGGAAATTTAGTAACAGATGCTTACAGAGATTTCACAGGCACACAGATTTCCATAACCGCAAAAGGACTGATGGACGAGAAGATTTACAGCGGTGCTATTGTAGGTAATGATTTATTCAGAGCCATTCCTTACGGGTATGACAATGTTTCAGGACTTGGTTTCACCCTTGTAAAGTTCTCAATCACAGGGTTTGAACTAAAGAGGGCACTTGAACTGATATTTTTAACGGCACCTGACAACCTGAGTTTCTTCCCACAGTTTTCGGGATTGAAGTTTGACTATGATAATTCTTTACCCCCGGGTGAGAAATTAATACAGTCGAGCATGTTTGTGATCGATACTGCATTTTCATTGAGCACAAATTATTCAGTAACCGTGAACAGCGGATTATTCGGTGCATTGAATCAGCTTGGAATACAGGTAACAGAGATAATTCCGACCGGGAAACCCGAATATACGGCACTTGCGGAGTTTACCAGCAGGTTTGAATCATTAAACTATGTATCACAGGGCAGAATAAAAGAAGTAAGCATAACAGGCACAGGAAACGGAATAACACAGGCTAAAGGTTATAAATTGTATAACAATTACCCGAATCCTTTTAACTCAGAAACGATTATAAAGTATTCCTTGCCTAAAAACGGATACGTAAGAATAAAGGTATATGATATAACGGGAAGAGAATTATCAACACTGGTAAATAAGGAACAGAAAGCCGGAGAATACAGCATAAGGTTTAACGGGAATAATTTATCGACCGGAGTTTATTTTTACAAGCTAGAGACTGATGGATTTGTACAGACTAAAAGGTTTGTTTTGATTAAATAGAAACTGACGATCACAAAACCTAAAGGTTACAAATGAAAAACCCGCAGCCGGACTTTGTGTCTGACTGCGGGTTTTCTTTAAATACTTTATTATAATACTGACTTTATTCTTTTGATTGCTTCTTTGATGTTATCTCTTGAGTTTGCGTATGAGAATCTCAAGTAACCTTCACCATACTCACCGAAAGCCGTACCTGATAAGGCTGCAACGTTTCCTTTGTAGAGTAAATGGTCACATAAATCTCTAGAGTTATAACCGGTCTTTGTGATGTTCGGGAAGGCATAGAAAGCGCCGTCAGGAACTATACAGGAGAACCCGGGAATTGAGTTTAATCCGTCAACAATGATGTCCCTGCGTGCGAGGAATTCTGCTTTCATCTGGTCTACAGAATCCTGAGGGCCTTCGAGTGCTTCGATACATCCTTTTTGTACAAATGCGTTAGTACAGGAATTACTGTTTGTCATGAGCTTTGAAATCATCGGAGCGAGTTCTTTGTTCATTACACCGAAACCTGCTCTCCAACCTGTCATTGCATAGTACTTTGAGAAACCGTCGAGTATGATTGTTCTGTCTTTGAAGCCCGGAACCTGTGTAATACTGAAATGGTCACCTGTGAAAATCAAACGACTGTAGATTTCATCACTTAATACCCAGATATCTTTATCCTTAATGATTTCAGCAATCTTTTCGATAGCTTCTTTCTTTAAAATACCTCCAGTAGGATTTTGCGGAGTGTTCATTATTAATAACTTTGTTTTTGGTGTTATTAATTTTCTTAAATCTTCAGGGTCGAAAGCAAAACCTTTATCTTCTTTTAAAGGAATAGGAACGGGTACACCTCCCATAAATTTAATCATGGATTCATAAATCGGGAATCCCGGATTTGGATAGATAACTTCATCGCCTTCATTAACGAGTGCGATAATTGCAAAAAACATAACTGGTTTTCCTCCCGGCATCATAACAACTTCGTCAGGATGAAATTCAATACCTCTAGTTCTTGTCATATATCTCGCGATAGATTCTCTAAGAGGAAGAATTCCGTTTGACGGAGTATAATGTGTATCACCAGCTTGTATAGCTTTAATTGCTGCCTGACTGATGTTATCTGGCGTAGGGAAATCGGGTTCACCGATTTCAAGGTGAATAATGTGCTTACCTTCGGCTTCTAATTTCTTTGCTTTTGCTAAAACCTCAAATGCTGTTTCGGTTCCGAGGTTTCCCATTCTCTTTGCTAATTTCAAATCCATATAATTATATGTTTAAATTGGTAATTTACTATTTAGAGGTATTACAAAAATAGTTAAAATAAAACAATTATTCGCCCAAATAAGCTTTCCTAACTTCTGGATTGCTGGCTAATTCTTTTGCTTCACCTTCAAGTTTTATGTCACCTGTTTCCAGGACATAGGCGTAGTTGGAAATTGACAATGCAAGGTTAGCATTCTGTTCGACGAGTAAAATAGTAAGTCCTGTTGCGTCTTTAAGTGCTTTAATCTTCTCGAATATCTGTTTCACCAGTATAGGTGCAATTCCGAGTGATGGTTCATCGAGCAGTAATAATTTTGGTTTTGACATAAGAGCACGGGAAATAGCGAGCATCTGCTGTTCACCGCCGCTGAGCGTACCGCCAGGCTGTTTGAGTCTTTCCTTCAAACGGGGAAAGAGTTTAAAAATAAGCTCGAGGTCGTACTTAATATTATCTTTGTCTTTTCTTGTATAAGCGCCCATATCGAGGTTTTCCTGAACTGTCAGGTTAGAGAAAATCATTCTGCCTTCAGGGGCCTGAGAGACTCCGTGTTCTACAATCTTATGAGGAGGCATACCTGCGATGTCTTTTCCCTCCAGAAGAATCTTCCCCGATGCGGGTTTTAAGATAGATGAAATAGCACGGAGAATTGTAGATTTACCTGCGCCGTTGGCACCGATTAAAGTGACTATTTCTCCTTTCTTAACTTCGACATTAATTCCTTTAATAGCTTTAATCGCTCCGTAGTTTACTACAAGATTTTCTATCTTAAGCATGTGTCTTGGTATCTCCTAAATAAGCTTCAATAACTTTTTCATTGTTTTGTATTTCAGATGGAAGACCTTCTGCAATCTTCTTTCCGTACTCGAGTACATATATCCTTTCGCAGATTCCCATAACAACTTTCATATCGTGTTCAATAAGCAAAATAGATATCCTGAATTTATCTTTTACGTCTCTTATAAGTTTCATTAAATCAGATTTCTCACTTGGGTTCATTCCTGCTGCGGGTTCATCGAGCAATAAAAGCTTCGGGTCAGTTGCGAGTGCCCTGACGATCTCAACTTTACGCTGGTCACCGTATGGCAAAGAAATTGCTTCTTCATCTTTAACGTCGTGAAGGTTAAACAATTCGAGAAGTTCATCTATCCTGTTATCAATTTCCTTTTCTTCTTTGCTGAATTTGTTAAGCTGCATTACAGATGAAAAGAAACCTGCTTTTAACCTGACACCGAATGAAACCCTGACGTTATCCTTTACGCTTAGACTCTTGAAAAGTCTTATATTCTGGAATGTTCTGCAGATACCGAGATGTGCTATCTGGTTTGTTTTGTAATTCTTTAAAGATTTATCCTGAAACAAAACTTCACCCAAAGTAGGTTTGTACACACTCGTGATAACGTTGAACACAGTAGTCTTGCCTGCTCCGTTCGGACCTATCAGCCCGACGAGTTCATTATCATTCACTTCGGCATTAAGA
>Ga0194061_1001616_pt1 | contig 12925 bp, 10 predicted proteins | sample SepL2221m_MetaG_FD_163423 | JGI IMG/M metagenome (GOLD analysis project Ga0194061, IMG submission 163423) | Anoxic zone freshwater microbial communities from boreal shield lake in IISD Experimental Lakes Area, Ontario, Canada - Sep2016-L224-21m | ecosystem: Environmental > Aquatic > Freshwater >...
AGATAGCACCTGCCAAAGCTACCGACGGCGTGTTGACCGGGCCTAACGGCATGACGCTCTACACCTTTGACGCGGACACGCAGGGCAGCGGAAAATCGGTCTGCAACGGCCCCTGCGCCACCAACTGGCCACCCTTGATGGCGATGGATACGGACAAAGCCAACGGCGACTACACGGTTGTCACCCGCGATGACGGCAAACAACAATGGGCCATCAAAGGCAAACCCCTGTACTACTGGGCAAAGGACAGCAAACCGGGCGACAGGACTGGTGACGGCGTGCTGGGTAAGTGGCATTCCGCCAAGCCTTGATCACCGATTGCGGGTCATTGAGGCTACATTTCGCCTATGGACCGACCTGATCTTCTCGCCCAGATACCCGGTTTGCGCCGCTACGCGCGTGCGCTGACTGGCAACACCTGGGCAGCTGACGATCTGGTTCAAGACACGCTGGAGCGGGCCTGTTCGAAATGGCGCCTGTGGATTATTGGCAGCGACCTTCGGGCCTGGTTGTTTACGGTGATGCACAACCTGTATGCCAGTGATGTTCGCCGCGCGCTGAGACGCCAGCAAGCTGGAGTTTCCGTTGATGTGGACACGTTGACGAACGAACTGATCGCACCAGAAGATGCGACCGCGTTGGGAATCGACTTGCAGCGGTGCCTGTTGCAGTTACCGGAAGAACAACGAACAGTCCTGCTCCTGGTTAGCATGGAAGATATGAGTTATGAGGAAGTGGCACGGATCACGGGCAGTCCCATCGGCACGGTGATGTCACGCCTGTCACGCGCCCGAATCCGACTGCAGCAATTGCTGGATGCGCCCGCCGTTGCCCCGCACGCTGAGGTCACTCAGTCTGGTGCAGCGCCGGTGCTCAGGCGCCTGAAATGACCACCAGGATAGATTCCATGGATTCACAAACTACCCGACAACTGAGCGACGACGAGTTGCATGCGCTGGCTGATGGAAGAACATCTGGCCCGGAACGGTTCGCTCTGGAAGCCCGGTTGGCGCTGGAGCCGAATGCCAAATCCCGCTTGGCGCAATGGCAACAGCAAAACCTTTTACTGCGTGACCTGCATCGATCGGTGTTGGATGAAGCGGTTCCGTCACCTCTGCTGGAGGCTGCCCGGCAAACGGTCAGTGCGCAAAAGACGACGGAACGCTGGTCGCGAATGGGCGGTATCGCCGCCGGGGTCGTGATCTCATTTGGAATGGGTTGGCTGGCGAACGCTACCTGGCAATCCCAGCACAGAGGTACCCTGACCGCCCAAGTACCAGCGTCCAGCGAGTTCGTGCGCCAGGCCCGCTACGCCCATGTGGTGTACGCGCCCGAGGTCCGCCACCCGGTGGAAGTGACCGCCGCTGAGCAGGTGCATCTTGTGCAATGGCTATCGAAGCGCGTCGGCAAGACACTCAAAGTTCCAAATTTGACAGCACAAGGCTATGAATTGGTGGGTGGGCGTTTGTTGCCGGGTGATACCGGTGCGCGTGCCCAGTTTATGTTTCAGAATGGCGCCGGCACCCGCCTCACTCTGTACCTGGGTGCCATACCTGCGCCTGCCCAAGACGAGGTTACGCAGGAAACCGCATTCCGGTTCGCAACCGACGGCGCAGTTCCCAGCTTCTACTGGGTTGACCAAGGTTTTGGTTACGCCCTGTCAGGCCCGCTGCAACGCGATGCCCTGATGCAACTGGCGCAGGCCGTTTACCAGCAACTGTAATCAGGCCAGATTGCGCAGTGGGTGTGCGGTTGCGCTCCACGGGCTGACAAAAAATGGCTCAACCATGGCTGCCGTTACATCGTTCAAGCGCGCTGGATTCCATACCGGCTTGTAGTCCTTGTCAATAGCCAGCGCCCGAATGCCCTCAACGGTTTCACTGGCGTTTCCACTGCGCTCCAGATGGGCGGTGTAAAAGCAGTGCTGCACCAGGTCGCGCTCCATTCGCAAGTCATCGGCAAGCGTCATACTGCGGGCGCGGCGAATCTGCTGCAGAACCACATGCAGCATTAGCGGGCTGCGATGGCGAAGGGTGGCCGCCATGGCGCGTGCTGGCTTGGTGCCTGAGGCTTCCAGTGCTGCAACGATCGACGAGATACTTTCAAGCCCGAATGCAGCATAGTCTTTTATGCCAAACTGGCCTGTAGCCCCCGTGGAAGCAGCGTGAGCAGCTATGACATTGGTAGCAATCCAGCGGTTCAAATTCTCCACAGAACCTTGGGTCAGGAGGGCCGCCCACAACGCCGGCAGCAACTCAGACGGTACGCACACATCAGCCAGTCCCCAGGCCACGGCCTGATCTCCACCAATGGTGTCACCGGTCAGAGCGAGGTATTCACCCACGTGGCCGGGGCAGCGGCTCAGGAAATAGCCACCACCGACATCGGGAAACAGGCCAATCCCGGTTTCCGGCATGGCCATTTTGGTGCGCTCGGTCACGATGCGCAGACTCGCACCCTGGCTGATACCCATGCCACCGCCCATCACGATGCCGTCCATGAAAGCGATATAGGGCTTGGGGTAATTGTGGATCAGGTGGTTGAGTGTGTACTCCTCGGAGAAAAAGTCATCCAGAGCCGGATCCCCGGCCAGCGCGGCCTGGTGGAAGAATCGTATGTCGCCACCCGCACAAAAACCGCCAAACAAGGCCTCTGGACTACCGGGACGGCCGATCTTGTTGCTGCCGCGAATCGCGACGGCAATGACAGCTGGATCATCGCGCCAGGCCTGAAGCGTGATCAACAACGCTTGAACCATGGGCAAGGACAAAGCATTGAGTGCTTTGGGGCGGTTCAGCGTAATGAGGCCGACTCCACCTGCGACTATGGTGTGAATTTCAGTGATTGCGTGATTCATGCTTGCATATTCCTTTGTTTCCAACCCAGCAATTCGTTCGCTACCAAGGCGCCAATAACCAGTGTGCCGCCGACCAGCACTGTTGGGCCCGGTGCTTCGTTGGCTCCTAGCCAGGCAAGCAAGATGCCGAACACGACTTCCAGGAGGGCCAGCAACGACAGCTCCGGCGCCTTGAGCACGCGGGCACACAGAACCGACAGTACACAGGGAATGGACAGTTGGAATACACCCAGATAAGCCATCAGTCCCAGATCGTGCGTAGTAGCCTGAAAGGGGTAGGCAAACGGCAAGGTGACCAGGCAACTGATCACAGCACCCACAAAAACAGCGGGAACCAGGTCGACTTCGTGTCCCTGCGCATGGGCGTTTTGAGTCACCGTCCAATTGGTGGCGCCAGCAATCGGCACGCACAGTGCCACCAGGGTCCCCACCAATTGACCACCGGCAAGCTGCGCGCCATACATATAAGCAATGCCACTACCTGCAACGATGATGGCAACCCACGTCCGAACCGGGATGCGGTGACCTATGAAGATGCGTGCAATCAAGGCAGTCATCAACGGGCCAAGCGACATGGTGACCAAGACATTGGCCACACTGGTCATTGTGAGTGCCACCATGTAGGCGGTGAACATCACGCTCCAGCATACGCCTGATATCCAGAAGGCTGCTCCAGCATGGCGGATGTCGGCAAACACACGCGCACCTCTCAAAGCGGGCAATATGACCAGTAGTGAGAGCGCCGTAAACGCTGCCCGCCAGAATGTCACCTCGAAGCTGCGCGCGGCATCGAGGTGGCGTGTAACGACACCAGCGGTAGACCACATAAAGGCCACGCCAACCATGAGAAGCACAGCCCTGTTGTGGCTGAGTCGCATGCCGTGCGTTGCCCTCATCAAGGCTTAAGAACGTCCAGCGCGCTTGCGTTCGCTTTCCGTCAGGTGGCGCTTGCGCAGCCGCACCGACTTGGGCGTGATCTCGACCAATTCGTCGTCCTCGATGAACTCGACGCCATATTCCAACGTCAACTCAATGGGGGGCGTGATCTTAATCACATCTTCCTTGCCGGACACGCGGAAGTTGGTCAATTGCTTGGTGCGCGTCGCATTGACCACCAGATCGTTGTCACGGCTGTGGATACCCACAATCATGCCCTCGTACACGGGATCATTGGCGCGCACGAACATACGGCCGCGGTCATCAAGTTTGCCCAGGGCGTAGGTGAAAATTTCACCCGCATCCATGGAAATCAACACACCGTTCTTGCGACCGCCAATTTCGCCCTTGTGCGGCTCGTAGCTGTCGAAAATATTGGAGATCAGCCCAGAACCACGCGTCAAATTCATGAATTCGTTGGTAAAGCCGATCAAGCCACGCGCCGGAATTCGGTATTCAAGGCGTACGCGGCCACGACCGTCCGGCTCCATATTGACCAAGTCACCCTTGCGCTCGCCCAAAGCCTGCATGACGCCACCCTGATGCTGCTCTTCTATGTCTGCGGTGACCATTTCAATAGGCTCATGCTTTTCACCGTTGACTTCCTTGAAGACGACGCGTGGCTTGCTCACAGCCATCTCGAACCCTTCACGGCGCATGTTTTCCAGCAATATTGTCAAGTGCAATTCGCCGCGGCCCATCACTTCGAAGATACCTTCTTCGTCGGTTTCTTTAACGCGCAAGGCCACGTTGTGTTGCAGTTCCTTTTGCAGTCGGTCCCAAATTTGACGGCTGGTGACGTATTTTCCTTCGCGTCCGGCCAGAGGGCTGGTGTTGACGCAGAAGTTCATGGTCAGGGTCGGCTCATCGACCTTGAGCATTGGCAAAGGCATGGGTGTGACAGGGTCGGTAATGGTTACTCCAATGCCAATATCCGTCAAACCGTTGATCAGCACGATTTCACCGGGGCCTGCCTCCGTGGTCTGCATGCGCTCCAGACCCTCGAAGGTCAAAACCTGGTTGATGCGGCCTTTGATGGGTTTGCCATCCGGGCCTTCCATGACGACGACATCCATCATGGGCCGAATGGTTCCCTGACTGATACGTCCCACGCCGATACGACCGACAAATGTTGAAAAGTCGAGTGCAGAGATTTGCAACTGCAGCGGCGCTGCAGGGTCACCCTCCTGATGCGGAACGTGTTTGAGAATGGTGTTGAACAGGGCCGACATGTCGGGGCCCCACTGTTCGCCCTGCCCGCCCTCTTCCATTGACGACCAGCCATTGATACCCGAGGCGTAAACCACGGGGAAGTCCAATTGTTCATCCGTGGCACCGAGCTTATCGAACAGGTCGAAAGCGGCATTCACCACGAAGTCGGGCCGCGCACCTGGCTTGTCAACTTTGTTCACCACCAGAATGGGCTTTAGGCCCAGCGCCAGCGCCTTCTTGGTCACAAAGCGGGTCTGAGGCATGGGGCCTTCTTGCGCGTCAATCAGCAGCACCACGCCGTCCACCATTGACAGGGCACGCTCCACTTCACCGCCGAAATCAGCGTGTCCGGGAGTGTCAACGATGTTGATGTGTGTCCCTTCCCAGGTCACTGCACAGTTTTTGGCCAGAATCGTGATGCCACGCTCTTTTTCAATCGCGTTGTTGTCCATCACGGTGTCAACCACCTTCTCATGGCTGGCAAATGTGCCGGACTGCCGAAGCAATTGGTCCACCATAGTGGTCTTGCCATGGTCGACGTGGGCGATGATCGCAATATTGCGTATTTGTTTAGTAGTCATGGTTCACTTTCTCTTGAATCTGTTGTGCCGCACGCTTGTGGCGTTCAGGCTGGTTCCTGGTTCCATGCTTGCTGGGTCTGAGATTGTGCAATCTCAAGCGGGCTCAGCAAGCGCCCCGGTATCAATTCCCCCGACTTGGTGTGGGCGGTGCCCAGCAAAGCATGCGGCTGGGTGCCATACACAGCCACCATGTCCTGGTCAGGCCAACTTCCGCGACGACGCATACCGCTCAAAAACCGACCTGCATTTTCCACATCCAGCGTGACAACGGTATGTCGCTCCAATAGCGCGTCCACCGGTAACAGGCAAGCCTGCCTCTCTTCTTCCGTCATCGCTTCCAGCGCTTCCAGCGTCACACATTGCGACACCGTGAAATTGCCTGTCGCCGTTCTACGCAACCGGGTCAGGTGTGCACCACATCCCAAGGCCTCACCAATGTCTTCACCCAGCGTGCGGATGTAGGTTCCTTTGCTGCACTTCACTACCATTTTGATAGCTTCTTGCGCAATATCCACGGGGGCTAGAGCCACTTCCAGCTTATGAATCGTGACTGCACGCGCCTCCCGCTCCACTTCAATGCCCGCACGCGCATACTCGTATAGCGCCTTTCCATCCTTCTTCAAAGCACTGTGCATGGGCGGCGTCTGGCGGATTGGTCCCGTAAAGAGGGGAACTACCCGCGCAATATCGTCCGCAAGCACCTGCACAGCACGCACCGCTATCACATCCCCTTCTGCATCTCCCGTGCTGGTCTTGGTTCCCAGCAGCGCCGTCGCCTCATATTCCTTGTCGGCATCGAGTTGCAACTGGCTGAACTTGGTAGCCGCACCAAAACACAGCGGCAACACGCCGGTCGCCAGTGGGTCCAGCGTACCGGTATGTCCTGCCTTTTCAGCCCGCAACAACCACTTTACTTTTTGTAATGCGTCGTTGCTGGACCAGCCTAAAGGCTTGTCCAGCAGCAGCACCCCATGCACGGGGCGCCTGGCAACCCGTGCACGTGGCGCTGTAGTCATGCTATTCCTCGTTTTGGGAACGAGACGCGACAGCTTGCGCAATCAAGGCATTCATGTCGGCCGCACGCTCTGTGGTCCGGTCAAAGTGGAAGTGCAACGTGGGTACGGTATGAATGTGCAATCGTTTGAACAACCCCGCACGCAAAAAACCGGCCGCCTGATTCAAACCTTCTGCACATGCGACCGGATCACCAGTCAGTAAACTGAAAAACACCTTGGCGTGCGCGTAATCCGGCGTTACTTCCACCGCCTGTATCGTCACCATGCCGACACGCGGGTCTTTCAACTCGCGCGCAATCAACTCGGTCAAATCACGCTGGATCTGATCGGCCACACGGAAACCGCGATGGGGAGTTGAGGTTTTCTTGCGCGCCATGGACCGTTACTGTTTATAGCGTACGGGCAATTTCGCGGATTTCGAAGAACTCCAGCTGATCGCCCACCGAGATGTCGTTGTAGTTCTTGAGCTTGATACCGCACTCAAAACCTTCCTTCACTTCGCGCACATCGTCCTTGACCCGTTTGAGCGAGTCCAGTTCGCCGGTGTACACCACCATGTTGTCACGCAACAGGCGGAAGCGTGCTGTGCGGTTGACCAGGCCGGAAGTGACCATACAACCCGCCACGGTGCCGATCTTGGACGCCACGAACACATTGCGAATCTCGGCGGTTCCCAGAATTTCCTCGCGCTTGTCGGGCGTCAACATGCCGGACATGGCCAGCTTCAGGTCATCCACTGCGTCATAAATGATGTCGTAGTAACGGATGTCCACGCCGTTGTTCTCGGCCAGCTTGCGTGCGCCAGCGTCGGCACGGGTGTTGAACCCGATGATGACGGCCTTGGCAGCAATGGCCAGATTGACGTCGGACTCACTGATGGCACCCACTGCGGTGTACACCATCTGCACTTTGACCTCGTCGGTCGACAACTTGAGCAGCGACTGCGCCAGGGCTTCCTGCGAACCCTGCACATCCGCCTTGACGATAATCGGAACCATCTTGACTTCACCAGCAGAAATATCCGTGAACATGGTTTCCAGCTTGGCGGCTTGTTGCTTGGCCAATTTGGTGTTGCGGAACTTCCCAGCACGGTAGGTTGCGATTTCACGAGCGCGGCGTTCGTCGGCCAAGATCATGAATTCGTCACCCGCTTGCGGTACTTCGGTCAGACCCTGGATTTCGACCGGAATTGATGGTCCTGCAGTCTTGATGGTTTTGCCGTTTTCGTCCAACATGGCGCGTACGCGGCCATAGGTCTGTCCAGCCAAAACGACGTCACCCGTCTTGAGCGTACCGGACTGCACCAGAATCGTGGCAACTGGGCCCCGACCCTTGTCCAGACGGGCTTCGATCACCAGGCCCTTGGCCATAGCATCCACTGGCGCCTTCAACTCCAGCACCTCGGCCTGCAGAAGCACTTGCTCCAGCAAGTCATCGATACCCTGGCCGGTTTTGGCAGAAACTGACACGAACGGTGAACTGCCACCGAATTCCTCGGGGATCACCTCTTCCACCACCAGCTCGTTCTTCACACGCTCAGGGTTTGCATCAGGCTTGTCGATTTTGTTGATGGCGACCACGATAGGAACACCCGCCGCCTTGGCGTGCTTAATAGCTTCCTTGGTCTGCGGCATCACACCGTCATCAGCCGCCACAACAAGAATCACGATATCTGTGGCATTGGCGCCGCGGGCACGCATCGCCGAGAAAGCTTCGTGTCCAGGTGTATCCAGGAAAGACACCATGCCGCGTGGAGTTTCCACGTGGTAGGCGCCAATGTGCTGGGTAATGCCACCTGCTTCGCCCGATGCCACTTTAGCCCGGCGAATATAGTCCAGCAAAGATGTTTTTCCGTGGTCCACGTGACCCATCACGGTAACAACCGGTGCGCGCGGCAACGATTCGGCATGCTGCTGTAGCACTTCATCATCGGTAAATGCCTCAGCATCATCCAGCGCAGCAACGACGGCTTTGTGCCCCATTTCCTCCACCAAAATCATGGCGGTGTCCTGGTCCAATGGCTGGTTAATCGTGACCATCTGGCCCAGTTTCATCAAATGCTTGATGACTTCAGATGCCTTGACCGCCATTTTGTGCGCCAATTCAGCCACGGTAATGGTTTCAGGCACATGCACTTCCAATACCCGAGCTTCAACCGGTGCCGAAGTGGGTTGGTGTTCACGATCTCGGTCGTTGCTGCCGCGGCGGCCGCGAGGACCACTGCGCCAGTTGGTTGACCTTCCGGCGCCGGCGCCGCTGTCACCACGCGTTGGAATAGCTTTCTTTTTGGCAGGGTCCCCCGCCCAGCTGCTGGAGAGTTTGGCTGACTTGACCTCTTTTCCAGCACCACCAGGTGCGCTGACGGCAGCGCCTGGTGCCGGTTTAACAGGCTTGGCAACGGTACCTGTCGCGGGCTTGTGCAGCGTACCTTTCATTCCCGCCTTTGCATCGGCCACCGCGGGCTTCGCCTCTTCGGGCTTCTTGGCGGTCAGCACACGTTTGGGAGCCGCCATCATGGAGCGTATTGCAGCGGCCTCGGCTTCAGCCTTGCGACGACGATCACCCAAATCAGCGGCACGAACCACCTCCTCGTCAGCCAATGCCTTGGATGCGGCGGCGGCCGCCGATTTCGCGCGCGCCAACACTTCAGCTTTCGCAGCCTCTGATGCTTCTGGAGACTCAATATGCTTGGGAGCCGCTTCGACGCCTGTCGCTTCTTGCTCAATCTTCGAAGCAGCGTCTGCTGCTTTGCGATCCGCCGCTTGCGCTGCCAATGCCTCAGCAGCGTCCCGTGCTCGGGCTTCCTGCTCCTCGCGATCACGGCGGCGCTGTGCCAATTCTTCTTCCTGGCGTCGGATCAACTCGGCTTGACGGCGGGCCTCTTCTTCGCGGCGGGCCAACTCGGCGTCATCAATGAGTGGCGCAGTTAGTATGGCTACAGGCGCCTCTGTGTCTAGGCTTTCAGAGCCGGCATTGACTTCGTCGTCGCGACGTACAAACGTGCGCTTCTTACGCACTTCCACCTGGATCGTGCGTGCCTTGCCCGTGGCATCGGCCTGCTTGATCTCGGTCGTCTGCTTCTTGACCAGCGTTATCTTCTTGCGGTCAGCACTGACAGTTCCGTGGCTACTTTGCAGGTAGTTCAACAAGCTGTGCTTGTCGGAGTCGGTCAGGACATCGGAGGCAGCCGATTTGGCAACACCAGCTGACTTCAGCTGTTCAAGCAGCGTGTCAGTGGATTTTTTGAGTTCATTTGCAAACTCTGCGACGGTCGTACTGGACATTTGTGGTGAAACCTTTGGCGTCGGCCCAACTACCACGAGGGTCGTTGTTGGCCTTTACTGAAACTATATTTACATAACCATTACTCTTGAGAAGCGGCTTCATCGGTAAACCAATGTTCGCGCGCCTTCATGATCAGGGTCTTGGCTTCGTCCTCCGACTGGCCGGTAATATCGGTGAGCTCATCGACTGCCAGATCGGCCAGATCGTCGAGCGTGTGCACGCCTCCATCGGCCAGCTTGCCGATCAATTCAGGCGTCAGGCCTTGGAGGTCACGTAAATCCTGGGAGACTTCTTCCACGCTCTCTTCATGTGCAATTTCCATCGTCAGCAAGGCGTTCTTGGCACGGGTTCGCAACTCCGTGACAGTTTCCTCATCAAAGCTTTCAATCTCTAACATTTCTTGCAATGGCACATAAGCCACTTCTTCGAGACTGGTGAAGCCTTCGGCAATCAGGATGTCGGCGATTTCTTCATCCACATCGAGTTTTTCCATAAACAGCTTGCGGCCGACGTCGGTCTCACTGGCCTGTTTCTGTGCGGACTCGGCGGCGTCGAGAATATTGATGCGCCAGCCGGTCAATTCTGACGCCAGACGCACATTCTGTCCGCCGCGACCAATCGCGATAGCGAGATTTTCCTCATCTACGACCACATCCATGGCGTGACGCTCTTCGTCCACCACGATGCTGGATACATTTGCAGGTGCCAGTGCGCCAATCACGAACTGTGCCGGATCTTCGCTCCACAGCACAATGTCGACGCGTTCACCGGCGAGCTCGTTGGTCACACCGTTTACACGGGTGCCACGCACGCCGACACAGGTACCAATGGGGTCAACACGCTTATCGTGCGACAGCACCGCAATCTTGGCACGCGAACCGGCGTCACGGGCGCAGGATTTAATCTCCAGCAATCCCTGTTCGATCTCGGGCACTTCCTGGCGGAAGAGTTCAATCATGAACTCGGGTGCCGAACGGGACAAAACGATGGGAGCGCCGCGCAATGTCAGGTCCACTTCCATGATCATGGCGCGCACCCGGTCACCCGTTCGCAAATTCTCTTTCGGAATCATTTCGCTGCGTCGCAAGCGGCCTTCCACACGACCACTCTCCACAATCAGGTCACCCTTATCCATGCGCTTGACCGTGCCAACAAAGATTTTTTCGCCACGCGACATGAAGTCGTTCAGCAACATTTCCCGCTCGGCATCGCGAATCTTCTGCAAAATAACTTGCTTAGCCGCCATGGCACCAATGCGGCCGATGGGCACAGAAGCCACCGACTCTTCTATGTGTTCATCCACTTCAATGTCAGGAATTTGCTCCTTGGCTTCGAATAACAGGATTTCCTGGTCAGGCAGTTGCAGACCCGCTTCATCAGGAACTACATGCCAGCGGCGGAACGTCTCGTAGTTGCCGCTATCGCGGTCCAGGGCGACGCGAATATCCACATCACCGGGATACAGCTTTTTGGTCGCTTGTGCCAAGGCCGCTTCTACAGCACCTAACACCACATCACGCTCCACGTTCTTTTCACGTGAAATTGCTTCAACCAGCATCAACAGTTCGCGATTCATGCCATGACTCTCCTGAACACTCGATTTAACCAATACAAAACAAAAACTTTTCCGACCCACAACCAAACGGTCGCTTGCTAATCCATCTCGCCGTCCGCGCCACCGCGACCCTTAAAACTCACGATAGGTGCCAAGCGCGATTCACGCAACTCATCTAAAGTAAATCCCAACGCCTGTAGCGGGGGAGGCACACGCTTCTTGCTAACCTTTTGCCCCGGCTTGACCGGTGGCGCATCGCTCCAAACGATTTGCCAACCCATAGCACCATCAATTGCAGCTATCTTTTCAAGCGTGCCTCGAAATTTTTTGCGGCTGGCGTGCACTTTCCCATCCGCTGCAGCCCCCATGGGCACCTTTAACGTAATGTCAATCACATGGCCAACAAAACGCTCAAAATCCTGAACATGGCGCAGCGGGCGATCAATGCCTGGCGATGAAATTTCCAACCGCTTGTACTCAACGCCATCAACCTCCAACGCAAACTGCAACTGGCGATTCACCTTCTCACAATCTTCCACGTTGATGTATTGCTCAGTGGACGCAACGCCAACCTGAGGCGCAATCCAGGGCAAATCAATGGTGATGCGTAACAGGCCACCAGCAGAGCGTTCAATCTCTACCAAGTCATATCCCAAACCACTTACTGTTTGTTCAACAATGTCCTGCAGTGCCACTTCTAATTTACCCGTTCAAAAACAATCGCCCAAAAAAAACGGGCGGTAATTACCCGCCCGTTTGGTCGTGAGGCTGTATTGTACTTCAAAAATGCGCTAAGTGCCTTGATTTGTAAGGAGTTATTCAATGGTCGAAGGAAAAATTCTCATGATTAGGTATGTCAGGCACGGTTCGTGTGCATCCAAAGCTATCAGAAACATCGTCCGCAGCCATTGACGTGCGACAATTCTGCATCGAGACACGCAATACACATGAGGATGAAATGGGATTTTTATCAGGTAAGAAATTGTTGATTACGGGTGTATTGTCCAATCGCTCCATTGCGTATGGCATCGCCAAGGCCTGCCACGCGCAAGGTGCCGAGCTGGCCTTCAGCTACGCTGGAGAGCGCTTCAAGGAACGCATCACCGAATTTGCGTCCGATTTCCACTCCAAACTGATATTCGATTGCGATGTGGGTGACGATGCGCAAATCGAAAAAATGTTTACCGACCTGGCCACTCACTGGCCCAAATTTGACGGTTTTGTGCACAGCATCGGATTCGCTCCCCGTGAAGCGATTTCCGGCAATTTTCTGGATGGCCTGACCCGTGAGAATTTTCGCATCGCCCATGACATAAGCGCCTACAGTTTCCCTGGCATGGCCAAGGCAGCCCTACCCTTTTTGAACGACAACGCATCGTTGCTGACGCTGACCTACTTGGGCGGCGTACGTGTAGTGCCAAGTTACAACACAATGGGTTTGGCTAAAGCTTCACTCGAATCCTCAGTTCGCTACCTAGCAGAA
>Ga0194061_1001617_pt1 | contig 12922 bp, 7 predicted proteins | sample SepL2221m_MetaG_FD_163423 | JGI IMG/M metagenome (GOLD analysis project Ga0194061, IMG submission 163423) | Anoxic zone freshwater microbial communities from boreal shield lake in IISD Experimental Lakes Area, Ontario, Canada - Sep2016-L224-21m | ecosystem: Environmental > Aquatic > Freshwater >...
TTATTGGGGATGCCCGTTACGCAAATTATTATTTTCGGATTTGCTTTAACCAATGAAGTAAAGAATACAAAAATGGCCATCTTGGATTTTTCTAAAGACGCCTCTTCAAGTCAGTTGATACAAAAGATGAGCATCAGCAAATATTTTGATCCTACAACAGTATTGCTCAATTATCAGGAAGTTGAACCTTTATTTAAAAAGGGGAAGGTTAAAATGGTATTGGTAATACCTCAGCATTTTGCCAATGATCTGCAACACGGTAACCAGGCACATGTACAATTAATTTGTGATGGATCCGATCCTAATGTTGCTAATACGCTTTCTACTTATGCAACTGCAATTATCAAAGATTTTCAAAATGCACTCGTTAAGGAGCAAAAGCTCCCTTATCGGATTGAAACCGATATCCGAATGATGTATAACCCTGAATTAAAGGGTGCTTATAGTTTTGTTCCTGGCGTCATGGCTTTGATTTTGATGCTTACAAGTGCAATGATGACTTCTATTGCCATAGTAAAAGAAAAAGAAATGGGTACGATGGAAATTATTCTTGTGTCGCCATTGAAACCCTTTGGTGTGGTAATAGCAAAAGCCATTCCCTATATGCTAATGTCGATGGTGAATGTGGTTACCATACTTCTACTTAGCGTATTTGTTTTAGATGTACCCATTCGCGGTAGTTTATTGTTATTATTGTCGGAAGGTTTATTATTTACAATTACTTCTTTGGCACTAGGATTATTAATTTCCTCTATTACCGATTCTCAGCAAGTGGCAATGCTTATCTCACTTTTTGGTCTTTTTCTTCCAACAACTGTCCTAAGCGGATATATGTTTCCAATAGAAAATATGCCGATCCCTTTGCAAGTCATATCTAATTTTGTACCTGCCAAATGGTTTTATTTTATCGTTAAAACTATCATGATTAAGGGTTTGGGCATCAGCTATGTATGGAAAGAGACTCTAATATTAGTAAGTATGACGGTAGTTTTGTTCGGAATAAGTATTAAGAAATTTAAAACTCGATTGTCATGAGTGTATTAAAATATTTATTACAGAAAGAGTTTCGTCAGATCTTCAGAGACCCATCTATTCTTAAGATCATTTTTGTAATGCCGGCACTACAATTAATTGTGATTCCCTTGGCGGCAGATTACGAAGTAAGAAATATTAACTTAGCAATAGCGGATCATGATCATTCTGTGTATACGCAACAAATGGTACAGAAGATTAAATCGTCGGGCTATTTTAAACTAGTGAACTATTCAAGTACATATGAGGAAGCCGTTATCAATATTGAATCAGATAAGGCAGATATCGTGTTGGAAATTCCGGCTAAATTTGAACAAAATATTGTTCGGGAAGATCATGCAAGTATATTTATTGCTGTTAATGCTGTGAATGGAATGAAAGCAAATCTAGGGGCGGTCTATTTACAAAACATCATTCAAAACTATAATAATCAGATAAGAACAAAGTGGATTCAATTTCCACCTATTCCTCCCCAAACCAATATCAAAGTTTCAGTTTCTAATTGGTTTAATCCCATGATGAGTTATAAATACTTCATGGTGCCAGCAGTGTTGGCAACGCTCTTAACATTATTGGGTACTTTTCTAACTGCGTTGAATATTGTTCGCGAAAAAGAAATTGGAACCATCGAACAAATTAATGTAACCCCAATAAAGAAATATCATTTTATACTTGGAAAACTAATTCCATTTTGGGTATTGGGTCTCGTTGTTTTAACCATAGGTTTTTTGATCATGCGTTTTGGATATCAAATCCATCCAGTAGGGAACATGTTGATCGTTTACTTATTTGCATCGATCTATTTGCTTTCCATTTTAGGACTTGGTTTACTAATTTCTACTTATGCAGATACGCAACAGCAGGCCATGCTCATTTCTTTTTTTCTTTTGATGATATTTATAATGCTAGGTGGTTTATTCACTCCTATCGATAGTATGCCATCATGGGTACAGAAACTTACCTGGTTAAACCCGGTATCCTATTTTATAGATGTTGTGCGTATGGTTGTTTTAAAAGGAAGTGGACTTGCAGATATTAAGAACCACATTTATGTTATTATTGGGTTTGCTATTTTTCTAAACAGCTGGGCTGTTTGGAATTATAAAAAAACAAATTAGCAATAAGTATTTTAATCAGTTTAAATTCAGTTCAATCTTTGCTATTTGAGTAAAGTAGTTGAGGAAATATTTCCTAAATTGAATAGTCAAATAATTTGACTATCCAATTTTACAACTTCAACTTCTGCCATGAAACGAATATTGCTTATTCTTCTAGTTGCCTTTTTAACATCCTCAGTAATAAAAGCACAACAAACTTATACCCCAGACTGGAATTCAATTGATAGTAGAGCCACACCCACCTGGTTTGAAGACGCCAAGTTTGGCATCTTTATTCATTGGGGCTTGTTTTCTGTACCTGCTTATAGTCCAACTGTAAGAGATGGTGTAGGCGTTTACGACCGATATGCAGAATGGTATTGGAGACGATTAATGGAACCAGGTAACACGCAGGCATACTTCACAAAATTTCATAATCAAACCTACGGGAAGGATTTTAAATACCAAGATTTTGCCCCTCTATTCAAAGCCGAAGCTTATCAGCCCGACGAATGGGCCAAATTATTTGAAAGAGCTGGCGCTAAATATGTAGTACTCACATCTAAGCACCATGAAGGATTTACACTTTGGCCATCTAAATATGCCTGGAATTGGAATGCTACGGAAATTGGACCTCACCGCGATCTTTTAGGTGATTTAACTAAAGCTGTTAAAGGAACAAGTTTAAAAATGGGATATTACTATTCACTCTATGAATGGTACAATCCTTTATGCAAACCTGAAACGATTAATCAATATGTGGATGAACACATGATGCCTCAAATGAAGGAATTAGTGAATACCTATAAACCAGATATATTCTGGACAGACGGGGAATGGGATTATCCATCTGCATCCTGGAAAAGTACCCAGTTTTTATCTTGGTTATATAATGAATCACCAGTTAAATCAACGGTAGTTGTAAACGATCGTTGGGGAAAAGAAACCAGAAGTAAACATGGTGGCATTTACACTACTGAATATGATCTTGTAGATGCAGGAGATGCCAATGTTACAAAATTTGATCACCCCTGGGAAGAGTGTCGCGGTATCGCAGGCTCTTTTGGTTATAATCGTATGGAGCAGTTGGATGATTATTCTTCTTCCGAAGAATTAGTACATATTTTGATTAATAAAGTGGCAAGAGGAGGTAATCTATTATTAAATGTGGGACCAACAGCTGATGGTAGAATTCCTGTAATTATGCAGCAAAGACTAAGTGATATGGGACAGTGGCTTAAAGTAAATGGAGAGGCAATTTATGCCTCACGTAAATGGGAAAAATCTCCAAATATAACTGTTGCTACCACACAATATTATACGAAGAAGGGGAAGGATTTATATCTCATCAGTACCAAATTTCCAACTACTGATTTAATTGTAACGGATATCAATAAACCAGCAAAAGTTACCATGGTTGGTTTAGATGCATCAGTGAGTTCAACTTATAAAAACGGCAAATTAATAATCAAAGTACCCATCATTAATCCTGCGAATAATCCGAGCAATTATGCATGGGTATTTAAATTGGAAGGGGTATTATAATAAATTTGAATTTGTGTTTTAGGAATGATTTGTTCAAATTCACACCTAAAAAATTACACTATTCTGTCTATTGAACCTTTGTCAATTAAAAACTGACTTTTCAACAAAAAATCAATTATTTTTAAAAAGGGATAGTCGTTTGTATAAAACTACTATCCCGTTTGCCATACGAAATCAACTAACTATGCTTTCCTTAAAGTTTAAACAGAGTAATATCCTGTTGCTTTTTATTGGAGTTGTATGTGTTTCTTCTTGCAAAAACAAAAGTCAGCAAGTAGAATCCATACCAGATCAGGTTAGTTATAACTATGATGTGAGGCCCATATTATCTGACAAGTGTTTTAATTGTCACGGCCCCGATGCCAGAAAGCGTGAGGCTGGTTTAAGATTAGATTTGGCTTCTGAGGCCTTTAAAGCTTTACAAGACCATCCCACAAAACATTCATTGGTGGCAGGTAAACCTGAGCAATCAGAATTATTTATTCGAGTGTCTAGCAAAGATACCAGTATACTCATGCCAAAGCCCTCAAGCAGATTGCCTAGGCTGACTGACAGGGAAGTGGCCATTCTAAAAAAATGGATTACACAGGGAGCAGTATATGAACCTCACTGGGCCTTTGTGGCACCAAAGAAAAAACAATTACCAAGCGTAAGTAATCAGCAATGGCCCATCAATGAAATTGATTATTTCATTTTGAAAAAAATGGAAGACAAAGGTCTTGAGCCAAATGAAATTGCAGAAAAAGAAAGGTTGGTTAAACGAGCCTATATGGATCTTGTAGGCATTTTACCTAGTCCTAAAGAAACGGATGCATACGTTAATGACAAACGTCCTAAATCATATGAATTATTAATAGATCGTTTACTCAATATGCCACAATATGGCGAACGAATGGCCATCAATTGGCTAGATATTGCACGCTATTCCGATTCTCACGGCTATCAAGATGATAACTATCGTTCGCAATGGCCATGGCGCGATTGGGTGATTCATGCATTTAATAAAAATATGCGTTATGATAGTTTTATCACCTGGCAATTGGCGGGCGATTTAATTCCTAACGCTAGTAAAGAACAAATATTAGCAACCGGCTTTAATAGAAATCATAAAATTACAGAAGAGGGTGGAGTTATTGATGAGGAGTATCGTGTGCAATATGTAGTAGATAGAACCAATACTTTTAGTAGATCCATTCTTGCAGTAACGGTAGAGTGCGCAAAATGTCATGATCATAAATATGATCCAATTTCGCAAAAGGACTACTATCAATTATACGCTTTTTTCAATAGTGTTAATGAAGTAGGATTAGAAGCAACTGTAGGCGGACCAGAAACATGGGCTAAAAATCCGCGTATGCAAATCTCCAATAAAGATTTGCAAACTACACTGTCGTTTATCAATAAAATGGATACGAATAAATTAGAAGTATCAGTGATGAAAGACAAAGACACTGCCAGAAAAACTTTCTTGCTTTCCAGAGGTAATTATGATCAACCAGCAAACGAAGTTTTTCCATCAACCCCATCTGCAATTCTTCCATTCGGAAAATCATTTCCTCAAAATAGATTGGGTCTGGCTCAATGGACATTCGATAAACGTAACCCTTTACCTGCGAGGGTTTTTGTAAATAGAATCTGGCAAGAATTTTTTGGAAGAGGGTTTGTAAAGTCAGCTGCAGATTTTGGAATGCAGGGTGATCTGCCCACGCATCCAGAATTGTTGGATTGGCTTGCCGTAGACTTTCAAGAAAATGGCTGGGATATTAAAAGATTGGTGAAGCAAATTGTGCTTTCTGCTACCTATCAACAATCAAGTAAAATATCAAAGGAGCAATTAAATAAAGACCCTGCTAACCTTTACCTGTCATATGCTCCAAGAGTTCGTTTTCCTGCTGAATTGATTAGAGATATGCTTTTATGCAGTAGTGGACTTTTAAATAAAACAATTGGGGGCCCCAGTGTAAAACCATATCAGCCTGATGGACTCTGGGAAATGGCAACATCGGGAAGAGGGATCCTGAGAAAATATATGCAGGATTCAGGGCAATTATTATATCGTAGGGGGATCTATACTTTTATCAAAAGAACTGTGCCTCCTCCATCAATGATGATGTTTGATGCAAGTAATAGAGACGAATGTCAGGTGGTTCGATATAGAACTAACACCCCGCTTCAAGCTCTCATTATGTTGAATGATCCAACGATGATCGAAGCATCAAAGGCATTGGCTGATAAAATATTGCAAACGGAATCTGATCCAACAAAAATCATCACAGAAGCTTTTAAAACGATTATTTGTAGAAGTCCATCCACTTCAGAAATGGAGGCACTGTTAAGTTATTGGAAAGATGCAAAGATTGATTTAGAAAAAAATATATCTCGGTCCTACAAAATGATGGCCATTGGTGTTTATCAACCAAAATCAAAAAACAAAACAGAATTGGCAACTACGATGCATACGATACAGATCATTTATAATATGCAGGAAGCAATCACAAAAACCTGATATGGAAAAAGAACTATTTGAACACGGCCTCAATATGAATCGCCGCAAATTCATGAGTCGACTCAGTATCGGATTGGGGTCTGCTGCATTGGGCTCGCTCTTAATTCCAGATTTGTTTGGAGGGAATAGCAGCCCTGAAGATGCTATCATGCGCGGATTGCCTCATTTTGCACCTAAAGCAAAACGAGTAATTTATCTTTTTCAAAACGGAGCGCCCTCTCAATTAGAAACTTTCGATTATAAACCGCTGCTTTGTAAAATGATGGGAGAAAACTTGCCTGAATCTATTAGAGGTGGTCAGCGATTAACAGGCATGAGTTCCACGCAAACAAGTTTTCCTTTAATCGGTTCATATTATAAGTTTAATCAACATGGACAATCAGGTGCATGGGTGAGTGAATTATTTCCACATATGTCTAAGATTGTAGATGATCTCTGTATCATTAAAACAATGAATACAGAAGCCATCAACCATGATCCTGCACTTACTTTTTTTCAATCAGGTGCACAACAAGGTAATCGGCCTAGCATGGGCTCCTGGGTGAGCTATGGCCTGGGTACAGAAAATAATAATTTGCCCGCTTTTTGCGTATTACTCTCAAGGGGAAAAGGAAATGGGCAAGGAGTATATTCTAAACTTTGGACCAATGGATTTTTAGATTCCGTACATCAGGGTGTTCAATTTAGTAGTGGAGAAAATCCTATTTTGTATTTGCAGGATCCAAATGGTATGGATCGGCAAACCAGAAGAAAAATGCTCGATAAGATTGCAGTACTTAATCAGGAAGAATTCAACAATTTTGGCGACCCGGAAATAGCGGCAAAGATTCAACAATACGAAATGGCATATCGGATGCAGACTGCTGTGCCTGAGATCATGGATACCTCAAAAGAGTCTGAAGATATCATTAAATTATATGGCCCCGATTGTTTAGTGCCTGGAACCTATGCAGCTAATTGTTTATTGGCCAGAAAGCTTTCTGAGAATGGTGTGAGATTTGTTCAGCTATATCATCAGGGATGGGATCAGCATGGGAATTTACCCAATGAAATGCGTGGTCAGGCCCAAGATGTAGACCAGCCTTCAGCTGCTTTGATAACTGATTTAAAACAAAGAGGATTATTGGATGAAACGCTGGTGATCTGGGGTGGTGAATTTGGAAGAACAAATTATTGTCAGGGTAAAATGCAGGTAGATAATTATGGTAGAGACCATCATCCCCGTTGCTTTTCCATCTGGATGGCAGGTGGTGGTATCAAGCCGGGGATTGTTCACGGAGAAACAGATGAGTTTGGATATAATATTATAAAAGATCCTGTACACGTGCACGACTTCCAAGCAACAGTATTGAATTTGATGGGATTAGATCACGAAAAGCTAGTGTATAAATATCAGGGAAGAAGATATCGCTTAACAGATTTGTATGGAAACGTAGTTAATAAAATCATTGCTTAAATCACCCTTATGAATAGAAAAGAATTTGTAACAAAAACAATTACAGGAACAGCTGGTTTCTTTATTGCAAAAGATCTGTTTTCGAAATCGAAACAAGATCCTATTTACGGACACAATGAAAAAAAATATCGACTCAATAATAAATGGGGCAATCTGAATCCTGATAAGACACCTGTAAACGACTGTCATGAAATGGTACAGGATAGCAAGGGAAGGATTTTGTTGTTGACCAATGAAACAAAGAACAATATCATTATCTATAATAAATCGGGTAAACTGATTGATACCTGGGGTACCGAATTCCCCGGCGCTCATGGTTTAACGATTCAACATACTGGTAAAGAAGATTTTTTATTTATCACCGATACCAATCGACATCAGGTGTATAAAACCACTATTGACGGTAAAATATTATTTACAATTGATCCACCTCAAGATATCGCGGCGTATCAGAAAAAAGAAGCTTTTGTTCCAACAGAAACAACCGTTTTAGACAATGGTGAATTTTATATCGCGGATGGCTATGGCGCACAATATGTGTTACATTATTCTGCTGAAGGTAAGCTGATTAACTCTTTCGCAGGAAGGGGAGAAGGTGATGAACATCTGGATAATGCACATGGTATTTGTTTGGATACCAGACAGTCAACTCCTACATTAATAGTAACTGATCGCAGTAGAAATGCATTTAAAAGGTTTTCTCTGGATGGAAAATTATTAGAAGTGATTCATCTTCCAGGAGCCTGTGTATGTAGACCCGTGATCAAAGGCGATTATTTATATGCAGCAGTATTAAGATCTCCTGATTTAAATACAGAAGCTTCTGGATTTGTAACGATTCTAAATAAAGACAATAAAGTGGTGTCTAATTTAGGAGGATCCAATCCGGTATATGAAAATGGAAAATTGAAACCATTATCTCAGACAGATAAAATTTTCACGCATCCCCATGATGTATGTGTGGATGATGAGGGAAGTATCTATGTTGCACAGTGGGCATCTGGTAAAGTTTATCCTTATAAATTCACCCAAGTATAAATGGCGCGCGTACATAAAATTGTCAGTGCCATTTTATTTGGTGGTATTGTTTTATTGATTTTCCTTTTTGTTTTTGAAGATAAACTTCAGATTCCAATTTGGCTGCAGGTAGCAGGAAGAATGCATCCTTTATTTTTGCATTTCCCGATTGTATTATTAATACTTTCCATTATTCCTTCCTGGCTGCCCAATGAAATTAATAGTAATGCACTTTGGTTATATATTAGAGTTGCAGCAGTATTTACAGCTACGCTCACAGCCATTATGGGTTTACTTTTATCGATTGAACAATCCGATAAAGGCGAATTGCTTTTATGGCATAAATACACAGGTATTTCTATTGCCATCATATCCTGGCTATTTTTTATTTACTATGAACAATTCAAAAATAAAAAGCTGTATCATAGAATACTATCCATTGGAATCTTAATGTTAATAATACTTACAGGTCATTGGGGTGCAGATCTAACGCATGGCGAAAACTTTTTGTTAGAACCACTTCATTTGGATCAACCTGCTTCCATCAATGCAGAAAACGCAAAGATTTTTACTGATGTGATTAACCCAATCTTCAAATCGAAATGTGGTAATTGTCATTTAGGTCATAACCAGAAAGGAGGGCTTTCTTTGTCGGATAGCATCGCGATTTTAAAGGGGGGTAAAAATGGCAAAGCTATTGAAATGGGGAACTTACAAAGGAGTTTAATGATCGAAAGAATGCGTTTGCCTTTAACAGATAAGAAACATATGCCTTTGTCAGATAAACCTCAATTAAATGAATCTGAAACTAAGCTTTTAGAAATATGGATCAAGTCTGGAGCACCATTTGATCAAAGATTAGTAGATCGTCCAGCAAATGATAGTCTGCGAATTTTAGCATTTGATTTTTTACAACCCTATCTAACTACGAAAAAAGAAATAATTTATTCTTTTGCAGCAGCTGACGAGAAAAAAATCTCAGAACTCAATAATAATTATCGGATCGTTAAACCTTTAGGATTTCATTCTCCCGCTTTATCTGTTTCTTTTTTTGGTAAAACAAAATATAGCATCGAAAAATTAAAAGAGCTGGAACCCATAAAAAAACAGGCTATCCATTTGAATTTATCAAGAATGCCAGTCACTGATGATCAATTGGATCTGATTACATCATTTCCAAATCTGGAAAGACTTAATTTAAACTATACCGATATCACTGACAAAGGGCTAGGGAAACTTTCTGCTATGAATCATTTGTATTCCATTTCATTGGTGGGAACAAAGATCAGTAGTGTTGGCATTGAAAATGTGTTGAAAAATAAGAACCTAAGAGAGGTGTTTGTGTGGGATACAAAAATAGCAGCAGCAGATATTGCCAAGTTTAAAAAAACAAATAAAGAGGTGCAAATTGACTTAGGCTTCACAGGTGCTGATACAACGCTGCTTGCATTAAATACGGCTTTTGTAAAATCATCTACCGGCTTCTTCAGTGGAACTAAATCTATTGAATTGGCTCATGTTTTAAAAGATGTTTCCATCAGGTATACGGAAGATGGAACCGAACCGGATAGTGTGAAAGCTATTTTATATAAGAATCCATTTGTAATTGATAGTACAACCAATTTACAATTCAGAGCATTTAAAAAAGGATGGCTGCCTAGTAAAATTGCGAATGCAATTTTTATTAAAGCGGGGATTACAATTGAAAAAACAACTTTAATTACTCCAGCTGATTCTAAATATAATGCGCAAAGCGAAAAAGTATTAACTGATTTGGATCTAGGCGATATCGCTGACTTTAGTTCAAAAAGCCTGGGTTATCAGAAAAATGATGCGGTGCTTATTTTTGATTTGGGGAGCACAAAAACAATTCAAAAAGTGAATGTGAATACTTTGCAGAATATTGCAGCTTATATTTTTCCTCCTACGCGCTTAGAGGTATTGGGAAGTATTGATAAGATCCATTGGGAGCCACTTAAAACGCTGAATCCTGTTGCTCCAACAAAAATAGTACCTGCAGAAAATTTCATGTATCTGTTAGCTTTCAAATCAACAAAAGTTAGGTATATAAAGTTAATTGGGGCACCTATTAAAAAACTTCCCATTTGGCATCCTGGTAAAGGACAACCTGGATGGCTTTTTATGAGTGAAGTGATTATTTATTAAATATAAAATATACTCTCTAGAAAATGGCTAACACTACTGTAAACAACAGAATTCCTGGCAGACTTTATTCATTAGATGCATTAAGAGGCTTTGACATGTTTTGGATCATGGGTGCCGAAGAAATTGTGCATGGTTTATTTAAAGTAACGAAGCTCCCTTTTTTTGAAGCATTTTCTATACAATTAACGCATCCGGATTGGAATGGGTTTCATATGTACGATTGTATTTTCCCTCTGTTTTTATTCATTGCTGGAGTGGCATCTCCTTATTCTGTAGGCAAAGAAATTGAAAAAGGACATTCAAAAGGTTCAATTTTTTTAAAAATCGCAAAACGTGCATTGATCCTTATATTGTTAGGACTGGTAGTTAATAATGGCTTAGTGATTCGCCCTATTTCTGAGATCCGTTTTGGAAGTGTATTAGGCAGAATTGGTATTGCGTATATGTTTGCTAATTTCATTTATTTAATCACAAAAAAACAAGTTACTAGAATTATCTGTTTTTTTAGTTTAGTGGTTGGTTATTATTTGCTTTTAAAATTCAATGCAGCACCAGGATTTCCAAAAGGGGATCTTACACAAGCAGGTAATTTTGCTTCTTATCTTGATCGATTGATTATGCCTGGAAAATTATATTTGGGTAATCACGATCCGGAAGGTTTAATATCTACAATTCCCGCCATTGGAACTGGTTTATTAGGAATTATAGTAGGAAATTATTTGAAAAACAGTATTGATAATGGTTCCAGAAAATCTTTGATATTGTTTTCAGCTGGTTTACTCTTTATAGTTATTGCAAAAATTTGGAATCTAGATTTTCCAATAAATAAGAATTTATGGTCAAGCTCATTTACGATGCTTGTGGGTGGTATTAGCATGATATTCTTATCTGTTTTTTATTATATAATTGATGTAAAAGGTTATCGGTATTGGGCATTCTTTTTTAATGTAATTGGAATGAACTCGATACTGATCTATATATCTGGTCATTTTATTAATTGGGATTATACTACAAACGGATTATTTCATTGGGTGGGTCAACTCTTGGGAGAGCCTTATAACGCTGTTGCATTCTCTGCATTGTATGTTTTTGTTCAATGGCAATTTTTATATTTTATGTACAAGAAAAAAGTATTTTTAAAAGTTTAAAAATTTATAATGAAAGTAATATTCCTATCAATTTATTTGTTTCTTGTTTCTGTTGTTTGCAATTCACAAAATTCGACAGGTGTTTTTAGCAAGCATCAAGATATTGGGAAACCTGCGCTTACTGGAGATGTAGCATATAATAGCGATGAACAGAGTTATACCATAAAAGGGGCAGGCTATAATTTATGGTTTGGACGAGATGAGTTTCATTATGCCTACAATAAACTAAAAGGCGATTTTATATTAACTGCTAATTTTAAATTCATAAGTAAAGGCGCAGATCCTCATCGTAAAATTGGTTGGATGATCAGAGCTGGCGAAACTGAAGAAGCGGCTCATATGACTGCTACTGTTCATGGTGATGGTCTTACCACATTGCAGTGGAGAAGAATGAAAGGTGCTTTTATGCGAGATCCACAAGATCAAATTTTTACTAAGAAAGCAGGAACTGAAATTATACAGTTAGAACGTCTTGGGAAAGAGTATATCATGCGCGTGGCGCATGTAGGAGAGCCTTTGCAGGAAGTTGGGAGAACAGATGCTATTGATATGCCAAATGATGTGTTAGCGGGAATATTTATTTGCAGTCATAATCCATCAGTAGTAGAAGAAGCCAAGATCTGGAATCTTCGTATTGAACAAACCGTGGCTGACACACATAATGGATATAAGGATGGGATTTTAGGTAGTAAATTAGAAACACTGAATGTTTTTGATGGTCAAAGAAAAGTGATCTATGAAGATAAAGGCAGAATTGAAGCTCCCAATTGGATGCCCGATGGAAATTCAATCTTATTCAATAAAGCTGGAAATATTTATACAGTTCCTTTAACTGGCGGTGAGCCCAAATTATTAGAGACGATTGGGGCAACTAGAAATAATAACGACCATGTTATTTCTTACGATAAAAAACTGTTAGGAATTTCTTCTCATCGCGATGGGATGTCGGGTGGTG
>Ga0194061_1001619_pt1 | contig 12919 bp, 16 predicted proteins | sample SepL2221m_MetaG_FD_163423 | JGI IMG/M metagenome (GOLD analysis project Ga0194061, IMG submission 163423) | Anoxic zone freshwater microbial communities from boreal shield lake in IISD Experimental Lakes Area, Ontario, Canada - Sep2016-L224-21m | ecosystem: Environmental > Aquatic > Freshwater >...
GGGTAGACCCTAACTGACGGATTCGGTGCATCTACCGGACGTACCGGAGGTGGCGGTACCTGATAGATCGTTGAGTTTTCAACTACGTCTGGTTGCGGGTAGACCTTAACCGAGGGGTTCGGGAAGTCTGACTGCCTAAATGGCCCCGGTACTCCCAACAAGCGCAAGAAGTCCGGCTGATCAGGCGTCGGGTAGACACGTACAGACGGGTTCTGAAGATCTACTGGGCGTACCGGAGGCGGCGGCACCAAGCGAATCGTCGAGTTTTGAACAACGTCCGGTTGCGGGTAGACCTTAACTGACGGATTCGGTGCATCTACCGGCCTAACTGGAGGCGGCGGCACTAAACGAATCGTCGAGTTCTCAACTACGTCTGGTTGTGGGTAGACCTTAACCGATGGGTTCGGTGCATCTACCGGCCTAACTGGAGGTGGCGGCACCTGATAGATCGTCGAGTTCTCAACTACGTCTGGTTGTGGGTAGACCTTAACTGATGGGTTCGGTGCATCGACCGGCCTAACTGGAGGCGGTGGCACTAAACGAATCGTCGAGTTTTCAACTACATCGGGTTGCGGATAGACCTTAACTGATGGGTTCGGCCAATCAACTTGCCTAAATGGCCCCGGTACCGCGAGATAGCGCGTGAAGTCTGGCTGGTCTGTCGTCGGGTAGACCTTAACTGCCGGATTCTGAAGATCTACCGGCCTAACTGGAGGCGGCGGTACTAAGCGAATCGTGTTGTTGCTACCTACGTCCTGTTGTGCGGCAATGCGGGTAACAGGGTTCGGGAAATCGTTTGGCTTATTCGGGGGTGCGTTAACTAGCAGCCCTAATGCCAATACAGATCCTATAAAGGTATGAGCAACCGATGGAGCTTTCGGTAGGACAGGATTCGGCCAATCAGTCTGACAAAATGGTGCCGAGATCTTTCGCTGAATCAGCGTATCGGGCGGTACGTACGTTGGATGTACGCGAGCCGGGGGCGTTACCCAATCAACTTGATTGAAAGGAGTATTGCCTGTTAGCGCAATACCCGCTGTCGCACCTACAGTTTGCGAAACACTAACAGTCCAAGAGAGACCTGAACCCGCAGTGATGCGAGTACCAGCAGTAACACCTGTACCGCTGATATTTTGCCCTATGGCAATCGTACCCGACGTAACCGATAAAACGGTTAGCGTGGTTCCCGCTGTGGTACTTCCGGCTCCACTTGATATATAGCCGGTAAATACCGCCTGTACGGTCACCCCCGTCTCCTAAAGACCGGCTATTTTAAGAATTGAGAGCCGAGTGCTACCTCGGCTCTCCTATCGTCATTACATCACTTCGTACAAGATGTGACCCGACATCGTGGATGCCGTGCCGCCAACTTGAATCAAGTTCATGCTACCACCGGTACCCTGAGTACCCACGGTATATGCACCGGCACCATACATCGTGATCTGTTGATCAGGCGACGACACCCAACGCACAATGCCGCCGTACGCATTGTATGACAAGTGAAGAATCTGCGAACCCGATGCCGAAGTCGGACCAGTAGTCGCAGCGGTGAACCCCGGAGTAGCAGCCAACGTAGGTGCGACAGACGTGATATCTGTAAAGATAGTCGTAGCGTTACCTACAGCAGGGGTACCTGCTAGCGTGGTAACACGCGCAAACACCATGCTCGCCACCTGCGAAGACGTACCGGCTTCACCGCCCATATAGATTTCACTGATCTTCGCGACCGACGAAGCAACGCCAAGAAGCGCCATGAAGCCACCAGTAGCAGCGGCGCTACCGATAGTGGTGAGGGTCATTGGGACCGATGAAAATTGACTGGATACCTTAGCCATTGTAGAAACTCCTTAAGGAATAATAATTAAATCAGACTGCTTTGCAGCAGCATTCATTGTTTCATCAATAATCTGCGCGTAAGTCTTGCAGGGTTTCCCCAGTTTTTTCTGCTCGCCACAACCGTCACAGATGTAACTGTCACAGCCACGGCAATATTCACGTTCACGAGTACGATTGGGATTAAGCACCACAACGTACTCGCAATGCGAACACGTATAAGTCGCAGACTCAAAGACTCCGCGACCTGCGCCGGGAGGTAATCCCTCTTTAACCATGACTTCATCAGGTACCCCTTGGCTTGCCCGATGATCAAGAATTAAATAGCCTTCTTTGGATCGCTTACTGCTCATAAACCCCTCTATGCGATTTGAACGATTGCAGAACCTGTACCAGCGACAGGGAACTGAATAGTAAAGATACTTGCGGCGACTGTCTTGGTACCACCAAAAGACAACACAGCAATTGAGTGCCCTGTTGTCGCATTATATATCAATGCACCGTCTGCGCTAAATGAAGCCCCCGGCCCCCAAGATATATCGGCAAAGTTCATAAATGCCGTTGTCGAGGGGGTACCGGAAGAGCTAGGTGCCTGACTGACCGTCAGCGTCTTTCCAGCAGCCGTATAACCCGTACCTACTACTTCACCCGTTATGGTGTATGCCGTTGTAGTCGCATCCAATGCTGCGCCATTAGCAATAGAATATAAAGCGATTTTGGCGTTGGACACTATGCCCAGACAGTCCACCTTGAACGAGGTAGTCATACATTGGGTAATACTCATTGTACTGGCACCCTAACTTGTCCAGACCTGTAGGCATCTTGGCGGTTCTTACCGTCGCCGAGCTGTTTAAGCAGCGCCATACCTTCCTGATACTTTTGTTCGTAGTAGCCGATGATATCTTGCTCACCCTTCATGAACAAATAGGCTTCGCGTAAGGCTCCATATAGAAGCACTTCGCCAAAGTTGTTTCCTACCCATGAACACGATGCCGTCACGATGGACTCAGGGTAATAGTAGTAATGAAGCTCCACTGCGTAAGGCGCATCGGGTGTCGGTCCTAGAATCAAAGTATTCTGATCGAACTGCCCATAATGCGTCGGGGTCCCCGTAGACGTTGGGACCGGAAAAGACTCACGAATGAAGTTCACGTCTTTATCTATCATGAACGTCTGAGCCTGAGAAGTCGGGTCAATTACAGACAGCGAAAATGTAGCCAACCAGTCCGTAGGCAGTGTCAGGTATTTATTACCTAAAGACATAAAACCAGTCTGATTCTTACGGATAGCCGGGATCTGAACGGAGTTATAGACCCGCTCTTCAGCCAACTGAACAAACGTTGGTATATCCGCAAGAAACGTTGGCTCCGAGTTCTGGCAATAGTCTTGGATCAACTGCCAGAGGTTCGTCGGGGAACTAACGCTTACTGTATAAGTGACGACCATTTATCAGTCTTCCGGATAGAACTTCTTGCCACGAGTCGCCGCACCCGTACCACGCATATCCATGCGTGACTTCTTCTTGGTACCCGTAGGCCAACGACCCTTGACGGTAACGCCGTCCATGTCGATGTCAGTCTGCGGATAGCCACTTCCCGGTGGGGTTGTATTGGCTACAGGCTGCTTGTATTTGCCGATAGGTTCTTCGTCAAACCCAAACCACGAAAACTTGTCGTTACCCATTACGATCCCCGTTTGCCGCCGCGTTGATTCATAACGCGAGACATATTGCGCCCGTACTTTTTACGATCCATCGATGAGGGGCCACCCTTAGAGCGGGGGGCCGGTTTGCTATCTTTTTTCATAGTCATATTCCTCTACACTTAAGAACAAATAACCGTTACTGTTCCAACGCTTCCAACACCGATTAGGTCGTTGGGGGTTTCAGGTAGAAACGACGTATTATATCCTACCGGATTCCAGCCCCATTGATAGACCCGACTCCCCCCTGCGCCATTGTTCCCCGACTCATAATAACTAGTATCTGGACGAGGGTCGCGTACCGCTTGGGGATCGTTAACGGGGTATAGACCCAACTGAAGCTGGGGTTGGTCAGGCTCCCAACAGGTAGGACAAACCTTAATATTGACGTTTTTGGTCTTAATCACCAATTGTTTGAGTTCCGTCAGCTTGTAGCGGAACCCGCAGCGGTCACACTCCGCTATTGAATTTCTAGCTGATGACCAACGACTAGCCATACATCACCGTAAAAACGTTTCACGTGGAACGAACCGGATCGACGCTTTTTCACGATCCTCATCTGCGGCTCGCTGCCACTCTTCCTCATATGCGGCTTTTAACCCCATGCTACGCGTATCGGCACCGGGGAGCTTCATAGACAAGTAGTACGATAGCCCAGCTACCATGGCTGGGAGGAACCTGAATGGGATGTCCTGTCCGTTCACGCCGTTCCCTGCATCCTGCATCCGCTTTAAGCGGTTATATACGAACGTATAGGTAGTCGAATTATCCGGAGTCGGCCAGACCGTAATAGTCGGGTAAACCGTAGTTCCCACCGAGTTTGTAGCGCCTGTCAGGCGGTTAATCCATACCTGTCTGGGGTGTCCCGTAGCAGTCTTATTAGGGATAGATATGTAGGTCGAACTGGAGATCCGAGTAATATTGATGTCGATCTGATTCGTACCCGACCCTGTTCTAGTCACATGATCTAATAGATCTACTGTATCTATAGGTAGGTTGTACGTTGCTACGCTGGGTGACAGAACTATAGACCCAGTATCCAACGTCCAGAGGTTAATTCCCCGGTTAGCCCATTCAGCCAGCATCAGATTCAGGCTGCGCCGCGCCGTGCGCAAATCATAGCCCGAGCGGAGTTCGCCCCCGCACCGTTCAAACGCCTCTTCGACAATATCGTTGAGGTTAAGATTGAACGTATCTGTGCCGCTGAGATTGTAAGTCATTAGCAGTTCCACGCCCTTAAGGACTTGTTAATCCGACTATCTGGGTCGCTCGCTGTCTTCTTACTTGTCAGTTTACGCTTCATACCAGACATTCTGGCACAAAACGATTTTCGACGAGACCCGCCCTCGGGCTGTGGAGCCTTGAGGTGTGCCCCGTGGGCTTTGTTATATGAGGCCCGACCCTTGGCATTTAGACCGCCCTTGGGGTTCTGGCCTTCCTTACGAGTCCAAGCTAGTCCGCCTTTAGCCATTCTTCCACCTGAACAAGCCTCCACGGGGGCATGGGGGGACCTTCCCCGACTGAGGGAGGGAACCTTTCTAGGGTCGATAGCCCCCATGCCCCGTGAAGCTTTCATGGTTTAGCAGAACCGCCCACGGGTCTTGCCCTTGGACTCAATGCCACCACCTTTGGCGTACATCTTCGCAGGGCGCGTACCGGTCTTCGCAATGCCCATGCCACGGCCAGTAGACACGACACGAGTCTTGGTTGCGCCCTTACTCTCAATACCGCCACCGATCTTGGACGTGCCGCCCTTGTTCTCGGTATCCGTTTTAGATAGCTGCTTGCCCGTCATGCCGCCCTTCTTCATGGCCATGCCCGGAGGAGGACCGCCCATGCCCGGAGGAGGGCCACCCATACCCGGAGGAAGGCCACCCATGCCCGGAGGAGGACCACCAGCACCTGCCAATGCAGCCAACATGGCGGGGTTAATACCCTTGCCTTTACGAGGTCTAGATGCACCGCCTTTCTTGAAGCCCATAGCCTTATGTTCCTTGTGTTCGTAGTCTTTCATCGACTTCGGCGCACCTTTAAGGGCGGCTTCTTCACGCTTGGCGATGGACTTGGTATCTTCTTCTTTGCCTTTAGCTTCACGGTTCTCGTGTGCTGCAAGACCCTTCTCGCCCTTCTTAGCGAAGTAGCTAGCGACCTTGGATCCCATGCCGACTTTGCCGCCCTTGGCGTACTTGAGTCCCGCAGCCTTGTTGTATTTATCAAGGCTACCCGAACCCTTCATCATGCTGTACTTGCCGCCATCTGGCAGGAGCGTCTTGGGCTTCGCCATGCTCGTGTTATAGGACTTGCCACGCCACGTGAACGTCTTATCGCCCGAACTACGCGCATCGCGGAACGCACGACCGAACGACGAAGAGCCAATGTCCGAGGCTGGCAACTGCCGAGCAGGAGTAGGCGCTTCATCCTTAGACGCGGCTTCAGTATTGGTCACGTCCTTAGACGCGGCTTCAGTATTGGTCACGTCCGGATCGACATCACTGATACGCAGAGCACCAGCCGCACCACCCTCATCAAACTTCTTACGCTTCATTTTGTCTGCCTCATTAAAATCTTTACCGACCGATTGTGGGATACCAACCTTCTTAGCAAAGCCGGGGTTATGCGCCACCGCTGCCATAAGGTTGTGCTGCTTTTTACTTACGCTTGGCATCGGGATGCTTGACCGCTTTTTGGATCCATTTACTCACGTTGTAATCTGCTGTAACTGCGCGTTAGTCAGCGCGTAATTGTAGTAACTGAAAGAGCGGAGATGGCCCGACATACCTTGCACAAATGCAGTGGTAAGCGCTCCTAATACAAGCGTTGTTGTGCCGCTTCCAGTAAAGTCATTGGTTGTCGCAGTTGTTGGTGTTCCGCCGTTAAGCGTTAACGCCATGTTTACGCCTTGATAAGTTGACGCTGCTTTATACGGAACGTTTGCTGTAATAGTTCCAGTTGCGGCTAAAGAGGAAGTGTTGCCGCCAGTTTCAACATTTGTTGCTGTTGTTGATTTACGCAACAAAAAACCATTACCTGTGCCATATACTGTACCCGCGCTAAAAGCACAAATTGCTTGATTAGCTGCTGTAATCGAAAGATTATCCGCTTGTGCAACAAACGTACCTGCCGAAGCATTAAACCAAGGGATGCTTGTGATGCGCAAATTATCAAAGTTCCTAGTCACCGTCGCGCTAGTAGTCGGGATGTAGGAGGTGGCGAAGGCTCCGATCTCGGCTTGAGCGCCCCAGAGATAGACGCCCTTCGTACCATCGCCCGTGAACGCGGCTCCGCGTGTAGCACCGCTCGTATCGACCATGTAGATCAGGACCGTACCAGCCGCAGCAATCAGCGTGCTGGTGATCGTGCAGCGGTACCAGCCGTTGCCGACGTACTGGATGGACGAGGCCGTGTTCGTACCTGCCGTGACGGTGCCACCGAGCAAATCGAAGTTTGCGTAGTCGGTAGCATTGATCGGCGTCTGCCACAGAAGCTGGAGGTACTGCGCACCGTTCGCCTTGGCGTAGACCGAAGAGGTCCACGCGACAGCCGTACCCGTCAGGACCTGCTGCACGGCAGTCACGGCAGTAGCCGCGAGGCTTGTCACCTTGTCGGCGGTCGTGTTCCCATCAGGCGCAGTAGTGGAGTTCGTCGCAACCGTCGAGCTTAAAGTCGTCCACGTCGTATTGAAGTCCTCACTCTGCAACAGCGAGTTCGTCCGCGTTTCCTCGATCAGCAACCCTTTGGGGGCGCACTGCGTGATCGCAGCCGTCGTCGTCGCGGTGTAGGGGAGGATCGCGGAGCTATCGCTATTCTGTAGCCCCCACAAATAGAGACCAGAAACACCGTCTCCGTTATACGACGGGGCGGCACCAGCGCCACCAGTTGGAGAGTTGGTTAATTGAATCACGAATGTAGACGTAGTGGCAGGAACGATGCTCATAGAGCATCTATACCAACCGTTACCAACAGCTATAATTGTCGCGCTCTTGCAGACAACGCTGGTCCCTGCGGTCGAGACAGTTCCGGCGTCTAGGTTAAATACCGGAACCTCTCCGGCAGCAGAAACTCCAAGCCCAGCAAATGCAAGGTATCTGCCAGAGGTAATAGACCTTGCATAGACGCTAATGTTGAATTTCTGACCAGCAATAAACGTCTGTGCCGTAGGATTCAATCGAGGGCTGATTGAAGCTGTAGCCGCCTCTATAAGTGATGTTGCTGTCAGCGTTCCAGTTGGCGAAATGAATGAATTTGCAACAGTCGTTGCAGATGTCGTGCTGTAGGCTACATTTGTAAGCTGCTCACTGTACGTCAGCAAATTCTGCTGCAACACATTACCGGGATCAAAGTCAAACCGAGGGCCGTAGACAGCAGCGCTCGTAGTAGGCGTGTACTGCGTTGCCGATGGGGAGTTCTCAAGTTGAGCGCCGTAAATGTAAATAGTATCGCCGGAAATGCCCGTTACTGTATTAGCAACATTGCACACGCCTATATCAGCAAGGTTGTTTGTAATAGAGGCAGGTGTAGTTCCGCTAATAACGCAACGATACCAACCGTTTCCTACTGAAGTTATAATAGGTGACGGATAAGAAGAACCACTTGAAACAATAGTGCCGTTTGCAAGGTTAAAAACAACAAGGCCGCTTGGTAATCCAAAATCAACTGCAAGATTTCTTAAATACAAATACGCACCTGCGGTTACTGCTTTTGCGTAAACAGAGAATGTGTATGCAGTGCTAATTGCTTGCGTAGTTGTAATACGAAGCATTGATTCGCTTGCATTAGTAGCGCCACGAATCAATGAATCAGCATTTGTCGTTCCATCTGGCGACGTTGCCGAATTTGCAGTTACTGTACTATTGGATTTTGAGTAAACGGCATTATCAAATTGATCGCTATACGTCAGCAAATTACTAGGCGCATACGCTACCAAGCCGCTCTGGTTGTACAGCGTACCAATAGTCCCACGACTAAACGTTGATCCCGTAGGGAGCGATCCACCAATAAAATTAGCAGCAAAAGCGGGGAGTCCCGCAGGACTCCCGCCTCTTGGTAGACCGAAGCCAAGGCCGAAGGTCATGACGGTTCCTAGTAGATTGCTACGAGGTTAGTTGCGGTCGTACCCGACGAGAAGACCTTCACGACCTGTACGGGGATCACTGTCCCCGCATTGAGGCCATAGAAGGTCACCGTGTCGTTCTGAGCCGTCAGTACGTTGACGTTACCCGCGCCACCTACGTAGATCACGGAGATCTTGGCGAGAGTGTTGTCACTTACCGTGCTAACGGCTACCGCACCGCCCGGATACTGCGGGAACGTAGGACTCGGATGAGTTTGGTTACCCATGACTAACTCCTAATTACGGACCAGTAAAGGAGGTCGGAGCATAGGTACCGTCAGGCTGACGGACAGAATAAGCAATCTGGAAGTTCGCCGTACCGCCCGAGGTGTAGTTACCAACCGTGGCGAATACAACCTGAATGATCAGGTCCGAAGTACCTACGTTGTTGAACAACGAAAGGACAATCGGGGAACCCGAAGTAGACGGAGTGATCGTTGAACGCCCAGCCGTAAGTGTAGACGTAGCAGTAAGCAAACCAAGCGCCGTAGCCGAAGCGTAGTTAGTAGTCAGACCAGTCGTAGCGTTACCCGTTTGAACTGTCAGCGTAGTAGCACCAGAAGCGCCCACAAACGCAGTCGTTACGTCAGCGATAATCGCATGAATGATCGAACCCGCCGGAAGAACTGCGATAGTCGTTGTAGTACCCGTGTACGCAGCAGATGTGGATACACCCGATGGGGTCGTATACGTCGCATTCTGTATGACCATGGTCGATCCCATGTTACGGATCGTACCCGCCGTCGTGCCGGTGGTGTTCTTAACTGTACCGAGCAACCACGGACCAAGATGTGTAGCTAAACCCATTTCAATACTCCTTATGCACAAGTTGCCACGTCATCTATGCATTGTCCCGTTAGGGCTGACGTGGCTTAAAAATTAGTGGGGGGAAGGGTTTTACCCCCTCCCCCCGTTCGATCAGGTCGAACCAGCCGAACCGAAGGTGCCCAGTGGGTCACTCCAGCCGAAGCTATAACGCTCGCGGCTCTTGTAACGCACGTTGCCCGTGTCGAAGTCGCCGTCCATCGAATTGGAGAGCGGCGTACGCACGAAGTGCTTCAGACCGTTAGGAACGTCCGTCAGGAGGTACCAACCGTTGCTGTCCGTGAGGAAGTGGTTGACCTTGTAGCCTTCCGGAACCGAACCCATCGACTTCAGAGCGTTGATGTCGTTGTCAGTCGTACCGACACGGAGTTCCGTGTCAAGCAGACGCTTCGCAACGAACATCAAGCCCGGAGGAACGATCAGCTTGCGTGGCTTCGCAGCAATGAGCAGACCACGCTCGTCAGTCCACGCTGCGATCTGAATGACCGCAGCCTCAAGCGAGGTCTCGTTAAGATCTGCCTGAGTGGTGAACGTGTTGCTGTTGGTACCACCGTTAACCAGCGGGTGAGCCGTCGAGTACAACGCCTGACCATCACCACCCGTGTAGGCGGCGCTAAAGCCATTGTTGACAACCGACGCAGCCTTGACCTGCTTCGTGTACGCCATACCACGGGCAAGAGCCTTGGTATAACGCTTCGACAGCGAGTCATATAGGTTGTCCTCAATCGCTTCTTCAGTGATCGAGAAGCCCAGAGCGATGGTCTCGTGGTTGTAACGAGCGGTCCATGCTTCCTGCGCATTGTCGTACGCAATAGCCTGACCTTCGTTCTTAACCGGAGCCGCCGAGAAGCCCGAGAGCTTCGTTTCTTCTTCAAAAGAACGTTCCGAGGTCTCGACCTCAAACAGTTCCTTATGCTCCTCACCGTAGGACGTGTACTCAAGACCGAACAGAGCGTTCAGGCCGGGGAGCAGTTCCTTAAGGAGTTGTGCGCGTGAAATTGCCATTGTTAATTACTCCTTAGACTGCGGTAGTGGTGTAATACTCATGGATACCGAAGTTGATCTTAACGAGCATCTCCGGAATCTGAGTAAACACAATGGTGGAACTTGCTGGGATTGCCGTAGCCGCCAAACCCAACGAAGAAGCAGCGACGTTAATCGTGATGCTGCTGGTCGTACCCGCTGCGAAACCCGCCGTTACGAACGAACCCGTGCGGATAAGCTGACCGTTCGCAGCAATGTACGACACGTCCGTACCCGCCACAATCGCGCTCGGAAGGCCCGAACCCGTCAACGTAATCGTCGTTGAAGTCGACGAACCCGTAGCAGAAACCGCCGCAGCAGTATCCGGTACCACACCGACTACGCGCATTGGGAAGGTGCTGGTGGTCAGAGTCGCAGAATAAAGTAGCGCATTGGCGGAATCGCCAGTTGCAGTGCTACCCGTATTGTTGATCATCTGATAGTTCTGACCAATCATCGCGTAGCTGCCAGAAGCAAGCACCGTGGTAGCGGAGCAAACAGCAGCCTTGAAGACCGTATCCGGGTCATCGCAAACGATAGCAACAGCGTCGCCCGCAAGGGTGCTGGCGGGCCAGTACTGCGAGAAGGTCTTCTGCTTCGTCAGCGGGTTGGTATACGAACAGCCAAGGAAAACGCCGACCAAACCTGATGCACCGCCGCCGGTGCTAACTGACAAACGTTGCGCGAAACCCTGTGCGACCTTGACGAAATCGCCATAAAAAATGCTAGTTGGTTCACCGTATTGGATGGGTACTTCGCGGGTCGAACCCGAAAATACTTGACCACCAATCAGGTTAACCGGCTTAAGCCCGTACGGGGCTGAGATAGTTGGATATGCCATTGTGGCTCCTTAAAGTAGATTATTTACCACGTCCGAAAGACACAGCGGTTTTACGCTCGGCAAAGAGCGGCATACGCTTGTCTTCTTGACGCAAGAACGAGTTATCAATTGCCTCTACTTGAGCCTGAGCTTGTTTGCGATAGTAGTCATCGCGCTTCTTCATCAGGTCAGCAGGGGCGCTACAAAGTACGAGGCCACCAATTTCTACGCAGTCTTTGTATCGACTAGTAGGGTTGCCATCGCCGTAATGCATGACCTCTGGAACATCAGCCGCCTTAACTGGCTCCCATCCCTCACGCCGTTTGGTTGACTCGTTTTTCGGGTCAGCCGCGCCCATGGTGGAGATACGGATGTATCGAAATACCCGACCGGGAACTGGATTGGGCATTGGGAGGGTCTCAGGTGGACTCCACGCTTCATCTCGCGTGGTGGTTTCTCTGCTCTCAAGATCACGTCGAATGCGATTCTCAGCCATTGTTGTTCTCCAGCTTTAGTTTTTCACGCGCGTACGCTTCCGGAGTAATACCCATACGCTTGGCGATGGACGCTTCGGATGCTGTAATACGAACTTGACGAGGCGCGGTAGACCGCGTAGCTGGCGCAACGACTGTGTTGTTTCTGCGGGGAGCGGGGTCTGCCCGTTCCTCCGTACGGGGATTCGGTTCGTCGAATTCTTCCGGGAACCGCTTCCTCATCGTCCTATTTATAGACTGGTAGTAGCCATCGCTGCGAGGATCTACACCAGACTCAACTAGCTCTTCATGCAGGGCCAACGCTAAGGAGGTCATCGCTCTATTAGCACCGAACCAAGTATTATTCTGACGCCAAGTTTCGGCTTTAACGTCAGGCTGAACTCGTGTCGGTTGGGCCTGTGGTGTCTGTTGTACTACCAATTCGTCATCATGTAAAGAGGGCCGGAACTGTTTTGCTTCGCGAAGTTTAAGTCTTGCTTCTGTAAGCGCTTCCTGAGCATCGGTTAAGCGGTCGGGGTCCCCTGCCTCGTAAGCCTGTTTTAACTTGTCTTTAGCAGACGCTGCTTCGTACTCTGCGGCTTTAGTAATCTCCGAGGCGAAGATCTTCTCACCTGCGTTTAGCCGCTGCTTAAGTGCTTGATTTTCATGATGAATCTTCTGAGCAAAGTCTAGGGCTTCCTCACGCTCACGAGAGGCTCGCTCCTTCTCACGACGCTCGTCGTGCCAGACCTTTTTCATCTGACCTAGACGTTTCTTGACCTTATCGGAGTACTCCTCAAGGTCATCTTTTTCCAACTCTTCTACCATATCTTTGGGAAGAGGCTGGCGACCACGATCTTCTGGTGGAGTATCGTCTACTATTTCAACTGTAACGTCTGCCTCAGGCTTTTCATCTGGGAACTTAAATTCTTCTAACTCAGCCATTGCTCACTCCTTTATGCGCGGGAATAGCCGCGTGGGTCTTCGACAACGGCTTCCACCGTGTCGTCGTTAATAATCCGCCACTCAGTACCATGGATCTTCAGTCGCGTCCCGGCGTAAGCGCGGGTGACTACGAAGTCGCCCTTCTTGCACCATGGACCATCCGGGAACCGCGTCTTGTCTGCGTAAGCC
>Ga0194061_1001621_pt1 | contig 12915 bp, 11 predicted proteins | sample SepL2221m_MetaG_FD_163423 | JGI IMG/M metagenome (GOLD analysis project Ga0194061, IMG submission 163423) | Anoxic zone freshwater microbial communities from boreal shield lake in IISD Experimental Lakes Area, Ontario, Canada - Sep2016-L224-21m | ecosystem: Environmental > Aquatic > Freshwater >...
GCTTGAAGCTTGGCATTGATATTGGTTACTAAATTATCGCCAGGTATAGAAGGTGTATTTCGGGCTTGGTGGGTGACCGCCTCTTTTCGGTCAACGATTACAGTTTTGATTCCAGGAGTGCCGCGAAGATATTGGTTGTATTGATATTCCAAGCCACTCTTTCCGATGATCTCACTGCGGAAATAGTTGTATTTCGGGTCAGCCAGATCCGATTCGGAAACGGTTCCGACGTAGCCCAGTAGGTGCGCCGCATTTTCGCCAGCGATCGTTGGATAACTGCGAATTGGAACCGAGGAAGCATCAATCCCAGGGAAGAGATCCCCGTTCTCTAGGATCTTTAGCGCCTGCTGCTGGGTCGCCTGCTTGGTTACCGGAATGGGTTGGTAACGGGTTCCGTTCCAACAACCAGTTCTTTCGCTAAGAGGTAACTCCCCGCACAGCCTGGTTCGGTTATAAAGATCGGGATATTTAATAGTGAGCAATTGCGCCAGTTTTACAATCACCGCTTTGCCTTTATCTGGCATCTTGTCGATGACGCTTCGATCAACGGTGATTTCTAGACCCGGTCGATCCATTGCCAACGGCAAGCCAGTGCTATCAGTGATTGCCCCACGAACTGCTGGCGTGACAATGTCTCGGCTTTGAATGCTGAGGGCCGCATTTTGATAGCGCAATCCATTGGCAACTTGCAGATAGAAGAGTCGACCCATCAAAGCTAATAGAAGAGAGGCAATCAGCGTTTGGAAAACGATCAAATTTAGCCGTGAGCGTTGGTTCATTTGCGATCCCTGGAGGAAAGGCTGAGCGCTCTTAACTTTGATAGAACGGGCAAGATCAGCGGTGAGAATAGAACCGTCCAAAGGCTATTACCTGCCACGGTGAGCGCTATTTTGCTGACGGCACCGTTATTTTCGCCGAGCATCAACCCACTAAATAGAAAGAGAAAGAGAGAGGTAGCCGAACCTAGGGCTACGAAGAAAATTAGGGCAGCGGGGCGAGTGGCAAAATCACCGATCGTTTCGCGATTAACGGAAAATAAATAACCCATCGCCGTCATAACCAGCGCCCATTGTCCGAGCGGGGCGTCGATTGTTGGCGACAGATCCAAAATCAGCCCCCCGATAAATCCTGTAACGATGGCGCCGTCCCGGTCCTCGAACGATATCAACCCCATAAGGACTGCGATGTAGAGTGAAAAGCCCGAAATTGGAAAATTTATTCGCGCTATCAAACTCTCTTGAATTACAAAGATTAAAAGAAGAAATGCGGTCGTAGAAATTATTCGGGCGGATCTCATTTCTTCGCCAGAGTAGCTGATGGCATTGGTGATGGTGAGCCACTTGTACTTACCCCTGGACTAGGAAGCACCGGCAGAGGTACAGGAGTGACATACACCGTTACGGTTGGCTGCGGCGTTGGAACCAGCGCATTCTTGGGATCTTGTTTGGCATTCTTTGTAATCACTGAAACAACATCAACGTTATCCAAATTTGTTAGTCCGATAACTGTCGCTTGTTGTGTGAGCGAGGCGGAGGTGTGATCTACACCAGTGACGCGACCTACTGGAATTCCAGGCACAAATGGTCTGGCATTATCGCTACCAAGGGATACCAAGACCTCCCCAACAGAAATGCTGCCGGCTGGGTCCAACAGTTGCAACAAGTAGGAGCTGTCGCCCTGGCCAAGAAGTACACCAGCGCTTTGAGTGCCCGCGATTCGAACACCAATTCGGAAAGAAGGATCGCTCATCAATAGAACAATGGCCGAACTGCTAGTCGCAGATTTTATGACTCCAACTAAACCCGCTCCCGCGATAACCGTCATATCTTTGGTGACGCCGCTTGAAGTCCCAGCATCGATCGTTATCGTTTGAGAAAAAGTGGAGGCCGAGCCACGTCCAATAACTCTTGCAGCCACAACGGTGTAGCCACCACGTCCGGCTAGATTGAGCGTTGCATGTAATTGTTTTAACTGACCCTTAATATCTTCATTAATAATGATTTGGGATTTCAGTTTTTCATTCTGTGATTGCACATCTTTTAGCTCCGCTTTTGTTTTCCCAAAATTCTTAACATCAGCGAAAAAGTTTCCGACTGGCGAGAAAGCACTCGAGAAAACTCGTTGCACTGGGGCTAAAATGCTTTGAGTCAGCGACCTGGAGCTGTTGGTCAGGCTAACTCCGCGCAAATCCAACGTGATGAGGAAAAGCGAGGTCACCAACAAGATAACGAGCAGAAGTCGAGAACGATTATTCCCGCCTGATGCCACGAGTTATCTCCTTGTTACTGGTGACTGGATAAAATTAGCGACGCGGCTCGGAGATCAAAACCTTCTCTAAGGCTTCAAACTCTTCTACGCACTTGCCGGAACCTTCAGCGACTGCCTGAAGTGGACGCTCGCAAATATGAACTGGCATATTGGTTTCACGGCGTAGTCGCTCATCAAGGCCACGAAGCAAGGCGCCGCCGCCCGTAAGGACAATGCCGCGGTCCATAAGATCGCTAGCGAGCTCTGGCGGACACTTATCGAGCGTACTTTTTACCGCATTAATGATCTGGTTTACTGGCTCTTCCAGAGCTTTGCGAATATCTTCGGCTGAAACTCGAATCACCTTTGGTAGTCCAGTCGCCAAATCGCGACCACGGATCTCAGCATCAGGTTCATTTGGCAATGGGAAAGCCGAACCAATCGCCATCTTGATCTCTTCGGCAGTGCGCTCACCCAATAGGAGGGAGTACTCGCGCTTTACCCAATCAATAATGGCCTGGTCGAGCTCATCGCCACCGATTCGAATTGAAAGTGCGGTAACAATTCCGCCCAAAGAGATAACAGCAACTTCGGTAGTTCCCCCGCCAATATCAACAACCATATTTCCAGTTGGCTCGTGAATTGGAAGCCCGGCACCGATAGCAGCAGCCATCGGCTCTTCAATAATGTAAACCTTGCGGGCGCCAGCTGCGTAACCGGCATCTTTAACGGCGCGCTGTTCCACACCGGTAATACCTGAGGGAACGCAAACTACGATTCTTGGCTTAGCCAAGAAACGACGGCGATGAACCTTTTGAATGAAGTAGCGAAGCATGCGCTCGGTGGTATCGAAATCTGCAATCACGCCATCTTTTAACGGGCGAATAGCGACGATGTTGCTGGGGGTGCGGCCGATCATGCGCTTGGCTTCAGTACCTACTGCCAGAATTGCACCAGTATCTTGATTAACGGCAACCACGCTTGGCTCGTTCAGAACAATGCCACGGCCGCGAACATAGACCAGAGTATTTGCAGTTCCTAAATCAACTGCCATATCTCGGCCAATGAAGGACATCCGGGTAGGTTTCTTCTTCGACATTACAACCCCTTCAGATCTGAACGTTCAGGAAAAAAAATTGCGATTTCGCGGGCGGCTGATTCTGGTGAATCCGAACCATGCACAATATTTTGAACAACTTTGGTTCCTTGATCTCTGGCCAAATCGCCACGAATAGTTCCTGGCTCGGCAGTAGTTGGATCTGTAGTGCCAGCTAATTTTCGGAACCCTTCGATTACTCGATTTCCTTCGGCAACGATGGCAACTATGGAACCGGACATCATAAATTCAACAAGTGGTTCGAAGAAAGGCTTACCTTCGTGCTCGGCATAATGTTGAGTTAAGAGCGCGCGATCAGCTAACAAACTTTTTATCGCAGCAATCTGATAACCCTTATTTTCGATTCGAGCAATAACTTCGCCGATGAGGCCACGACGGACGCCATCTGGCTTGATTAGGATCAAAGTTCGCTCTTGAGTCACGGGCGTTAGTCTAATGACAACCTGCCGATTGGCTGAATTCTCAGGAATTTCCACTCTGCTCGGCCCGCTCGGCCAATAACGCCGCCCGCATTGCCTCGCCCCGCTTGCCGACAAAATAGGCGGCGATCCAGATTCCAGCAAATAAGGTCCCCAAGGCATACATCGCTGTCACGATTGCCCCGTACGCAATCAGCGCGACCTGAAGAATTGAGCCCAAATACCAACCAAGCTTGCGCTTCATGAGGCCGGTGGTCAGCAAGATCGCCAGGGCTAGAGCTACACCACCCCAAATCGCGGCGCCGCCATGGTTGTCCTTGGCCAACAACAAGGCAAAACCAACGACTAAAGATTCCATCGCTAAAACTGCAGTACCGAGAATTCTCACGCTACTCCGCCATCATTCGACGAACATGAACTCGCGCTTCACCGGCAGTTACAACCGAGCCGGTAATTACAACCGCAGATACCCCTTCGCTAACTTGATTTACTAAAGTGCACTGCTCCATTGCGTAAGTGATTGCGCTATTTAGATCACTCTCTTTATAAACCCGATCTACGCCAAAAATCTTGATTGCCCGTTCGTAAAGTTCTTCAACCGGTAGCGCTCGTGCTGATTCGCTCTTGGTAACTATCAATCGATCAATAACGGGTTCTAACTCTCGCAAGATGCCGGCAACATCTTTATCTCCAAGTATTGCAACGATGCCAAATATTGATTCGAAATCAAATTCACTTTTCAATGTTTTAGCAAGTGCAGCGGCGCCATGCGGATTATGAGCCGCATCGACAATGACAGTCGGGTCGCGATGGAGAACTTCGCAGCGCCCAGGAGATTCAACGTTAAGGAAGGCACGGCGTACTACATCGTCATCAAGTTTTACCCCAACAAAAGCTTCTACCGCTGCTAACGCAACTGCGGCATTGGTTGCCTGATGTGCGCCATAAAGTGGCAAAAATATGTCGCTGATTGGACCATAGATGCCATTGAGAGTTAGGAACTGACCGCCCACGGCAATATCTCGGCGACCAACTGAGAATTCCAAACCTTCGCGATAAGGAATGGCAGCCGCTACTAAAACCTTGGCCGCCAAGACTTTTGCTACCTCGGGCGGTTGAGCCGCCAGAACTACATGCGATTCGGGCTTTATGATTCCAGATTTCGTAAGCGCAATTTCTTCAAGCGTTTCGCCCAAATATTCCATGTGATCTAAACCGATTGGTGTGATCACCGAAACCGCACTTTGAATAACGTTAGTGGCATCCCATTCTCCGCCCATACCAGCTTCAAAGATTCCGATATCTACTGGGTATTCAGCAAAGGCAACGAAGGCCAGCGCCGTCATTGCTTCAAAGAAAGAGATCGGATGTGGCTGTCGGCTATCGATCAAATCCAAATACAACGCAATATCGTTGTACGTAGCGATCATTCCTTCGGCAGGAATTGGTGCGCCATTTAGAGAGATCCGTTCGAGGAAACTTTCTAAGTGTGGGCTGGTAAATCGACCCGTCCGATAATCCAGTTCTCTAAAGAGTGAGTCAATCATGCGGGAGGTCGTTGTTTTACCGTTGGTACCAGCGATATGAATCGTTGGATAAGAAAGTTGCGGCGAACCAAGGGCATCTGCCAAGGCTGCAATTCGATCGAGCGATGGCTCCAAACGGGTCTCGGGCCAGCGCTTTAAGAGGGCTTCTTCGATATGGGTCAGGAGTTCCTGATCTTCTGGATTGATCATTTAGGTTGTGGGTAGTGAAGCTAATGAAGCGGTCAGGCGCTCGATATCGGCTTGTGTTGCCGCAGCCCGTTGACGAATTTCTTGGACGACATCCATTGGTGCCTTTGCCATGAAGCCCTCATTATCCAACTTCACCTTTGCAGTCTGAAGATCTTTTTGTGCAGTAGCAAGATCTTTTGTCAGTCGAGCGCGCTCGGCTACCAGGTCGATAGCGCCGCTGAGGTCAAATTCGATCGTGACGTTTCCAACTTCGATCTTTGCCGAGAAATTATCCTCAGCCGGATCGATGCGAGTCACATGACGAAGTGCAGCTTCGAAACTTTCTAATTTACTTTCGGTTAAGCCCGTAAAACGAGCGCCGATTCGAGCCGATGTTTTAATGCCCTGATCGTTTCGGAACCGTCGAATCTCTGTAACAAGATTTTGGACCTCGGAAATTGTGGCGTTCGCACTTTCATCGCGAAGTGCGCTGTTTGAGATCGGCCAGTTTGCCGTCACCAACGTTTCACCACCGGTTAGGTGGCACCAAAGTTCTTCGGAAATAAATGGCATGACGGGATGCATCAATCGAAGTAATTGATCTAGGACGTAGCCAAGAACCCGTTTGGTCGCATCCGCCTCCGCGCCGCCAGCGGCGAAGACCGACTTAGTTAGTTCTAGGTACCAGTCACACAAATCATCCCAAGCAAAGTGATAAATCAATTCGCAGGCCTTCGCGAATTCATATTTTTCTAGTAATGACGTTACCGATTCGCTGGTTTCATCAAGACGAGTCAAGATCCATCGATCAATTCCATTTAGCGAATCGAAAGCCGGGAGCGCACCTTCGATATTGGCACCATTCATCATGGCAAAGCGCGTTGCATTCCAAAGTTTTGTGGCGAAGTTTCGAGCGCCGCCAACCCATTCTTCGGCAAGCGCTTGATCTGTTCCAGGGTTGGCACCGCGAGCAAGCGTAAAGCGAAGTGCATCGGAACCGTACTTATCCATAAATTCAATCGGATCTATTCCATTGCCTTTGCTCTTGCTCATCTTCTTGCCGAAGCGATCGCGAACTAAGCCGTGCAAAACAATGGTTTTAAATGGGGGTACGCCATCGGTCGCAAAGAGACCAAACATCATCATTCGCGCGACCCAGAAGAACAAAATGTCATAACCCGTCGCTAGGACGCTGGTTGGATAAAACTTCTCGTAATCAGCGGTTTTTGCCGGCCAACCCAAGGTTGAAAGCGGCCACAAACCAGAAGAGAACCAAGTATCTAGAACATCTTCATCTTGAACATAGCCAGCAGGAGGAATCTCATCTGGGCCGCAAACAACGACTTCACCGTTAGGACCGTAAAAGACCGGGATGCGATGACCCCACCACAACTGGCGGGAGATGCACCAGTCGTGCATGTTATCGATCCAATCAAAGTAACGCGGGGCAAGCTCTTCGGGATCAATCTTTACGCGACCATCTCGAACCGCATCGCCTGCAGCTTTAGCAAGTGATTCGACCTTTACAAACCATTGCTTTGATAGCCGTGGTTCCACGATCGTCTCGCATCGTTGGCAATGACCAACCGAGTGCAAATAGGGCCGCTTCTCCCAGCCGATTCGACCATCCGCACGAAGTTGTTCCACGACTGCTTTGCGAGCGACAAAACGATCCATGCCATCAAATTGGGTGTTAGTTCCATCCATAACAGCATGTTCATTCATGATGATTACCATTGGCACGTTGTGGCGCATTGCCATTTCAAAGTCGTTTGGATCGTGAGCGGCTGTTACTTTCACAGCTCCGGTACCAAATTCTGGATCAACCAACTCGTCGGCAATAATCGGAATCATTCGATTTACATATGGAAGTTTTACTAACTTCCCGATCATATGTTTGTATCGCTCATCATTTGGGTTAACGGCAACGGCGCCATCACCCAACATTGTTTCAGGCCGAGTGGTAGCAATGCTGATCTGGTTTTCACCCTCATCGCCATAAGTAATTTGAACGAATTGGCCTTCAATTTCCTTGTGCTCAACTTCGATATCCGAAAGCGCGGTCAAACAACGAGGACACCAATTAATGATTCGCTCCGCGCGATAAATTAATTCTGCTTCGTACATTCGTTTAAACATTTCAAGAACTGCATATGAAAGATTTTCATCCATAGTGAAGCGTTCGCGGGACCAATCGACGCTGTCGCCCAATCGCTTCATCTGACCCAAGATCGCGCCGCCGGATTCGGCCTTCCATTGCCAAACTCGCTTTACGAACTCTTCGCGCCCTAAATCGTGGCGACTCTTACCTTCTGTTGCCAAAGCTCGTTCCACCGCATTTTGTGTTGCGATTCCAGCGTGATCCATCCCTGGGAGCCATAGGGTTTCAAAGCCCTGCATCCGCTTCATTCGAATCAAGATATCTTGCAAAGTGTGATCAAGAGCGTGACCAATGTGGAGGCTGCCCGTTACGTTCGGAGGCGGAATAACTATGGTGAAAGGTGGTTTTGACGAATTTGAGTCGGCCGCGAAGTAGCCAGCATCAAGCCACTTTTGGTACAACGGGGCTTCGATCTCTGCCGGCGTAAAGCTGGCAGCAAGGGCTATTTCTTCACGCTCAGTCATAAGAGCAGAGTCTAGATTAAGCGCTCTTCTCTTCTGAACGCTTTTCCGCCTTGAGCGCCTTCTTAGGCGCACCGGCTGCTCGGAGTACAAATTCTGGGGCGCTCTCTTTGAGAACGGCGGCTGGGGTGATCAGCACTTTTTCAATATCGGAGCGGGAGGGTACTTCATACATCACGGTCAGAAGGGTCTCCTCCATGATGGCGCGAAGGCCACGGGCACCGGTTCCGCGCTTGATCGCCAAATCAGCGACAACCTCAAGTGCCTCAGGCGAAAGTTCTAGTTCCACTCCGTCTAGCTCGAATAAGCGCTGGTATTGGCGAACCAAGGCATTCTTTGGCTCGGTCAGAATCTGCATTAGCGCCGCACGGTCCAAATTTTCCACACTAGTGATAATCGGAAGTCGACCAATAAATTCGGGAATCATGCCGAACTTCAGTAAATCTTCGGGCATGACATCGGCAAAGAAATCCTTGCCGGCATTCTCTTCCGCACTTTGCAGACGAGCATTAAAACCAACGCCGGCCTTGCCCTTGCGCCCTTCGATAATCTTTTCTAGACCTGCGAATGCGCCACCGACGATAAAGAGAATATTGGTGGTATCAATCTGCAAAAACTCCTGGTGTGGGTGCTTGCGCCCACCCTGTGGGGGAACAGATGCAGTTGTACCTTCAAGAATCTTTAGAAGTGCTTGCTGGACGCCTTCGCCAGAAACATCGCGCGTAATCGAAGGATTCTCACTCTTGCGAGCTACCTTATCGATTTCATCAATATAGATAATTCCGGTCTCGGCCTTTTTAACATCAAAGTCGGCAGCCTGAATTAGTTTTAGCAAAATATTTTCCACATCTTCACCGACATAGCCGGCTTCAGTCAAAGCGGTGGCATCGGCAATCGCAAATGGCACATTAAGCATTCTGGCCAAAGTTTGCGCCAGGAAGGTTTTACCGCAACCTGTTGGACCCAAAATTAAAATATTTGATTTTGAAAGTTCTACGGCATCTTCCCGTTTTGAATCACCAGACTGAACTCGCTTGTAATGGTTGTAGACGGCGACTGAAAGCGACTTCTTTGCGCGATCCTGACCGATCACATATTGATCTAAGAATTCATAGATCTCTTGCGGTTTTGGAAGTTCTTGAAGACCAAGGGTATTTGTATCGCTGAGTTCTTCGATAATAATTTCATTGCAGAGGTCGATGCACTCGTCGCAAATATAAACGCCAGGACCGGCGATTAACTTCTTGACCTGCTTTTGGGTCTTTCCGCAGAAAGAACACTTCAGTAGATCGCCGGACTCGCCAATACGTGTGGACATGGCCCTAGGTTAGAACTTTTACCTCATTTTTGAGCGCGTTATTGCACCTTTCCCTGTTCGCTTATAGGCGAATTCCCTTTTTTGGGCGTCGCAAAGTAGATCGCCCCAGGAATCGCCAACATCACGAAACAGAGAACTATATGAAATACGGTAGCTCCGATTAAGTACGGCCGCTCCCCCACCAAACTGGTGACCGGCCCGGCCAGGGCCATTCCCACTGGAAGTAAAGCCAGCGAACCCATGTAATCCACGCTGGAGACACGTCCCAACATCTCATTTGGGATTTCCCGTTGCAGCGCCGTGGACCAATAGACACCAAAAGGTTCAGTTGCTAGACCCGCCACGAAATAGCAGCCAATTACAAACAATGGGGAAATCGGAAAAGCCAGCGCAAGCGGTGCTGCTGCAAAGAAGATCCAAGAAATAATAGATAGCAATCCTGGCTTCTTCGCTTTATACCTGGCAAACCAGATCGCGGTGATAACACCACCCAAGCTAAACATGGCGGTAGATGCCGCAAAAACGCCGTTGCCATGAAATTCACGACGAGTAATTACAGGGAGCAGAACCGTTTCAACTCCGACCACGACCGCTAACTGAAGTGCGGCAATCAAAATAATCCAAAAGACCCAAGGCATATTCCAAACCGCTTTTAAGCCCTCTTTGATTTCGTGGCGGAAGGTCGGCCGATTTTCATTGAAAACTTTCGGCGGACTTTTTATGCCCAACAAAAGAGAAGTTCCGATAAAGAACATTCCAGCAACAAAGACGAAGGTTAATTTGCTGCCCAGTGTCGCCACCAATAAGCCACCAATCGCGGGACCAACGATGGAGCCAGTTCGACCGGTGACACTTCGAAGCGCATTTCCTGCAGGAAGCTTCTCGGCGGGCAAAATTGAAGGCAAGATTGAATTTGAAGCCGGCGCGCCAAGCGCTTCACCAGCGCCCATGATAAAAATAATCACTGCCAAAACCCAGGCACGTGCATGTGAAACAGAGGCAAAAACAATCGCAAGCGTAAGTAAGCCACGCAAAACATCGGCGAAGATCATTACAAATTTCTGCGGCAATCGATCTGCCCAGACACCACCGGCTAAAACCAAAAGAACTGAAGAGAAAACTCGCGCTGCCAAGATTGAACCTAGAGTTGAAGCGCTGCCGCCTGCATCTAAAACAGTTACGGCCAAGGCGACTGGAAAAGCTTGATAACCAACAACAATCAGTAGTCCAGAGACCCATAACTGCCAGAAACCTTGGTGGTGAAAGACCGTACTATCGAAGGCCTTTTTCTTAGTCACCACCGAAGGTTAACTGATTGAACTATTTAGTTGTATTCGCTTTACGGCTTGCGAAGACCTTGTCGATGATGCCGTACTCGACTGCATCTGCTGCGGTCAGGATCTTGTCGCGTTCGATATCTTTTGCAATCTCTTCTGCTGGCTTGTTGGTGTGCTTGGCCAACATCTCTTCAAGCAAGGAACGCATTCGCATGATTTCGCGGGCTTGGATTTCGATATCGGAACCTTGGCCACCACCCTCAGAATATGGTTGGTGAATCAGAATTCGTGCATGTTCCAATGCGTAACGCTTTCCCTTTGCACCACCAGCCAATAGAACTGCAGCAGCAGAAGCTGCCTGTCCTAAACAGACCGTCATAACATCGGGGCGAATGAATTGCATGGTGTCATAAATGGCCGTCAGCGCGGTGAAGGAACCACCAGGTGAATTGATGTACATCATGATGTCGCGATCTGGATCCATAGATTCCAAGGTCAACAACTGCGCCATAACGTCGTTAGCGATCGTGTCATCGATTGCTTGGCCCAAGAAAATGATGCGCTCTTCGAAGAGTTTGGTGTAAGGATCTAAGCGCTTGTAGCCGTAGCTGGTTCGCTCTTCGATAGTAGGCAAGACATAACGACTGGTGAAATCATTCATTGGATTCATCTCCATCTTCATGCGGTTCCACCGCTTCCTGAAACTTGAGCTGCTGATCGAACAACGTGATCAACTAAGCCATAAGTCTTTGCCTCTTCGGCATCAAACCAGCGATCGCGATCGGAGTCAGCGGTGATCGTTTCGATTGACTGACCCGAATGGAAGGCAATGAGTTCAGCCATCTTGCGCTTGGTGAAAGACATTTGCTCGGCTTGAATTTTAATTTCAGTGGCAGTACCGCCGATTCCACCCAAAGGTTGGTGCATCAAGATGCGGGCGTTAGGAAGTGCGTAACGCTTTCCTGCGGCGCCGGCACAAAGTAGGAACTGACCCATGGATGCGGCCAAACCCATTGCAACAGTCGCAACATCGTTCTTGATGTATTGCATGGTGTCATAGATCGCCATACCTGCGGAGACCGATCCCCCTGGAGAGTTAATGTAAAGATAAATATCTTTCTCTTGATCTTCTGCTGCAAGCAAAAGCATCTGGGCAGCGATCGCGTTAGCCATGCCATCTTCGACCTGGCCACCCATAAAGATGATTCGTTCGCGTAGGAGGCGTTGGTAAACCTGATCGTCTAGGCCACCAGCATTTGAACTGGCCGAACGCGCGGTGATGAGCTCCACTACTTCCTCCTGGTCTTCAAACACATATGTGTTCGAACTTCTGGTGCGAAATTTAATCGCGGTATTGACCCTAACAATCTTTTGGGGCAATTGCTTCCAGAAAAAAGCCTTTTTCTGCCTCAGAGTGTTCGCCCTGAGAGAAGTGGCTATTCGGCAGGGGTACTTTCGAGCTCTTCGCCCGACTCGGAATCTGCAATTGGCTCTTCGGCGCGAGGTGCCAGCGCTTCCAGGTCAACGACCTTGCCCGATGTGGTCATAACTTTGACGCGAGATAGGACGCCAGCGAGCGCCTTGGCGCGAGTTACTTCAGCAACAATCGATGTGATCTGGCCGGCATCTGAGACCTCTTTAATAAATTGGTCCGGGGTCATTTGATAACGGGCAGCGGATCGGACCAAGTATTCGGTCAATTCAGTCTCGTTAACCTGGACGGCTTCCGCTTTTACGATCGAATCAAAGAGAATTTCTTGGGTTAGTGACTTAGTGACTTCATCAATAACTTCGGCGCGATGCTTGTCATCTTCTAAGCGACCTTCGCGTTCTAGGTGCTCATTAACCTCATCATTGATGATGCCAGCTGGCAACGGAATTGAAACCTTCTCGATTAACTGCGCAATCAGAAGATCGCGGGCATGAGTTCCTTGTTCCAAGGTCTTCATGCGGGTCAGGCGGGTAGAAATATCGTCGCGAAGCTCATTCAAAGTTTCAAATTCCGAAGCCATGGTGGCGAATGAGTCATCTAGTTCTGGCAGATCGCGATGCTTAACCGCTTTTACGGTAACTTCGATATCGCCAAGCTCGCCTTCGGCAGTTCCAACCAATGGCGCCTTGAAGCTCTTTGACTCACCGGCGCTGAGGCCAAGAAGTGCTTCGTCCAAGCCATCGATCATGCGATTAGTGCCCACTTCGT
>Ga0194061_1001623_pt1 | contig 12894 bp, 10 predicted proteins | sample SepL2221m_MetaG_FD_163423 | JGI IMG/M metagenome (GOLD analysis project Ga0194061, IMG submission 163423) | Anoxic zone freshwater microbial communities from boreal shield lake in IISD Experimental Lakes Area, Ontario, Canada - Sep2016-L224-21m | ecosystem: Environmental > Aquatic > Freshwater >...
TCCATGGCCAGTTCCTGCGCTTGCCGGGCACTGGCACGCGCTTCGGTGGCCAATGCACCGGAATCGGCACTTTGGCGCGCCAGTTGCTCCTGTATGGAGCCTAGCTTCTGCCACAGCAAGCCGCTAGTCAGAAGCGCTATCAGCGCCACTGCGGCAACGCCCCACTGCCAGAGCAGCGCCGAACTGCCGCCGGGTTGGACCGGCATTGGTGCCTCTGGAACGCTAGGCTCTGTGTTCATCCCAACGATTCTATCGATGCCATCAGGGCGGCCAACGTAGGGCGTGACTCGCAAACAACACAAAATCCGGCCTCGCGTGCCGCCTGCGCAATGCGACTGTGTGTTACCACCGCCTTGGCCTGTGCCCAATCCTGGTCGGGACACGCAGCAAGCAGATTGGCAATAGCCTCCGAACTGCTGAACAACCATACGGAGTCATCCGTCGCCGCCTTGCAAGCCATCTCGCGTTCCTGTGCCAGCAGTTGAGGTTGGCGGCGCTGGTAAGAAACTACAAATTCAACCACTCCCCCCGCAGCACGAACCTTCTCGGCGAACCAATCGCGCCCGGCACCATCGGCGAGTTCGTGCGCCGGGACGCCCGTGGCACCCGCACTGCCGGTTCCGCGCACGATCAACACACGGTAGCCCGGCTGCACCTGGTTCGCAACCACCTGCCAGAGTGCCTCCGAGTCAAATTGGCCCGCTTCGCGGTCCGGCATGTCGATTCGGTCGGGCTCCACCTGTGCCCGTTTCAACGCTGAAAAGCTGCCTGGACCGGTCACGAATGCTCTTATTTTCGTAGCGCCTTGCGCGGTGAATTCGGGGGCTAGAGCCGGTTTCAACCCAAAAAAGTGGTCTACCGCGTTGCCACTGACAAACATGACCGCATCAAACGTATGCAGGCGTTTCCAAGCCTCCACCACCACCGATGGGTCGGGTGCTGGCAGCACACCAATCAGCGGCAAGGCTATCGCATCGTAGCCAGCGTCCGACAGGGCCTCGACCCACTTATGGGCTTCGTTCTTCGGCCGGGTAACGATGACTCGCATAGTTTCAGCTACGTGCTTCTGCCTGACGTTGCACGCTGGTCTGCAGATCACGCGCCACCTGTTCACCCAACCGCGTGGCCGAAGCAGCATCCTTCACCACCGCCTTCGCTTGTGCGTGCACCAGTGGCAGCACACCCTCCGGGTCACCCCAGGTGGCACGGATACTCAATTCGTCCCCCTGCAGCGTGGCGTAGGCCGCCAAGGGCATGGAGCAACTGCCGCCCATCACACGACTGACCGCGCGCTCGGCCGATACGGCCAGCCAAGTCGGGGGATGCAACAAAGCCTGTAGTACCTGCGCCACATCGGCACGGTCTGCACGGACCTCAATACCCAAGGCACCCTGCCCGGCCGCCGGCAGCATTTGCTCCGGCTCAAAAACCGCGCGAATGCGGGACTCCAACTCCAGGCGTTTCAGACCTGCTGCGGCCAGCACAATGCCGTCGTACTGACCCTCATCGAGCTTTTTCAAACGGGTATCGAGATTGCCGCGCAGCGGTTCAATTTTCAGATCCGGGCGCAAGGCCCGCAGCAACGCCATGCGCCGCAAGCTCGAAGTTCCCACCACGGCACCATGTGGCAAGTCTTCAAGCTTGGCGTAGCGGCTCGATACCCAGGCATCGCGCGGGTCCTCGCGCTCCATCACGCAGGCCAGGCTGAACCCTTCGGGCAACTCCATGGGTACGTCTTTCAGGGAGTGGACCGCAAGGTCAGCGTGTCCGTCTTCCAACGCCACTTCGAGTTCCTTGACAAACAAGCCCTTTCCGCCAACCTTACTGAGTGAGCGATCCAGAATCTGGTCACCCCGTGTCGTCATGCCCAGCAAGGTGACCGTATGGCCCATGTGTTCGAGCAGTGCCTTGACATGCTCAGCCTGCCAAAGAGCCAGTCGGCTCTCGCGTGTGGCGATCGTAAATGTGTGTGCAGCCATGGCCTGTTAGTCGTAACTTGTTTGTAATCAATTCGGAGCTGTCAATGCTAGCATGAGCACCATGAAGCACCTATCCGCCCCAGCGCTGCCCAAGCGCGAAAAAGAGAATGAACGACCGCTGGTCGAAGACATCCGGCTGTTGGGCCGGATTCTGGGTGACGAGATCCGCGAGCAGGAGGGCGCTGCGGCCTACGAACTCATCGAAAAAATTCGTACCCTGTCGGTCGCCTTCCGCCGCGACGCTGACCACGAAGCCGACAAGGCACTCAAGAAATTGCTCAAAGGCCTTACTGGCGACCAGACCGTGAGCGTTATCCGCGCATTTACCTACTTCAGCCACCTGGCCAATCTGGCCGAAGACCGCCACCACATCCGCCGCCGAGCCATCCATGAGCGCGCAGGTGAAACCCAGGAAGGCAGCCTGGATGTTGCCATGTCCCGCCTGCGTTGGGCCGGCATTTCGCCAAAAGCCATCTCGACCACGCTGGCGCAAAGCTATGTGTCGCCGGTATTGACAGCCCACCCCACCGAAGTGCAACGCAAGAGCATTCTGGACGCCGAGCGCGATATTGCACAGCTGCTCACCGCCCGTGACGAAATCAAAATGCGCGGCGCGTTCTTCGAGAACAAGAAAGACGCACTGACTGCGCGCGAACTCGCCACCAACGAGGCGCAAATGCGTGCCAGGGTCATGCAACTGTGGCAGACCCGACTGCTGCGGTTCAGCAAACTCACCGTGGCCGACGAGATAGAGAATGCGCTGAGCTACTATGAGTCGACCTTTCTGCGCGAGATTCCCAAGCTTTACGCAAACCTGGAGCAATTGCTGGGCAACCAACCGGTGCACAGTTTTCTGCGAATGGGCCAGTGGATTGGCGGCGACCGCGACGGCAACCCCAACGTCAGTGCGCAAACACTCGAATACGCACTGCGCCGCCAAGCCGAAGTGGCCCTGCGGCATTACTTGACCGAAGTGCACTACTTGGGCGGCGAATTGTCGGTGTCAGCCATGCTGGCCGACTGTTCCCCCGAAATGCAGGCGCTGGCCGAAAGCTCGCCCGACCGCAACGTGCACCGCATGGACGAACCCTACCGCCGTGCCCTCACTGGTGTGTACGCCAGACTGGCCGCCACCTTGCAGGAACTCACCGGAACCGAGGCCGCAAGGCATGCCGTGGCGCCACAGAACCCGTACAGACAAGCGCAGGAATTTGCGGCCGAGCTACGCACCATCGAAGCATCGCTCAAAAGCAACCACGGCTCGGCACTGGTGGCGCAGCGCCTGCAGCCGCTGCTTCGCGCAGTCGACGTGTTTGGCTTTCACCTGGCCACGGTCGACCTGCGCCAGAGTTCTGACAAGCACGAAGAAGTGGTTTCAGAATTACTGGCCACGGCTGGCATAGAGTCCCACTACAGCGCACTGGACGAGCCCGCCAAACGCAGCCTGTTGATGGGGATTCTGGGCGACGCGCGGTCGCTGCAAGTGCATGGCGCCAACTACTCGGACCACACCCGACATGAGCTGGCCATTTTTTCCATAGCCAAAGTCATGCGCGAACGCTTTGGGGCCGACGCCATTCGCCACTACATCATCAGCCACACCGAGACCGTGAGCGACCTGCTGGAAGTGCTGCTGCTGCAAAAGGAAGTCGGCCTGCTGCGCGGCATTATTAATGGTCCTCGTCTAGCCACCGGCAGTGTGACGACCCAAGGCCTGCGCAACCCGGTATGCGACCTGATCGTCGTGCCGCTGTTTGAAACCATTGAAGACCTGCGCAATGCCGCACCCATCATGCGCGAGTTCTACGCCCTGCCCGGCATTGCAGCACTGGTGCAGCGCAGCAGTGGCGAACAGGACATCATGCTGGGCTACTCCGACAGCAACAAAGACGGCGGTATCTTCACCAGCAACTGGGAGCTGTACCGCGCCGAGATCGCGCTGGTGGACCTGTTTGACGAACTGGCGGTTAACCATCCCATCCGTTTACGCATGTTCCACGGCCGCGGCGGCACGGTGGGTCGCGGCGGCGGTCCGAGCTACGAAGCCATCCTGGCGCAGCCTCCCGGTACGGTGCGCGGCCAGATTCGCCTGACGGAGCAAGGAGAAGTCATTGGGTCGAAATACGCCAACCCCGAGATCGGCCGACGCAATCTGGAAACGCTGGTCGCAGCCACATTGGAGGCCACACTCCTGCAACCCACCAAATCGGCCACCAAGGCCTTTTTGGATGCAGCCGCCGAACTCTCATGTAACAGCATGGCAGCCTACCGCGCGCTGGTGTACGAAACTCCGGGCTTCACCGAGTATTTTTTCAGCGCCACACCTATCCGGGAGATTGCCGAGCTCAACATCGGTTCGCGTCCGGCCTCCCGCAAAGCCAGTCAGCGCATCGAAGACCTGCGTGCCATTCCATGGGGCTTTAGCTGGGGCCAGTGCCGCCTGACACTGCCCGGCTGGTACGGCTTTGGCTCTGCGGTAAAAACCTTCATCACCACAGGCACCACCGTCCAGCAACAGGAGCGCACTGCGCTGCTGCAAAAAATGTACAAGCAGTGGCCCTTCTTCAAGACGCTGCTATCGAATATGGACATGGTGATGGCCAAGAGTGATCTGGCCCTGGCATCACGTTACTCCGAACTGGTCAGCGATGCCCGCTTGCGCAAGAAAATCTTCACGGCAATAGAGTCTGAGTGGCACAGCACCGCGCAAGCGCTGGCCATGATCACCGGCGACAAGAACCGGCTGGCCAACAACGCTGCACTGCAACGTTCCATACGCCACCGATTCCCCTACATCGACCCTCTGCACCACCTGCAGGTGGAACTGGTGCGACGCTACCGTGCCGGTCAAGCCGATGAGCGCGTGCAGCGCGGAATTCACATCTCGATCAATGGCATTGCGGCCGGGTTACGCAATACCGGCTAACGGGAAACAAGTTCTCGCACCGTTGCGAGTTGGCGGCGGGACACCGCCAGCAACTCGTCGACCCCATTGAGGCGCACAGCCCAGCCCTCGCCCTCTTCGGCATCGAAATGCTTTTCCAGGGCACGCACGGCGCGCCGACAAATCAGCGCATTGCGATGGATACGCACAAAATCAGCCGTGTATTTTTCTTCCAGTTCGTTGAGGGACCCGTCCAGGATGTAGTTGCGCGTAGCGGTGCGTACCGTTACATATTTCAACTCGGCCTTGAAGTACAGAATCTGACCCAGCGGCACACGCTCGGTGCGACCACGCTCCTGGATGATGAGCACATCTTCCAGAGAAGAATCAGCCTCCAGCCCCCGTCTAGACTGTAGAAGACGCTCTACTTTTTGTAGCGCCACCTGAAGACGTTCCAGCCGCACTGGTTTGGTCAGGTAGTCCACCGCTTCCAGTTCGAACGCATCCACTGCGTGTTCGGCATGGGCAGTCACAAAAATCAGCGCTGGTGGGTGCTCCAGCGCTTGCAGTGCCCGCGCCAGCGTAAGGCCATCGGCGCCCGGCATGTGGATATCAATCAACGCAACATCAACTCCATGGTGCTGCACCAACGCCAGCGCCTGCACGGCATTGGCGGCTTCGGCCACGCATTGCGCGGCGGGCTGTGTGCAATCGGACAGCAGGGTACACATACGCGCACGCGCCAGGCTTTCGTCGTCCACAACCAGAACGCGAAGTGCCGGTGTAGGGGCACCTGCGGGGTTCAAAGCGGTACCTCCATGCGCACCTGATAGACGCCATCCCTCAAACCACTGCGAAACTGGCCTTGCACGTCATGCAACAGGGACAGGCGCTCGCGCACATTGCGCAAGGCCAACCCCTGACCTGCAGCGCCCTGCCCCGCCGGCACAGTATTAGTCACCTTGATCACCACAATAGACCCCCTGCGTTGGGTGGAAATACGCACATCAGCGCCGAGCGCACTGGGCTCAACACCGTGCCGAACCGCATTTTCCACCAAGGGTTGCAACAGCAAGGGCGGAAGTCTGGCACCATCGGCAGACGGGTCCAGATCCCACTGCACACGCAGGCGCTCACCAAAGCGCACCTGCTCGATCGCCAGATAGCGCTGCGCCAGGTTGATTTCATCGGCCAACGAGACCGGCTCGCCAGAATCCTTTAGGGCCTCGCGGAACAGATCACTCAAATCCTCCAATAACGCCTCCGCCTTTGCCGGCTCGGCCCGCACCAAAGCAATCGCACTGTTAAGCGTGTTGAACAAAAAATGCGGCCGAATCCTTGACTGGAGTTCCGCGAGCCGGGCCGAGGTGTGGGCCGGCATTTGCCCCTTGCTGCGCATGACCAGTGCCGCGACGAGGAGGGACGACAGCAGCGCGCCACTTAAAGCAGCAGCTACCCAGGGTGGGGACAACACCAAACCAGACCAGGTCAACATGGCACAACCATACAGGCCCGCTAAGGCACCCAACATGACCGCGATCACGTATTGCCCAGCGGATGGCAGTCGCGCAATGATCCGCTTTATCAAACAAGCCAAAAGCAGCCACGCCAGCGTCGCCGGCAGGGCCCCGCCGGTTACCAGAGCCAACCGTACAACCCAATCCGTGAAGTTCTGCGCGGCAAACCCCACTACGACACTGGCACACACTTCCACAAAAAGCACTGCCCGCAGAACCACGCCGGTCTGGCAGGCGTCGAACACCAGGTTTGCCTTCTCCGGCTGCGAGCCACTAAGGCCCGGCACAGTCGCTGGGGTCAACTCCTGGAACGTCGATAATATTTGGGTGTCTTTCATGAACCCGGATTTTGACTCCATTACCCGCACTGCTCCCCATGTCCAAAAATCAACTCGATAAAAAATCCCAGGCGTGGTCTGCGCTGTTCTCCGAGCCCATGAGCGATCTGGTCAAACGTTACACCTCCAGCGTGTTCTTTGACAAGCGTATGTGGCAGGCCGACATCACCGGTAGTCTGGCCCACGCCGAGATGCTGGCCGCGCAGGGCATCATCAACGCAGAAGACCATGCCTCCATTGTGCGCGGCATGGCGCAAATCACGGCCGACATTGAATCTGGCAACTTTGAATGGAAGCTCGACCTGGAGGACGTGCACCTCAACATCGAAGCCCGCCTGACCCAGTTGGTAGGCGACGCGGGCAAGCGCCTGCACACCGGGCGCTCCAGAAACGACCAAGTCGCCACCGACGTGCGCCTGTGGCTGCGCGGCGAGATCGACCTGATTGGCGAGCTACTGGTGGACCTGCAAAAATCGTTGCTCGACGTGGCCGAGAAGAACGTCGAAGTTATCCTCCCCGGTTTCACCCACCTGCAGGTGGCGCAACCCGTGAGTTTTGGGCACCACATGCTGGCCTATGTGGAAATGTTCAGCCGCGATGCCGAGCGCTTTGCCGAGGTGCGCGCCCGCACCAACCGCCTACCGCTGGGCGCTGCGGCCCTGGCGGGCACCAGCTACCCACTGGATCGCGAGCGCGTGGCCCGCAGGCTGGGCATGGTGGACGCGCAGGGCAACCCGCAGGTTTGCCAGAACAGCCTGGACGCCGTGAGCGACCGTGACTTCGCCATTGAGTTCACCGCAGCAGCAGCCCTGTGCATGGTGCACATCAGCCGCATGAGCGAGGAGTTGATTCTGTGGATGAGCCAGAACTTTGGCTTCATCAAGATTGCCGACCGCTTCACCACCGGCAGCTCCATCATGCCGCAGAAGAAAAACCCCGATGTGCCCGAACTGGCGCGTGGCAAGACCGGCCGAGTGGTCGGGCACCTGATGGGCCTGATCACGCTGATGAAGGGCCAGCCCCTGGCTTACAACAAGGACAACCAGGAAGACAAGGAGCCACTGTTTGACACCGTAGACACGCTCAAGGACACGCTGCGCATCTTCAGCGAGATGGTCGGCGGCCAGTTGAACTCCGCAACCGGCCACAAGGAAGGTGGCATCACCGTCAACCCCGTACCCATGGAGCAAGCCGCACTCAGGGGCTATGCCACCGCCACCGATCTGGCCGACTACCTGGTCAAGAAGGGCCTGCCCTTCCGCGATGCGCACGAAATCGTGGCCCACGCCGTCAAGGCGGCCACCTCACACCAGGTCGATCTGTCCGAGCTGCCGCTGTCGGTGCTGCAAGAGTTCAACCCAGGCATTGAGAAAGACGTATACGAAGCCTTAAGCCTGCGTGGCTCCCTCAATGCACGCAACACGCTGGGCGGCACGGCGCCGGTGCAGGTGCGCGCACAGGTGGCGCGGCACCGGGAACGGCTGAACAAAACCCTCAAGCCATAACTGGCGGGCTATTTGCCCGATTGGCTCTGCTGTCTCAATTGTCTCAACGACAACCTAAATATCAAACACCCTATGGAATTCACCCAACTCATCAAAGCCCGCAAGAGTATTCGCGGATATCAACCAAGGCCAGTGCCCCGCGAAGTCATTGAGGAGATCATTGAAGTTGCAAAGTGGGCTCCTTCTTCGATGAACACACAACCCTGGTACGTGCATGTGGTCACTGGGGAGCCATTGGACCGGATACGCAAAGGCAACACCAACAATATGGTGGCAGGTGTGCCCCCAAAACGCGACTTTCCCATGAAGGAAGCGTATGAGGGTCGCCATCGCAAACGCCAGATCGACATCGCGGTTCAACTCTTCGATGCCATGGGCATTGAGCGCGATGACAAGGTCAGGCGAACGGATTGGGTCATGCGCGGATTTCGACAATTCGACGCGCCGGTATCACTGGTCCTGACCTACGATAAATACTTGGAACCAGCAGCCATCAGCCAGTTTGATCTTGGGGCACTTTCCCATGCGATTGTGTTGGCGGCTTGGGAGCGTGGTTTGGGTTGCGTCATCAATGGGCAGGGAATCATGCAGTCCAGTGTCGTCCGGGAGCATGCGGGTATCCCGGATGAACAGAACATCATGATTTGCATCGCGATGGGATACCCGGATAACGAATTCATTGCAAACAGTGTTAAATCCGTAAGGGAAGACAACAAGAATTTCGTCCGATATGTCGGATTCGACGACCCAGAACAAAACTGAGCACCGATAGAGTTCCCGCCGACTGGTTTATACCAATGCACGGTATGAACCAAGCGAATCGAAAATCGCCGTACCCGCGCCAGCGCTATCGGCAGACCTAATACGCCGGGTCGCGCAACTCCAGTCGAATGGCGTCAATCGCAGCCAGTGCATCGGGCGTGAGCGTAGTGCCAAAGACGTTGATGTCTTCGTCCAGTTGCGCCACGGAGGTCACTCCGATGATGGTGCTGGCCACTTGCCATTTAGTGTAACAAAAAGCCAGTGCCAGTTGCGTGGGTGTCAGGCCATGGGCGCGGGCCAGTGCGCTGTATCGTTTGGCTGCGGCCAGCGCTTCCTTGCGACCCCAGCGTTGCTTGCGCACGGACTCGTACCTGGCAATGCGCGCCTCCTTGGGTGCACCCGGTCCCTCAATGCCGCTGTCATCGTATTTGCCGGTCAGCAGGCCAAACGCCAGTGGTGAATACGCCAGGAAGGACACGCCCAGTCGGTGCAGGGTCTCGTCCAATCCATTTTCCAGGCCCCGGCTGATCAGGTTGTACACGTTCTGCACGGTGGCCACGCGTGGCAGGCCATGCTGTTCAGCCAGACGCACAAACTCGTGCACGCCGTAGGGCGTTTCGTTGGACAAGCCTACGGCAAGCACCTTGCCCGCCTTGACCAGCGTCCCCAGCGCGTCGAGTTGCGCGTGCATGCTGGTCTGCGCCTGCTCGTCAGTGGGCTTGTAATACAGCCCGCCAAACATCGGCACCGAGCGGTTGGGCCAATGAATTTGATAGAGGTCAATCACATCGGTCTTGAGGCGCTGCAGGCTGCCGTCGCAGGCAGCAATGATGTCCGTGCCGCTCAAATCACCCTTGCCGCCCCGCACCCAGGGCATGCCGCGTGAAGGCCCTGCCACCTTGGTGGCCAGCACCAGCTTCTGACGCAAACCGGGGCGCGCCGCCAGCCAGTTGCCCAAGATGATCTCCGTGGCGTTAAAGGTCTCGGCGCGTGGTGGCACGGCGTACATCTCGGCCGTGTCCAGAAAGTTGATGCCACGCTCAACGGCGCGGTCCATGATGGCGTGTGCAGTAGGTTCATCCACCTGTTCGCCAAAGGTCATGGTGCCCAGGCAGATGGGGGTGACGTGCAGATCGCTGCGGCCGAGGGTTACAGTTTTCATGCGGGATGGATCTCAAATACTCGAAATGGGAAGGATTGGGTATGCGCGCACTCGCAGGTCTACCGCTGCGCCTTCAAGGTTGCCAGCATCCGATGAATGGACGTCGTCACCGCTGGTGAGCGGAGAAATTCGGCCACAGGCACCATCGCCGGCAATTCAAGGTAGGCGTGCAGGTGGAAGTACTCTGCGGCGTCCTGCGTCGCAATGTCGAAAGTATCCAGGCCAACAATGTCCCCGTTTGCAAGCCCCTCGGCAATGCGGCAACACAGGTAGCACAAGGCATTGCGTGTTCGACGACTGGAGCTCGTCTCGGAGACTGGCGCAACCAGGGTCGCGTCAATCTCCTTGACGATATTGATGATGTTTTTTGGCAAGGCCCAATCCTGCATCAGGAGCCCTCCAATTTCTACAGAAGCAAGCCCCAGCCGCTGCTGTTCAAGCAGGGACCGTTCGAGCAGGCCCTTTGATGCAATCGCAAGAACGTCCGCCTCCTCCATCAGCGAGTAGGTAGCCTGTCTGCCAATGCAGGAAAGCACAATTTGGGTGACAAATGTACCGGGCTCATCGAGCTTGAGCAGCTGGGCAAGCTTGAAGCACAGTTCACAGGCGAGGGCACTTTGGTTCCACAGGCGTTCGTAAACATTTTTTATCTCCGGACTGCCAGTATTGAACGAGTCTTCCAGCATGTACTGCAAGCAAATACTGCGGACCGTGTTCATTCCGAGAAACTTCACCGCAGCATCAATGTTGCCGACCAGCTGCTGCAATCCATAAAGTGGAGAGTTCGCAACCGCAAGCACCTTCGCTGCAACCAACGGCTCGCCCATCACAATTTCACTGAGCTCAGCGGACGTCGCACTCGACAGGAACTCGGCGGAGACTAGCTTGTGCAAAGCGCTGGGCGGTCGGGGAATCGTGCGCAATTTACCCGTCAGCTCCGCGAGTCGCGCAGGCTCCAGTTCGGTCTGGCGCACAAACCGAAATTCCTTCAATGCATCGGGAATCCGGGTCCATGCCCGGCGAGAAGCCGGCCGATGCTCGGCAACCGGAACCGGGTCAGGTGCAGGTGCTGGTGCAGGCGCGAGCACCTGGCGCTGCGAAATACTGCCCTGCTTAGTCCTTTTATGAAAGAAATACGCACCAAACCCCGCAACAAGAACACATACGCCAATCAAGATAGAAATCAATTTGCCCAACTCCCTCGGAGATCCGTCAACCCAATTGGAAGATTGTCCCCCCAGAATGCCCCGGCGTGCAATTGCGCAATGCAATTAGTCGCTAATTGGTCAGCCCCTTCAACTCCGCCAGCACCTCCTGCGTGTGCTCCCCCAGCAGCGGCGCGGGGCGGCGCACCGCGGTGGGTGTGTCGCTCAGGCGCACGGGCGGGCGCAGCTGACGCAGGCGGCCCTCATGCGGATGCGCCACGTCCAGCCAGGCGCCGGTAGCGGCCAGATGCGGGTCGGTCAGCAGGTCGTCGAGCTTCATCATGGGCATGACCGGGATGTCATGCGTCGCCAGCACGCGGAGCCAGTGTGCCGTGCTATGGGCTGGAAGATGCTGCTGCACGAAGCCGTAAATCGCGTTGCTGTGGGTGATGCGTGCGCTCTGGGTGGTGAAGCGGGCATCCGATTCAAAGCGCTCGGGCTCACCCACCAGTGCCAAAAACGCTTTCCAGTGCGCATCGTTGTACATCAAGGCACATACAAAGCCGTCTGCCGTGGCGTAGGGCTTGCGGTTAGGCGCCAGCATTCGACTGTGGCCCATGGGGCCAAGAGGCGGCTCCCAGGTGGCGCCACCCAGATGCTCGCCCAGCACAAACTGCAACAGGCATTCGAACATGGGCACCTCTACGCTCTGGCCGCGCCCGGTGCGCACGCGCGCCAGCAGCGCGGCCATGACGGCGTGCACCATATTCAGCCCGGTCACGCGGTCGGCAAAGGTGGCGGGCACATAGCGTGGCTCAGGGCTGCCGCTTTGCGCCATCAGCCAGGGGATGCAGGCAGCGCCCTGGATCAGGTCGTCATAAGCCGGCCAGTCGGAGTACGGGCCGCCTTCGCTGTAGCCATAGGCACCGCAGTAAACGATGCGTGGGTTCACCGCCTGCACCGCTTGCCACGACAAACCCAGTCTTGCCATGCTGGCCGGGCGGATGTTGTAGGCCAGCACGTCGGCCGTGGCGCACAGTTGGAGCAAGGTGGCGCAGTCGTCCGGCTTCTTGAGGTCCAACACCACCGAGCGCTTGTTGCGGTTGGCGTTGATGAAGATGTGGCCCATGCCGGGATGTTGCATGGGGCCGGCGTGGCGCATGATGTCGCCGCCGGGCGGCTCGATCTTGATGACGTCGGCCCCGTAGTCACCGAGGATTTGCGTCGCGTAGGGGCCGAGCACGACGCCGGTCATATCGATGACGCGATAACCGTCCAGTGCGCCAAAGCTTGAAATGGCATCCATCAATTGCTACGAATTCAATAGCTGTCTACGCACTATCGACGAGGGCTAGGAGCCTATTCCGGTGTAATGTTTGCAGCCTTGACCCAACCCGACCACTTCTTGATTTCAGCGTCAATGGTCTTGGCCAACTGCGCGGAATCCTGGTAATCCACATCAATGCCAACCCCGGCAATCTTCTCGCGCACCTCGGGCTTGGCCATCACGGTGGCAAAGGCGGCACTGACCTTGGTCTTCACGTCAGCCGGCAAGTTGGCCGGCGCCATCAGGCCAAACCAGGCACCCATGGCGTAATCTTT
>Ga0194061_1001624_pt1 | contig 12891 bp, 10 predicted proteins | sample SepL2221m_MetaG_FD_163423 | JGI IMG/M metagenome (GOLD analysis project Ga0194061, IMG submission 163423) | Anoxic zone freshwater microbial communities from boreal shield lake in IISD Experimental Lakes Area, Ontario, Canada - Sep2016-L224-21m | ecosystem: Environmental > Aquatic > Freshwater >...
TTTGTTGAGAACCAGTTGCTCAGCAGTCGACGCCGGGGTACCACGAAGATCCAAAGGCATGGCGATGGTTTCTGACATGAGATTTCCTTTTGATAAAAATTTGCATCAATTATATGATTCATGTCGAATGTATCTTTTATGCTTTGGGGATCGAGATCAGAACCTCGATTGGATCAAGCAAGGTTCAGTCAGCACCGTTTACCGAAAAAACTAGCGTGTGAAATACAGTTTTATGTGGGTACGACGTTTATCATCGGCCCCCCGCCAGTGACTGCCGACCAACGCAACGGCTCGCTCAGTACAACCCAATGCAGCCTTTCTGCAATACTTGCACCACGCCATGCACACCCATACCAGTCCGAAAGCTGATCATGGACAGCGAGGTGTTTGAATACGTCGAAGTCATCCCCTGAGGGCTCCGGTAAACCGCCTATTTCCTAGCGCCAAAGAGGCGGGCAAAAAACCCGATCGAAGCGGGCGCCTTCTGAATCACGGGCGCGCTGGGTGCACTGGGTGCACTGTGACTCGCATGCCATTTTCCGAAACGCAAGTCGTGGGTCATGATATGGCCGATTAGCCATTTGTTCAGGAATCGGCGCAATTCCTGCACACGGTCTTCCGTCCAATCCACGCCGCTGCCCAAGAAATCCGCCACCTGTGCAGCAAATTCCTCATGGAGCTTTAAATGCTGTTCGAATGCCGGGTAGCCACTTTTCTCCATCAACTCCTGCTCATTGGAAAAATGCGTTACGACGTAATCCAGTAACTCCTCAACCGTCTGGTCCACCGAAGTCAGATTAAGTGCCCGCACTAGCGTGAAAAGGTGCCGATGTTCCTGATCGACCTGCGCGACACCAATCTTGAATCCGTCGCGCCACTCAATGACGTAGGGCGCCTTCTTGACCTCAAGTGTTTCTGTCATGGGTTAATTCCTGGTTGAATTTCAAATTGCAGAATCGACTACCTCTGGCGGATATAAAACGGCCAGAATCGAGCGTTGGGCAAACTTTACGCTGCATCGCAACATAGGGCAAACCCTAGGACTTGATTTGTGACGTTTCTTTGAGGTTTGTCAACTACCAGGGGGCAAACCCTGGCGCAGTGCACAGAATCTGACTAACGGTCATCGACCCTCAGTGTCCGGCTAAGCAAAATAACCGGGATCAGCCCCACCAGCACCAGTGCCAGGCACGGCAAAGATGCCTCCCCAAGGCGCTCGTCGCGTGCGAGTTGGTAGGCCACGACAGCCAGGGTGTCACTATTGAAAGGCCTCAGCACCAAGGTGGCTGGCAACTCTTTCATGACATCCACAAACACTAGCAAGGCAGCAACGGCGACCGAACGGCGCAACAGTGGCCAGTGCACACGCGCTAGAGTCTGCAAGCCCGAGGCGCCCAACATACGGGCTGAATCGTCCAGACTGGTCGGCAGGCGCGCATAGCCGCTCTGAAGTGCCTGCAGCGCCACTGCACAAAAGCGCACCAGGTACGCCCAGACAATACCTACTGCCGTGGCGGTAACCCAGTAACCGACCTGCCAGTCGGGTGCCCAGGCTTGAAGCCACCCTACCGGCAACAACAAGCCCACCACCACCACGGCACCCGGAATGGCGTAGCCCAGACTCGCCAACTGCGCCGCAGCCCGCACTGCCCAATGACCGCTATAGCGCACGCTGAAGGCAAGCCCCAGAGCAACGACAACGGCCAGTGCCGATGTGATGACGCCCAGGCGGATGCTGTTAAGCGCCCACTCACCAAACCGGGACCACGGAAGTGCCGCCCAATCACCCGACAAAGGTCGCAGCATAAACAACACCGGCAGCACAAACCCCATCAAGATAGGCACACTGCACAACAACCAGGCCAATGCCCGCCGACGCCCGAACAGGTGAGTTGCTTGGGCATCCGTCGATCCCGAACGGGCACCTTTGGTGACGGCAAAGCGCATACGGTGCTGGGCCCGGCGCTCCAATCCCATCAGCATCGCCACCAGAACGAGCAGCAAAGTGGCCAACTGGGCTGCGGCGATACGGTTGTCCATGGACAACCAGGCCTTGTAAATACCCGCAGTAAAAGTTTGAATGCCAAAGTAGCTGGATACACCAAAGTCGGCCAGGGTTTCCATCAACGCCAGAGCCACCCCGGCGGCCACTGCGGGGCGCGCCAGCGGTAGTGCCACCTCGCGCATACGCCGACGCAGCGGGGCTCCCATCAGACGTGCAGCCTCCATCAGGTGCACGGTGCGCTCACCCAGCGCAGTGCGTGCCAGCAAGTAAACGTAAGGGTAAAGGGCGAAGGTAAAGACCCATGCAGCACCCACCACATTGCGCACCTCGGGAAACACGCGACCCTGCGCACCCAATGCGTTTCTCAAGCCCGTTTGCAGCGGGCCGCTGTACTGCAAGAAATCAGTATATGCATACGCAACCACATATGCGGGCATGGCCAGGGGCAGCAGCAAGGCCCACTCGAAAACGCGCCGGCCAGGAAACTCAAACAGCGTAACCGCGACCGCGGTCGACAGCCCTACCAGCGCCACCCCCACGCCAACCATAAGGCACAGCAACATTGTGGTCCCTATGTAATCGGGCAACACGTTGCTGGCCATTTCTCGCAGAATGGCGGCTGCCTGGGTACCAGAGTCCCCCACTGGCCACCAGGATGCCAGTACGGCCAGCACCGGGAGCATGAGTGCGGTCATCAGCAGAAGCAATGCCCAGCGAGAGAAGATCGGTAGAAAAAAATTGTGGCGCATGGTGGCCAGAGGCCTGAGCTAAATGAGAATTGTAATCATCTAAAATCAAACCCATGTTTCTGCAAGTGTCGCAACTGCACGTCCAATACCGGGGTCAAAGCCAGGCCGCGGTGCTGGGTGCATCCTTCGGATTGCGGGCTGGCGATATCGGGGTTCTGATTGGGCCTTCAGGGTGCGGCAAGACCACCTTGTTGCGCGCTGTGGCAGGACTCGAGAGGACCAGCGGCGGCCAGATCAAACTGGGTGGACACGCTGTGAGCAGCGATGACACCCATGTACCGGCCGAGAGACGCCGCATCGGCATGGTGTTTCAGGACTACGCCCTCTTCCCCCATCTGAACGTGGGCCGCAATATTGCCTTTGGCATCCATCGCTGGCCTGCGACTGAGCGGGACACTCGCGTTGCAGAGGTGCTGGAGTGGGTGGGCCTGAGTGGCACCCAGAGTCGGTACCCGCATGAGTTGTCCGGCGGACAACAGCAGCGCGTAGCACTGGCTCGCGCCTTGGCACCCAAGCCACAGCTGCTGCTGCTGGACGAACCATTTTCCAACCTGGATGTGGATTTGCGGGAGCGCCTGGCGCACGAAGTGCGGGGCATCCTCAAGGCCGCAGGCGCAACCGCACTGTTTGTGACCCACGACCAGCTCGAAGCTTTTGCCATTGGCGACATGATTGGTGTAATGCACGAAGGCGCACTGCACCAGTGGGATGACGCCTATTCGCTGTACCACCGACCAGCCACGCGCTTTGTGGCCGAGTTCATTGGCCATGGTGTGTTTGCGCCTGCCACGCTGGTTGAAGTGGGGGGGCAGACTGTGGTTCAAACCGCGCTGGGTGAACTAAGCAACATGGCCGAGTGCCCACTGCCCTCGGCTTTTGAATCTGGCATGTGCGACGTGCTACTACGGGCCGACGACATCGTGCACGACGATGAGGCGACGGTGAAGGCTGAAATCCTGCGCAAGGCATTTCGCGGTTCCGAGTTTTTGTACACGCTTCGCCTGGTCGGAGGACAAATCGTGCAAGCCCATGTACCCAGCCATCACGATCACCGCTTGGGAGAATGGATAGGCATACGGGCTCAGGTCGACCACGTGGTGACATTCAAACGCGAAGGCTAGCCTCTTAGCGCGCCTATGGTTTCGCGCAGGTCAGCCGCCCAGGTTCGCCGGTCACGCCCCCGCGCCAATTCAGGCGTCCCGAACTGCACTACGGCCTGCAAATTGTCAGCACACAAAGTGCGCCACAGCGATTCCCACAGCGTGTCGTGACCGACATAGCAGGGGGCGAAGCTGATCTCTCCGGTCAGGCCATCCATGAACCGCAAAGCCACCGGCTGGATCGGCGCATTGGCCGAGATGGCTGCCTGTAGCAAGTTGGCATGAAAGGGCAACAAACTGGCGCCGTCGCCCGTCGTTCCTTCCGGAAAAATAGCCAGCACATCGCCATCGCGCAGGCACTGCGCCATCTGGTGCACCACACGCATGGCGTCGCGCCGGGATTCGCGGGTAATGTACAGCGTGTCGGCGGCGTTCGCCAATGTTGAGACCACGGGCCAGCGGCCCACCTCGTCCTTGGATACAAAGCGGCAATGGCGCGCTGCGTGCATGACCACAATATCTGCCCATGAAATGTGATTGGCTGCCAGCAGCATGGGGCCGGCCACTGGCGGAGTGCCTTTTACTATTAATTTGATAGCTATGCACGCAAGCATCTCAAGGGCCCACACCTGAACCCGGAAGTGTTTCTGCTCGGGAGCGAGACGCGAAAAGACCGTGACGATGGTCCACGCACCGCCCAGAATGTGAAGCACGACGCGCATCAGGCGCCAGCAGGCACGAAGCTGCTTCACCGCAGCGAGCCGACCAACGAATGCATGGCCTGTGCGACTGGCTCAGGCCTGAAACGCAAGGCGACCGCCCACGAAAGTGGCACGCACACGCCCTGGCAGTTCATAACCACCAAACGGCGTATGGTGACCTTGGCTGCGCAACGCGGAAGCTTCAACTGTCCAGGAGACGTCGGGGTCAAAAACACAAATATCAGCAACCCCACCGACAAAAAGACGTCCAGCGCTGGCGGCCAATGGCCCCAACGCAGCCCCGGCCACAGCCGCGGGCCTTTGGGTCACCACCCCCAGAGCCTGATTCAGCGCAATGCCGCTGTCTTGCGCCCACTTGTACGCCAGACTGAGCAGCAATTCCAGACCCGTGGCTCCCGGTTCGCTTTCGGCGAAAGGCAGGGCTTTGGCGTCTTCGTCGACAGGCGTGTGATCAGAGACCAGTGCGTCAATCGTTCCATCTGCCAGACCGGCGCGCAGGGCGTCGCGATCCCGTTGCTGGCGCAGCGGTGGGTTCAGACGCATGCGGCTGTCAAAGTAGCCAATATCCAAATCTATCAGATGCAGGGAGTTGATACTCACATCACAGGTAATCGGCAGCCCCTCAGCCTTGGCTTGGCGCACCAATGCAACGCCGGCTGCGCTACTGATGCGACACAGATGGACTCGTGCCTGCGTAGCACGCACCAGCTCAAAAATCGTGTGCAGAGCAATGGTCTCGGCTGCCACCGGAACGCCAGACAGGCCCAGCCGGGTGGCCAGCGGTCCGCTGGCAGCGACTCCCTTGCCCAAATGCAACTCCTGCGGGCGCAGCCACACGGTGTAGCCGAAGGTGCTGGCATATTGAAGGGCACGCAGCATGACCTGGGTATTGGCTAGCGGCACCTCGGCCTGACTGAAACCAATACACCCGGCCTGCGTGAGGTGCAACATTTCGGTCAGAACCTCACCCTCGAGATTGCGAGTCAGCGCGCCCAAGGGAAACAGCCGTGCCAGCTGCAGTCGCTCAGCGCGGTGACGCAGCATTTCGACCAGACCGGCCTCGTCCAGCACCGGCTCGGTATCCGGCGGGCAAACCACGCTGGTCACGCCACCCGCCACTGCCGCTGCCATCTCTGAGGCCAGCATACCTTCGTGTTCGTGCCCAGGTTCACGCAAGCGCACCGCCAGATCAACCAGACCGGGCATGACAATGCAGCCGGTGGCGTCGATGGTGGTATCCGGCACAAAATCTGATGCTACATTTTTGATAGCTGCTACCGCAGTATCCACGAGGGCTACATCGGCTTTTTCATCATATCCACTGGCGGGATCAATAACCCGGCCACCTTTGATCAGTGTTCTCATACGCGTGTACTCCGGGGGTCAGACTCATTACCGGCGACGATGCTCATGACGGCCATCCGCACGGCGATGCCAAAGGTCACCTGCGGCAAAATCACACTCTGGCTGCCATCAACTACCGCCGAGTCAATCTCAACCCCGCGGTTGATCGGGCCAGGGTGCATGACGATGGCATCCGATTTGGCCAGCAGCAACTTCTCAGGGGTGAGGCCGTAACTCTTGAAAAATTCGTGCATGGATGGCAGGAGAGCGCCGCTCATACGCTCGTTTTGCAGGCGCAGCATGATGATGACATCGCAGTCCTTGATGCCTTCCTCCAGCGTGTGACAGACCCGCACGCCCATTTGCGCCATATCCGACGGCACCAGGGTCTTGGGGCCGACCACGCGGACCTCGGCACAGCCCAACGTGGTCAGAGCATGAATGTCGGATCGCGCCACCCGCGAGTGCAGCACATCACCGACGATGGCCACCGTGAGGTTGGAAAACTCTTTTTTGTAGTGCCGTATGGTGAACATATCCAGCAGCCCCTGCGTGGGGTGTGCATGGCGACCGTCGCCAGCATTGATCACGTGCACATGGGGCGCCACGTGTTGCGCAATGAGGTAGGGCGCGCCGGATTCACTGTGGCGCACCACAAACATGTCCGCAGCCATGGCGCTCAGGTTGGCAATGGTGTCCAACAGCGACTCGCCCTTGGAGGCCGATGAACGCGCAATATCCAGGTTAATCACATCTGCCGAGAGGCGCTTGGCGGCGATCTCGAAGGTGGTGCGCGTGCGGGTGGAGTTTTCGAAGAACAGGTTGAAGACGCTCTTGCCGCGCAGCAGGGGCACCTTCTTCACCTCCCGGTCGTTAACCGAGACAAAGTTAGCGGCAGTGTCCAAAATGTGCGTCAGGATGCTTTTGGGCAGGCCTTCGACGGAGAGCAGGTGAACGAGTTCTCCGTGCTTGTTGAGTTGGGGATTGCGTTTGTAGAGCATGTTCATCGTGCCTTTACGTCGAAGCTGAAAACACCAGCCTCGCTGCGGGCCAGCGCCAACGACTGATTGGGCGCGAGCGTCACGCGCGCCGCAGCGAAATCGGCCTGAACCGGCAGTTCGCGTCCGCCACGGTCCACCAGAACTGCCAGTCTCACGCTGGCGGGGCGACCATAATCGAACAGCTCATTGATCACTGCACGCAGGGTTCGCCCGGTGTAGAGGACATCGTCCAGGATCAGGATATCAGCGCCATTGGCGTCAAAAGGCAACACGGTCTGCCCTCCGGATGACAAACCGCGCTGGGCAAAGTCGTCCCTGTGCATAGACGAGGAAATCTTGCCGGCCTGACCCGGCAGGTTCATGTCTTTTTGCAAGCGTTCCGCCAGCCAGGCGCCGCCTGATGTGATGCCCACCAACCGGGTATTGGCTCCGCAGATCAGTTGAACCCCGCGGAGTAACTCGCGATAAAGCGCCTCCGCATCCAACAGCAGAGCCCCCACGCTGGTCGCTTCGCGTGGTCCGTTGCCCCGCGAGGGGTCGTTCATCGTTGCACTCACGGCAAACTCCTTAAGAACTGTTCCAAAATGATGCAGGCCGATGCAGCATCGGCGTCGCGCGCGCCAGACGATAGCGCCTCGGTCGTGCTGTAGCGCTCGTCGACCTCAAACACCGGCAGCGAAAATCGCCCATGCAACTGCCGACCAAACTTCTTGGCGCGAGCGGTATTTTCGTGTGACACACCGTCGGGATGGTAGGGAACGCCAATGATGATGGCATCGGGTTGCCACTCCTTGAGGTGCTTTTCGATCAGCGCGAACCGTGCATCCCCTTCGGCACGCACGGTCCCGACAGACTGGGCCGAGCGCATGAGGCGATTGCCAACCGCTACGCCCGTACGTTTGAGCCCAAAATCAATCGCCAGAAATGTAGTCAGCGTAGCGGGCACCAAAACCTTCGCAGATGCGAGTGGCGCCTGGCTCTGGCTCATGCGTGGCCCACTTGCGACGAAATCATCCAAGCCTGCAACCCCAGCAATGCCAAAGCCCTGTCGTAGCGCTGCTCCACAGGGGTGTCGAAAATGACCGACTGGTCCGCGTCGACCGTGAGCCAACTGTTTTCACCCAGCTCGGTCTCCAGTTGCCCCTCGCCCCAGGCAGAATAGCCCAGCGACACCAGCACCCTGCGCGGCCCTGAACCGCTGGACAACGCTTCGAGCACGTCTTTGGACGTAGTCATTTCCAACCCACCGGGGATGGTCATGCTGGAGGCATAAAGGGGTTGCTCGGGCTTTTCAGCCTCGGCGAAAATCGATTCGTGCAGAATGAAGCCCCGTTCGGTTTGCACCGGGCCACCCTGAAAAACCGGCGAGTCGGTCAGGTCTGGGCGTTGCAGGGGCAGATCCACTTTGCCAAACAACGTGGCCATCGTCATATCAGCCGGCTTATTGATCACCAGACCCAGCGCACCATGCGGTGTGTGTTCACAAACATAGACCACGCTTTTGGAGAAAATCGCATCCTCCAGCCCGGGCATTGCAATCAGAAAGTGATTCGTGAGGTTAAGGAGTGCAGAATCGCCAGACATTTCCGAATTTTAGCGGCTGCAATGCAAAAAAAAGAATTTGACACTGGCTTGGTATGGTTTCGCCGCGATCTACGCGTCCACGACAACGCGGCTCTGAGCGCTGCGCTACAGCGATGCGCCCACGTGTACTGCATCTTCGTGTTTGACCATTCGATATTGGACGATCTGCCACGCATTGACCGACGGGTCGAATTTATTCGCGAAAGCCTGGTCGAGCTGGATACCAGTCTGCGTGCAATGGCTGGCAACCCAGCGGCAGGGCTGATCGTGCAGCATGGGTGGGCCACCGAAGTCATTCCCGCTGTGGCGCTCACCCTGAAGGCCCAGGTCGTTTTTGCCGCACAAGATTACGAACCGCAAGCGCTCGCTCGCGACGAAACGGTACGTGACGCGCTGGCAGCTGACGGCGTGGAGCTGGTGGCGTTAAAAGACCACGTCATTTTTGAGAAGCGCGAGGTGTTGACCCAGATGGGTAAACCATACGGCGTGTTCACACCCTATATGCGCGCTTGGCTCGCGCGCTTGGACGATGCTCCGCCAGTTCAGCATGTGACTGAACCTTATGCGAGCGCGCTCGCTGCACGGCCCCTGGCTTATTCCCAACCCGTGCACAGTCTGAAATCGCTGGGGTTTTTGCCGAGCAACCTGAAAGCCTTGGGAATTCAGCCGGGGGCAAGCGGGGCCTCGAAACTGCTGAACGATTTTTGGAGTCGGATGGACACCTACGACCAGACCCGCAATTTTCCGTCGATCAAAGGACCTAGCTACTTGGGCGTGCATCTGCGCTTTGGCACCGTGTCAATTCGCCAACTGGTCGGGCTAGCCCTGCAACGCAAGCTGGCAGGCAGCGCCGGAGCAACGGTTTGGCTAGCCGAACTGATATGGAGGGACTTTTATTTTCAAGTGCTGTCCAACTTTCCCCATGTTGCCCTGAGCGCGTTTAAACCCGAATACGACCGCATCGAATGGGAGCAGGGAGAGCGCGCGCAGGCCCTGTTCACCGCCTGGTGCCGGGGTGAGACTGGCTACCCGATAGTGGATGCAGCGATGGCACAGCTCAACCAGACCGGCTACATGCACAACCGGCTGCGCATGGTGGCTGGCAGCTTTTTGGTCAAGCATCTGGGGCTGAACTGGAGAGGGGGTGAGCGCTACTTTGCGGAAAAGCTCAACGACTTTGATCTCTCGGCCAACAACGGCGGATGGCAATGGGTCAGCTCAAGCGGATGTGACGCACAGCCATATTTCCGCATTTTCAACCCCGTCAGTCAGAGCGAAAAGTTTGATGCACTGGGCAAGTTCATCAAGCGCTATGTTCCACAGTTGGCAGGTCTGAGCGCCAAGGCAGTTCATGCCCCGTGGATGGCAAAGCCGGGGGAGCTGTCAGCAGCAGGCTGTGTATTGGGCCGCGATTACCCCACGCCCATCGTGGACCACGCCGCGGCACGCGCCCTCACGCTACAGCGCTACAAGGTTGTTCGCAAAGTCCCTCAGACTTCGGCAGCAGTCGCACAGTAACTGCGCACCAGGCCCAACAGTTCGTCTTCAGAGTACGGCTTACCCAGATAATGATCGACACCCAGTTCTTTGGCATGTTCGCGGTGCTTGCCGGCGATGCGGGATGTGATCATGATGATGGGCAGGTCGCGCAGTTGTGCGTCAGCCCGGATGTTGCGCGCCAAGTCAAATCCATCCATACGTGGCATCTCGATATCGGACAACACCACGGTCGGCTTTTCTTCCTGGAGCTTTTCAAGCGCATCCAGTCCGTCTGACGCCAGAGTCACTCGGTAGCCTTCGCGCTTGAGCAAGCGCTGCGTGACACGGCGCACCGTAATTGAGTCATCCACCACCAAAATCAAAGGCACCTGATTGACCACATTGACGGGTGCCGCGACAGCAGACGCATTGCCTGCAGAATCCGTTGCAATCGGCTCCGCAGGCTTGTTCATTTGACGAGCCTGATCACCATACACTGCGGCCAACGCCACCGGGTTGTAAATCAGGGCCACCGCGCCCGACGCCAGCACGGACACACCAGCCAAACCAGGCAACTGCGCCAGTTGCGGGCCCAAATTCTTGACCACAACCTCTCGATTACCCAACACCTCATCCACATGCAGCGCAAGACGCTGCCCAGCGCTTCGGAACACGGCTACGGACCGCGTCTTGCCCAGCGCTTCATTGCTGCGGGCTGAGACCTGCAACAGGGCACCTGCCCAGAAGAAGGGCAGCATCTGCCCACCCATATCAAAGCCGTCAAGCTGGTACGCCTTGTCCAATGCTGCAACGGGTGTTCGCAACACAGTTTCCACCAACCCCGATGGGACGCCAATGGTGAAATCGCCAACACGCAACATCACAACTTGCGTAACAGCTGTCGTCAACGGCAAAACCACTTTAAAAGTAGTGCCCGCGCCATACTCGGTTGATGTCTCTATGCGTCCACCCAGCGAGTTGACTTCAGATCGAACAACATCCATACCGATACCACGCCCCGACAACTCGGTGACATGATCGGCGGTCGAAAAACCGGGCATAAAAATCAGGTTGGCGGCATCCGTTTGGCTCAGCACCTCGCCCTCCGCTATGACACCGTTTGCAACGGCTTTGGTGCGAATTTTGTCGATATGCAGTCCACCACCATCGTCACTAAAAGAAACCGACACGTCGTTGCTTTCCTGATTGACATGAATGGTGATAGTGCCAACGGCTGGTTTCCCTGCCGCGGAACGATCTGCTGCGCGCTCAATACCGTGTCCGACAGAATTGCGCAGCATATGCTCAAACGCAGGACCCATACGGTCCAGCACGCCACGGTCCATTTCAATGGACCCACCAGTGATGTCCAACTTGACCAATTTGCCGGCGTCTTTGGCCGCCTGACGAACCACGCCATACAGACGCTCTGAAATACTCTCAAACTCCACCATGCGCGTTCGCAAAAGATCACGTTGCAGTTCGCGAGCCTGACGCCCTTGAGCAATCAGGTCATCTTCCGCACCCTCAATGGATCGCTGCAAATTGCGCTGCACCGTGGCGACGTCGTGCACCGATTCAGCCATCATGCGGGTCAACTCCTGCACACGCGTAAAACGGTCGAACTCCAACGGGTCAAAGGCCTGTGCGGAATCTTTGGTCTGTGCCAAACGGGATTGCATCTGTGATTCAGACTGTAGTTCAACATCCCGCAACTGGTGGCGCAAGCGATCTAGATTACCAGTGAGATCGCCTAGAGAAGATCGCAACTGGGTCAGACGCGCCTCCATGCGGGCACGCGAAATCATCACCTCTCCGGCCTGATTGACCAGCCGATCCAGCAACTGTGAACGTACACGAACCGATTGACTTGCGGACTGACGAACGGGCGCAACGGTCAAACCACGCGGAAGCACTTTCACCGGCACCGCTTCGACTTGTAGCGCATCTGCAGGTGTGTCGGTTGTCACCGTAACGCCCTCGTCGGCTTTGACATTCGCATCAACCGTGGGCTCATCCTGAACAGGCGCTTTCCCCAACGCATCAAATGTTGACTGCAAGGTGTCAAAGCGGGTGAGCAACGGCTCCAGTTGAACGGACTGCACCTGCTCGGTACCAATCTGTTCAATGCTGGATTCCATGTGGTGGGCCATTTCCCCCAATCGCATGGCCCCTGCCAGACGTGCGCTGCCTTTGAGCGTATGAAGTACGCGCAAAACTTCGCTGCGCGCGCTTAGATTGTCGGGTCGCGCCACCCATTGGCGCAAAGCCGAGCCCAACTGCGGCAAGAGCTCAAGCGCCTCTTCCTCGAAAATCGGGAACAGATCTTCGTCCAATTGATCGACGGCGTCGATGTCGTCGTCCTCTGCCTGCGCAATACTAAGTGGCGCAGCAACCACCGACAGCGAAGCGGCAGTCGGCAGTTCCACCGGCGTGACATCGGGCACAGGAGCCAGAGCCGGGGTCGACACAACCAAAACCGATTCTTCAATATCGACCTCTTCCGGCAGGACCATATCGTCGTCAATCGCATCGGAAATCGATTCGATTGTTGGCGCAGGAAATTCAGTCTCGATAATGCACTGCAATGCGTCAAGAATGGACGGGTCTGGCTCCTTGAGAAAGCCGGCGGCAAACTGGTGCAACAATCGCCGGATGTCTTCGGCTGCATTGGAAAAAACGATTGCCTGCTCACCGGTTCCCTGATGGTGCAGCTGTATGTGCTGAAGCGCATGTTCAAGCGAGCGCGCCATCTCCGACAGCGCGACAAACCCCACCGTTGCAGAGCTACCGCCCAGAGAGTGCGCCAGAGTCACCAGCGAATCCGGTAGCGGCCGTTGCAACTCCAGAGCCCACTCACTCAACTCAACCTGTAACCGCCGCGACCATTCGTCCGCTTCGTTCAAA
>Ga0194061_1001626_pt1 | contig 12886 bp, 11 predicted proteins | sample SepL2221m_MetaG_FD_163423 | JGI IMG/M metagenome (GOLD analysis project Ga0194061, IMG submission 163423) | Anoxic zone freshwater microbial communities from boreal shield lake in IISD Experimental Lakes Area, Ontario, Canada - Sep2016-L224-21m | ecosystem: Environmental > Aquatic > Freshwater >...
GATTATGAAACGGGGCCATTCTGGTGGCCCGCGGGCCACCAGAATGAAATCAAGTGATGGGTTGTTGAAGCGGGATAAAAACCGCGCTCAAAAGCCAGAAAAGCACGCTTCTGGACAGCCATTCACATGACTTGTTTGCCGTTTTTATGGAGCGTGGTTTTGGTTTATGCAAACCGAATGGGTTCAACAGTTTGGTGACGATGCAAAGCTGGATGTTTTTATCTTCATATGAGGCATTGCGGGACAAGCTGCTGATCGAGAGAACAATTCAGACAATGGCTCATTTGGGTGCGCGGGCATTCAGTGAAATTTCTGGTGAAGTAGTGCAAACAACGGCCTTTGTAATACATGCCGCACACATTGAATTCTTCAAGCCAGTATTTTTTAGATTGCTCGATGGTGGTTCCAATGAGAAGGAATCAGCGTTATTAAGTGGAGTTGGACGCTTTGACCAAACAATCCAAGCAGACTTTAAACAAATGCCAGGATGTCCGATTGCTTATTGGGCTACCCCGGCAATGAAGAGGATATTTCAAAGTGGTTCAAGTGTTGGTTTGGTTGGTTCAACAAAACAGGGACTTGCGACCGGAGATAACGGGCAGTTTTTGAGGTATTGGCATGAAGTTTCTCTTTCGAATTTTTGTTCATCTGCGACATCACGAGATGATGCTCGCCAGTCTGGAAAGAAATGGTTTCCATGTAACAAAGGCGGTGCATATCGAAAATGGTTTGGCAACAACGATTACGTTGTGAACTGGGCGAACGATGGCGAGGACATAAAGTTCGACAAACTTGAGCGCTTGGAAAAAGGGCAAATCCTTGCAAGTAATTCAAAGCCAAAAAACATGGACTACTACTTTAAGGAAGGAATAACTTGGTCCGCAATAGCGACTGGTGATTTGTCAATGCGGTATTCATCAAGTTCATTCATGTTTGAAACAAAGGGGGCCATGTATTTTGGTAAAGATCATGAAAGTCTCATGTATGTCATGGCCCTCTCAAACTCGAAAATTTCCGGCCTTTTTTTAAGAATTCTTTCGCCTACCTTGGATTTCCATGAAGGTCCGTTTCTTAAGCTGCCATTGATAGTGGAGAACCCCGCTAAGATTTCTGAAACAGTGGATGAGTGCATCTCAATTGCCAAACGCGATTGGGATGCATATGAGACCTCATGGCAATTTTTGAAATTTGGCCTTGCTTCAAATATTGAAGGTTCGGTTTCTATTTCCCAAAGCTTTGACAATTGGTCTTTGCAAATTGTTGATCGCCTCCAACGACTCCATCACTTGGAAGTTGGAATATTGGTGGCCGAGGGCCGGAGTCCGGACAGTTCGCCGAAATGAGCTTTGGCGCTCGTGAACAAATGGGCGTGATTAGTCGCCTCGCGTATGCCGATCTGTTGAAGGAGGGTGGTCGACCAACGTTGATCATCATGGATGATGCGCTGGTGCACAGCGACCCGCAGCGACTGGAGCAGATGCAAAGGGTGGTGTTTGATGCTTCACAGCGGCATCAGATATTGGTGTTTACATGTCACCCTGCTAATTGGCGCAGTATTGGCGCAGATCCGGTGTCGATTTCCGCGTGATGGCGATCGCGCTACAAGAAGCTCACAGGGCCGCATTTTTCAAACAGTATTGAACGAGAATATATGAATCGACTCATGATCGGGCTTCAAGCCATCTTGCTACTTGCAGTCTTGGCACTCCTAGCGCGCACCTGGCCATCGCATTCTCAGCCTTACATACCTCCTCAAACATCCGTTGTACCTCCTGCAAGTGAAGTTGAGCAGTATTTGCCGGAAAAGGTTACTGCTGCGTTCGCCGAAGTTGAAAGGACCTTGTCAAGTCCAACTACGTGGCCCACAAAGCGGGATGACGTTGAAAAATTGCAGGAAAAGCTAAAGGTCGCTGTCAATGCGTTGTCGCCACATGACCAAGAGCTTTTGTTGCCGCGTTTGGTTCCTAGGAGATGGGAGATACAAGCGTTGTGGCTGCTGGCAAAAGAAAATGACCCCGCAGATACCGATATCAAAGGCACAAAGAGTTTGGCTGACGAAGTCGATTTATTGAACACAGCAGCACCCATGGAGTCTTCAGACGACCTTCGCCAACAACTCAAGAAGAAGGAACAGGAGTTGCGCGCTAAGGTTGCAGTTGGTGAGCGATCCTTGGCGGTTGAACAGGCTCGCGCAGCCTTAAATGGTAAAGGTGGGGATGAAGTGGACGGAGCCTTGAGACAAATCAACGGCTTTGACGATGAGGAGTCCAGGAGGCTCGGATATCAGTTGGGCTTACGCAGGGACATGGATGCCGTGCTGGCTGATCTTGATCAAATGGAAAAACTAACTGATCCGCTTTTGAAAGAATACGGACTTGCGAAGCTGAATCAGACTGTGATGGATTTGCGTCTTCGAGTTGCGATGAACCTGCCAAAACTAGGATCGCCCGACAAGGCTGCGGAACGTCTGTCCACCATTGAGAAAAGTATAGCGAACGGCCACGAAAAGATTGTCAAAATCCGACGCGCTGAAGCCACAAAGCGTGCCCGGGACTACCAGATATGGGCACTGACTCAAATTAAGTCTGTTCAGACGTTCAAGGTTCTGAGGGATGCCGAGATTGCCAAAATCGGGAGCCTAATTGACAGGAATAACCCAATGTCAAACGCTCACCAAAGTGCTGAGGAACGTGCGATGACGGAGTTGGACAGACTCATGATCAGTCGGTTGGCACCGATCAACCAAGGGGTTTTGGATGAGGCCGTGGCAACTTGGTACCGAAAAGTCTTTCAGGAGCGTTTTGACAGCTTGACTGACGCACACAAACTCAGTGTCGTTACGGCTTTTGCTTCTGCTGAAAAACGCCAAATTGATCAATAGCCATGAATAAAATCAGAAGTTGGGTCGCCGCATCGGTGATTGGGCTCATTTCATTCCATGCATTGGCGATTGACTACGCCTTGCTCCAACCGGGAGTTGCCTATAAGGACGCGAAGACATGGCATGAGCAGTTCATGCAGGGTGGCCCTACAAAGGCAGAGCGATTGGATGCCATCCGATCGCTTGTGCTTGCCAGCCCAGTACGCACACGCGGGTTGGAGCAAATCTACCGCAACTTCGATGGTCGATATTCGATCGATCCCACAATCCCAGGAGTTGAAAAGTCGGTGCTGATGCAATTGTCCTCAAGCAAGCAGCAAGCCAAGGGGTATCGACGCGAGGTTCTGTACGCAGTCGCGTACCATAACGACCCGCGTTTTTCATTGGTAGAAATGAATCGCCCCTTGCGGCGAACTTGGGGAAATACGGATGCTGATTTGATTATTCGACACAATCAATCAGGTCAGTCTGGTCGGATTGAAGTTAAGGACTACTCGGTCAATTCCCAGAGGACTAACTTAAGCAAACTCAAAGTCCAAATTGACAAGATGTCACTTGAAGGGCGAAAGACCGGTCAACTTCAATTCTGGATGAATGCACGACCTGTTATCCCGGCGGTCTACCAATATGGGGAAAAGTCAGGTGTACTTGTCTCCGGAAATGTTAAGACCGGAAAGACAATTGCCCCGGGTGCGATTTCAATTTCCGAGGCGATGAGCCATCATGAACAACAGTTTGTTCGAGCGAACTTGAATCGAGCCTCCATTGGTGCTGGCGGGCTGGCATTTGCTGCTTGGGGGCTGAAGAACTCTATTCCCCTGGCATTGGCAGATATTCGCGAAATGAGGGATCCTGAGATTCGATCTACTCAATCTCTGTTACGGCTTGGAGAGCACGGTTCTGCCGCTCTTGGAAATGGCGCAATGGCAGTTTCTGGAACGACCCTCACGGCAGCGCGTTTCGCAACAGAACGCCTTCAGTCCCGCCTTTACATGGTCGGAAGAGCAGGTGGAGTTGCTTCGATCGCAGCAATAGGTCTCTCTGAGGCATTCCTGGTCACGCGATATGTAAGAGGGGACGTACTAGGTAGGGAATTCTGGACTGAACAATGGGTCGCAGGCACTTCAACCATTGGCAGTATGGCTGGAGGGGGTGCGCTGTGGTTGATTGCGAAGAACCCGTGGTCTGCTTTTGCAGGCGCGAGTGCGGGGAGCTATCTTGGAAATGAAATAGGGACAAGAACTGCGCGCCGCTATTACGAATACAAATTCGGAGAGTTGGACAAGGCATATGGCGTCTGGGTGTACTCGCAATACGCTATCAGATAGGTTGTTAGCGCCGATTGAATATTGATCCGGATTCTTTTAGGGATGCTGCAGGTGACCGCGCGTAAAATACTAGGCTGCGCAGCCGTTAGCTCATCTGGATAGAGCACAGACCTTCTAAGTCTGGGGTAATTGGTTCGAGTCCAATACGGCTGGCCATCTCACCCCAGTTTGATCGCCAGTTTGGCGGCATCAACATGCGTGTAACGCTTAAGCATTTGCATGGACTTGTGGCCAGTCATGCTGGCAACCTCAAAGGGGCTGAGGCCCTGGGAAAACAACGCTGTGGTGGAAACATGGCGCAGGTCATGAAACCGTAGGTCTTTCAGTATGGCCGGATCCGGTTCGATCCCCTGTGCAAGGCAGTCATCGGTATAAAGCCGTCGGGCCCGTTGCATCAATCGCTGCCAAGGTTTATTGAAACTCCCGGTGCCTGCCCATTTGCCAAACACCCGCCCACTGGCGTTTATTGGCATACCGTTCAAAATGGCCAATGCCCCACTGGACAGTGCCACGTTGCGTGTTTCACCATTCTTGGTTGTGTCGGCGGGCAGCTTCACTACGCGGGTCTTCTGATCGATCCAATCCGTTCGCAGCGCCACCAACTCACCCAGTCGCATGCTAGTGGCCAAGGCTAGTCGAATGATAGGTTCCAAATAGGGACCGGCTTGGGAATTGGGATAGGTGCCGGGGTCGTTCGCCGCGCGAATCAACAGTTCCAGCTCGCCCGTGCGCAAGACGCGATCTCGCGACTTGCCCGCAGCCGGGCGCGTGACCAGTCTAAGCGGATTGCCGGCCGGCAGATGCACGCCCAGATGGGTTTGCGCGTGGCGAATCAGGCTGCTCAAGGTGTTGAGATGGTGTACAACGGTTTGGCCACTCAAACCATAGTTTTGCGCCAGTTCCGCCGCCCAGCTATTGATCGCTGGGGGCCGCAGGGCTGCAATATACAGGGGTCCAAATTTTTGTTTGATGCGCGCTAGGGGTGCGTTCTTCGACTGGCCTTCGCGTGCCAATGTAGGGAGAACGACATCGATATAACTTTTCAGCGCAATGGCCACAGTGGTTTGCTGCGTTTGGGGATCGAGCTCATCAATTTCCCCGCGTTTTATTTTGCGCTCGATCTCGCGCGCCCAATCCTCCGCGTCCTTGCGGGTCTCAAAAGTCTTAGTCAATAGGGGCTGACCATGGCGACGCACCTTGGCGCGCCATTGGTAATCACCGCGTTTTTCGAAGCTAGCCATAGGTGCCTTTCGGGGGACCTTCCTCTGTGGCATTGGCCCAAGAGTGTCCCAAAAATGCCATATAATAGCAAACAACCCTTATTCAATAAGGCGTACAAGACGGTGAAATTCCCTCTTCTAAGCTGAGGGTCGGGGGTTCGATCCCCTCCGGGCACGCCAATTTCCTGTTTTATACGATCGCTTTTTCCTGGACGTGTGATAACTAAAGGCGTCAAGCGCGACCAGGTGGTGTTCCTTTTTTGAGAGCTCTCTTATGGCAAGTAACGAATGCTGCCAGTTTGAGGTCTTCAGAACCCATATGGTTGCGAAATAGTTCAGACAGGAATTCTTTCCATTTCTCGAGGACCAGAGCTTCATCTGCAACTTGTTCCACGAGCAGTTCCATGTGAATTAGTGTCTCTACATGGCGACGTGTGTGCAATTTTGCGTCCGGGTAATTCGTGCGGCGCATAAGTTCTTCCTCATGCTCAAAATGCAGCCGTGTGTACTCTAGCAGCTTGCGGGCAGCGACGAAGCGACCGTCCTTGTCTGTCGCTTCGAGAAAGTAGTTGACCTTGTTGAACCACTGCCGATGCTGGTTGTCAATCGGGTCATTTCCGGTTTTGTAGATGTCTTTCCATTCGATTTGCATGATGACTCCCTTACGCCTTCATTGTGCAGGGCATTGCATCTTTCGTGCAATACCTCACGCATGGGACACACCTCACGCATGGGACTCGAGTCCTGTCCCTTACTTTTTCAGCGCAGCCTTCCAGTCCCGGTAGACATCAATGTCGACACCGTCCGGATAGTTCAACAGGCCGGGCGTAAATCCTTTTTTGCCTTTTTCACCGTATTGCCAGATGATGGCCTTGGTCTTGCGGTCGACCACGATGACACGGTCATTCAGGTCGTCAACAATAAGGATGTCCCCGGTGTCGGGTAACTCTCGGGCAATGGACGAATGGTCCAGCATGCCTTCTCCCTCTTTGACGAAGTATTCCCATGAAATCTTGCGAGTAGCTGGGTCGAAAATAATGACGCGGCCGGGCTTCCAGAAGTCGGCCACGATGATCTGTTTGCCGTCCACCGTGGGGAATGCGTCCGAGGGGTAATGAAGGCCGGGCGCTTTCACGCTCCAAAGCACCTTGCTGTCGCGTGTGATTCGGGAAATCCAGGCGTCGGTGATTTCGGTGATCAGGATGTCGCCGTTTTCCAGTGGCGTGGCTCCATTGGGGTGTGCCAGCTCGGTAGGCGGGTTGTGCTTGCACTTGCCAGGGGTGCCCCATTGTGTGGCGATGGCATCGGTCTTGGGGTCGACGATAAGAACACGGCAATTGCGGATGTCAGCAGTAATGAACTTGCCGTCGGCTAACAGGTGCGCATCATCCGGGTAGTTGAGCAAGCCGGGACCGCTGCCGCGGTGGTCTGGGGTGCCATAGGTCCAGGTTAACGCGCGCGTTTCGTAATCGACGATATGAATGTCAAAGTTATCCTCTTCGCTGACGGCCAGCAGTTTGCCGTCGGCGGAAAAGTTGACATCCTCGTTGCCCCGATAGACCTTTAGGTTGGGCGATGGAAACTCCCACACAATGCTTTTGTCCGGGGCGATTTCGATCAGGCGGTTATTGCGCCGATCGGCAATCATGATCGGGTAGGGTAACGGCTTGCCCCAGGACTGAACCATTTTTGTGCGGCTGCCGGTTACCGGTGGAATGGGGGGCAGCACTGCGCCGCTGGACACTATGCCCGCACCTGTCATTTCTGGCGTGACCTTAACTTCAATACCTGCTGCTGCCTTGCTCTTTTTGACGTCCTGGGCTGTTGCCGCAGCAAATACGCCGAGCAACAAGGGTAGCAATAGGGCAGATATTCCAAACCGCAGGGGGCTCTTCATTCGGATAGGGCTTGAAGCGGGCAAACGGCGCATAGTGGATTCCTTGACTCTCGGTAAACGTGCTGAATCAGCACAGGTCACATTTTCGCTTCTCCTGCCACTGTTTCTGTTGACCTGTAGCAAGGCCTTGAGGTTCAACGTTGGATTTGGTTCGATAGCGTCACTGACTTTCGAGTACGGTGCGTTGGTGCAGCGGTTGCACCGGTCGTGCGTTGTCGGCAAAGCGCTGGCGGTAGCGGGTCAGTTGATCTGACGATAGCTGGAGTGGCTGTTTCATGACGATCCACGCGACACCCTCGGTGCAAGGCGGAGCCGTAACGGATCCAGCGTATCGGAAGTAGCTGCGTTTTGCTGGCAACAATGCACTGGCATCGATCGTCACGTCGGGATGGTTGTGGTCGCCGTCCGCCCTTTCAGGAATGAGTGGCATCAGCATCTTGAGCAGCGCATTTTCCTGCCCGGTACGAAAAAGCACGACTACAGCCAATAACTGACCGGACTGGCTCTTGTGCAGCAAGTGGGCTGCCATCGGAAACTCTTCCCCGGCAATCTTGTCGCCGCCGGGGGTGTGGAAGTGAAATTGCTGCAGGGTGTAGCGCTCTTTGCCAATATTCAGAGTGCTGCCTTTGGCGAAGCGCACGCGTGTCGTGTGCCCGTCGTCCGCCAGCTTCAGTGGCGCTTTCAGGTAATTGAATTCCAGGGGTGGCAGTGCCTGGCGCGAGGTTACCCCGATATCAATGGGCGATTGGCGATGACCGCTTTCACACAAACCTGCCGACGCCGATGTGCACGCAAGAACTACCAGTGCGGCAAAAATATGTTTCATGGCATGGGTCCTGTCGGTTCGCACGTTGAGTGAATCCTTAAATTTTGCACATCGACTTTAAACCCCAACCAGCGTTCCACCGCCATGCGCAAGTTGTTGCCATCTCCGGTGGTGCCAAAAATAGTCGGAGCTACAAAGCCGGCATCAGCCGCTTGCACCAGCCAGCCTCGCTCATCGAGCAGTCGCCGGGTTTGACGGGCGACCGGTGCGCCGCCTTCCAGAAAGGCAACGTCTGCGCCAACGAGTGAACGCAATGTGCCTATGGCAAATGGATAGTGCGTGCACCCCAGCACCAAGGTGTCCATGGCCCCATCTGCGTGGCCAAATTGGCCCATAGCCCCCGTAGAATATGCGCAAGAAGCTATCGTTTTTGTAGCATCTGCGCGTTCAATTGCGTCTGCCAAGCCGTCGCAGGGTTGCAATATGAAGGTTGCTTGGCCGTGCAAGGATGTCAAAAGCGCCCGAAATTTGTCGCTATTGAGCGTGCCGCGGGTCGCCATCACGCCGACGACCTTGGTCTTGCTTGACAGCGCTGCTGGCTTCAACGCTGGCTCGATGCCCACAATGGGCAGTTCGGGGAAGTCCTGGCGCAGCAGCTTGATCGCGGCAGCGGTGGCGGTGTTGCAGGCTACGACCAGCGCCTTGATGTGGTGTTGCTCGGTCAGGTAGCGGGCGATGGCGTGGGAGCGGGTGATGACGTGCGCGTCATCGCGTTCTCCGTAGGGGGCGTGGCCGCTGTCGGCGACGTAAATGAATTGCTCCTGCGGTAGTTCGGCACGCAGGGCGCGCAGCACACTCAAGCCGCCCACGCCACTGTCAAATACACCGATGGCATCGGCGCTGCGGTCCGTATAACCAGCGCTGACTAATGGCATGCCGCAGGGTCCAATGTCAGTCGTGAATCAAGCAGACTGCACCGGAATATTTTTGAACTCGCCCATGGCAATCTTCTTTTGCCACTCGGCCGGTCCGGTAATGTGGGCGCTGGTGCCACCCGAATCCACCGCCACGGTGACCGGCATGTCGACTACGTCGAATTCGTAAATAGCTTCCATGCCCAGGTCGGCAAAGCCCACCACCTTGGCAGCCTTGATGGCCTTGCTCACCAGGTAGGCGGCACCACCCACAGCCATCAGGTAGGCGCTTTTGTGTTTCTTGATGGCTTCGATGGCGACCGGGCCGCGCTCGGCTTTGCCAACCATGCTGATCAGCCCGGTTTGGGCCAGCATCATCTCGGTGAAGCCATCCATGCGGGTGGCCGTGGTGGGGCCCGCAGGGCCGACGGCTTCGCCCTTGACCGGGTCAACCGGGCCGACGTAATAGATAACGCGGTTGGTAAAGTCCACCGGCAGCTTCTCGCCTTTGGCCAGCATGTCCTTGATGCGCTTGTGCGCGGCGTCACGGCCGGTCAGCATCTTGCCGTTGAGCAGCAGCGTTTGCCCGGGTGTCCAACTGGCCACTTCGGCCGGTGTCAGGGTGTTCAGGTCGACCTTTTTACTCTTCACGTAATCGGGCGTCCAGGCGACATCGGGCCAGGTGTCCAGTGAGGGCGGTGTCAGATAGACCGGGCCACTGCCGTCCAGCACAAAGTGGGCGTGGCGAGTCGCGGCGCAGTTCGGGATCATGGCAATGGGCTTGCTGGCGGCGTGGGTCGGGTACATCTTGATCTTGACGTCCAGCACAGTAGTCAGGCCGCCCAGGCCTTGCGCACCGATGCCCAGCGCGTTGACTTTTTCGAACAACTCCAGACGGAGTTTTTCGACGTTGGACAGTTCTGCGCCGCTACCTGCTTTGGCCTGTAGTTCGTACATATCCAGGTCATCCATCAGACTTTCCTTGGCCATCAGTACTGCTTTTTCCGCTGTGCCGCCAATGCCAATCCCGAGCATGCCGGGTGGGCACCAGCCCGCACCCATGGTCGGTACGGTTTTGAGCACCCAGTCGACCACCGAGTCGCCGGGGTTGAGCATGTACATCTTGCTCTTGTTCTCACTGCCACCACCCTTGGCGGCAACGGTGACTTCAACCGTATTGCCGGGAACGATTTCGGTGAAGATGACAGCCGGTGTGTTGTCCTTGGTGTTTTTGCGCAGAAATTCCGGGTCGGCCACCACACTGGCTCGCAGCGTGTTGTCGGGGTGGTTGTAGCCCTGGCGCACGCCTTCGTTGATAGCGTCATCGAGGCTGCCGGTGAAGTCGCCCCAGCGCACCTCCATGCCTACTTTGAGGAACACGTTGACGATGCCCGTGTCCTGGCAGATCGGGCGGTGACCGGTGGCGCTCATCTTGCTGTTGGTCAGGATTTGCGCGATGGCGTCTTTGGCGGCCGGGCTTTGCTCACGCTCATAGGCGCGGGCCAGATGGGCAATGTAGTCGGCGGGGTGGTAGTAGCTGATGTATTGCAATGCAGCTGCTACGGATTCAATCAGGTCGGCCTGGCGGATGGTAGTCATGGGGGTCTTTCGAAAGTGCGGACGGTTTTGATAAGTGCAGCTATTTTTGCGGATGGGACATCAGCTTGTCGGTGAAAGCAATGGCCATCGCGGACAGTAAAAACGTGATGTGGATGACGGTTTGCCAGAGCAAAACCTTCTCCTCGTAATTGGCCGCGTTGATAAAGGTTTTAAGCAGGTGGATGGAACTGATGCCGATAATGGCGGTCGCCAGTTTGACCTTAAGGACGGACGCGTTCACGTGGTCGAGCCATTCGGGTTGGTCGGGGTGATCGTCCAGGTTCATGCGTGAGACAAAAGTCTCGTAGCCTCCCACAATTACCATGATGAGCAGGTTGGAGATCATCACCACGTCAATCAGGGCCAGCACCACCAGCATGATGATGGTCTCATTCAGGCCGGTGACCTCGACAGTGTCCTTGTAACCAATGCTTTTGACCAGCAGTGCCAGTGCATGCTGGTTTCCAAAGGCCGCTTCCATCAGGTGCAGCAGTTCGACCCAGAAGTGGTACACGTATACCGCCTGCGCTGCGATTAGTCCCAAATACAAGGGAAGCTGCAACCAGCGGCTCGAAAAAATCACTTTGGCGAGCAGAGTCATGGGCCGAGCCCTTGACTTGGAAGGAGTAGATGGGCTCATTGGGTGATTGGTTTTTCGTGGCACAAGCGGACATTGTAAAAGCTGTGTGGGCAACTTCTGGCAGTCGCTTGGGTTCGCACTTGCGGTGGCGTCATTTGTTGTATCAAGTCAGTGACTTGTAAGTGCTTGGCACCAATATTCGCCCAGTTTTGATTTAACAGAGGAGACATTCCCTATGAGCACAACGACCGAAACCGCAACCGTATTGCCTGTTTATTTGCCGAGCGCAGAGTTCGTCAAGAATGCAACGATACCCAGCATGGACGCCTACAACGCGCTGTGCAAAGAAGCCGAAACTGATTACGAAGGCTACTGGGGGCGTTTGGCAAAGGAATTTTTGAGCTGGAAAGTTCCCTTTACCAAAGTGTTGGACGAGAGCGATGCACCGTTTTTCAAGTGGTTTGCCGACGGCAAGCTCAATGCGTCTTACAACTGCCTGGACCGAAACGTCGAAAAAGGCCTGGGCGAAAAGACCGCCATCATTTTCGAAGCCGACGGCGGCGAAGTCACCAAGATCAACTACAAGGACCTGCTGGCCAAGACCAGCCAGATCGCCAACGGCCTGAAGTCACTGGGCATCAAGAAGGGTGACCGCGTGGTCATCTACATCTCCATGTCCATCGACGGCGTGGCCGCCATGCAGGCTTGCGCCCGTATCGGTGCGACGCACTCGGTCGTGTTTGGAGGTTTCTCGGCCCAGTCCCTGCGTGACCGTATTGAAGATACGGGCGCTGTCGCTGTGATCACTGCGGACCACCAGGTGCGCGGTGGCAAGCAATTGCCCCTGAAGTCCATCGTCGACGAAGCCCTGACACTGGGCGGCTGTGATTCCATCAAGAACGTGCTGGTCGTCAAACGCAGCGGTTCCGAAATCGCCATGACCGCTGGTCGCGACCAGTGGATGAACGATTTGGTGGCAGGTCAGTCCACAACCTGCGAGCCAGAGTGGGTTGAAGCAGAACACCCCCTGTTCCTGCTTTACACCTCCGGTTCTACTGGCAAGCCCAAGGGCGTGCAACACTCCACCGGCGGCTACTTGCTGCATGCAGCCCTGACAACCAAGTGGACGTTTGATTTGAAGGCTGACGACGTATTCTGGTGCACGGCCGATATTGGTTGGGTCACCGGTCACACCTACATTACCTATGGCCCATTGGCTCTGGGTGGAACCGAAATCGTGTTTGAAGGCGTGCCCACTTACCCGGATGCCGGCCGTTTCTGGAAGATGATTCAGGACCACAAGTGCACCGTGTTCTACACCGCACCAACAGCGATCCGCTCCTTGATCAAGGCCGCTGAAGCAAAAGATTCTGTGCACCCCAAGAGCTATGACCTGACCAGCTTGCGCTTGCTCGGCTCGGTGGGCGAGCCTATCAACCCCGCCGCCTGGGAGTGGTACTACAAGCATGTGGGTGGCAGCAAGTGCCCCATTGTGGACACCTTCTGGCAGACAGAGACCGGTGGTCACATGATTACCCCACTGCCCGGCGCAACGCCCATGGTTCCCGGCTCCTGCACACTGGCGTTCCCTGGCATCCAGGCCGCCATCGTGGACGAGACCGGCAAGGATGTGCCCAACGGCCAGGGTGGCATTCTGGTCGTGAAGCGTCCATGGCCTTCCATGATCCGCAACATCTGGGG
>Ga0194061_1001628_pt1 | contig 12875 bp, 15 predicted proteins | sample SepL2221m_MetaG_FD_163423 | JGI IMG/M metagenome (GOLD analysis project Ga0194061, IMG submission 163423) | Anoxic zone freshwater microbial communities from boreal shield lake in IISD Experimental Lakes Area, Ontario, Canada - Sep2016-L224-21m | ecosystem: Environmental > Aquatic > Freshwater >...
CTTTTTAATGTACTGCGGAGAAAAAGCTTAGGCTTTTTTCTTCGCCGTCGTTTTGCTTGCAACGGCGTTGGTTGCGGCAGCGGTTGCGGTGGCGAAGTTGGTCTGCGCCATCTCGGTCGCCTGCTTGGCAGCCTTGGTCATGCTGTCATAGGCGGTGTTGGCGGCGGCCAGGGCCGATTTCACAGCGGCAACAGCCACATCCGAACCGGCCGGCGCGTTCTGGGCAACCTTGTCCAGCATGCCGGCTACGCCTTTGTTGAAACCGGAAGCCTGGCCTTCAACGGCCTTGGTGAACTCGCCCTGGGTCGCCGAAGTGACTTCGTAGACATTGCGCGAGTAGGCCAGCGCTTTTTCCATCGCCGGTTGGGCGATCGAAGCGTTGAGGTTCATCAGTTCTTGCACGTCCTTGACGCCGGTGATCGCCTTGGCGATGCCCACGCTGTCTTCGAAAGCGGCTTTGGTGGCGTTGAAGTTCAGCGCCGAGAGTTTCTCGAACGCGGCAAACTGGGTGTAAGCCAGGTTCAGGAAGGCGTCAACGCCGGCTTTGTTCGTGGCGACGATTTGTTCAGGGGTCACATACATGTTAATTCTCCTTGTCTGTGAGCCCGGACTGCATTGTCTAGGCTCTTGTTACTGGGTTAGTCGATAGATATTGCGCTGCAACAACTCAAATTCTACCGACAAAACAAACCATGTCAAGAAATATTTGCGCAGTGCAGCATAAAATTTAACAATGAGTCGTAAAATATATAAAATTCAATTACTTAACTTTTTCTTGCAATGCGATGACCAGATTCAGCCGATCCGGGTTTTATTTTCCGAAATATTCCTAAAATATAGAATAATGCATTGTTTATAATACAAAAAATAGTTAGCAGGCGCTTACAATCAAAATATGCCCCGATATGACTGAAAAGACACTGAAGGCACAAGCTGGTATCTGGGTCACGCTGATGCCTGGGACCTTTGTGGTGCTCTGGGCGAGCGGTTTCATCGGCGGCAAGTTGGGTTTGGCTTACGTCGAGCCGGCAACCTTCTTGTTGCTGCGTTTTGCCGTGGTCGTGGCGTTGATGTTGCCGATTGCCTTGCTATGGCGCGCGCCCTGGCCGGCGACACCGCGCCAGGCGGTCCACATCGGTGTTGCCGGCATCCTCATCCAGGGGTGTTACCTCGCCGGCGTGTTTGCCGCCATCCATAACGGCATGTCAGCCGGGTTGATCGCACTGATCGTCGGCCTGCAACCTGTGCTCACTGCCTTTGTCGCGGCGCCGTTGCTCGGTGAGCGGGTCTCGCTGCGGCAATGGGCGGGACTTGCGCTTGGTTTGGCGGGAGTTGCGCTGGTGGTCACGCAAAACCTCAGCTTGTCCGGTGTTACCCCGGTCAGCGCCGGTTTCGCGCTGGTGGCTCTCACCGGCATTACATTGGGCACCCTGTACCAGAAGAAATTTTGCGGCCCGTTTGACCTGCGCACCGGGTCGGTGATCCAGTTTGTCGCGGCAGGTATTGCGCTTGCACCCTTTGCTCTGTTGTTCGAGACGCGCGAGGTGCGCTGGTCGCCTGAGCTGCTGCTTACGCTCGCCTGGCTGGTGCTGGTGCTTTCGATCGGCGCGATTTCACTGCTTACCCTGCTCATCCGGCGCGGCGCGGTTACCAAAGTTGCCAGCCTGATGTACCTTACGCCGCCGGTGACCGCAATCATGGCCTGGCTGGTTTTTGGCGAGACGCTCACGACGCAGGCCTTGCTCGGGCTCGCACTCGCGGCATTGGGTGTGGCGATCGTGGTGCGCAACTGAGTCACAACACCCGTGCCGGCAAGGCGGATGCAAACTTGCATAAGGACTTGAGCATGACTGAGGAAAAAACGCTGATCACCCTGGGAACGGCTACCCCGGGCGGGGGTTTCCCGCTCTACGGCGCCGCACTTGCTGACACGATCAATGAAACCGATACGACACTTTCGGTGCAGACGCGCAACACCAAGGGCAGCACCGAAAATATTCCTCTCATTGAAGCGGGCGAGCTGGATATCGCGCTGGTGACCGGCGAGCCGCTGTACGAGGCGGTGAACGGCATCGGCCGGCCACGGGCCGATGTGCGCATTGCCGCGGCAATGTATTCGTCACCGGGCATGTTCGTGACGCGCGCGGACAGTGCGGCACGCAGCATCAACGACTTGCTGGGTAAACCGGTGGCGTTTGGCGCAAAGGGTTCGGGCCTGGTGATTCTCGCACGCTACGTGCTTGACGGATTGGGCCTCGACATGAACCGGGATTTCCAGGCGGTGTACCTCGAGCGCGCCGGCGACGGTCCGGCGATGGTGGCCGACGGGCGCGTTGCCGCGCTGTGGGGTGGCGGACTGGGCTGGCCCGGTTTTACCACCGTGGCTAGCAGCCCCGGCGGCGCGCGCTTTATTGTGCCCGATGCCGCACAGGCAAAACAGATAATCAACAAGCACAGCCTGCTCAAGCCGCTCAGCGTTCCTGCCGGAAATTATCCGGGCCAAACGACGGCCATCGCTTCGGTTGGGTCGTGGGCTTTTGTCATCGCCCGCGCCAACTGGCCGGAGGAATGTGCCTACCGTTTTGCACGTGCGCTGCACCGGGGCGAAGGCGCCATCGCCGCGCGGCTTGCGCAGGCAAAAGAAACGACGGCGGTCAATACCGTGGCCGCGGCCTTGCGTCCGGACTTGATTCATCCGGGCGTGCAGCGCTACCTGCGCGAGGCGGAAATTTTAAAATAGCAAAGGCCCCGCAGTGGCGCAGGTTGTCGAGCGGCGGCGTGCGGCGCGGGTAGGCGAGAAAAATTCGGGTATGCTTCGCGCCTTGTTCTGCGGCCAGTTTTGTCATGTCCCGTCCCCAACCCCATGTTCGCGCCGATTACCGGCACTTTCACGCCATTACCACGCGCTGGATGGACAACGATGCCTACCGGCACGTAAACAATGTCGTCTATTACTCCTGGTTCGACACGGTGGTGAACCAGTACCTCATCGCGCGCGGCGTGCTCGACATCGAGCAAAGTCCGGTCATCGGTCTGGTGGTGGAGACGCACTGCCAGTACTTCAGCCCGGTGAGTTTTCCCGACGTGGTGCATGCCGGATTGCGCGTGGCAAAACTGGGTACCAGCAGCGTGCGCTATGAAATCGGATTGTTCCGCAACGACGAGGCCGTCGCGGCCGCACAGGGGCATTTTATGCACGTCTATGTCGAGCGCGCGAGTAGCCGGCCCGCCGCATTGCCCGCTGCGCTGCGCCTGGCGCTAGAGCCGCTGCTTGCGTAGCGCAGCGCACGCCACGCGCGCCGCCCCCGCCCCCGCCATAACTGCGGACGCGCAGTTTGGCATGGGCGGGTTCGCATGAATTCACAGGCATCGTCACAAAGCCTGTCGCGCCACGCGCTCTGGCTGATTGTCGGGCTCAACCTGTTCTGGGGCCTGAACTGGCCGATGATCAAGCTCGCGGTCAACGAAATTCCGGTCCTTAGTTTTCGCGCCGCCTGTGTCTACGGCGGCGCCACCGGCTTGTTTGCCATCGCCATTGCCTCGCGCCAGTCGCTGGCCGTGCCGCGCGGCGCCTGGCCGGCATTGCTGTTATGTGCGCTGTTCAATATCACCGGCTGGCACCTGCTCGGCGCCTACGGTGTGAGCCTGCTCAATTCCGGGCGGGCGGCGATCCTGGGCTTTACCATGCCTTTGTGGGCGGTGCTGTTCGGCGCCTGGATGCTGGGCGAGCGCATCACGGCCCGGCACGCGGCCGGCCTCGCCCTGGGCATGGTGGCCCTGGCGCTGCTCTTCTCCAGTGAAATCGCCCAGGTGCAAGCGGCGCCCATCGGCACCCTTGCCATGCTGGGCGCCGCGCTGTCATGGGCGGTGGGCACCATCATCATGAAACGCTGGCCGGTGCGCATGCCGGCCACGGCGTTCACGGCATGGCAGTTCTCCCTCGGCGGGCTGCCCATGCTGGTTGGCGCGTTGTTGTTCAATGCCGACAGCCTGCACGCGGTTTCCATTCCGGCCCTCACCGGACTTGCCTACAACATTTTTATCGCCTTCATTTTTTGCCACTGGGCCTGGGTCAGGCTGATCGCCGTAGCCCCGGCCGGCCTGGCGTCATTGGCCATTCTGGGCGTCGCCCCGGTGGGTGTGTTTTCGGGCATGCTGGTGTTGGGTGAAACACCGCAATGGCAGGACTACGCCGCACTGCTGTTGGTGATGGCCGCGCTTTACATCGTGCTGCGGCCGAAAAACACCGGTGGCGCGGCGGAACAGGCCGCACCAGCCGAGGGCGCAAAACGATGAGCAGCCACACCACGTTTCCGCGCGAGGCCATCGGCCTGCTTGTCCTGTTGACCTTCCTTTGGGGCATCAACTGGCCGATCCTGAAAATCACCCTGGTCGAAATCGCGCCGCTGCATTTTCGCAGCTGGTGCTTTTTCGCCGGCGTGGCCGGCATGTTCCTCATTTCCTGGCGCAGCGGGCAAAGCATGCGCGTGCCGACTGGGCAATGGGAGCGCTTGATCGTGATCGCGGTGCTTAACATGAGTTGCTGGAATATCCTCGCCGTTTACGCCATTCCGATGATGGCCTCGGGCCGCGCGGCAATTCTTGCCTACACCATGCCGGTGTGGGGCGTGCTGTTCTCGGCCTGGCTGCTCGGCGAAAAACTCACGCGCCGCCGCATCACCGGCGTGGCGCTGGGTATGGGGGGGATGTTGCTGTTGTTTTCCACCGAATTTGCCGCGCTCGAACGCGCCCCGCTGGGCGCCTTGTTGATGATCAGTGCGGCGATTATCTGGGCGCTGGGCGTGGTGGTGATGAAACGCTGGCCGGTGGACATGCACACCACGCCTTATATTGCATGGCAGATGCTCATCGGTGCCGTACCCGTCGTGCTTGGCGCGGTGTTCATAGAGCCGGGCAGTTTCGACCTGCGCCTGCTCTCGCCATGGCCGCTCGCGGGCACCATCTACAACATGTTCATCGGCTTTATTTTTTGCTACTGGGCGTTTGTCAAGATTGCGCTCATCGCGCCGGTCGGTGTTTCATCGCTGTCGAACCTGATGACACCGGTGGTGGGGGTGTTCAGCGGCATGGTCCTGCTGGACGAAAAGCCGCACTGGCAGGATTTCGCCGCCCTGGTGCTGGTGCTTGCCGCCCTTGCCACCGTGATGCTGCCGCCGCGACGCAAGTCCTGAGCCGCGCATTGTGTGAACCGGCTGGAAAGCCTTGCCCTGCAAGGGTTTCCAGCCATCAGCCCTTTTGCATATTGACCAGAAGCAACAGCAGTCCGCCGGTGATGGCGATGTTGTTGAGGAACATCAGGCGGCCGATATTGCGCTTCAGCGGATCGGCAACCCGCCAGAAGCGGTGAAAAATGGCCGTTGCCGTGACGGTGAACGCGATCAGGCACAGCGCACCGATGTCGGCGTGCCAGCCGGCGAGCAGCAGGGCGCAACCGGTAAATTGCAGGATGATGCCGCACCAGAACGCGGTGTTTGCCATGGGCATGCCGTTGGCGGCCATGCGCGCAACGTGGTCGAGAACGCGCTCGCGTGTGAGATTGCCAAGTCCGGCGACAAGAAATGAAATCACCAGCAGCAGCCGGCCGGCGGTGTCGAGAAACGAAACTTCACTGGGCAGTGTCATGGCGGTCAAGTATTCCCCGGGTGGTTGTCGGTGTGTTAGTCGGGCGAAGTGCGGTTCGTTGATGCCGGCCCAATCAAAAGTCTGCGGCAACGACATTGTTTTTTGGCACGTGCTCCAGGTTCCAGTTTGCCAACGCCCAATCCCATACCGCGCCGACACTTGCTGAGGCCAACGCGGCCGGCGCCGGCTGCCCAAGGAAAACCAGTGCGGCGCTGAGATTGGCTGAGGGCCGCTGGTTGTCGAGCGCCGCCGCGTGCGTCTGTTTGGACAGTTTCTCGCCGGCGGCATTCAGGGCGAGCGGCAGGTGGGCGTAGCGCGGCGTCGGCAAGCCGAGCAAGTGCTGCAAAAAAATCTGCCGTGGCGTCGAGTCAAGGAGGTCGGCGCCGCGCACCACATCGGTAATGCCTTGTTCGGCGTCATCGACCACCACCGCAAGCTGGTAGGCGAAAAACCCGTCGGCGCGGTGCAAGACAAAATCGCCGGTTTCGCGCGCGAGGTCCTGGCCAATAAGCCCCTGTATCGCGTCGTCAAATTCGATGCAAGCCTCGCCGACCAGGACGCGTACGGCGCGCGCCGTTTTGCCCGGCGCGAGGCCGTGGCGGCAGGTGCCAGGATAGATTGGCGTGTTGTCCGTTCCGGCAAGGCTGTCGGCGATTTCGCGGCGTGAGCAGGCGCAGGCATAGGTGTACCCCGCCGTCTGCAGCGAATCGAGTGCCGCCTGGTAGCGTGCGCTGCGCCTGCTCTGGCAGAGCGGCGCGCCGTCCCAGGCAAAGCCGTGCGCTTCGAGCGCGGACAGGATCGCGTCGGCGGCACCGGGCTGCTCGCGCGCGCGGTCAAGGTCTTCCATGCGCACCAGCCACTGCCCGCCCTGGGTGCGCGCTTCGAGATAGCTGCCCACCGCGGCGACAAGCGAGCCAAAGTGCAGCGGTCCGGTGGGGGAGGGCGCGAAACGCCCGCGATAAAGAAGCATTGCGGCATTCTCGGTGCCATCTGCGGGCTTGGCAAGCCGTGCCATGGCGGGTCGACTTTTGTCGTCTTGGCGGGCGTCGCAATGCTGGGAGTCACAATTGCGGCCAATAGGCGATTCGCGCATACTGGGCGACCTCATTTATACAGGGAGCGGCGCGTGGCCACGGTAGAGCTGAACAAAGAGAATTTCGAGCAGGTGGTGACGGGAAACGACATGGTGGTGGTCGACTTCTGGGCGCCCTGGTGCGGTCCGTGCAGGGCTTTTGCCCCGACCTACGAAGCGGCGTCGGAAAAGCATCCGGAGGTGGTGTTTGCCAAGCTCAACACCGAGCAGGAGCAGGAGGTCGCCGCCGCGTTCAATATCCGCTCCATTCCGACCCTGATGATTTTTCGCGAAAAGGTGGTGTTGTTTTCCGAGGCGGGGGCGCTACCTGGCTCTGCCCTCGATCAGGTGCTGGCACAGGCCAAGGCGATTGACATGGCCAAGGTGCATCTTGAAATAGCCCAGCAGCAGCAAGCGCCGGCTTAGGCCATGCGCCGCAGCAAGCCGCCGCAGGACGCAGGGTGAGCGCAGTGCAGGCACAGGCTGCCATGCGCGGCGTGCCGGGCGGTGCCCCGCGCAGTCTTGCGGACAGGGTGGACACCGAGCGTGTGCGCATCCTTTACGCCGCAGTGCCGTTCAGCATCCTGTTGCACCTGCTGTGCGCGGCTTTGCTCGCTTACGCGCTGCGTGGCGTGGTGCAGGGCATTTTCCTTGCCGCATGGTTTGCGGCGATGCTGCTGGTATGCGCCGGGCGCTGGGTCCTGTGCCAAAATCATCGCGACGCGGTCAATCTTCCCGGTGACGCGCGCGGCTGGGAAATCCGCTCCGCCACCGGCGCGTTTCTAACGGCGCTCGTCTGGTCCGCGCTGGCGCTTTTTTTGTTTCCGGCGCACAGCGTGCCGCACCAGATGTTGCTGGTTTTTGTCGTGGCAAGCGTGGCCATAGGCGGTGCCGGCGCGGTGCAGGCGAGCAAGATGAGCTTTATCGCGCTGGTCGGCACGATCCTCCTGGCCTTGTTCATCCGGCTGGTCCTGACCGGGGAGGAGATCTACACCTATGCCGCGGCGCTGATTGCGCTGAGTTTTCCCGCCTGCGCCAGCCTGTTTTTGCGCCTGCACAAAGCCATCCAGGAATCGCTGGTGACGCGCTTTGAGAAGGAGGATACCGCCGAGGAGCCGCGGCGCATCGAGGCGCAAATGCAGCAGGCTTTTCTCGAGCAAAAGGTCATTCTGGATACCGCACCGGTGGGCATTGCTTTTGTGCGCGAGCGGCGAGTCCTCAGCTGCAACCGGCGCATGGAGGAAATGTTCGGTTTTGCGCCGGGCGAACTGTCCGGGCGTTCGACGCGCTCGTTTTACCAGTCCGACGCGGTCTGGGCGGAAACCAAGCAACGCATCGATGCCAACCTGAAATCGAACGGCTTGCATGACGAGGAACTGGAGTTCTTCCGTCGTGACGGTACGCCAATCTGGTGCCGCTTTGCCGGACGCCCCCTCGACAAGGACGATGTGACGCGTGGCAACGTGTGGATCTTTGCCGACGTGACCATGCGCCGCGAAGCCGAGCAAGGCCTCAGGCGCGCAAATACCATCATCGTCGATGCGATAGAGAGCATCCCGGACGCCTTCGCGATTTTCGACCGCGAGGACCGGCTGGTGTTGTGCAACCGCAAGTACCTCGAAGGGGTCGGCGAGGCCGTCACCTTCGAGCAGGCGAAGGGCATGTCGTTTGAGCAGTTGGTGCGTAACGCGCTTGCGCGCGGCGAGCCGGTGCCCGCCGAGTATGGCGGGGATGCCCAAGCCTGGGTGGCCGAGCGCCTGCGCCGCCACCATCAACTCGATGGCGACTTCATCCAGGAGTTCGTCGACGGACGCTGGATCCAGGCGCGCGACAGGCGCACCGCAGAGGGCGGCATCGTCAGCGTGCGCACCGACATCACCGACCTCAGGCGCAACCAGGCGCGCGCCGAGTTTCTCGCCAATCACGACCCGCTTACCGAATTGCCCAACCGGCGCCTGCTCGAGGATCGCATGAACCAGGCGCTCAGCCTGGCGCGGCGCAACCAGAGCCTGGTGGCATTGATGGTGCTGGACCTGGACCGGTTCAAGCACATCAACGACAACCATGGCCACCGCCTCGGGGATGAAGTGTTGCGCGAGTCGGCGCGGCGCCTCAAATCCTGTGTGCGCGCGGTTGACACCGTTTCGCGCATGGGTGGCGACGAGTTCGTCATCGTGCTCTCCGAATTGCACCAGGTGCAGGACGCCGCCCTGGTGGCGCAGAAAATCATCGACTCGCTGGCACTGCCGATCCTGATTGAGGGAAAATCGCTGCGCATCGAATGCAGCATCGGCATCGCGCAACATACGGCCAATGGAGATGACCCGGACGCACTGCTCAAGGCGGCGGATACGGCGATGTACCGCGCCAAGGAGTCGGGACGTAATTGCTATCGCTTTGCCGAGCCAACGGTCGTTGGCACGCCCGGCGGCGCATAGTCCGGTGTCCGCCCCGCGCCCGCGGCGCCGGCGATTTCTGGCGCTGGCGCTGGCGCTGCTCGTTGCCGCCGGCTTGATCTTTACAGGAGGCCTTATGGGCTGGTTCAGTGGCAAGCGTCCGGACAATCTGGGCGTCACGGCGGGAAGGCTCGCGCCGTGCAAGAGCACGCCCAACTGCGTTTGCAGCCAGGGCGACCCGGGTGATGCGCAGCACCATATCGCCGCGTTGTCGTTCAAGGGCGACCCGGTGCGCGCCTGGGCCGCACTTGAGCGCATCGTCCGCGCCGCACCGCGCGCCGCGGTGGTGCGTGCCGAACAAGGCTACCTTTATGCCGAATTCAGCAGTCGGCTGCTCGGCTATGTCGATGACGTCGAATTCGTGCTCGATGCGCCCTCGGGTGTGATCCACCTGCGCTCGGCCTCGCGCCTTGGCTCCAGTGATTTTGGCGTGAATCGCGAACGCATGGAAGCCTTGCGCCAGGAGTTTTCCGCGGCCGGTGCCTGACCGCATAGGCCGATCGGCCTATGCCGAAATACGGGCTTCGCATGCGCATCCCGGTGTGGCTGAGCGTGAGTGCGGTGAGGGATGCGCAGGGCGTGACCTCCCATTACGTCTGGATCATGCGCGAAGCGACCCCGGACTACCGTTCAAAATCGGCTTGAGGGTTTTACGCTTGCGCCAAGGCGCCTGGCGTTCCGGCAAGCGCATCATCCGGTGATGAGCGCCTGTCGCGATGTTGCGAAAGGCCGGCACCCATGGCAATTGTTCGCGCTTGCGCGCTCATGCCGGCCCGAGCCGCGTGGTGCGCACCGCTTCGTCTTCGAGGCGTTTTAGAAACCAGCGCAAGACCCCGGCGCGATCGTCATTGCGCCTGTAACTCACCGCAGCAGGCGCCTGATCCCTTTTCTTTCCGGCGGCAGTCATTTTTCGCTGTCCTTGGCGCACCGTTGGTGCGCGGTTAGTGTACTGTGTCGCCCCATGTCCAATTGCAGTGAAATTTGCAGCGTGCGACCGTTGCACTCAAGGCGTTGCGGAAGGCTGAGCCGGCTCGGCTTTCTGGCTGTCCTTCTTGCCGCGATCACCTGCACAGCCGTGGTCGCAGCCCCCTTCGTGCCAGTCGATGATGCGCAGGTGCTCGAGCGCCTGCCGATACGCGCCAATGATCCGGTGGCGCGCGAATTGCGTGCACTGCGCGTGGTGCTCGCCACCGACCCGAACAACACGTCGGCGGCGCTGGATCTGGCATGGCGTTACTTTGAACTGGCCATGGCCGAAGGCGATCCGCGCTATATCGGCTATGCCCAAGCGGCGCTTGGTCCGTGGTGGACGCTGGTTTCTCCGCCGCAAGCGGTGCTGACCCTGCGCGGCGTGCTGCGCCAGTACAAGCACGAGTTTGGTCCGGCGCTGACCGATCTTGCCGCCGCCACCGCGGCGGACCCGACCGACGTCAACGCCTGGTCGTGGCGCGCCGCCATCCATCTGGTTCAGGCCGACTACAGCGCTTCGCGCGCCGACTGCGAGGGCCTGCGGCCGCACGCGTCGGCGCTGCGCCTGGCCGGGTGCATTGCTTCGGTGGACGGGGTGAGTGGCAGGGCGCGCGCGGCCCATCACATGCTCGCCAGTGCGCTCGCGCAGGAGAAAAGCGCCCCACCCGGATTGAAGCTTTGGATGCACACACGGCTGGCGGAATTTTCGCAACGCCTGGGCGAGCACGCACAAGCCGAACGGCATTTCAAGCTGGCACTGGCGCAGGGGGTGACCGACCAGTTCCTGCTCGCCGCCTACGCCGACCTGCTGCTCGATGCCGGCCGCGGCAAAGAGGTGCTGGTCATGCTCAAGGAGTCGGTGCGTTCGGACGTGTTGCTGCTGCGCCTTGCCCTGGCCGCAAAGGCGACCGGGTCGAAAGAACTGACCGAATACGCCGACGCATTGCAGGCGCGTTTTGATGCCGCCGCGTTGCGCGGCGACAAACTGCATTTGCAGGAGCAGGCGCGCTTTTTACTGCACGTCCAGGGAAAACCGCGCGAGGCGCTGGCCGTGGCAAGAGAGAACTGGCGGGCCGAGCAACGCGAGCCGCGCGATGCGCGCATCCTGCTCGAGGCCGCGCTCGCCGCCGGCGATGCGGCGGGCGCGGCGCCGGCGCTGCAATGGCTGTCAAGCAGCGCACATGAAGATCCGCTGTTGCGCCAACTCGCCGGCCGGCTGGAGAAGCTGCCATGAGCCGGCTGCTGATCGCGCTGGCATGGTTTGCCTGCACCCAGTCACCGGCCTTTGCACACAAGGCGAGCGACAGCTATCTGCTGCTCAATGTTCAGGGTGCCAGGGTCGAGGGCCAGTGGGATATCGCCCTGCGCGATCTTGATTTCGCCGTCGGCCTGGACGCCAATGGCGACGGCGAAATTACCTGGGGCGAGCTGCGTGCGCGCCACGGCGATATCGCTGCATACGCGCTGGCGCGGCTCGCCTTGCATTCGGGCACGGTGCAATGCCCGCTGCGGGCCACGCAGCACCTTGTCGACAAGCATAGTGACGGCGTTTATGCCGTCCTGCGCTTCGAGGCGGACTGCCCGCGCGACATCGGCACGCTCGATGTGCGCTACGCGCTGTTGTTTGATCTGGATCCGCAGCACCGCGGGCTGTTGCGCTTTGAGTATCCGGGGCTCGAGGGTCAGCCGGCAGCGGTGCGCACGGCGGTTTTTTCACCCGAGCGGCCACAACAGGCGCTGGTCGCCGCCGAGACTTCCGCCGTCACGCAGCTTCTCGATTACGCGCGCGAGGGTGTCTGGCATATCTGGATCGGCTTTGATCACATTCTTTTCCTGCTGTCCTTGCTGCTGCCCGCCGTTCTCTGCCGGGTGCGCGGGCGCTGGCAGGCGGTCGAGCGCTTCAGTCCGGCGTTCTGGGATGTGTTCCGTATTGTCACCTCGTTCACCGTGGCGCATTCGATTACGCTGTCCCTTGCCACGCTCGGACTCATTGCGCTGCCATCGCAACTGGTTGAGTCGGCTATCGCCGCCTCGGTGGTGCTGGCAGCGCTCAACAACGTCTATCCGCTGTTCCAGGGCCGGCGCTGGATCGTCGCTTTTTGTTTCGGGCTCATTCACGGCTTTGGCTTTGCTAGCGTGCTCGCCGATCTTGGGCTGCCACGTGGCGCTCTCGCGCTGGCACTGGTCGGTTTCAACCTCGGCGTGGAGACCGGGCAACTGGCCATCGTCGCGCTGTTCCTTCCCAGTGCCTACCTGCTGCGCCACGGCTGGTTCTATCGCCGGCTGTTGTTCAGCGGCGGCTCCTGGCTGATAGTGTTGATTGCGGCGGTGTGGTTTATCGAGCGGGCATTTGACCTTAAACTCATATCCGCCTGACGCTTGACCCCTGATGCCGGGGCGCGGGGGGGCGCCGCGATGTGGCGCACGCGGGCCGGTACTGCGCGCGTCAGGGCATACCGGCTGGAAACGCCCGTCTGGAGCGGCTTTCCGAGCAACGAGCGGGTTTTATTTGAGCCGACACAGCAGAACCAGGAGATCAAAATGATGCAGATTCGCAAAGGTGACGAGCGTGGCTATGCCGACCACGGTTGGTTGCGTTCTTTTCACAGTTTTTCCTTCGCCGATTACCACGACCCGGCCCACATGGGCTTTGGCGCGCTGCGCGTCATCAACGAAGATCGCGTCAATCCGGGCATGGGCTTTGGCACCCACGGTCATCGAGACATGGAAATCAT
>Ga0194061_1001630_pt1 | contig 12869 bp, 8 predicted proteins | sample SepL2221m_MetaG_FD_163423 | JGI IMG/M metagenome (GOLD analysis project Ga0194061, IMG submission 163423) | Anoxic zone freshwater microbial communities from boreal shield lake in IISD Experimental Lakes Area, Ontario, Canada - Sep2016-L224-21m | ecosystem: Environmental > Aquatic > Freshwater >...
CCCAATGATTCTTCACGCTTTGCATATGCCACGACTGCATCATCTACAACTCTCTGTCGGAGATAATCAGGATCAAGCGCGGCACGACTCCCAAGCTCCTTTTCTAAGTCTTCGACTGTAAAGGAGATTGGAAAAATCGCTTTGAGGGCCGCCCATAGAGTTGCGAGATCCCAATCCTCAGCATAATTTTCCGACGTGGCAGAATCTACGTAGGCAGAAAGCGTTTCCTCCATGAAGATTCGCACTTGATCTTGAATGTCTTTCCCTTCGAGAACAAGGCGTCGCTCGCCATACACAACTTGACGCTGACGATTAAGCACATCATCGTATTTCAAAACATTTTTACGTATTTCAAAGTTCTGCGCTTCAACTTGAGTTTGCGCAGATCGAATGGCATTACTAACCATTTTCGACTCGATCGGTTGATCCTCGGGTATGCCTGCCGCCGAAAGGAATCTTTCGACCATTCCCGAGTTGAATCGACGCATTAGGTCATCTTGCAATGAAAGATAGAAACGAGACTCGCCTGGATCTCCTTGGCGACCAGAGCGACCACGCAACTGATTATCAATTCGACGAGATTCGTGCCGTTCGGTCCCGAGAACATAAAGACCGCCAAGAGAAATTACTTCCTCGTGTTCTTTCGCGACCGCATCCTTTTGTTTGGCTATCTCTGCTGGCCACGCCGATTCATATTCCTCCGGCGTATCAACGGGTGAGAGTCCGCGACGTTGCAATTCAAAATCAGCCATAAATTCAGGATTGCCGCCAAGCATGATGTCAGTTCCGCGTCCTGCCATATTCGTGGCTACAGTAACTGCGCCAATAATTCCAGCGCGGGCGATAATTGCCGCCTCTCTTTCGTGGTGCTTGGCGTTGAGAACCTCATGGGCAATACCATTTTTGCGCAATACGGCAGAAAGGTCTTCTGACTTCTCGACGCTGACAGTACCTACCAGTACTGGTTGGCCCTTACGGTGACGTTCAACAATATCTTTGGCGACGGCTGCAAACTTTCCCTCTTCAGTTTTGTACACCAAATCCGCTTGATCCATACGAATCATCTCGCGGTTGGTAGGGATTGGAACGACGCCCAATTTATAGATTTGGTGGAATTCCGATGCTTCGGTCATTGCTGTTCCAGTCATTCCAGAAATCTTTTCGTACAAACGGAAATAGTTCTGCAACGTGATGGTCGCAAGAGTTTGGTTTTCGTCTTGAATTTCGATTCTCTCTTTGGCTTCGAGCGCCTGGTGCATTCCCTCGCTATATCGTCGCCCAGAAAGAATTCTTCCGGTGTGTTCGTCGACGATAAGAAGTTCACCATTCATGACGACATAGTCTTTATCGCGCTTAAAAAGTTCTTTTGCCCGTACGGCGTTGTTCAAATAACTAATCAAAGGAGTGTTGGCCGCCTCGTATAAATTCTCGATACCCAACAATTCTTCTACCTTGGTGACTCCCTCTTCCAAAATTCCAGAGGTCTTTTTCTTCTCGTCAATCTCATAATGGAGGTCTCGAATCAGTTTTCCTGCAATGGTGTTGAACTCCACGTACCATTTCGTTGCTTTGTCAGCAGGTCCGCTGATAATTAACGGAGTTCTAGCTTCATCAATCAGGATGGAGTCCACTTCATCGACGACTGCGAAGTAGTGATCTCGTTGAACACATTCATCAAGAGTCCATGCCATGTTGTCGCGAAGGTAATCAAATCCAAATTCATTATTAGTGCCATAAGTAATATCTGAGGCATAGGCTTTGCGTCGTTCAGTTGGATCCATCGCACTTAAAATGACGCCAACACTTAATCCGAGGAAGCGATGGATTCGACCCATCCATTCGCTATCGCGTTCAGCCAAGTAATCATTGACGGTCACCACGTGCACGCCGCGACCGGCTAAGGCATTGAGATAGGAAGGCAATGTCGCAACAAGAGTCTTGCCTTCACCAGTACGCATCTCAGCAATATTGCCTCGGTGCAGCGCCACTCCACCCATTAATTGAACGTCGTAATGGCGTTGTCCCAAAGTACGTTTAGCGGCCTCGCGAACAACTGCAAAAGCTTCCGGCAAAATATCGTCGAGGGTCTCACCATTGGCAAGGCGTTCCTTGAATGCAGCAGTTTTCCCTCGGAGGGCTTCATCGGAGAGTGACCCGATTTCGACTTCGTGGGCATTGACAGCAGTAACGATCTTGCTCAAATCGCGAAGAACTCGACCTTCTCCTGCTCGCAAGATTCGATCCAAAAATGCTGGCATTCAATTACCTCTCTCAGATAAGGACTTTCCTGAACCTTACGTTTTTAAGCTTTACCGAGGCTCAGATCCATTCCACTATCGTAGGGGTTGAGCCAAAAAGGCCGTAATCCCCGCTACAACCGTGTATCCAGCCCTTTCAAGGGCTCGGATCCCCTCACTTAACGTAGAACCAGTAGTAACGAGATCATCAACTAACACAACAGGACGAAAGAAAAGTGATGTCTCCTTGGTGGACATTGCTCCCATGAGATTCTCAGTCCGGGCCGTGCCGGCCAACGTGGATTGATCGACAACCTTTCGTTGATGAAACAAAACATCCCTCATTTGTATTCCTTGAGACTGGGAAAGGATTTTAGTCAACTGAGCAATGTAGTTTCGTCCTCGTCTTCGGTTTGCTTGCGAGGAAGAAGGTATAGGAACCAATGGAGGAACATCCCCAAGAATTTCCCTAGTGTTTTCAAGTGAGTTGGCCATTGCGCGAATTACAAAGTCATCAGCTTCGGCGATCCCATCTTCTTTCGAAGCAAGAAGAATGCGACTCGCAGTTCTTGAGTACTGAACCGAAGAGAGAATCGGCACTTGAGAAACCCGACTCCTATAATCTCCAATTCTCCAGTCTTTTATGCAACTCTTACAGAGACCCCGATGCAGTGCTAAACATCCTAAACACCTTGGAGGAAAGAGCATTTCTTCTAACCCAGGAAAAAGCTTCATCGTCTGATTCTTGTTGACGTATTGCTAACTCAAAAAATAGAACAGTTTCTATGTGGATGGAAAATCCTTCGGTTGGAGTCTAATGACTCTGTTTTCTACTACTCCCCCAGCAACTCGGGGAAGAGTTAGAACGAAATGGGCACCTTCTCCCACCCGACCCCACGCCTCAAGTTCGCCGTTATGCAATCTGGCATCTTCAAGAGAAATAGAGAGTCCAAGTCCGGTGCCTCCTCGGACACGTGCTCGAGATAGATCTGCTCTCCAAAAGCGATCGAAAACTCTGTATGTGCTTTCTTCGTCGAAGCCAATTCCATGGTCTCTCACTCCTACCGCTACGGCAGAATCGGATGCGGCGACTGTAATTACCACAGGTTTGCCATCGGAATACTCAATCGCATTCGTGAGCAAATTCCGCAAGATTCTCTCGACACGACGGACGTCAGCGCTAATTATCTCTGGACGCCCTGGCTCGTTTAACTTAAATTCAACACCGCTCTCTCCTGCAAGTAAATACAAATCGGAAATGCAACGTGCAACCAAAGTGACCAAATCGAACTGAACAATTTCTAGGACAGCCACTTCCGCGTCAAATCTGCTCACTTCCAACAAATCTTCTAGGAGCTTTTCGAATCGATCCAGCTGGGCCACGAGTAATTCAGCGCTTCGAGCAATGTCATGATCAAAATGATCTCGAGATGAATAAATCACGGCGGAGGCCATCCGAAGCGTCGTCAAAGGCGTTCTAAGCTCATGGGAGACATCAGACACAAATCTTTGCTGCACATGTGACAAGTTTTCTAATCTCGAAATCTGCTGCTTGAGAGAATCTGCCATTCCATTAAACGCGTCACCCAGGCGAGCAATTTCGTCCTTGCCAACAACATTCATACGTTGATCGAGATCACCGGCGGTAAATCCCTCCGCAATTTGAGCGGCTTCTCTAACAGGACGGACTACTTGTCGAATAACTAAAGCTGTCAGGAGACCTATTAATAATAGAAGCGCAAATCCAAAGAAATATAGGGCTCGACGCAGGAGAGCAAGCGTTGCCACCTGATTATTAAGGTTAAAGAGTAGATATATTTCATGTTGGCCTGAGTTGCGAATATTGATTTTTTCGCCAATTACTAGACCCGGCCTATGATTTCCATCTTGATAAAAAATTGTCGAATATTCCCACCTGAGACCCGCATTTGACTGCACTTGTTTTCGAAGATCGAGTGGAATCGATTTGACAAGCACGAGGTTTGACCGCAATTCGTAATCTATCTCGCCTTTGGCAAGTGGCAAGGTTCTCAACAAGACCACTTCTTTGCTATTCACCGATTGCCCCACGACGCCCACTGGGTTGACCACAATATCTTCAACAATTTTTTTGATTGTTTTTGATTGCGTGTTAGTAGCTACCAACATTCGATATTGAGCATTAAAAATCACCGATCGAGCCTCGCCAATGGCCGAATCAATTTTCACCTTCTTGATTCCATCGGACAATTGTTTATACAAGGTAGAACCCGTAAGTAAAACCACAATTAAGCCGAGAAGAACGTTAGTGGCGACAACTTTTAGGGCAAGAGAATTTCGAAACGGCGTCCGTTTCGGGAGAATGTGGCGCATTTTAAGCTCCGCCCGTGACTCCCGCTTTGTATCCCACTCCTCGAACCGTCACAACAATTTCGGGATTTTCTGGGTCGTGCTCCACTTTCGCTCTCAATCGTTGTACATGGACGTTGACAAGCCGAGTATCCGTTGAATGTCGATATCCCCAAACTTCACTAAGCAAAGCATCTCGAGTAAAAACTCGACCCGGCTCTTTAGCAAGTGCGACGAGCAAATCAAATTCCAGTCGTGTCAATCCAATCGCTTTACCTGCTCGAGTCACTTGATGTGCCACTAAATCTATAGCGAGGTCGGAGAGAGTGAGTTGGCCTGAAAGTCCAGCAGTTGATCGTCGTAATCGCGTGCGGATTCGCGCAACCAATTCTGACGGGTGTTTGAATGGTTTAACCATGTAATCATCTGCGCCTGCTTCGAGACCTTTTACTACATCGAAGGTGTCGCCCTTTGCACTAAGCATGATGATCGGCACCATCGATTCAGCGCGTATCAAGCGACACACTTCAATGCCATTGAGACCTGGCAACATCACATCAAGCAAAACTAGGTCAGGAGGATTGGCTCGAAACACATCGAGCACTTCATCCCCACGCCCCACCAAATCAACATCTATTCCCGCACCCGTTAAGACAATGCCGAGCATCTCGGCAAGGTCCTGGTCGTCATCGACGACCATAACGAGGGTCATTAGCTACCGTGCTCCCAAGAGTTCAAGTACATATCTTGAGCGGGGGTCAGTGTGTCGATTTCCCCACCCATGCTCTTGAGCTTGAGCTTTGCAACTTCCTTGTCAATGTGCGACGGAACGTTATGAAGCCCAGCTTCCAAGTTCTTGGACTCGGCAACTAACCACTCAGCGGTAAGTGCTTGATCTGAAAATGACATATCCATAACGGCAGCGGGGTGACCCTCAGCAGCGCCAAGGTTCACCAATCGACCCTCTGCCAGAAGCAACAATCGACGACCATCTGCCATAACGTATTCGTCGGTCTGATGTCGAATCTTTCGATTCTTCTTTGATGAATTCTGTTCCAACCAAGCCACATCAATTTCGATATCGAAGTGACCCGAGTTAGCCATGATTGCGCCATCCTTCATGACAGCAAAATGCTCATCACGGAGTACATCTCGGTTGCCGGTAACAGTAATAAACACATCCCCTACGGCGGCGGCATCAATCATTGGCATCACGCGAAATCCTTGCATCATCGCGTCAAGTGCCTTTGTTGGATCAATCTCTGTAACGATGACATCAGCGCCCATTCCCTTGGCTCTTTCGGCGACGCCTTTTCCGCAATATCCAAAACCCGCGACAACTAGAATTCTTCCGGCGAGCAAGAAATTAGTCGAACGGAAAACTGCATCAAGTGTGGACTGCCCAGTGCCGTATCGATTATCAAACATATGCTTTGTGTCGGTGTCGTTAACAGCAACCATTGGAAACTTGAGCGCGCCATCTTTGGCCATCTGGCTCAAACGAATAACTCCAGTAGTGGTCTCCTCGCAACCGCCAGTAATGCCCGCCAAAAGCTCTTTACGTGTCGTGTGAAGAGTGTTTACTAAATCGCATCCATCATCAAACACTTGATGTGGTTCGATATCGAGAGCGGCATTTATATGTGAGTAATAGCCTTCTCGGTCAACTGAGTTGCGAGCAAAAACGCTGATACCAAATTCATGCACGAGGGCAGCGGCGACATCGTCCTGCGTCGAGAGAGGATTTGAAGCACACAGGGCAATTTCTGCTCCACCGACTTTGAGTGTGCGCATGAGATTGGCAGTCTCGGTTGTGACGTGCATACACGCAGCAATTCTTACGCCAGTAAATGGCTTGCTGATGGCAAATCGCTCACGGATCTGAGCCAAGACCGGCATATTTCGCTCTGCCCATTCGATGCGCTTGCGCCCTTCGGCGGCAAGGGAGGCATCGGCAATTTCGTGACGTGGTGTGGTCTTGGTAACGGAAGCAGTAGACACTTAAAATCTCCTTAAGATCTTGAATTCAATGTGCCAAGGTTACTGGGTTATCGGGTATTCAGCACATTTAGGCGCTTATAAGGCCAAGAACTTCCTTTGTTACGCGATCTAAGCGAACTTGCGTGTTCGCCTCTACATTGAGCCGTAAAAGCGGCTCAGTATTTGAGGCCCGAAGGTTAAACCACCAATTCTCAGACGAGACTGTGAGCCCATCAAGATGATCAATGGAGACGGCATCCTTGCCCGAGTAGAGCTTTTCAATCTGGTCGAGGACTGCTGTTGAATCCGAGACTTTTGAATTGATTTCACCGCTAGAAAAGTAACGCTGGTAATTCTTAAGAATCTTTGACAGTGATTTGCTTTGATTCCCTAATGCCGCAATCGCATGAAGAGCGGCCAGCATTCCCGAGTCTGCGCACCAAAAATCTCGGAAATAAAAATGTCCTGAGTGCTCACCGCCGAATACCGCACCGGTATCGGCCATCAATTTCTTTATGTAGGAATGTCCCACACGACTGCGAATCGCCGTACCGCCGTTTTCTTGAACAACTTCAGCAACCGCCCGAGAGGAAATTAAGTTGTAAATAATGTTTGAATTTGGATACCTAATGAGCTCGCGCTGCGCAATAAGTCCTGTCAGGCTCGACGGATTCACGATATCGCCGTTCTCATCGATCAGAAAACACCGATCAGCATCGCCATCAAATGCCAATCCGATATCTGCTTTATGTTTCTTAACGGCTTTTTGAAGATCTCGAACATTTTTCGGATCAAGGGGATTTGCTTCATGATTAGGAAATGAACCATCGAGCTCAAAATACATTTCAATAACTTCCACGTTAAGGCCTTTGAATACCGGTCCCGCCGTGTATCCGGCCATTCCATTTCCTGCATCAATGACTATCTTCAGAGGACGAATATTTGAGACATCGACAAGGGAAAGCAAATGCTCAACGTATTCCTCAAGCATGTCTCGAAGAGACGCCTTCCCTACTGAGCGCATAGGAATTGGACTCCCGTCAGCGACGAACTTTTCAATTGCAAGTAGCCCTGACTCTTTACCAATTGGCCGAGCACCGCTTTTGCATAACTTGATTCCGTTATATTGAGCTGGATTATGGCTCGCGGTAAACATTGCGCCTGGAATATTCAATTTGCCAGACGCGAAATACAGCATGTCTGTTGAGGCCAGTCCAATCCTGATTACATCCATTCCATTAGAAGTAATACCGGCAGAAAATGCATCTGCCAATTTTGGGGAAGAAGGTCGCATATCTTCACCGATCACGATCGTGCCGGGTTCGCGCTCTAGTTCTAGAAAGCGAGCAAACCCAAGACCAGTTCTAAAGGCAAAATCTGCGGTGATCTCTTGGTCAACGAGTCCGCGAATGTCATACGCTTTAAATATTGATGCAGCTAGATTTTCAGACATCTCTATGAAGGTACAGCGCGCAAGTGTCCACGGCGCCCTATCTCTTGAACCTTGCTAGGAGAAACTGTCCCAGTTGCTTCATCTTTTGCAGGTGCGGCAACCTCTCGCACAGCATCAGCGATTGCCATGAGATCAGCATCGGTCGGTCCTGCTTCCGAGGCGCTTCGCTCTTGACGAATGACGTTCCAACCATTTGGGACAGTTAATCGATCACCGTGCATTTCACAAAGATCATACGCATGGGGCTCAGAAAAAGTAGCTAAGGGTCCAACCACAGCCACCGATTCGGCATAAATATAGGTAAGCGTCATTACAGCTTTTTTTCGACAACCTCCACGCGAACATCCGCGACCCAATGAGCCACTCATGTGCCGGCCCGAGGTATTGGATGTCATGCCCACAGATTAGTGGGAAAAGTAGAAAATATTTGGCAAAGACCCGTGAACGTTATCGATTTATCACGGCGATATCCGAATTGGGCACGAGAGCCTTTGTCAGCTCACTGCCCACTAGCAACGGAAATGCCGCAACTCCACTGTTCGATGAAACTAACGCGCTTCCCACAATCGGCGAACCTGAAGCGGTAAGCGAGACTGAGGAAACATCGTTTGGAACTCTCCAAGCGGCAATATCGTTCCCAATTAATTTCGTGTTCAAGACCTTTCCGGTCGTCAAGCGAGCGGAAATCTGAATAGAGATTGAATCGCCCGTAAAGACCAATGTGGGATTAAGTCCTCTGACTCCCAGTGTCATTGGCACGAAGGTCGGCGAAACGGCATTCCAGACAATGTCAGTATGACTATTAACGTTTAGGGCGCTAAACACTCCGGCAACCATTGGTTGATCTGAGCGAATGCGCAAAGAGAAAATAGTCGAGGCAATCGTGGGAGTAAACACCAAATCCTTAGCAATTCCATGAGCAACGTCGACCCCATCGAGTCCGACGGGAGCAAAAACTCCATCGGTGGAAATGAGATCAACTCGCACGTGCGCATCTACATTTCCGGGTACCAATAAACGGACAACGTGCGAGATTCCCTTTCCTCCAGATCTCTGATGCGGGATCCCCGAAATAATAAGATCGGTCCCCGGCGAGTCCGTTGCGTTGACAATATCCCCGCCAAGACTTCTCAAACCTTTGCTCCTCTCTTCGACGAGGTAGGAACTCACTCGTCCCGAACGAGGTGTGACTCTAATTACAAGCTGATCTGAACCTGCAGCAATGGAATCCAGAGCAATGCGCAAAGTTGAATTTGAATGCACCGGAAACACTTTCGAACCAAGCGCCCCTTTGCCATTCCACAGAGCCACGTCAACAAGTGCATCACTTAGTCCACTATTGACCAGATAGATACGCCCCTTGCTAAAGACATTTGCCGAGCCTCCGACGAACCATTGATCACTTTGCGGTGCACGACATAGCGTCGCTCCCGCCCAAACACCCGAGAGGCCTTGCCATGTGATGGAAGTAATTGTTGGTTGATCAAGAAGAATGGCACTTCCATCGCTCTTGTACTTCAATTTCGACACTGGATGAAGCGCCGTGTTTTTTCCCGCTATTCTGCGAAATTTGGTTGAGCTTGAGGTGAGCGACGTTTGAGAAACCACGGAGGAATCTGATGGGGGGCACACCACGGTTGGATAGCTCTTCGAATACTTAACACTCTGAACACGCGTCGAAAGCGTGTTGGACGCCGCAACTGTGAGCACCAGCGACAAAATGAGGACTAAAGCGCGACGCCTGGTCATCGCATCTCCTCGCGAGAAATATCTTTCCTGCGTCGCCCGCTAGGCAGGGCCATGATCAACACAGTCAAAAACACAATCACCTGCAAAGCCAACAAAGCGCGCCGTTTAGTTCCATCGTGAATGAGAAAAAACGGACCACCGGCGTTACTTTGAAATTGGGGCAATCCGTGGTCGTTTTTAATGCGTACCAAACTTTGACCATTTTGAATCACTTGCCAACCAGAATCGAAATTCTCAGCGAGTGAAAGCGTTCCCGCGGAAGGGGTCGACCCTTGTGCCGGCGAACCGGAAGTAATTATTGCTTGCGCTTGTCCTTTTGCTCCCGTGAAAACCAGTCGATCGCTAATGCCCGAGATACGCCAAGCAATCCCGGACTGTGTAGCCGACATGCGAACGAAACCACCTAATCCGTCAATAGATCGAGCAAGCTGAGTACTGGCAGGATTTACCAAGTACAGATACTTAATTCCATACGCAGCAAGAAGGCGGCTACTGTTAATTCCGCTTCCGTCCACGATCTCACGGACTGCCTCCACTACCTCGACAGAGTTTTCAGCAGCCATATCTGCGTCTCCCAAAATCGCGTCGTTTTCGCGAGCGATAAAAAAGGATGGCGCGTCAACCTGACTTTGATCAAGATTTCTGATGACGAGCGTTTTAACTCCAGGCGTCATCGCTAGAAAAGCCGGAAGTATTCTTGCCTTATTTGCTTGAACCGGCGATGAAGCACTGGTGGATACCGCCCAAGTTGACGCTCCCAATGCGTAAATCAACGTCGCTGCAATAGCGAGTCCACCGAGAATATGACGGAAGTGAAAATGAATCTCCGCTAGCCGCTGCCGTAATCCATCAAGAATAATTACTCCCGAACAAATCGCTGCGACCGTGGCATATACCAGCAGCGTCCCAGTCCACACTCGGAAATTGGAGGAAGAGCCACGGCCAGATATTGATACGGCACTTAGAAGTACAGAAAGCAATACGAAGAAAATGCCAAAATTCGCATACCGTCTCACTTTGCCCGTTGAAAAAGCAGAAACAAAAAGAACCACAGTTATCGGGCTGATCACCCACCAAGGTAAGGCTCCAGGTCCACCTGGATTTCCTAGCAGAGTCACATTTGGCAAGCCCGCTTCAATGAGCAAACCAGGTTCAAGTAGAAATCTGCTCGGGTGGAGTAGGGCTTCGAACGACCAAGGAAGACATAAGAGAAATGGAGTGAGGGCAAGCGTCAAACGTCTTCGAATTTTTTCAAGAAGAATCACCTTGTCTAGTGTCTTTCTGTACTCCTCAAAATCGCGAAGTGCGCCGGCAATCACCATGATTAAAAATCCGAGATACCCCAAGAGGGAAAAGGAAGTCACAACGCTCACAAGCAACGAAACACCGAAAATCAAACGCCACGAGGAAGTTTCTATACTTATGAGCCGAGGGAAGTAAATCGCAATCCTCGGCAAGAGGATAAGCGCGACGATCGTTCCCAAGCGCCCGGAATTTATAGATGCAATCGATACGGGCGAAAGTGCATATGCCACGCTGGCACCCACGATCAACAACGAATTCTGAGAAAACTTTCTCAAAAGAAAATAGGTCGATAGCGCCATAAGGAGCGGAGCGGCCCACAAGAGAAAGGTTACGAACATCATGGCCTTACCCAAGTAAATGGTCGACATGAGCGCCAAAACAAATATCCAGGGCGGAGTTGAGCTTGAACTACCCATCGCGATCGGATGCCAAGACTGGGCATAAAGTCCCCAGAGATCTGATGCTCCCGACGGAACCGTCTCGAGGCTCCCGCCCGAAAGCGAGCCATACCTGTGATTTGACCACAATGAGACGAAAAAGATTAGGAAGATCGATCCTGCAATCTCAGGTCTGCGAAACGCCGATCTCCATTTAAGAGGAGTCGAAGGAGTCAAAAGGTCTTCATCCTCATTGACTTGATCTAGAAGTGAGCCACCATCTGGATGCGCGGGCAAAATAGTTCTTCGGATTGATTCAATTGCGCGAGCGGCGCCTAATCGAAGTTGCGACCATCGAGGAGGTATAAAACGGCTCACAGCCCGCGCTGAAATAAGTCGCTCACGTTTTCGTCGCTTGCGGGCTTCCCATATTTTAGTTGGGCGCAGGACAAGAAGTACGATAGCCAGAAATTCATCTGAGGCGTAACCCGGTAATTTCGCCATCAAATATCCGACAGAGCGCAAGGCAGATCCAAAGGACAATTGCACAACCAGCCATGGCAAAAGCCACCACGATGAATTGGAAAGCAAAACAAAAGCCGCATTTCGACGATCCAGAATGAGGGGGCGATTGAGCAGGGCTCCCTTGACATCGACATTTCTCCGCTCCGAAGACGATGCTTCTGCGTGGAATGCAACTGCGTCGCTGACCGCAATTACGGCATGGCCTGCGACATGGGCTCGCCAACCGAAATCAACATCGTCTCGGAAAAGCTTCAGGTTTGAATCAAAGCCATCAAGTTCCTCGAATACTTTTCGTCTGATCAGTGCGCCAGCGGTGCTAACGGATAAGACTTCGCGAATACCATCGTGTTGACCTTGGTCATATTCGTGAGGTTCTAAACCAGTCCATCGTGCCCCGTTCCCCGCAATGCTTACACCTAGTTCGAGAAGATGTGTTCGTTCATACCAGCCGAGCAACTTGAGACCAGCGATTCCAACGTGAGGGCGTTCTGAAACCGCGATTAAAAGCGCTTCAAGAGCCCCGGCTTGAGGCGCACAATCATCATGTATTAACCAAATCCATTCGTTCTCTGCCTCGCTGGGGGGAAGTTTCGACACCGCGCTCGCGACAGCGTCGCCAAATCCGACATCTCGTTTCAACGTAATGGAAGGCAGTCGGGCATTCTTTAAGAGTTTTACTGAAGCATCCTGTGAGCCGGTGTCAACCGCCAATGTGTAATCGATTGGTCTGGTCTGAAGTGCCAGTGAGGCAACAACTTCGGGCAACCACGTGGCACCATCATGAACCACAAGAATTGCGGTGACATGATGATCGCTCAAATCTGAAATGCTCAACGCGCTCTCTCACTTTCGCCAGTCATCAATGACTGCACCATGAGGAAACTACGCTGGACGGCGCTTAAGGCGACGGCGCTC
>Ga0194061_1001631_pt1 | contig 12866 bp, 11 predicted proteins | sample SepL2221m_MetaG_FD_163423 | JGI IMG/M metagenome (GOLD analysis project Ga0194061, IMG submission 163423) | Anoxic zone freshwater microbial communities from boreal shield lake in IISD Experimental Lakes Area, Ontario, Canada - Sep2016-L224-21m | ecosystem: Environmental > Aquatic > Freshwater >...
GTTCCTTCCTGAGCAAAGTGGAAAACGGCACGGTCGCCAAACTTCACCTCAAGCCCCTGATGATTATTCTTGGTTCGGTGGTGCTGTTTGCCGTGCTGCTCAAGCCGGCCGGCCTGGTCATCGCCATTTCCGCGCTCATTATCGTGTCCACGTTTGGCGGCGACGACTTCCGCCTGAAGGAAGTGCTGATCTCGACCGCCATCCTGGTGATCGGGTCGGTCGCGGTGTTCTATTACGGACTGGGGCTGCCTTTCAACCTCTGGCCGGAACTGGGGAACTGACATGACCGAACTGATTGCAAACCTGAGCCTCGGTTTTGTCGTCGCGCTGTCGGCGACCAACCTGATGTATTGTTTTTTCGGCGTGGTGCTGGGCACCCTGATCGGCGTGCTGCCGGGCATCGGACCCGTGGCCACCATCGCCATGCTGCTGCCGGTGACCTTCAACCTGCCGCCGGTGTCGGCCCTGATCATGCTCGCCGGCATTTACTACGGCGCGCAGTACGGCGGTTCCACCACCGCCATCCTGGTCAACCTGCCGGGCGAGTCCTCTTCGGCGGTAACCACCCTCGACGGCTACCAGATGGCCAAGCAGGGCCGCGCCGGCCCGGCGCTGGGCATCGCTGCCATCGGTTCGTTCATCGCCGGCACGGTTTCGACCATGGTCATCGCCGTCGCGGCGCCGCCGCTGGCCGAAGTGGCCCTGAAGTTCGGTCCGGCCGAGTATTTTTCGTTGATGGTGCTGGGCCTGGTGGCTGCGGTGGTGCTGGCCCACGGCTCGCTGCTCAAGGCGATTTCGATGGTGGTGCTGGGCCTGCTGCTGGGCCTGGTCGGGACCGACGTCAATTCCGGCGTGGCGCGCTTCTCTTTCGGTGTGCCCGAACTGTCGGACGGCATCGGCTTTGTTATCGTCGCAATGGGCATGTTCGGCTTTGCCGAAATCATCACCAACCTGGAGCAGGGCGAGGAGACGCGCGAGTTGCTGACGCAAAAGGTCACCAACCTGCTGCCGACCTGGCAGGACATGAAGGATTGTTCCGGCGCTATCACCCGCGGCACCATACTCGGTTCTGCACTGGGCATTCTTCCCGGCGGTGGCGCCTTGCTGGCGTCCTTCTCGGCCTACGCGCTGGAAAAGAAAGTCTCGTGGAATTCGGCCAACTTCGGCAAGGGCGCGATCCAGGGCGTGGCTGCGCCCGAGGCGGCCAACAACGCCGGCGCGCAGACGTCCTTCATTCCGCTGCTCACCCTGGGCATCCCGTCCAACCCGGTGATGGCGCTGATGATCGGCGCAATGATGATCCAGGGTATCGCCCCCGGACCGCAGGTGATGACCGAAAGGCCGCAGTTGTTCTGGGGCATGATCGCCTCGATGTGGGTGGGCAACCTGATGCTGGTGGTGCTCAACCTGCCGATGATCGGCTTGTGGATCAAGCTGCTGACGGTGCCCTACCGCCTGCTCTACCCGGCCATCCTGCTGTTCTGCTGCATCGGTGTGTACTCGATCAACAACAGCGGCTACGACGTGATACTGACCTGCGTGTTCGGCGTGCTCGGCTACTTCTGCACCAAGCTCGAGTGCGAACCGGCGCCGCTGATCCTCGGCTTCATCCTCGGACCGATGATGGAGGAGAACCTGCGCCGCGCCATGCTGCTCTCGCGCGGCGACCCGTCCACTTTCGTCACCAAGCCGATCAGCGCCGTGCTGCTGGCAGTGGCGGTTCTGCTGCTTATCGTGGTGGTCTCGCCGGCCTTGCGCAAAAAACGCGAGGAAGCTTTCGTCGAGGACTGATCCGCGCTTTACCCCGGCAAAGGACGCTGCGGCGTCCTTTGTTTTTTGGGGGCGGTGCCGTCCCGCACATAGTGGAGAAGTCGTGAGCAAACTCCTGTCATGCGCCCTCTGCGCCGCCGGCTTGTGGCTTGGCCTGTTTGCCCCGGCCGCCGATGCCCAGGGCTATCCGTCAAGGCCGATCCGCCTGGTCGTGCCTTACCCGCCGGGTGGTCCGCTCGATATCATGGCACGCGCCATCGGCCAGAAGCTGGCCGAGGCCCTGGGCCAGCCGGTGCTGGTCGACAACAAGCCCGGCGCCGGCGGCAACATCGGCGCCGACCTGGTGGCCAAAGCGGCGCCCGACGGTTACACCATCCTGATGGGTGCGGTGGCAACCCACGCCATCAACCCGACGCTGTATCCGAACATTCCCTATGACCCGGTCAGGGATTTCACGCCGGTGGCGCTGGTGGCGGTGGTGCCCAATGTGCTGGTGGTCAACCCGGCGCTGCCGGTGACCTCGGTGAAGGAATTGATCGAACTCGCCAGGGCGCGGCCGGGCTATCTGAATTTTGCCTCGGGCTCGACCGGCTCGACCGGCCATCTCGCCGGTGAGTTGTTTAACGCGCTGGCCGGGGTCCAAATGGTGCACATCCCCTACAGGGGCGGCGCGCCGGCGATGGCCGACCTCTTGGTCGGGCAGGTGCAGTTGATGTTCGACAACCTCGCCAATGCGCTGCCGCAGGTGAGGGGCGGAAAGTTGCGCGCGCTGGCGGTGACGACGGCGCAGCGCTCGGCCTTTGCGTCCGACCTGCCCACCCTGGCCGAGGCCGGGGTAAGCGGCTTTGACCTCACCACATGGTTCGGCGTTTTCCTGCCCGGCAACGCGCCGCGCGACATTGTTAACCGCCTCAATGGCGAAATCGTCCGCGCCCTGAACACGCCCGACATGCGCGAGCGCCTGGTCAAAATGGGTGCGGAGCCGCCGGCCAGTAACACGCCGGAGCAATTTTCCGTGTTTATCCGGCAGGAGTTCGACAAGTACGCGCGCGTGATCAAGGCCTCGGGCGCAAAAGTCGAATAGGCTTGCTGCGCTATCATCGGGTTTTTCAATTCACAGGTTCTTCGCGCCATGTCGATCATCCCGAGGTTTGTCGCCGCGGCATTGCTGCTGGCTTTTTCCGCCGCCGTTTCAGCCCAGGCTTGGCCGTCCAAGCCGCTGCGCTTTGTCGTGCCCTTCCCGCCGGGCGGGGCGACCGACATCATCACGCGCGTGATAGGGCAAAAACTCTCCGAGCAAATCGGCCAGCCGGTGGTGATAGAGAACCGTCCGGGCGCCGGCGGAACCATCGGTTCCGACCTCGTCGCCAAGGCCGCGCCCGACGGTTACACCATACTGATGGGCACCAACAGCACGCATTCCATCGGACCGGTGCTCAATCCCAAGATTCCCTACGTGGTCGAGCGCGATTTCGCCGCGGTATGCGAAGTGGCCATTGCACCCGATGTGCTGGTGGCCAGTCCGACGCTGGGGGTGAACAACGTGCGCGAATTCATCGCCCTCGCCAAGTCCAGGCCCGGCCAGCTCAACTTCGCCTCCAGCGGCAATGGCACCATCGTCCACCTGTCCGGGGAATTGTTCAAGAGCATGGCCGGCATCGACCTGGTGCACGTGCCGTACAAGGGCACCGCACTGTCGATACCCGACCTGATCAACGGCCGCGTCGCCATTCTGTTCGAGAACGTCATTGCCGCGAATGCCGACGTCAAGGGCGGTAAGGTGAAGGCGCTTGCCGTGTCCGGGCCGGCGCGCTCGGCGCTGTTCCCGGAGTTGCCGACCATTGCCGAGTCCGGCCTGCCCGGCTTTGAGACCTTCACCTATTTTGGCGTGTTCGCTCCGGCGGGAACGCCGCGCGACATCGTCGCCCGCCTGAATGCCGAACTGGTGAAGCTGATCAAAACTCCGGAAATGCGCGATGCGCTGGCGCGCCAGGGAGCCGAGCCGGTGGGGTCCACGCCCGAGCAGCTGGCCGCCGTGGTCAAGTCCGAGTCGGAAAAATGGGGCAGGGTGATCAAGGCGGTCGGCGTCAAGGTCGAATAGCGATTGGAAAGCCGCGACTGGCAGGAGTGGCGCTTACTTGAACACTTCCCCAGCCGACTGTCGTCATCCCCGCGAAAACGAGACTCGCGAAGCGAGGCAAAGTTTCGAGGAACGGCCAAGCGGGGATCCATGGGGTTGGGTTTGTACTTGAGCGACGAACCCCATGGATTCCGGGTGCCGCTGCGCGGCCCCGGAATGACGGAGTTTGCTTAAGTAAGTGCCATTCGCGACCGGCAAGGTATTCCTGCCTGCATGCCTTCGTCCGACAGGTGGGGCCGGCTTATTGCACGCCGCTCCGCGCCGTAGCGGTTTATGCCGGCTTGTTGCGCCCCTGCTGCCACAGTACGTCGGGCAGGCCGGCGTGGCGGTTGGCGACGCGGCCGAGGATGAACATAAGGTCGGACAGGCGGTTGAGGTAAATGCGCGACACCTCGGTCACCGGTTCGGCGGCGGCAAGGGCGACCAGCGCGCGTTCGGCGCGGCGGCAAATGGTGCGCGCCATGTGCGCGAGGCCGGCGGCGCGGCTGCCGCCGGGCAGGATGAATTCCTTGAGCGGCGGCAGTTCGCGGTTGAACTGTTCCACCAGGGCCTCAAGTCGCGTGATGTGCGCATCACTCATGCCGACGCGGCCCGGAATGCACACTTCGCCGCCCAGGTCGAACAAATCGTGCTGCACGCCGGTGAGGGCGTCGCGCACCGCCCCCGGCAGGTCTTCGGCGAGCAGCAGTCCGATGCACGAATTGAGCTCGTCAACGTCACCCAGGGCGACGATGCGCGGGCTGTCCTTGGCGACACGGCTGCCGTCGCCGAGTCCGGTTTCGCCGGCATCGCCGGTGCGTGTGGTGATTTTTGAAAGTCGGTGTCCCATGGCGGCGAATATAGCACGCGGCCTGGGGTGCAATTTCTCGTCTGACCGATTACATAGCAGGACGCCGGGTCGACCGCGCGCCGATGCAGTGCGCCGCCGGCGGGGAGGGAGATGCCGGCGTTGCCGGTGAACCACAGGGGGGAGAGGTGGCCCTTCCCGGGGGAGAATCCGGGAAGGGCCGACTGACAGCAAAAAAACCGGGTTGAGGAGGAGGAGGCCCGGATCCCTTGCTTCAGTCGAAACTGGTTTCAGCCAAACAGGTTGCCGTGAAGGGACAGCGCCGGGTGGCTGCCCAGCTCGCAAACGAGCAGGTAGGCGGCCGATACCGCGATGGCGCTTGCGCTGGTGTAACCGGCAATCAGTTTTACGTTGCAGTAGTTCATTGGCTTCATGTAAATTTCAGGATTGGACGGAGTCTAAAGAGTGTAGTTATATTTGTCGAATCGATTCTGTCGATTTAAACTATCTGTCAAATGGATATTCGAAACGTTGACCTGAACCTGCTGGTGGCCTTCGACGCGCTCGTTTCCGAGCGCAGTGTGTCGCGCGCGGCGACGCGCCTGCACCTGTCGCAGCCGGCGACCAGCGCCGTGCTGGCGCGCCTGCGCGATTTGTTTGGCGACGCGCTGCTGCTGCGCACCGCGCGCGGCATGCTGCCCACGCCGCGCGCACTCGAACTGAGCGCACCAGTGCGCCAGGTGCTGGCCGAGATCAACCGCCTGGTGCAACCGCTGACGGCGTTTGACCCGGCGCATGCCGACCTGACCTTCACCCTGTCGGCTTCCGACTACGTCGAATACGCGCTGCTGCCGGTGCTGGTCGATTACATCGAGCGCAAGGCGCCGGGTGTGCGGCTGGAGGTCAAGGCCATAGACTTCAGCCTCATGGACAAGCAGCTCGAATCCGGAGAGGTCGACGTCTGCGTCACCAGTTACAGCAATGCATCGCAGGCCCTGCACGCGCGCGCCCTGTACACCGAGCGGCTGGTGTGCGTGGCCAGGCGCAACCACCCCGAGGTGGACGAGCGCATCACCCTCGAGCAGTTTTGCCGTCTCGAGCATGTTTTTGCCACGCCCAGCGGCGGCGGCACCTTTGTGCGCCTCATCGACGCCGCCCTCAAGACCGCAGGACGCAGCCGCCATATAAGACTCAAGGTGCCGCACTTCCTGATGGTGCCGGAAATCATTGCGCGCTCGGACATGATTGCGATCCTGCCCGAACGACTGGCGCGCGGCTATGCGCGCAAGCTGTCGATTCTCGAACCGCCGCTCAAGCTGCCCGGCTTTGACATTGCGGCGATCTGGCACGAGCGCACCCACAACGACCCGGCGCAGCAATGGCTGCGCCAGGTCCTGGTCAATCTGATTGAAAAACATACGGAAAAACATACGGAAAAACAGGCGACGCGATGAACAAAACCGAAGTGGTACCCGAACGGCTGCTTTCCACGCGTGATGCGGTCGCGCTGGTGGTGGGTATTGTCATTGGCGCGGGCATTTTCAAATTTCCCGCTCTGGTGGCCGGCATGGCCGGCAGCGAGACGATGGTATATGTCCTCTGGCTTGCCGGCGGCCTCGTTTCGATTGTCGGCGCGCTGTGTTACGCCGAACTTGCCACGGCGTTTCCCAATGCCGGCGGCGACTACCATTTCCTCACGCGCGCGTTCGGTCGCCACTTTTCGTTCCTCTTCGCCTGGGCGCGTGCCACGGTAATCACCACCGGTTCGATCGCGCTGCTGGCCTTCGTGCTGGGCGATTACGCCAGCAACCTCGTTCCGCTGGGCGAACATTCGAGCGCGATATGGGCTGCGCTGGTGGTGGTCGCGTTGACGATTGTCAACTGGTTCGGCATCCGCGAAGGCAAGGCGACGCAGAACGTGCTGACCGTATTCGAGGTGGGGGGGCTGGTTGCCATTGTCGTGGCCGGACTTTTTGTGGCCGAAGCCGCGCCACCGTCGGCCACGGCGGTCAGTGCCGGTCCGGGCATGCCGGCCGCCTCCGCCATGGGGCTTGCCATGGTGTTCGTGTTGCTCACCTATGGCGGCTGGAACGAGGCGGCCTACATGTCGGCCGAGGTCAAGGACCGCAGGCGCGGCATACTGCGCGCCCTGGTGATCGGGCTGCTGCTCGTTACCGCGCTCTACCTGCTGGTGAACTTCGCTTATCTGCGCGGACTCGGTCTTGAGGGCGTGTCCGGATCCAAGGTCGTTGCCGCCGATTTGCTGGCGCGTGCGTGGGGGCCGGGCAGCGCCACGCTGATGAGCCTGATGGTGATTGTCGCTTCGCTGACCTCGATCAACGCCACCATGCTGGTGGGCGCGCGCAGCAATTACGCCCTCGGCCACGACTGGAAACTGTTCGCCTGGCTGGGCGGCTGGCATGCATCGGGCGTGCCGCGCGCGGCGCTGCTCGTGCAGTCGGCCATCTCCCTGGTGCTGGTGGGCTTTGGCGCCGCCACGCGCAAGGGCTTTGAGACCATGGTGGACTTTACCGCTCCGGTATTTTGGTTCTTTTTCCTCATGACCGGCATTGCCTTGATGGTGCTGCGGCGTACCGAGTCCGCGGCGGAGCGCCCGTTCCGCGTGCCGTTTTACCCGCTGTTGCCGCTGTTGTTTTGCGCCAGCGCCGGGTGGTTGCTCTATTCGAGCCTCGCCTACACCGGCGTCGGCGCCCTTGCCGGGGTGGGTGTGTTGCTCGCCGGCGGCGTGGTACTGGCCTGGAGCGTGCAACACGAGAAAACCGGCACTTGAGCGTGTCGCGCCTCAGAACTTTTCCGCCCAGGGCCGCAAGTCGGTCTCGAAGGTCCAGGCGCTGCGCGGCTGCTGGTGGATGTGCAAATAGGTTTCGGCGATGTCGTCGGGGCGCAGCATGCCCTCGGGCGGCAACAGGTTGATGCGTTCCGGATAGCGCTCGCGCATGCGCGGGCTGTCTATCATCCCGTCGATGATGACCGAGGCGACGTGGATGCCCTTGGGGCCCAGTTCGCGCGCCATGCTCTGCGCCACCATGCGCACGCCGCCCTTGGCCGCGGCAAAGGCGGAAAAATTGCTCGCCCCGCGCAGGCTTGCCGTGGCGCCGGTGAAAAGGATGGTGCCGTGGCCGCGCGGCACCATGTGGCGGGCCGCTTCGCGCCCGACCAGGAAACCGGCGAAACACGACAGGCGCCAGACCTTTTCAAATATTTCCGCCTCGGTGTCGAGGATGGACGCGCGGTGGTTGGCGCCGGTGTTGAACACCACCACCGAGATGGGGCCCACCTCGGTCTCGACGTCATCGAACAGCTTGGACACCGCCTGCTCGTTGCGAATGTCGGCGACATAAGCGACGCCGCGACCGCCGCCGGCCTCAATGTCTTTGGCGATGCGCTCCAGCCGGTCGGCGCTTCTGGCCACCAGCACCGTGTCATAGCCTTCGCGCGCAAAGCGCCGCGCCACGGCGCTGCCCAGGCCGTCACCAACGCCTGCAATCAATGCGACTTTCTTGTTCATGCAGGTACCTTTCGATCAATGAGCGTTTCAAGCTTCATTACAATTTTTCCATCCGATACCGTCATTCCCGCTTTCGCGGGGATAACGAACGTTTGTCATGAATTGGGGAAAGATCAATAGTCGCTTGCGATGTATTGCGGCAGACGCGCCTTCTTGCCTCCAAGTAAGGGAAGCTCACAGCGCGCCGCTGGTTGTGAGCAAATCGGCCACCGCCTGCGCGAGGCGAGCATAACCCTTGGCGTTGGGATGGACCAGGTCGGACTTGAGTTCGTTGTCGGCGAGAATTTTTTTCAGCGCCGCGTCCTCGTAGGGCAGCTTGAGATCCTTGGCGATGTCGGCATAAAAACCCGGCGGCGAGGGGAACAGGCCGGGCTTGGGCGTGCCTATCAACACCACCGCGATGCCGCGGTTTTTTGCCAATTCCACCATGGCGCGCACATTTTTCGCCGCGGCGGCCTCGTCGTGCCTGCGCAAAAAATCATTGCCGCCGTGGCACAGCACCAGCAGTGCGGGTTTCACCTGGTCGAGCATCGCCGGCAGGCGCGCAAGGCCCGCCGCGCTTACTTCGCCGGGCACGCCCGCCGCGACAACCTTGCGTCCGGCGAGGCGTTCGAGCACGGCGGGGTAACTCTCCTGTGTGTTCGCGCCGGTGCCAAAGGTCAGGCTGTCGCCAAAGGCGAGGATCACCGCGTCGGCCGGCAGCTTGGCGATTTTCGGCTTACCGCCGCAGGCACCAAGCAGGGCCAGCGTCAGCGCGAGCAGCAGGGACAGCCGGCGCACGTTTGTGCGCGGCGTCGCTATTGGCAGGGTTGCGATCATTTCTCCCCGGCCCGCGCCAGCAGCCCGTCGATGGCGAATCGGTCGGTGCTGTACATATTGTCGCGGCCTATGGCGGTATCGAGGCCGATGCGCTCCATCACGTCGGTGACCTGTTTTTTTGCCGCACTGATGACCAGGGTGACGCCGTCGGCGCGCAGCCGTTCGGCCAGGCTGAACAGCATTTCGGCGCCGCTCGCATCGAGCTCGTTGATGCCGCCGGCGGCGACCAGCAGAAAGCGTATGCCGGGGCGCTCGCGCTCGAGCTTGAGCACCGCATCCTCGAATGTTGCGGCGTTGACAAAATTGAGCGCGGCGTCAAAACGCAGGATGCCAATCAGCGGATGCAGCGGCGGCAGGTCAAAGCGCGCCGCATCGCGCAGCGTGCCGTCGGCGTGCAGCCCCACGGCGATGGCGCGCGGCGTCATGCCGCGGTACAGGAACAACGCCAGCGACAGCAGGATGCCGGTGAGAATGCCGTTCTGGATGTTGGGCGCAAAGAGCAGCGTGGCGGCAAAGGTGCCGATCGCCGCCGCCCCGTCGTCACGGCTGGCGTGCCAGGCGCGGCGAATGGCGCCGGGATTGGCAAGGTTGAGGACCGCAACCATGATGATGGCCGCGAGCACCGGCAGCGGCAGGTGATGGAGCAGGCCGGAGAGGTAGAGCAGGGTCAGGAGCACCAGCAGTGCGGAAAAAACCGACGCGAGGCCGGTCCTGCCACCCGACTGGTGCAGGATGGCTGAACGCGAAAACGAACCGCTGACCGGCAGGCTCTGGCACAGGCTCGCGGCGATCTTGGCGAGGCCCTGGCCTATGAGTTCCTGGTTTTCGTTCCAGTCGGTGCGGGTTTTTGCGGCGATGACGCGGGCGCTGGACATGGCTTCCATGAAGCTGATCAGCGCGATCACAAAGGCCGCCGGAATGAGGTTTTGCAGCATCTCGAAATCCAGCGCCGGCAGCGCCGGCACCGGCAGGCCCTGCGGAATGATGCCGACGACGCGGCCGCCCGCGGCGGCGTAGCCGCCAAAGTAGCTCGCCGCCGTCAATACCGCCACCGTGACGAGCACGCCGGGCAAGCGTGGTGCGAGACGGCGAAAGGCGAGCAGCATGGTGATCGCGCCAATTCCAAAGGCCAGCGAGGGCAGGTGGGTTTCACCCAGCCGCGCGGCAAGATGCCAGGTGTCGTAAAGGAAATGCGCGCCGGTTTGCACCTTGATGCCCAGCAGCGTGGGCAATTGCGACAGCGCAATGAGCAGGGTCGCGGCGTTGATGAATCCCATCAGCACCGGGTGCGACAGCAGGCTGAACAGCATGCCGCCGCGCGCCAGGCCGAAGGCGACCTGGATGAGACCCGAGAGCAGGGCGAGCGCGATGGTGTGTGCAAGGAAGGCGTCGCTGCCCTGTGTGGCAAAGGGCGCGATGCTCGCCGCCGAGAGCAGGGCGGTCAGCGCCACCGGCCCGGTTGAGAGCCAGACCGATGAACCGAACAATGCGCCGATGACCGCGGGCAGCATCGCCGCGTACAGCCCCCAGTAGGCTGGTACGCCGGCAAGTTGCGCGTAGGCGAGGGCCTGCGGAATGAGGATCAAGGCGACACTGGTCCCGGCGACGAGATCGGCGCGCAGGCTGGCGCGCGTTGGCGCCGGCCATGCCAGAAAGGGGAGAAGGCGCTTGAGCATTGGCGGTGACGCAATGTTTGCGGGGTCGGAACAGGTGGCATGGTAACAAAGCTGGGCGTCCGCGCTGGTACAATCGTCCGGGCCAGGACATGTCCGGACCAGATCCCGCATAAAGCCATGAATCTTCCCGTTGCACGCATCGATTTTTTGCGCCAGGCCGAGGTCGCCGGGCGCCTCGCCGCGATTTTGCCGGCGGCCAGCGTGCTCTCGCGCGAAGAAGACACCCGTCCTTACGAATGCGACGGCCTGTCGGCCTACCGCCAGTTGCCGATGGTGGTGGCCTTGCCAGCGAACGAGGCGGAAGTGGCCGCGGTGCTGCGCCTGTGCCATGAACTGAAAGTACCGGTGGTGGCGCGCGGCGCCGGCACCGGGCTCTCGGGAGGTGCCTTACCCATGGGCGACGGCGTGCTGCTGTCGCTGGCGCGGATGAAAAAAATCATCGCCCTTGATCCGCTGGCGCGCACGGCGCGCGTGCAACCCGGGGTGCGCAACGCCTCCATATCCGAGGCTGCCGCGCCCTACGGCCTGTATTACGCCCCCGATCCATCCTCGCAAATCGCCTGCACCATAGGCGGCAATGTCGCCGAGAATTCCGGTGGCGTGCATTGCCTCAAGTACGGCCTCACCGTCAACAATGTGCTGCGCGTGCGCGGCCTCACCATCGAGGGCGAGGTGGTCGAATTCGGCTCCGAGGCGCTCGATGCGCCCGGGCTGGACCTGCTTGCCGCCATCATCGGCAGCGAGGGCATGCTTGCCGTCACCACCGAGGTCACGGTCAAGCTGGTGCCCAAGCCGGAGACGGCGCGCTGCATCATGGCCTCGTTCGACGATGTCGAGAAGGCCGGCAATGCCGTGGCCGATGTCATCGCCGCGGGTATCATTCCGGCCGGCATGGAAATGATGGACCAGCCGGCGACGCGCGCGGTGGAGGAGTTCGTGCACGCCGGTTATGACCTTGATGCGGTGGCCATACTGTTGTGCGAATCGGATGGCACCGCCGAGGAGGTGGAGGAAGAGATTGCGCGCATGACCGCGGTGCTGGAAAAATCCGGCGCCACCGGTCTGCGCGTTTCCGGATCAGAAGCCGAGCGCCTGAAATTCTGGGCCGGGCGCAAGGCGGCCTTCCCCGCGGTGGGACGCATTTCGCCCGATTATTACTGCATGGACGGCACCATCCCGCGGCGCAGCCTCGGCGAGATCCTGTTGTTTGTCGCAGCCATGGAAAAAAAGTACGGCCTGCGCTGTCCCAATGTCTTTCATGCCGGCGACGGCAACCTGCATCCGCTGATACTGTTTGACGCCAACAACCCGGATGAATTGCGCCGCACCGAGGCATTCGCCGCCGAGGTGCTGGAAAAATGCATCGCCGTGGGCGGCACCATCACCGGCGAGCACGGCGTGGGCATAGAAAAAATAAACCAGATGTGCCAGCAGTTTGGCGCCGGCGAGCTCGCCGCCTTTCGCGGCTTCAAGCTGGCGTTTGACGGGCATGGATTGCTCAACCCGGGCAAGAACATCCCGACCCTGCATCGCTGCGCCGAGTACGGCGGCATGCACGTCAAGGGCGGGCAATTGCGGCATCCTGAATTGCCGCGCTTCTGATGCAAGGCGTAACCGACCAGTTCGCGCAGACCGTGCGCGCGGCGACCCAGGCAAAGCGCGCCCTGCGCCTGCGCGGCGGCGGCAGCAAGGATTTTTACGGCCAGTCACTCGAAGGCGAGGTGCTCGACACGCGCGCCTACGCCGGCATTGTCGAGTACGACCCGACCGAACTGGTGGTCACCGTGCGTTGCGGCACGCCGCTCGCCGAGCTCGAAGCCGCACTCGCTGCAAAACAGCAAATGCTCGCCTGCGAGTGCCCGCATTTTGGCGCGGGCACTACGCTCGGTGGCGCCGTTGCCGCCGGACTGTCCGGGCCCGGCCGCCAGGCTGCGGGCAGCGTGCGCGATTTTGTCCTTGGCGTGAAGCTGATGGACGGCCGCGGTGAAATCCTCAACTTTGGCGGCCGGGTGATGAAAAACGTCGCCGGCTACGACGTGTCGCGCGTGCTCGCCGGTTCACTCGGCACGCTCGGCCTCATCCTCGAAGTCTCGCTAAAGACCCTGCCCCTGCCGGTGGCCACGGCGACCCTGTCCTTCGAATTGC
>Ga0194061_1001632_pt1 | contig 12859 bp, 8 predicted proteins | sample SepL2221m_MetaG_FD_163423 | JGI IMG/M metagenome (GOLD analysis project Ga0194061, IMG submission 163423) | Anoxic zone freshwater microbial communities from boreal shield lake in IISD Experimental Lakes Area, Ontario, Canada - Sep2016-L224-21m | ecosystem: Environmental > Aquatic > Freshwater >...
TCTTTATTTAATCTCTTACATCTATATTTAAACACCTATTAACTTAAAGGTTTGATTATGAAAAAATTTACTCTGTTAAGAAAAAAGTTAATACTTCCTTTGCTTTTAATTATATCTGCTACAGGTATCTTATTGTTTCAGGCACAGAAATATGATGAACCCATCGACGACAATGACCCGAGATTTGAAAGACCTACACAGGAATCACGTACAGTCTTCGTACCTCCAAGAATTCAGGGCCAGCCTATGGTTGTTACTATAAACAACTTTGATAACTTTGATATCGGGGTTGATTATTATGAACAGTACGGCTCATCAAACCCGCTCAATCCTATGTGGTTATTCTTCGGAGCCAATGGTTCAAGTTTACCTCAGAATGGACACGGGACAACTAATGGAGGCATCAACTGGTATACTACTAATCCCAGTTATCCTGCAGGAACTTGCTGTGATCCCTGGGCAACTCATACAGGTAACGGAGTTTTAATTTACGCATCGGGTGTTACTGGTCAGTATGTATACCGTTCGACAAATAACGGCGTGAACTGGTCAGCACCGATTTTATCTGTAAGCGGTAATGACAGAAACCATGTAACCGCGGAGTATACAGGAAACGGTCCTTACGCTAATTATGTCTATGCGGCAATGACTCCCGGAAATTTTGCCAGAAGCACTGACGCGGGATTAACATGGACAACAACTTTCTCGCCCAGTAACGCTCTGCCGGGATGCTATATTGCTGTCGGCCCGGATGGAGCAACTGACGGAGGTTGTGTCATGTATGTTACGAATACGGGTACTTCAGGTGGCGGAAGAATTTATAATTATTACCGCTCAACAAACGGAGGTGCAAACTTTACCCTTATGTCAAGCCAGAGCGGATGGGCAGGTTATGTTGGTTACTATACAGGCAGCAGACATACAATTAATAATGCAAGAACAGATGCACACCCTAAAATAGCAATGGATAATTCCAACGGTCCTTACAGAGGAAGATTATATCATGTAAACGCTTCAAATGACCCTCCGGGAAACGGAAATAAACCCGATATCTGGCTGCGTTATTCTACGGATCAGGGTGCAACCTGGTCAGCAGCTGTAAGGGTTAACGATAATCCGAATCCGACAATCAGCGACCAGTGGTTCCCTGAAATATTTTGTGAAAGAACTACGGGAAAACTTTATATTCACTGGTATGATGACAGGGCTAACCCGACGACATTTGAGACTGCTATATACGCAACTTATACAACTGACGGAGGACAAACATTTGCCCAAAGCCAGCAGATTTCGAATTCTACTTTCACTTATCCTAATCCTCCTGTTTCACCCAACACATACAGAGGGGATTATACTACAATGACTGCAAATAACCCGAAAGTAGGTTTCAGTGTGTGGAGTGACCACAGAAACGCAACAGCACTGAATATGGGTGCATATTTCCCTGACTTTGCAATGAGAGTAAATCCAACAGCATTAGGTATGGGTGGATTAAATGACAGTGCTTTTGTAATCGTAAGTGTTCCGGGTGTAAAATTATACACGGATACTGCATTGTTTTCTGCAGCAGTAATAACTCCTCCAGTTACAGGTTCTATCACTATGACATTCTTAAACAAAACAACGAACACTCAGCAAAATATTATAACAACATTTCCCGATTCCCTTAGGTTAAGAATAAAAACTACAGGCGGAGTTCCGGCCGGAGCATATACCGTAAGGGTTCAGGGTAACGGGCCTAACGGAACACCGGTACACGAAAGATTTATCAATGTTACGGTCGGTCTTGTGGGTATTACTACTAATAACGATGTACCTGATAAATTTAATTTAAGTCAGAACTATCCGAATCCTTTTAATCCGTTAACTAATATTGAATTCAGCATTCCAAAATCCGGTTTAGTATCTCTTGTAGTGTATGATATTACGGGAAAGGAAGTTAAAAGAATTCTGAATAATGTAATTTATAATGCAGGTAATCATAAAATTCTCTTTGCAGGCAGCGATTTGCCATCAGGAATTTATTTCTATAAATTAAATGCAGACGGATTCAGCGATATAAAAAAGATGATATTGCTAAAATAATGTTTACCCTGCCCGATTTTAAAAGCCGGAAGTTTATCTTCCGGCTTTTTTCATTTCCATGAGTTGAAAGTCGTAGTATTATAAAGTATATCAAATATTTTCTCTTGTTTAAATCGGATAAAACTATTATTTTTAAACAGATTAAATTATCTGATTAATTATGACTGTTATTTTTTCAAAGAAATGTGAGTATGGGCTTCAGGCCGTACTGTATCTGTCAACTATTGAAGAGGGCAGAACTGCATCTGCGGATGAGATATCTGGAAAGTTGAGTATTCCGAAGGAATTTGTTTCGAAAATCCTGCAAAGTCTTGCATTAAAAAAGATTGTCGGTTCGAAAAAAGGCAACTCTGGAGGTTTCTTTCTTGGTAAACCCGCCTCACAGATTAAACTTATTGAAATAGTTGAAGCTATTGACGGTTTATCATTATTCCATAATTGTGTACTTGGGTTTCCGGATTGCAGTCCTGAGAATCCATGTCCCGTTCATAATAAATGGGGTAAACTGAGAAGTGATGCTTATGATATGCTCACGAAAGAAACACTCGAACAGTTTAAGAAAAAGAGTATTGCCAAAATTAAAAAGATGAATAATGTCTGATTGTTTTCTGTAAGAGAAAACTACAATGCTGAAGAGGGATGTAATCTAAATATTTGTTACTATGAACACCGTTAAAGACAGTGGTAAGAAGTTTAAGGTCCGTGATTTCAGATTCTATGTACAAACTGCTTTTGTTCTTTTGTGTGTATGGATTGGTATCGAGTTCTATTTCTTCATAAAATTTCTTGACTCTGGCGGAGCAGGTAATCCTGTTTCACGTCCTCCCGGAGTCGATGGATTCCTTCCTATAAGTTCTTTTATGAGTTTCTACCTTTTTCTACGGACGGGTGAGGTAAGCCTGATTCATCCTGCGGGATTTTTTATTTTTACTGCAATCGTAGTAGTCTCGCTTGTTTTCGGTAAATCTTTCTGCAGCTGGTTCTGTCCTGTGGGTTTTATTTCTGAACTGCTTGGTGACCTGGGGGAAAAGATTTTCAGGAGAAAACTAAAACTCCCGAAGTTCCTCGATTATCCGTTGCGCAGTCTGAAATACCTGCTGCTTGCTTTCTTCGTTTATTCTATAATATTCCTTATGACAGATATGGCTGTAAAAGCCTTTCTGGAAGGGCCTTACAACGTTATGGCAGACGTGAAGATGTATTACTTTTTTGCCGATATCACCCGCTTTTCCATAATCGTTTTATCAATACTGTTTGTGCTGTCAATAATCATCCGCGGATTCTGGTGCAGATACCTCTGCCCTTACGGCGCCTTTCTCGGTTTAACTTCTTTAATAAGTCCGAATAAGATTAAAAGGAATAACGATACATGTATTAACTGCGAAATGTGCACTAAAGTATGTCCGTCATTTATTGATGTTCATAAAATAAATACTGTCATATCCGATGAATGTACTTCATGTCTGAGCTGCGTTGATGTATGCCCTGTAAAAGACACGCTTGAATTACAGAATGTTATTGTTAAGAAAACCATTAATAAAAAGTATGTTGCATTCGGAGTTGTATTAATATTCATAATCATCACGGGCTTTGGTATGGTTACAGGTTACTGGCAGAATAAGGTTACCAACGAAGAATATATGTTCTATCATCAGAGCATCGAAGAACTCGGACATCCAACCGATACCAAAGGAATAGAAAAAATGAATGAGGATGTTAAGAGAAAGTGATTTGTAAGTAAGTGAAAGAGTGAGTGACAACATAAAGGAACAAAGTTCGTTTATTAGAAGTACAATCAAAAGTAATGATATTCGATGTTTCAAGTATTGTTAAAATTGAATATATTTACTTTCACTATGAAAAAAGGCTTTAATAAAATATCATCTGTAATTACAGGATTACTGTTAACACTTCTTGCAGTGTACATTTCTTCCTGTGATTCTAAAACAGGGATTACGAACTATAATCCTCCTCCTCCGCCTATAGACACTAACGTTTATGGCACAGGGAACGGAAAGATTACTTTTTTCAGGACAGAACAAATAACCGGTCTTGTGGTCATCAGAGTTTCAAACTATCAGCTCACAGATTCAATCGTCTGGCAGGTTACGCCAGATTGTGATACAAACGTTGCAGTTTCTAAAATATTAAAAGCAGGCAGTTATTCTGTTTCAATAGAAGGCGCAGTGTTTTTATGTAACTATAACGTTACCGTTGAAGAGAAGAAATGCAAACTTCTGAATTATACAAACTGTAATAACGGGTATGTTGGATGTTATACTTTAAACGGTACCTGGCTAAGAACTGCAGACGGCCCATGTCCGAATTGTGCAGGCCTTAAGATTCAGTTTACTGACGGCGTTGGTGAAGTTGTATACACTCCGCAAGGCTGCCGTTTTCCTTTGGGTGATATTAAGTGGAAAGATTTCAACCTTTCAGACTGCACAGTTAACGATGTTGCAAGAGACCAGTACGGCGGCTCGCCTGAGTATCAGCTGGCTAACCTTACTTTTTACAATAAAGATTCATTATCTATAAACGGACCTTCGGGTGTTATACCATATTCGAGAACAGCAAACATAAATGTTAAAACACATAAAAAGCAAAATACTGTTGTTATGCCTGACGTTGTTACTGATAAGTCAGCAAAGCTGCAGGTTGAACGATGAATATGTCGAAGACCCGGTCATTCCTGATTCGGGGACTGGTATGTGGTTTGTCGGACAGCTTAATACAAACGGAAATGCAGTTTACGTAAAAGGTAAAATTGTAAACGGTACTCAGTATGCATTTGTTGCTAACGGTCCTGCGGGACTTTCCGTCGTTAATATTTCAAATGCTGCCGCTCCGTTTACTGCATCGTCATACCAGACAAATGGTTTTACGAGGGAAGTGTTTATCGATACAGTCAACGGCGTTAATTATGCATTTGTTTCTGATTCTGTCAAAGGTCTTTATATACTTAATACTGCAAACCCGGACTCGTTATCCTTCGATACACTGATTTCTTACTCAGGTGTAAATTCTGTTAACCGGAAAAACAATTATCTCTATGTTGCACTCACAGGCGGTAATGTTAAGGTTCTTAATGTATCACAACTGCCGTTATCAGTATCCGAAGTATTTACTTATACTTCTGCAAACATTGTTAACCATATCGAAGTATCGGGTAACACCGCATACCTTGTTGAAAACATAACGGGACTTGAACTCGTGAATGTCAATAATCCTGAAAACCCCGTGCAGTATTCCACGTTCCATTCTCCGGGAAACTGTTACGATGTTAAAGTATCTGATAATCTTATCTACGTTGCAGACGGTAATGCAGGTATAAGTGTTATCAATATATCAAACCCGTCTCAGCCTTATTTTATTAACACAAAGAACACAGAAACAAACGTCAGATACATAGACTATTCACCAAACTTTCTTTTTACGGGTGAAGGCAGTTCAGGTGTTGAAGTCCTTAATGTATTTAACACCGTCGGACCAGAATACACGGGCTATTATGAACCGGGCGGCTTCTGCAACTCAGTTCATTACTTCAAAGCAAAAGTTTTAGTCGCAAACGGAACTGCGGGTTTGCTAATTCTTAGATTCTGATTGGAATAATAGCTTTCTTACTATCTTTGAATTATTTGTCAAAACCCCAAAATCTCTCTGATTTTATTAATACATAATTTATCAGTATTTTATTTGGTCATCTGAGTATTTGTTGATCTTGGCCTGTAATTAGTATCTAATTAGTATCTAATTGGTCTCTAATTAGTATAAAGAATATTGAAGTATTTGTCACTCGAATAATTATAGTCAATCAACTATCTTTCCACTAAATTTAAAATTTATTTTGCTTTTACGTTGTTCTAATATATTACTTTAAATAATTTTGCCTATGAAAACATTATTGTTCAACGGGAAAATCTGGATTGGTAAAAACTACTTTGCTTCTTCTGTCGGTTTCGACTCTGAAACAGGTAAGATTATATTTGTTGGCAAAGGAAAAGCCGATGATAAAAATATTTACAGCGATGCGGTTGATTTAAAAGGTAAACTGGTCCTTCCTGCCTTTACGGACGGGCATTGCCACTTGTTCAAGGGTGCTCTCGTAAACTCCGAAGTTAACCTCAGGTACTCTTCAACTCAGAAAGATTTTGCCGGTACTATTAATGATTATAAAAACAAATTAACAAAAGGGGACTGGATTGTCGGCGGTTATTTCTCCGAAGCAAATTTCACAGAAGACATTACAATCAATAAAGATTTCATTGACAATATCTGCAGCGATGTTCCTGTTGTGTTATTCAGGACAGACATCCATTCCTTAGTCTGCAATTCTCTGGCACTTGAAAAAGTTGACCTGCAGAATCATTTATGCGAATTCACAAACGATGAAGTTATAAGGGATAAAAATAATAACCTGACGGGCGAACTGAAAGAAAAGGGAATGTATTTTGTCATCGGCGCATTGCCAAAAATAACAATCGAAGAAAAGAAAGAAATACTTAAGAAACAAATTAACAAACTTCATTCACTCGGAATCACATCAGTAACAGATATTTCCTGGAGGGAAGACCTCGATGTTTATAAAGCTCTGCTTGAAGACAATAATCTGAATCTGAAAATAAACTCCGTTATCCCGTTTGAAGAAATAGACAGCGTTAATGATTATAAGAAAGAATTTGCTGAATACAAACCTTTTATTCGCTTCGGTGCTCTTAAAGCATTCTACGATGGCTCTCTTTCAAGTCATACTGCATTATTCTTTGATAACTATAAAGGTACAGACAAAAACGGAATAAGAACCGAACAGGTTACAAGCGGTAAGCTCAAAGAACTTGCATATAAAATAGACCTGGCAGGATGCCAGCTTGTAATTCACGTCATAGGTGACCTTGCAGTCAGCGAAGCACTCGATCTTATTGAAGAAATCAGGAATACAAATCCTTTGTGGGACAGAAGAGTCAGACTTGAACACATTCAGCACGTTCAGGAAAAAGATTTATACAGGTTTAAAATGCTCGATGTCATTTCGTCTGTTCAGCCGGCACATTTGTACTTCGATGCCAGAGTTGCAACTCAGTCTATTCAAAATCCCGAAACTACTCACGTATTTAAAAAACTGATTGACGACGGAAACAGAGTCTGTTTCGGTACTGATTTTCCTGTCGTTACCGAAAACCCCTTCGATACTATTCATTCTGCAATGACGCGTGAAGCAGTCGGATACCCTGATGGTTTCAATACCGGTATGTGTCTGGACATTGTTACCTGTCTTGAAGCATACACAATCAACAATGCCTGCGCAAGTTATGAGGAGAACACAAAAGGCAGTATAAGAGAAGACAAGTATGCAGATTTAATAGTTGTGGACAGGGATATTTTCAGCATCTCAGCAAAGGATATAAAAAATGCCGTTGTCGAAACTACGTTCATCAACGGCAGAATTGTGTATTCGGTTTAAACTTATTTTACGAGTATAACTTCCAGGTATATTCTCTGGTCCTTGTTGTTCATTAATTCAACAAGCGGGAACGACCATTTTCCTGTCTTGCCGTCAAAACTCTGACCGTTGCTTTTTTCTATGTTGTAAGGAAATTCTATATCAAACTTTATGTACTTCTTAGCGAATAAATACGCTAACGCTTTATTGTTGTCATCGTTGGAGCTTTCACTTTCGGTATTAGGCTTGTACAGCAAACTGAATTTAACCCTGTCACCACTGTCTTTCCATACGACTTCAGATTTGTTCTTCTCTTCTCCTGATAATTCTTTGGGCGATATGTTCGTAGCATAACCAATCTTGTCAATCGAATTAAACAGGTAACTAAACCTGTAAGTCGCTGATGAATCGGCATTCGTTGTTCCTATTAATTCCGTTATTTCGATGCCTTCCTGCTTGCTGAGGTTTTGTCTTATCTTGCCAAGCATATCCTCGTGGTTGTACAGCGAGTCTTTTATGCTCTTTGATTTCGTCGAGTCCATACTGCTTACCATACTGAAAATCAAATCGTAGAATGTCCTGTCTATGTTGAATGTCTGTGTCTCTGTACCGCTCCCGTCTGCATTAATCTTTATTTTCCTGTCAATGTCTATGCATGAACTCAGTGTGAACAGAATAACCGCTATTACTGCCAGCGGTAATTTGCTGAATAATTTTTTCATCTTAATATATTTGTTTGATTATTATAAATTTGTCTTTTCTTTTTGTAATACTATTTTACTTTTGAACTTGTTATTATTACAAGATATGATTCGCCTTAAAATAATATCATTATGCGTTTTTCTCCTTGTCTCTGTGTCTTTATTCTCACAGACTCAGAGAATCGTTGTAAAGTTTAAACAAAATACTCCTGTAAACATTTTGAATGACTTTAAACAGAATAATATCAGAGGTTCTGTGAACCCTCTTGCAAAAATCATTGAAAGATATGATATATTCAATTCAGAACAATTATTCGGAAAATATACTGCCAGACTCAGGAATATTGAATCAACAGGTCTCGACAGGATTTTTATTCTTCAAACTAATACGGCGTATCCCGCAGATTGTATAAACAGTTTAAAACTAAACACGAATGTTGAATACGCAAAGCCGGTCGACAAACTGAAACTTGAATCATTCACTCCTAACGATACATACTACAACAATCAGTACTATCTTCAGAATATTAATATCCCTCCTGTCTGGGATTTCCAGCAGGGAACTAATGCTTTGGTTGGAATCATAGACTCGGGTATAGATTTTCTTCATCCCGACCTGCAGCAGAGTTACTTTATTAATACGGGTGAATACGGTAACGGAAAAGAAAATAACGGAATTGATGACGACGGTGACGGATACATAGACAACTGGAGAGGGTGGAATTTTATCGATAACAACAACAACCCTGTTGACGATAATATCGTATCACATGGTTCCTGTGTTGCGGGTATCATCTCAGCGGGATTTAATAACGGAATCGGAATTTCGTCAATAACAGGCGGAAGCAAATCTTTAATCCTTAAATGCTTCAACTCACAGGGCGTTGGTTACGAAGACCAGATTGCCACTGCTATTTTATACGGAGTTATGCAGGGCGTAAAAGTTTTTAACTTCAGCTTTGGTGATTATATATACAGTGATTTGCTCAGGGATGTTGTAAAGTATGCATACCAGAACAATGTTACAATCATTTGTTCTGCAGGAAACGATAATTCTAACGTGCTTCACTATCCTTCTGCATTCGATGAAGTTATATCCGTCGCTGCATCTGATGAACTCGACAGAAAAGCAACATTCTCTGCCTACGGAGAAACAGTCGATATTTATGCTCCGGGTGTGAATATTCTTACTACCTCACGCGTCGGACAGGGCAGTGCGGAATACGGAAATAATTATACTCTGGCGAACGGAACATCTTTTTCATCACCTATAGTGGCTGCTGTTGCCGCAGTATTAAAGACAAAGAACCCAAACCTTACTAACGAAGAAATAAGAGGTATACTCGTTTTCTCGGCACAGTATTTCTCGGGACAGAGCGAATGGAATAATTATTATTCTTCAGGACTGCTTAACGCCCAGTCCGCTTTTCAGAATTATAACAACCCTTCAGTAGTACGGATATTCACTCCTTCACTGAATTATAGTTTCACGAACGATACCGTACCCGTTGCAGTAACGGCAGCATCTGCTTTCTTCCGTTCTTATTCTTTAAAGTATGGTGTCGGAGAAAACCCCTCATCGTACAACGACCTGTTCTCTTCAGGCTCACAGGTTATTAAAGATACAGTCTATAGATGGAATACGGTTTCTTTACCCGATACTTCTTACACACTTAAACTTATAGTCTACACAAATAACGGAAAGACTGTAGAACATTCCACGATAATCAGAAAAAATAAATCCAATCCTGTAATTACAGGTTATTCAAACGGTGAAATCCTGTTCAAAGACGGATTTTCCGAGTTGATTACTTTCTTCTCAAAAGAACCGTCAAAAGGATTAGTGTATTTCAAAAGAAAGAATGTAAACGAACCGTACAGCAGCATCTATGCGGATGATGGTAACATAGGGTTCTTCACCACAGACCATTATGCTCTGCTCAATCACTTTTCATTAATACCCGAAACCGAATATGAGTTTTATCTGGAAGCAGTTTCTCTGAACGGAAAGAAGGTAAGCGTAAACGATACTTCTTTTCATTTCCGTGCAAAGAAACAAATCGATAAGTATTCATACATTAAAAAACCTTACAATCTCCCCAGGAGTCAGGTTAACGATAAGGTCGTTGATATTTTTAATAACGGAAGCAGGAATGTTTTTACAAACAATGTACAACTTGGTTTAACAGCGGAGATTTATAACTTCATCAACAACAGGTTTGAAAAGGTTTCGAGCGGATGGATAGGGAATAATGTTGTGAGAGATGTTATTCTAAGGAATAATAAATGGGACCTGCTTTCTTCTCAGCAAAGAACCGGCAATGTATTTGAATCGCCTTCCGTATACCAGATTCCATCGATTAAAATCTGGAGCAATGATGCCGGTGATGAATTCTGGTCGTCAAAGTTTGCAGATGTTGATGGAGACGGAGTTGACGAGATACTCGGCTTTGGCGCACAGGGACTGCGCATAATGAAATTCCAGGGTTCTGTAACACCTTTTGCAGTGTTGAATTATTTACCTGCTAATGCAGGCAACTATGCCAACTCCCAGAATGTTATAGTCGGCGATTTTGATAATGACGCTAAAAAGGAAATAGTATTCACTAACTCTTTTATAGACGCAAACAATAATCAGAATACTTCTGTTAACATATATAAATATTCATCGGGAAACAGTTTCTCGCTTGTGTTCCACGAAGAATATCCTCTTGTAATTAAAGGTGATAACCTCACTGCAGGTGACTTTGACGGCGATGGTAAGAAGGAAATTGCTGTCGGATTCAGTACAGACCTTGCAATACCGGTTAAACTGTTTTCTGTCCTGTTCATTAAGAGCACAGGCATCGGTACATTCAGTGAGTATAATTCTGTTGAGATGTATAACAGCGATGCACAGGGTGAGTTAAGCATTAAGGCAGGCGACATAGATAATGACGGACGCGATGAACTTATCTCAAACGAAGGCAAACTGCTTTATGTACTTAAATATAATCTGTCGTCATCTTCATTTGAACCTCAGTACTTCAGGGAAAATATAAACTCCTATAACTCTATAGTATATGACTTTGATAATAACGGAGTAAAGGAAATCGGTATTAATAATAATGATTCCGTAATATTTATCGAAAAGAATATTGCGTTTGCAGGCCCGAAAACCCCAACAGGCTTAGCGGGTTACAGCCTGGATTCAAACAGGGTTGCATTGTCTTTCCAGGGAGTGACAGGTGCACAGTATTATAAAGTTTACAGGGGACTGAGTGATTCTACAGGATATAACCTGTACGATTCAACATACACTTCCGTATACAATGATATTCAGGTAAACAACAAAAGAGATTACTATTACAAAATATCCGCAGTTGATACAACAAAGCAGATAAGGGAAAGCGTGTTGTCGGAATACGTAAAAGTTTATGTACACAATAAATCTAAAATCACAGGTGCTGTATACAGCAAAGGACTTCTTTCAGTGAAGTTCTCTGAAAAGATACAACTGTTCATACCTGACATAAAAACATTCAGGCTCAACGGCACAATATACCCTTCAAGTATTGGCATAGTAAATAATTATGAATACGGTTTGTCTTTTAAAGGCCTGATAAACGGTAACTACTTAATCAATGCAGCGGACTTAAAAGATTTTTACGGCGCCCCTGTCGATACAGGTTCTGTAGCATTTGCAGTCAGCACAACGGATTCTAATTCGTTCTACATATCAAATTTAATACTTACAAACCCGAATACTTTAAAAGTGCAATTCAATACCGTCGTTGATACGGTTACTTCGTACAATACTTCAAATTACAGCATCGACCCTTTTAACCTGAAGATTATTGCCGCAGAAAGAGATAAAACAGATAAGAAAATTCTCTACCTGACTGTTAACAGTAATAACAATATTGGACCGGGCGGGAAGACATATTTTATACGTATAAACAATGTATACTCAGAAAGCGGTATTAAGATTGTCAGTGGCAGCGGAAGTGTCTTCAGTCTTACCTTTGTAAAGGAAGACCTGACAGGCGTTGTGGCTTATCCGAATCCTTACAGTAAAACCAAATCAGCAAAACAAATCATTACTTTTGCCAACCTTACAAAAACAGCAAAGGTTTATGTCTTCAGTCTCAGCGGTGAATCGATAAACGAACTGTCGGAAACAAACGGAGACGGAGGAATTGAGTGGGATTTAAGGGATACCAGAGGAAACGAAATTCCATCGGGTATTTACATATACAAAGTTGAAGGTAAAAATTCTCTTGGTGCTGATGTTGAAAGTAAAATGGGAAAGTTTGCAGTAGTCAAATAAAAAAGGCATTGCTTATGCAATGCCTTTTTTAAAAAAGTTCAAATGATAATTATTTTTTACCGTTTACAAAATCACTGAAATCTTTTCCTGCTTTAAATTTCACAGTTTTCTTTGCGGCAATCTTGATAGGTTTTCCGGTTTGTGGGTTTCTTCCGATTCTTGCTTTTCTCTTACCTGATGAAAAAGTTCCGAAACCTACGAGACCTAATCTGTCACCTTTTTTTACTGTCTTTTTTACAGCTTCAATAAAAGATGCAAGTACTGCTCTTGCAGCTACTTTTGTGATCTTAGCATCACCTGCTAATTTGTCAATGAGTTGTTCTT
>Ga0194061_1001633_pt1 | contig 12843 bp, 15 predicted proteins | sample SepL2221m_MetaG_FD_163423 | JGI IMG/M metagenome (GOLD analysis project Ga0194061, IMG submission 163423) | Anoxic zone freshwater microbial communities from boreal shield lake in IISD Experimental Lakes Area, Ontario, Canada - Sep2016-L224-21m | ecosystem: Environmental > Aquatic > Freshwater >...
TGAGTCCCTCAATCCATATATCTTTTATGAACAGCCTTAACCTAAATCACTGCCCCCGCACAGGATTCTCCCAATGAAGTTGCGTTAGATTGAGACATGGCAAATAAGCGCAGGACTGGCGATCTGGGCGTGGGCCGCCGCATAAATGCCGATTGGGCTTCGATCTTGATGGGGTTGGGACTTGGGCTTACTTTGGCGCTCGAAATCGACACCATGACCTCGGGGGATTGGTCAGGGGTCTACTCCTCGATTACCTCGATATCGCGCTTGGCGGCTTTATCTGGCTCATATTTTGCGCTGGTGGGTCTGGTCTTTGTGGCTCGTATCCCGTGGATTGAAAAATCGGTGGGCCACGACAAGTTGGTGAAGTGGCACCGCATGTTGGGGCCTTGGTCTTTGTATCTAATTTTGTTCCACGTACTGCTCGTTGGCTTGGGGTATGCGGGTGGTGATCGTGTTTCTACTGCTGCTGAACTCTGGCGCATGACGCTCAAGTATCCCTGGATGATTCCGGCAGATATTGGTTTTCTTTTGATGATGATCGCTGGTGTGACTTCGTATAAGAAGGCGCGCGCCAAGATGAGTTATGAGACCTGGTGGACAGTTCACCTTTATACATATCTTGCTGTTGCTCTGGGATTTATGCATCAAGTGTTAACCGGTCCGATGTTTACTGGACACCCATTAAACAAAATCTTTTGGGAGGGTTTATACATCGCAACAGCGGCGGTAATTCTGCTGTGGCGGTTTGTAATACCTCTAATGCGCTCACTGCGTCACAATTTGCGAGTGGACCAAATCGTGGTTGAGGGGCCTGGTGTGGTTTCGATTGTGATGCGGGGGCGTCATCTAGATCGCCTCAATGCGCAGGGCGGACAATTCTTTAGCTGGCGTTTTATTACGTCGGGTCAGTGGTGGATTTCGCACCCATACTCATTATCGGCCGCTCCCACCGAACACCATATGCGTGTGACCGTGAAGAACTTGGGTGATGCATCTGGGGCAGTGTTGGGTATCAAACCGGGTACCCGTGTCTTCTTCGAAGGTCCATATGGCACCTTTGTGGCTTCTAAAGCGGCCCGCGGACATATCGTTCTTGTGGGCGGCGGGGTCGGAATCACACCTCTACGTGCACTTCTAGAGGAGTTTGACGCTACAAAAGAGATCGACGTTTTGTATCGCGTCGGTGATGAAAAAGAACTTGTTTTCCGCAAAGAACTCGATGCTATCGCCGCCTGGCGTGGCGCTCGAGTGCATTACCTAATCGGCGACCGCAAGCAACATCCGATGGATGCGCGCTATATCAGCAAATTAGTGCCTGCCTTTAGCGACTCTGATGTCTACATCTGCGGGCCGACCGGTCTTGTCGAGACGGTACGTAAAGCTGCGCGCGATGTTGGTATTCCAAAGGATCGTTTCCATAATGAAGAATTTGAATTTCACTCGGTTGAATAAGGGAGATGACAATGCTTACTAGACGCTTCTTTTTGATTGCTGGAGGTACCGTCGGCGGTCTAGGCGCTGTTCTCTCAATTACACCACCACAATTTGGGGCAACGACTGGGCTCGGAACTGGTACTTCACTTTCGGGTGGAACAACGGCTACACCTCTCGCATCGCCAACACCTGCCGCAACTCACAAGGCAACAACAACGCCGACCAAGAAGCCAACAAAGGGCGCTGGTGGTGGAACTAAGCCGACGCCTACAAAGACGCCTGCTCCGGTAACGACACCAAAGCCAGCTGGCGGTGTGAGCGGCACATTTACTGGTGCTTCCGCGAATACCGCGTATGGTCCGGTTCAGGTGCAGATCGTTGTCGTCAATGGAAAGATTACAAATGCGATTGCGCTGACTTATCCAAATAATTCGTTCCGCGATAAGCAGATCAATTCGCAGGCCATCCCATTCTTGGTGCAAGAGACACTCGCCGCGCAATCTGCAAATATTCAAGGTGTAGGTGGCGCTTCCTACACTTCACAAGGATGGGCTAACTCGTTGCAATCTGCGCTGAAGAAGGCAGGTTTGTAGGCAAAGGTTCCTTTAAGTTCCTTAAGGTTCCCTAAAGTTGCTTTTTGTGCTAAGTTAACGCACAAGAGAAATGAGGAGTTCATGGCAACGACCGTGAAGTTAGCTGACCACTTGGTGGAAGATGCAAAAAAAGTCGCAGCGCTGGAACACCGTTCCGTGCCAAAACAAATTGAGTTTTATTATGCGATAGCTAGAGCTGCAGAGCAGAATCCCGATCTTTCGTTCCACTTGGTGCGAGAACTCCTCAAATCAAAAGCTGAAGAACCTAGCGATGAGTATCAATTTGGCAAATGAAAGTTCTGAGGAGAGAGGTAAGAAACTAATGGTAGACAGAGCACACACCACAGCCGAGATTGATGTTTGGGGCACTATCGTTTTCATTGAAGTTGCTTCAACAAAGGTTGGTTTGGATGAGCTCAACGCCGGGTTGGCGGAAGTAATTGACTACGTAAGATTGATTGACGAAGAGTTTTCGACATATAAACCGACTTCACAGGTCTCGCAGATTCGACGCGGTGAATTGAAAATTGAAAATGCATCGGCGCAGATGCAAGAGGTCTGGCACCTCTGTGAAGTCGCACGTGACTTATCTGATGGTTCCTTTGACCCCTGGGTTGTTAAGGGCGGCTACGATCCTTCGGGATATGTAAAGGGTTGGGCGGCCGAAGGTTGCACGCGCATCTTGCAGCGCCATGGCGCAGAGAATATTCAGGTCAATTGCTCTGGGGATCTATATCTCGCCGGCGGATACGAAAACGGAAAGCCGTGGTCGATTGGGGTGCGTAGCCCAGAGAACAAGTTCGAAGTCCTCAAAATATTCGAGATCTACGAGGGTGCGATTGCAACATCTGGTACATACGAGATTGGTGCCCACATCAAGGACCCACATTCGGGACTAATTGCAATCGGGGCTCGGAGCGCTACGGTGCTCGGTCCAGATGGTGGGCTCTGTGACGCCCTCGCCACCGCGCTGATCGTCGCCGGCAAAGATGGAGCAACCTACTTTATGAAGCCCGAGCTATCGGAATACAAGGTCTGGGTGATCAACCGCAATGAAGATACCGCCTGGAGTATCGCGGAGCCGACCGCTTAACTCTGAACTATTTGGTCAGATCCGACAATTCTGCAATCTCTGCACTTGTTAAAGCGGTGAAATTCACGATCTCTTTCAACTGCTCGACGGTGCGCGCACTCGCAATAGGAGTGGCAACTCCAGGTTGCGCTGCTAGCCAACCAAGGGCGACTGAGGAAATAGATGTGCCGTGAGCTTTGGAAATCTCTTCTAACTGTGCGACAACTTTAAACCCTCGCTCATTTTGGTAGTCGGCGACTCCACTGGCTCGGACTGATTCAACGGTTGCACCCGGGCGGTACTTACCGGATAAGAATCCGCGCGCAAGTCCAAAGAATGGAATTCCAGAGATACCTTCTGTGACAACAACGGGTGCGGCATCCTCTTCGAACTCTTCACGATGCAGCAGGTTGTACCAATTTTGCAGTGCGATGTACTGGGCAAAACCTTCAGACTTGGAAATCTCCAACGCTTCTGCCAAACGCTCTCCCGTGTAATTGGATGCAGCGATGTAACGAACCTTGCCCGATTTAATCAAGGTATCAAATGTTTCCAAGGTTTCACGAAGTGGAACTGTATTGTCATCTTCGTGGGCATAATAAATATCGATGTAATCACTTTGTAGCGCACGGAGCGAATCTTCAACGGCTGCGGTGATATTGGCGGCAGAGAGTCCAGGGCGAGTTGAAAGTTTTGCTACTTTGGTTGCGATGACGATCTCAGAGCGATTGCCGCACTGCTTCATCCATTTGCCGAGGATTCGCTCACTATCGTGGCCGGTATTGCCTTCTTTCCACTCGGAATAGACGTCGGCGGTATCGATGAAGTTACCGTCGTATTCGGTGTATGCGTTCAGCACCGTTATTGACTGCTCTTCATCGGCGCTCCAGCCAAATACATTTCCACCGAGGCAGAGCGGGTGGACTTTGAGGTCGGTCTTGGCAAGGGGGATATGGGTCATACCCAGAAGTTTATGGCTCTCTATTAGAGTGTGCACATGACAACTGGTGGCTTCACGAGTGAACAACTAGAACTCGAAGAGCAGGTACTGGTTCTGCCTCACTGCGATCTTAGAGATGCCGTGACAATTGGAGAGATCGCGGTTGATATAGCTAAACGCGAATCCCTTGCAATATCTATTGAGGTACGACTTGGCGAGTGGACGGTATTTCATACCGCACTGCCCGGTGCTAAGGCTGATCAACCATCGTGGATTGCTCGCAAAGCGCGCGTTGTTCTTGCGACGGGACATTCCACAATGTTAGAACGCGTCAAAGCCGAAGAAGCTGGATTCGATTGGTATGAGAAATACGGCCTACCGGAAGAGACGCATGCGATTCACGGTGGTGGATTGCCACTCAATGTCACGGGTCAAGGCTTACAAGGAATTTTGTTAATCAGCGGATTGCCTCAAGTAGAAGATCATCTCTTTGGTATCCGCGTGATAACCGAATTTTTGGCTCGCGCCGGGGAGAACGATTGAGTACGACAGTCTGGGTCGCAGGTGAAGTTCTAATTGATCTCATTCCTAAAGATGGTGGTCGTGTAGCAATCGTGGGCGGTGGGCCTGCAAATACCGCAAAGGTTTTAGCGCGGCTGGGTTTTGATGCTTACTTTATCGATGGAATTTCAACCGATGCCTATGGCGAACAAGCTCGCGCTGAATTGTTGGCCGATGGCGTCAAACTCGATTACACCTTGACTTCTAATAATCCAACGTGCGTTGCCACAGTCACTCTCGCTAGAGATGGTGGCGCTACTTATGAATTTTTCATCGATGGGACTGCCACCTTTGAGTTCAATGAGTCCTGGTTACCTGACCCAGCGAGCCCACCGGCAGTTCTGCACGTTGGAACTCTGGCAACGATCGTTGAGCCAGGGGCCACCAACCTCTTCAATTGGGCCGAAAAAGTTAAGGCGCCGCTGGTCTTTGATCCTAATATCCGCACCTCGGTGGTCAACGATCGCGACCGCTACCTTGCGATCATGCAGAAATGGGCAGAGATCTCCTCTGTCATTAAGATGAGCGAAGATGACCTGGCTTGGCTCTATCCCGATATGGACTTTAGGGCAGCGGCAAAGAATTTTATTAATGAGAAGACTCAGCTCGTCGTACTTACCCGTGGAGCAAATGGAATTGATGGATATACCCAGGATGGCGAGGTCTCTGTTCCTGGGGTGAGCGTTGATGTGGTCGATACCGTGGGCGCTGGTGATACCGTCGGTGCCATATTGGTTGAAGCGATCGTGAAGTACGGCTTAGATAATCTTGTGGGAACCACCTTAGAAAATACGCTTCATCGCGCGGCACAAGCAGCAGCGATTACTTGTTCACGTGCAGGCGCAAATCCCCCCACCTTCCAAGAGTTAGAAGGCTTCTAATGCAACATATCGATGGCGCAGAGATATCAGTTTCGATTGATCTCGATCAAGGCGGTCGCATCGCTTCACTGCAATGGCGCGATCTGCAATTTGCGGTGCCATTTCGCGGCACTCCGTTGTCATGGGGTTGGTATGCGATGGCTCCCTGGGCGGGACGCATTGATGAAGGTCTAGTTACTAGCGAATCTGGCATCGTGCACACTTTGCCAACAAGTTGGGCGCCACCACATGCAATTCATGGATATGGTTTTACTAGTTCGTGGGAAGAGACCGGCACCGGGCGTGCGCGTTTAGAACTTCCAGCACCTTATAACGGCGCCGTCGTTGAACAGACCATTGAAATTCTCGATGACGCGGTTCGTTGGATTTTGGAGTACACACCGAATGGTTGTGACCTACCGGCCTGGCTGGGTTTTCATCCTTGGTTCCCTCGCGAACTCGAGCGGGGCGATGCTGCAGAAGTTGAGTTCACTGCGGGCCGGATGATGCTGCGCGATGAAGAGGGTCTGCCTACCAATGAATTCGTTGCGCAGCCCAAGGAGCCGTGGGATGACTGCTTCGTAGATATCAAGGGAGTTCCATCGGTGGTATGGCCAGGTGCGGCACGTGTGACGGTCGAATCCGATGCCCCATATTGGGTTGTCTATACAGAAGATAGCGATGGCGTCTGCTTAGAACCTATGACTGCCCCTCCTAACGCCCAAAATCTCGGTATCGCTGGGGAGCACTACCTAGAGGCTTTGTTCACCTTCTCGGAAGAGGTTTAGGCTAGGGGCATGGCTGAGCAGAATGAACTAAGGGAAAAGGGTCTGCGCTTAACTCCGCAGCGTGAATTGGTCTTACAGGCTGTGCGCGATCTGGGGCATGCAACTCCCGAAGAGGTAGCCAACAAGATTCATATCACCCACCCCGGCATCAACCTGTCGACGGTGTATCGCAACCTGGAAACTCTGGAGAATGTTGGTCTCGTTCAACACACTCATCTGGGCCATGGTGGAGCGACCTATCATGCAGCCGAAGAGCTAACCCATCTGCATCTCGTTTGCGGAATCTGTGGAGTTGTTGGCGATGCGCCAATTGAGACCGCGGCTAACTTTGTACAACAACTATCTGATGATTACGGCTTCAAAACTGATGTCACACACTTTGCAATTTATGGCACCTGCGCCGCTTGCGCCGCTCTAACAAATTAATCTATGAGCGCAGTTCTCGTTGAGTCAGGTTTAGATGAAGGCGCCATCTGGCATTTCGGCGAACCCAATCAAGAACAACGCGCGCTTGCTGTAGGAAATGCCTGGGCCGACCTTTCGCATCGCGCCGTCATAAGTATCTCTGGCAAAGATCGCACAACGTGGATCAATGACATGATGACGCAAGAACTTCTCACCTTACCTACTGGCGAATGGACCGAGACACTTCTCTTGGATGCGCAAGGTCATATCGAACAACAGCTCTTTATGGTCGATGATGGTGAAACAATGTGGATGCATACTGAAGCGGCTAAGGCAGCAGAGTTAGTTACATATTTGAACAAGATGAAATTTATGCTCGATGTAGATGTGCAAGATCGCACTTCAGAATTTGCCGTACTGCGCGCACCGGGGGCGGCAGATAAGTTTGGCGGACCTTACGCGCTTGTCCCTCGCGCAGAATTGTCGGCACTCACTTCGGCGTACCAGAGTGCAGGACACATCCAAGTTGGCATGTGGGCGCTGGAAGCTGAACGAATCGCTGCGGGGCGGGCCCGCATCTTGCTGGAGAGCGATCACAAGTCGATACCCAATGAGTTAGGTTTCTTGCACACTGCTGTTCATATGAACAAGGGTTGCTACCGCGGGCAAGAGACGGTGGCCAAGGTCTTCAATTTGGGCCATCCGCCACGTCGGCTGGTCTTGCTTCACCTAGATGGCACCATGATCCATATGCCTGAACATGGCGCAAAGGTGACACTTGATGGCAAAGAGGTCGGTTTCATCGGCTCTATGGCGCGTCACTTTGAGTTGGGGCCCATTGCTCTTGCGGTTATCAAGCGCACCGTTCCCGTTGGTGCCACCCTTGATATCGCTGGGGTGGCCGCCACCCAGGAAGTACTTGTAGCAGCCGAATAGGATTGTGACTATGAGCCTAGATCCAAAGAACCCCTTTGCCGCAGTCAGCACCCTCGAATATGAGATGCCCCCTTTCGCATTAATCAAAGATGAGCACTATCTACCGGCCTTTTATGGCGGCATGGAAGAGCAACTTGCAGAAGTCGATGCGATCATCGCGCAGCCTGATGTTACCTTTGAAAATACCATCGTCGCGCTCGAAAAGAGCGGGCGTACCCTCCTTCGCGTAGCGCTGGTCTTCTTCAATAAATCTTCGAGTGATACCTCAGATCTACTCGATTCTATCGAAGCCGAGATCGCCCCTAAGTTGGCGGCGCATTCAGATGCAATTAAGTTAAATCCGCAACTCTGGTCGCGCATCGAGAAGATTTACAATGAACGAACAACCCTGAGTTTGGATTCAGAGGATTTAAGATTAGTTGAGTTGTACTACAAAGATTTTCACTTTGCTGGAGCACACTTAACCCCAGCACAACGCGAAGAGCTGAAGATCCTCAACGAAGAACTTTCCAAATTGGAAGCAGAGTTTTCCCGCAAACTCTTGGCTGACACCAATGATTCCGCAATCATTGTAGATTCAGTGGAAGAGTTGGCTGGTCTAACCGATAACGAGATAACTGCTGCACAATTGGCCGCCCACGAACGCGGTCACGAAGGCAAATGGTTGATCAAGGCGGTTAACTTCAGTGGCAATCCCACATTAGCGACCCTCACCAACCGTGGATTGCGCGAACGGATCATGCAGGCCTCTTTGGCACGCGCCAATCGTGAGAATGAGAATGACACGAAATCCGTACTGGTTGCTATGACCAAGTTGCGGGCGCGTCGTGCCACCCTCTTTGGAGTGAAGAGTCATGCCGAATACATCACCAGCGAAAACACCGCGAAATCTCCCGAGAACATTCACACCATGCTCCGCAAGATCGCTAAATCTGCAGTGACCAACGCCAAGGCCGAGGGAGTGGTGCTCCAAGAGGCAATAAACGCGGCGGGCGAGGCTTTCAGCCTGGAAAGCTGGGATTGGGATTTGTACTCCGAGTTAGTGCGTGCCGAGAAGTATCAAGTAGATACCGCAGCGCTGAAGCCTTACTTCGAATTGGAAAAGACCTTGTGGGATGGCGTTTTCTTTGCCGCGACCAAACTCTTTGGGATTACCTTTAAAGAACGCCCCGATATTGTCACGTATCACCCAGAGGCCCGGGCCTTTGAGGTTAATAATGAGGATGGAACCAAACTCGGCCTCTTTATCGGCGACTTCTACACCCGTGACTCTAAGCGCGGCGGCGCGTGGATGAACAACTTGGTTGATCAAAATTTTCTCTTTGGACAACTCCCGGTAGTAGTCAACAATCTCAACATAGTTAAGTCACCAGCGGGAGAGCCGACGCTTTTAACATTTGATCACCTCACCACCTTGTTCCACGAATTTGGTCACGCGCTACACGGTCTCTTTTCGCAAGTTAAATATCCGCGCGTTTCGGGGACCAATGTGGAGCGCGACTTCGTCGAATTTCCCTCTCAGGTAAATGAGATGTGGATCTTCTGGCCCGAGGTTGTCAATAACTTTGCAGTGCATTATCAAACCGGAGAGAAGTTGTCGCAGACCACCATCGACAATATTGAAAATTCGTCTACCTTTAACCAAGGGTATGAAACCGCGTCATATCTGCAGGCCGCCATCCTGGATTTGGCGCTCCATCAGATTCCAGATGGATACGAGATCGATGATGTGGTTGCCTTTGAAGCGAAAGCGATTGCGGATTACGGCCTGGACTATGCACCCGTACCTACGCGTTATCGCTCCACCTACTTCTCGCATATCTTTGCCGGTGGCTATTCCTCAGGTTACTACGGTTACATCTGGTCGGAAATTTTGGATGCGGATACCGTGGATTGGTTTAAAGAGAATGGCGGCTTGACCCGTGCCAATGGCGATCACTTTAGGCGTGAATTGTTGGGTCGCGGTGGTTCAGTAGATTCGATGCAGATGTATCGCAATTTCCGCGGCCGCGATGCCGAAATCGATCCGCTGCTTAAGCGCCGAGGATTGAACTGAATATATCTATCCCTATAAGCCCGCTCTTTATTGCTCTCCTGGCGGGCTTACTTTTCGCTAACTTTCCCCGCTTTACCCTCTGGGCGAAGCCAGTATTGGATTTTGCTGCAAAGCGCTTGCTGCGCATTGGGGTAGCGCTGCTGGGTTTCCAAATTACCTTCCACAAGTATGCCGATATTGGCCTTAAGGGCTTCGTAGCGATCTTGGCCGTTGTTATTCTCACTTTCTATACCGTTCGAAAGTCTGCTCGATACTTTGGATTGTCTCCCGATCTAGCCCTGTTGATAGCTGGAGGATTTTCAATTTGTGGAGCATCCGCGGTAACAGCTATCGGTGCTTCCAAGAAGAGTCGTAGCGAAGATATTTCCTACGCCGTTGGAATAGTCACTTTATGCGGAACGTTGTCGATATTCGCCATTCCACCAGTTGCAAAGGCTTTACATCTCACTCATCGCATTACCGGCGCCTGGATCGGCGCTGCCGTGCATGACATCGGTCAGGTGGTCGCCACCGCTTCAGTTGTGGGAGGCACGACGCTTTCTTACGCAGTCATCTCCAAACTCGCCCGCGTGGTTCTGCTCGCCCCTCTCTTGGTTTTAATAAATTTAAAGCAGGGTGATGATTCGACACCACGCTCAAAGTTTTCGATCACCACCTGGTTGCCGCCATTTATTCTGGCCTTCATCGCTATCGCAATCTTCAATAATCAAGCGCATCTATCAGCCGGAACGACAAATCTCTTGATCAATATTTCTAAGGCGCTCTTATCTGCGGGTCTCTTTGCGATGGCCACAAATGTGAAGTGGCGACAGATTCGCGCGATTGGTTCTAAGCCACTCCTCTTTGGTTTATCGGCCTGGCTGATCTGTGGCGCATTTTCGCTCCTGATAATTCGAGTGATTTAATAAACTAGCGCCTGCACACCTTCAGCCATGATCTCTTCTACAAATGATGTCGAACCTTTGATTGATATTCCTGGCAGCAGGTCATTTTCGGTAATGCCGCGCCGCACTGCACACTGGGTGCATAGGGTGATCTTTCCGCCAGCAAGAATTGCATCGCGCAGTTGATCGAGTGCGGCAGAATGCGGAAGAGTGAAATCTTCGCAGCGTCCGGGAAGTGCAAAATATGATGCTTCGCTGGTAAGCCAGAGGGAAACTTCAAAACCGCTCGCCAAAGCGGTTGCGGCTACCGTAAATGCTTGGGCGGCGCGCTCTGGATCATTCGTGCCACTCATAGCTTTAACGACCAACTTCTTCATAATTCAATCGTAACGGTTACGATTATCGCGTGGTGACTGTCAGCTCTGTAGCGTTAATTGCCGGCTCAGTCGCCTTTGGAGTATTCCTTATTATCTTTGGAGTTCGCGGCGCAATACGGCTTTGGCGCCAGGAAAGGGCAGAGTAAATGGTTTTCACAATCCCCGAAGGGCTACACGAGGATCTATATCCTCTGGCTTGGATGATTGGCACCTGGCGCGGAAAAGGCCATGGTGAATACCCTGGCATTCCATCTTTTCAATACGCGCAAGAGGTGACCTTCAATCACGACGGTCGCGACTTTCTTAATTACTACTCGCGCACCTGGTTGATCGATGATGATGCAAATATCATTGAGCCCTTTGAAAACGAAGTGGGATTTTGGCATCCCAAGCCAAAGAAAGTTTTAGAAGTTGTCCTTTCATACAACACTGGACGGGGCGAGGGCTGGGTCGGACTTTATGATGGTCCGAAGATTCAGTTAGCGCTAGACCGCGGTTACGTTTCACCTTCTGGAAAATCCGTTGAATCTGCCTCGCGCCTATATGGATTGGTTGACGGACAGCTCTTCTTCGCCCACGATGTCGAAATGAATGGCCATGAACTGCAGTCCTATATGTGGTCAACACTCGAACGACAAGCGGAATAGCCGGTGAGTAATTTCACCGGTGCACTACTAGCGGAGTTGGTTCGAGCAGGCATTGTTGAATCAGTTCACAACGGGCACCTGGCGCTTATAAATAGCGATGGATCTGTACGCGCTGCTATCGGAGATATTGATGCGACGATGTATCCGCGTTCCTCGATCAAATCTTTTCAAGCCGCCGCCATGGTTCGCCACGGCTTAAAGTTAAATCCCCAGCAGTTGGCAATTGTCTGTGCCAGCCATTCTGGTGCACCAGAGCACTTTGCAGTTGTCGAATCAATTTTGCAGAGCGCCGGACTTTCCGTGATGGATCTTCGCAATACTCCAGATGTTCCACTTGGTCGCGTAGAGCGCCAAATTTGGGGATCCAATCCACCATCGCAAATTGCTCAGGGCTGCAGCGGAAAACACGCTGGGATGCTGGCCACCTGTGTAATTAACGGTTGGGAGACCGATAGTTATTTAGACCCCCAACATCCATTACAGATTGCGATACGACAAGAGATTCAATCTCTCATCGGTGCCTCAGTTATATCAACGACGATCGATGGTTGCGGCGCTCCGCTCTTTGCAATCACGACAAAGAATTTTGCCCAGGGCGCACAGAAGATGCGCATTAGTAGCGATCCGGTCTATCAAGAGGTAATTGCTGCTTGCTTGGCTCATCCAGAGATGGTTGCTGGAATCGGTCGCCTAACTACGACCTTGATGAAGAGCGTTCCCGGTTTGTTTATCAAGGATGGAGCAGAGGCGGTAGAACTCCTCTCGCTCCCCGATGGTCGCGCCTGCGTCTTTAAAGTCAGCGATGGATCGGATCGAGCCTTCCCTACGATTCTCAAAGCAGTGCTCACCGCGTGGGATATCGATGTCACGGTAGATCCAGTGCTAGTCCGAGGGGGATCCCAAATCACGGGAGAAATTCGAGTATCGCACTCTCTCACCCAGTTATAGACTTTTAACATGAGAGGCCGCATCGCAACCCTAATGATGCACACCTCTCCTCTTGATCAAGCGGGCATCGGAGATGCTGGCGGCATGAATATTTATGTCGTAGAGAGTGCACTCAAGATGGCGGCTGCCGGAGTAGATGTTGATATTTATACGCGAGCCACCGATCCCTATCTTCCTAAGATTGTTGAGATCGCTCCTGGTGTAACAGTTCGCCATATCGAAGCCGGCCCGTTTAAAGGTTTAACGAAAGAGGAACTGCCTACACAGATGGGCGCTCTCACCCACGGTGTTATGGAAGTCTTCAATTCACTCCCTAAGAATTATTACAAAATATTGCAC
>Ga0194061_1001635_pt1 | contig 12834 bp, 9 predicted proteins | sample SepL2221m_MetaG_FD_163423 | JGI IMG/M metagenome (GOLD analysis project Ga0194061, IMG submission 163423) | Anoxic zone freshwater microbial communities from boreal shield lake in IISD Experimental Lakes Area, Ontario, Canada - Sep2016-L224-21m | ecosystem: Environmental > Aquatic > Freshwater >...
GCCAGCGTCAGCGACGCCCACAGCAGCGCCGTCTTGCCCAGTTTGGGGTCATTGCCCAAATCCCAGTAGAAACCCCGGAAATACGGATTCGTCGCCAGCACCACCCCCAGCGCCAGCAGCGCAACCGTCCACAGTACCACCGTGGCGGTTTTGAGCCGGCTCTGCAACTTTGGCTTCATCACCGACTTGGCCATCAGCACCGTAGTAAACACCGCGAGGATAAATACCACCACCGTGCCCACCACCGCCAATACCCAGGTTCCCGACGGGAGCGGTACGGGCGATCCCTTGTCAATAAACGCCCCCACCCCATAGACGAAGAACCCCAGCCCAAACACGCCAAACACAATACTGGGCACCCCCGCCAGATTGTTCACGCTGATCCGCACGAGCGAAACCAGCCACCCCTGCCTGGCATATTCGCGCAGGTACAGCGCCGCAATCACACCCATCGGCACCGTCACCAGAATCATCAGAAACGTCATCAGAACCGTGCCGATAATCGCGGGGAATACCCCGCCTTCCATATTCGCTTCGCGTGGATCGGCCGAGAGATATTCCCCCCAACGCGAAAAATAGACGCCCCACTTGCCCCACCAGCTCAACTGATTGGCCGGGTACACACGCACAATCTGCCAGACATACATCGGGTTTTCCAGATGGCCACGGTCAGCGGGTATGACCTGGTTATCCGCTGTGCGGATAACCACCTGCGCCACGGCCATCTTGCGGCGCAACTCGTCCACCTGCACCTTATAACGGTCAATTTCCGCTTGAATGGGCACGCTGCGCTGGGCGATATCCGCTTCGACCGCGCGGAATTCCGCGCTCTTGGCCCCATGGCGGTTTTTGGCCCGCGTGCGTTCCTGTTCCAGATGCTTGAGCTGGGCGCTTAGATCGCCCAGTTCATATTTATTGATGTGATAAATCTGGTCGAACAGCGCCCGCATGGGCCCGTGTACTTCCTGCAACTTCGCCCACGCCGCCGCACCACCCTCGGTCACCACGCCATCCACGATTACCTTTTCAATCGTACCATAAGCGTTGCCCCACTCCTGCCGTTCCAGTACCAGCGCCCACGCCGGCGCGGTGCGGGTCACCACATCCCGGTCCGTCACCCACGTAAAATCCGTCCCCGACACATCAAAATTACCCGTGCGATACAGCACCCGCCGTTGCGTGGCGGTTTCGCCCGCCGGCACGAATTCGCTGGCATCCACCGGCTCTCCGAGCCACGTTTCCACGGTCGGGCTGCGTTCTAGCGCGCCGGTCTGGGCGTTCTTTTCCCATTTCTGCACCGTCATTTGTTCCAGCGGTAACGGCCAGAACGTGGTGGTGCCGAAATAGATAATCGTCGCCAGCAGGGCCACGATCATGCACACTGCCAGCGCCGCCCCACCGCCCATCAGCCAGACCATGGCCTCGCCGCTGAACAGCAGACTGTGCTGTTTTTCCGCACTGACCAGTGAAGTTTCGCCTTTGGTTTGTTCGCTCATAACCATCCTGATTTCAGTCTGCCATCGGTTCGCCACCACTCACATTGCCGCCGCTTTTTTCCGGAACCGCGCCCGCACTATTTCCGCCGCCGTATTCACCAGGAACGTCAGCACAAATAATATCAGCGCCGACAAAAACAGAATCCGGTAATGCGTCGAACCCAGCGGCGCCTCGGGCAGTTCCGTGGCGATATTCGCCGACAACGCCGACAGCCCGTTGAAGATATTCATATCAATAATCGGGGTGCGTCCCGACACCATCAGCACCACCATGGTCTCGCCCACCGCCCGGCCGAAGCCGATCATGATGGCCGAGAAAATCCCGCTCATCGCCACCGGCAGCACCACATACACCGCCGTCTGCCAGCGCGTCGCCCCCACACCCACCGAGGCACTGCGCACCGAATTGGGCACCCGCGCCAGGGCGTCCTCCGACACCGTGAAAATAATCGGAATAATCGCAAAGCCCATCAGGATTCCCACCATCAGGCTGTTGCGCTGCATGTATGAACCCACCAACTGCCCCAGGCCGTTGCTGAAGCCCAGTCCCGGCAGATGATCACGCAGATCAAAGCCCAGTGCGGTCAGACCGCTGCCGATCCCCCACGCCAAACCCAGCGCCACCAGCACGGTCAGCACCAGGCGCACCAATTCCAATGCCCCCACCAGTAACCGCGGACTGGTGGCACGATAAACCTTGATGTTTCCGCGAATTTTGAGATTGAACACCAGCGTCAGCACCACCGCCAGGAGCGGCGTGAGTAAAATCACCCAGCCCGGCGTGCCTGATACCTTGCTGGTCCCGCTCAGCCACCCCTTGTAATCACCTGCAAAGAACCAGCTATTCAGCCACCCCGATGCCGGGAACGCCAGCGCAAACAAACCCAACACCGCCACGATCATGAACCCGAATTTGACCGCCGGCCACAACTCCGCCCACTTGCGCCCGCGCGGCGTGTCCGGCAGCAATCCCGTCACATTCACCAACCGTAACTGCCAAAAAAAGCCGATTATCACCATGCCCGTGGGCACCAGAATAAACGCCAACAGTATCGCCAGTGCGTGGGTTTCCACCAACGGCGCCAAGACCAGCGCCCCGATGAAGCCCAGCACCACCGAGGGCAGCGACGCCATCAGTTCCACCACCGGCTTGACCACGGCCCGTACCTTGGGATGCATGAACTCGCTGCAATACAATGCCCCCATCACCGCCAAAGGCACGCCCAGCAAAAGCGCGTAAAAAGTCGCCTTGAGGGTGCCAAATATGAGCGGTACCATGCCGATTTTCATTTCCAGATCATCCGTCCCGCCCGAACTCTGGTAGGTGTGATCCGGCTCCGCATAGCCCTCATAATGAATCCGCGTGAACAACTGTTTCACCGACGCATCGGGATATGGATTATTCAGCCCCAACAGGCGCAATCCGCCCTGTTCATACAATACCGCCACGGCGTCCACTTTCGGCGCCAGCGCCAGGGCCGCGATCGGCGCTGACTCCGGCAATTGGACTTTGGCCTGCGTGGTCCCGCTGGTCATATGCCGCAGCCACACATGGCCCTGATTATCCGCCGACACAAACTGCCGGTCACGATTGGAAAACGCCAACGCCACCACTGCTCCCGGCTGGGCTTCCAAGGTATGCGCCAGCACCATACGTTCCTTATCCCGCCCGAGCCGTACTCCGCTCGCGGCGATTTTGGCCGCATCTGCCGCCCCCAGCGGTGCACTCATTTTGATTAAATCCAACCCCTGACGTTTAAGCTCTTCCTGTTCCCGCGCGGTGGCATTGGCCGCAAACCAGCCCGCGACATTCCCCTTCTGATCCGCCACCACCAGGGTCACATTGCCCAATAGCATACTCACCGTGGCCACCTGACCATCCGGCTCCGGCAGCAAGTCCACAGTCTCGGCCAGATACGCTTTGGCCGGGTCATCCAGATTGATCCGCACCAACCAGCCATCGCTGTATACCACATACCCCTGCCGTGCGGAACCGCCCAACAACACCCCCACCACTTCGGTTTTTGGCCGTGACGGTAATACCGGCAGGTCGTTCTTTTCCACCACCGTCCGCACCTTGCCCGTCATAATATTGGTTTTGCGGGTGATGGTTGCAAAGGTCAGCGTCTTATCCGCCGCCAGCGTCAAGGTGGCTTCGAAATTGGGGGTCTTGAGATAATCTGCCGCCAGCAAGGACTGGCCGGCGCCAATTTTCAGCGGTTCGGACAGTTCCACTTCGGTACGGATTTCGCGCACCTGCTCATCCACCACCCCCTGCAGCACACACTCCACGCCCACCTTCACCGCCCCCACAGCAGGGCGCAAAGCCTCGGCCACATCCTCGATCGGCCACACGCGGGTGGCAAATTTGATCTGCCCCACCTGCACGGTGCCATCGGCATACGAAAGCGCCAGCACCCCGCGATTGTTTCGCACATGTACCGGCGGTTGGGCACAGATTTGCCGGGCCATAACCTCCCGGCCATCCTGCAGGTTATAAACCCGCAACATCCCATCCGCGTACAACACCCACCCCGTAGCCAGATATTCGTCAATCTCCAACGCCAGTGGCTTGGCCGTAATCCTCTGGGTGGTCGCTCCGGGCAAGGTGGTCGCCCCGCCGGTCTGCAAGGCCACCTTGGATTTTTCGCCCATTTGCGCGGGCATAAACAGCGGAACCACTGTCCAACAGATGAACACCACCATCAGCGTGAACGCTGCGGTCACCGCCAAGCCCCCGACCGTGATCACCACGTTCATGGCCCGGTCCAGCCAGACCACACCCCAGTGGGTTCGTCGTCCCGAGGCGGGCTTTTTGTCAATCGGTTCCGACACGTGCCAATCCTCCAAGAGCCCAACCACCACCGTAACCATAAAAAGAGCGCCGGCAGCGAACTACCGGCGCTCATTATAGCTTACCGACTTGAACCCAACCTTACTTGCCGCTGACCGCTTTGACATTCTTGGCCGCTACCAGCGCCGGGACGGGATAGTACCCATCCTTGACGACGGTCTGCTGGCCATCCTGGCTCAGAACCAGCTTGATAAATTCCTGCACGATCGGCGAAGCGCCGGTGCCGGGCTTGACGTTGACGTAGACAAACAGGTAGCGTTGCAGAGGATAATCGCCCGCATAGGCGTTTTCGGCATTGGCTTCATAGACCTTGGCGCCGTCTTTGGCCGCCAGCGGTACCGCCCGCACATCCGCGGTCACATAACCGATCCCCGAGTAACCCACGCCATACTTGTCGGTGGCTACGCCCTGAACCACGGCCGAGCTGCCGGGCTGTTCTTTCACGGTGGGCTTGTAATCTTTGTTCTTGAGGGCATGTTCCTTGAAGAACCCATAGGTGCCCGAAGCCGAGTTACGGCCATAAAGCGAAATCTTCTTATCGGCCCAATCCCCGGTCAGACCCAGATCGCCCCAGGTCATATCTTTGCCTTCGACCGAGTAAATCATCCGGATCTGATCCAGCGACAATTCCTTGATCGGGTTGTCCTTGTGGACAAACACGGCCAGAGCATCCAGCGCCACTTCCACCTTGGTGGGTTCGTAGCCGAACTTTTCCTTGAACTTGTCCACTTCGGTGCTCTTCATTTCGCGGCTCATCGGGCCCAACTGCGCGGTACCGGCAATCAACGCCGGGGGCGCGGTGCCTGAACCCTTGCCTTCGATTTCAATCGCCACGCTCGGGTACTGCTTCTTGAATTCTTCCGCCCACAGCGTCACCAGATTGTTGAGGGTATCGGAACCCACGCTCTTGATCGAGCCCGAAATGCCATCCACCTTGACATAGCTGGGCAGATTCTTATCCACCTCAACCGCCACCGCCAGCATGGGCACCGCCACCATGGCCGTGACCGCCAGCGCCTTACCGATCATCTTCACAAACTTGGACATTGTTAGTCCTCCAATAAAAAGCTGCCTTCCGTATCAACACGTCATTAGGTTAGGCTCTGTTTGCTAAGGCCACGTTAAGGTTGCGCAAATTCGCCTTGAGTGGTTATAACCGCTTGTTCCAGCGCAACTTACTTCCCCCGCCCCGGTTATTCGCCCCCGTGCCTGCTTTCGGGTATACTTTTCAGGCTATTGTCGCCCCCGATGGGGCGCGCGGATTATGTCTGGAGCATCGTTATGGCGGAAGCCCCTAAATCCAGCAGCCCGGCCATGGTGTTGGAGTTCGAAAAACCCATTGTCGCCATTGAAAAGCAAATCCGTGAACTGGTCACCCAGCAGGAATCACGCGGCGTGGATCTCGCCACCGAAATCAGCCAGATGCGGCATCAATTATCCGCTTTACTGAAGAAAACCTACCAAAATCTCACCGCCTGGGAAACCGTCCAAGTCGCCCGCCATCCCCAACGCCCCCAGACCCGCGATTACATTGATCTGATCGTCAAAAATTTCGACGAACTGCACGGCGACCGCAAATTTGGCGATGACAAAACCATCGTCGCCGGCTTTGGCCGTATCGGCACCCATAAAGTCATGGTCGTCGGCCAGCACAAAGGCCGCGACACCAAAGAAAAGATTGCCTGCAACTTCGGCTGTGCCCACCCCGAAGGTTATCGTAAAGCCTTGGCTAAAATGGAGTTGGCGGAAAAGTTCGGCCTCCCCATCGTCACCTTTATTGATACCCCCGGCGCGTTTCCCGGCATTGGCTCGGAAGAGCGTGGCGTGGCTGAAGCCATCGCCGTCAATCTCCGCGAAATGTCCCGCCTCAAAGTCCCGATTATCTGTCTGGTCCTCGGCGAAGGCGGCAGCGGCGGTGCTTTGGGCATCGGCGTGGGCGACCGCCTCGCTATGATGCAATATGCTTGGTACAGCGTGATCTCGCCCGAAGGCTGCAGCGGCATCCTGTGGAAAAACTCCACCAATGCCCCCGACGCCGCCGAAGCACTGAAACTGACCAGCAGCTATCTGAAAGAATTGGGCATCATTGACGAGATTATCGAAGAACCCCTCGGCGGGGCGCACCGCAATCCCCGGGCCGCCGCCGACAGCATCGAACGTTATCTGGACCGCACCCTGCGCGAGCTCAAACGCCTGCCGGTGGCCGATCTGGTGAACCAGCGTTATGACCGCATCCGGCGCATCGGTGCCGAGGCGTAATTATTACTTCGTAAACAGCGAAACCGATCATGGCTCAAATTCATCCCAGTGCGATAGTCGAACCCGGTGCCCAACTGGCCGCGGATGTAACCGTGGGCGCAGGCGCCTATATCGGCCCGCACGTGGTGCTGGGCGCGGGCTGTGTGGTGCATCATCACGCCACGCTCGAGGGCCACACCGTCGCGGGTGAGAAAAATGAGTTCTATCCCTACTGCCTCATCGGCGGCAAACCCCAGGACCTGAAATACCGCGGCGGCGATTGCCGGGTCATCATCGGCAGCCACAACCGCTTCCGGGAATACAGCACCGTCAACATCGGCACCGAGGATGGCGGCTGGGAAACGCGCGTCGGCAACCACGGCCTGTTCATGGCCGGCGTGCATCTCGGCCACGACAGCCTCGTGGGCAACCATGTCATTCTGGCCAACGGCGTCATGCTGGCGGGCCATGTGGAATTGGGCGATTATGTGATTATCTCCGGCGGCTCCGCCGTGACCCACTTTGGCCGCATCGGTCAGATGGCCTTTATCGGCGGCCTGTCGGGCGTACAGCACGATATCCCGCCGTTCATGATCGCCGAAGGCTTCCACCCCGAAGTGCGCGGCGTCAATCAAATTGGTCTGCGCCGCCGGGGCTTCAGTGAGGAACGCATCGAAGCGCTGTGGCAGGCCTATCGCCTGATCTACGGCCGCGCCGCGGCCGGCACGGTTCAGGAACGCTGCGCCAAAGTTCTCGCCACCTATCCCGACAATGCCGACCTGCAACTACTCACCGGCACCATTGTGGAATCCGCGGGCGGCAAAAATGGCCGCTACCGCGAACTCTTCCGCAAGGCGTAAACTCCCGGCAGAATGAAGAAAGCTTATATTGCTTGAGGCGTTCTAGCGACTTGCCCCAATCGCAAGGACCTCTGGCCAGCGGGCACATTTGTGATCCCTGAATAACACCAGCAGTGAACCATCGGTGTGGTATTCCACGATGGCTGAGCGTATCTCATCGCCGCGGGCATCTTCCAGCGAGGCCACATCCACTTGCGGAATCCGCTGGTGATCCACATACGCGATCTTGCGGTACACGTTTTCCTTCACCAGCCGCAGATCGCCGATATGCGCGTGGCCATATAACACCAGCTTGACGTTCTCAGGCAGCGGGAGGAGGCGCTGCATCAGCGCGCCCGCACGGTTTCCGCCAGGAAACGCGCCGTGCCCGGCAATGATCACGGGCCCGGTTTTTGCGGCGATCTGCGCCTTCAGATCCGCCCACACCGCCGCACTGTGCGGATATTGCTCCGGCCCGCGCTGCAGCGCGCCGTGCGTGCTCGTCCACCGCGGCGGATTTGCGTGCACATCGCAGTGGTCGCTCATGAAGAGCACGTGAACGCCCCCGAGCTCTTCCCAGAAATAAAACTCATCGAGCCGCGCTGTCGTTCGCCAGCCGGGCTGAGCGCTGACCGCCGCCCAGAATGGCGTCTGCAGCGGCAGGTTTGGATCGAACTGAAATAGATCGAAATCGTGGTTGCCGTTGACATACCGCAGCGGCACGCCGAGGGGCCGAAGTAACTCCAGCTGGATTTGCACCATCTGGCGCACGAGCTCAGGATTCTCGCCTTCGACGGCGTCACCGAGGTACCACAATTGATCGCAGGGCAGATTGAGCCGCTGAAAATCGTCCACGGCAATACGCATGCAGCGCTCGGCCCGTGAGGGCTCGCTCTGCTGTAGATCCGAAAACACCCACACCCGCCACCGCGGCCGGGGCCGTTGGCTGAAAATGATTTCCGGCATCGACCCGCCTTCACACAAGAAAACCGGGATTTCCCCGTTGGCTTTGGGCCGACGACCGTCGTCAGCCATCTGGCATAGCATAACTGCCTCGAAACGGCCCGTCGAGCGTTTTCGTTCTTCGGAGCGACCTTTTGACGAGCGCCGTGGGGTGTGTGGGGCATTCTTTCAACTGCTGGTGGCGGTTTTGGCATGGCATGGGCAGACCGGTGGCGTTGTTCAGTCTCGGGTTCGTGAAACTCCAGCCGAAACGAGCCGTCAAAACCGACCTTTAACGCATCCTTGCGTACTTCACCCATGGGGTGGGCCTTCCATGTCAGGTATAAAGTGTGGGGAACACCTTATATTACGGCCTCAAACACGTGTTGGTTCTATCAAAATCAGAAATTCATCCGGGAAATCCGGGCTAATGATGTATGGGAAAAATCCCTCTCACGCCGACGGGGTCGCATTCATTCGCATCTTGGCGATATGCGCCGCCATCACGATGGCGGCTTTCATGGAACTGGGGTCGGCGCGGTTTTTTCGCGCGATATCAAACGCGGTACCGTGATCCACACTGGTCCGCACGATCGGCAGGCCCAGTGTCATATTCACCGACCCGTGAAAATCCAGCAGCTTCACCGGAATCAAACCCTGATCGTGATACATCGCCACCACGCAGTCGTACGCGCCCTGCGCGGCCTTGAGGAAAATCGTGTCCGCCGCGAATGGGCCGTGCACATCAATGCCGATATTCCGCGCCATCTGAATGGCTGGCTCGATAATGCGCTTTTCTTCGTCGCCGAATTGCCCGTTTTCGCCCGCGTGGGGATTCAGCCCGCACACCGCGATGCGCGGCCGTTCGATGCCCATCCAATCATGCAGCGCCTGATGGGCCAGATCAATGGGATCAAACACGCAGCCGATGGTGAATTTGTTGCGGATTTCAAACAGTGGTTCATGGATCGTCGCCAGCACCACGCGCAGCCCGGCATATTGCAGCCCAAACGCCCCGCGCCCGCCGGGGGCCTGAATGCAATACGTTCCGCGCTGATCGCGCGGCAGGCCCGCAAACATCATGGCATAACGCTTGGCTTTGGTTTTTTCCGCCAGCAATTCCGTGTGCCCCGGATACCGGCTATAGCCCGCCAGTTTCCAACTTTCCTTGCAGATCGGCGCCGTCACGATGGCGTCAATCTTGCGCCCCTGCGCGTGCTTGATGGCATCGAGCAAAAACTGCATGCTCGCCTGCCCGCCCAGTTTCGACGGCCCGCGCCATTCGCACAACGGGTCGGCAATATCATCGTAATCCAGCGCCACCACCGGCTTTTGATACGGCAGATTGAACCGGTCGTATTGATCGCGCCACCAGAAGGCTTCGATTTCCGCGCGATCCGCGGCGTAGGTTAGAATTTCATTCAAGCCGTATATCACAAAATTCGCCAGCTTGCGGATTTCCGGATCGGCCAGAGCTTTGACGATGACTTCCGCCCCGATCCCCGCCGGATCGCCCATGGTCAGGCCGAGAATAGGCAGGCGTTCAGACAAAACCGCCCTCCCGCAACTGGCCAAACGTCAGCCCCGCCGTGGCCGGGTTCTGCACTTTGCCCAGCGCCAGGTAATGCACCACCGTCCGGGCCACAATATCGGTTTCGATATTCACCGGTGCCCCCGCCGTCAGCGCCCCCAACGTGGTGGCCGCCAGCGTGGTGGGAATAATGGCCAGCGTAAATTGGTTGCCGTTCACTCCGGCGATGGTCAGGCTGACGCCCTCGACACAAATCGAACCCTTGGGCACGATCAGCGGACGGCACTCTTCCGGCGCGGTCACGGTAATCAGCCAATCTTGCGTCTGGTTTTGAATCTGCGCCACCGTGCCCACGGCATCCACATGCCCCTGCACAAAATGCCCGCCCAAAAACGAATCGGGCCGCAGCGATAATTCCAGATTCACCTGGTCGCCCCGGCGGCGCTGCCCCAGCGACGTCCGCCGCAGGGTCTCGCTGACCACATCAAACTCCGCCCGGCTGCCCGCCAGTGTCGCCACCGTCAGACACACGCCCGACACGCACACACTATCGCCCAGTTGGACTTTCTGCTGGGCCAACGGCCCCAAATCCACGCCCAGCCGACTCCCCGCCGCGCTGGGACGCAGTTCCACAATCTGACCCACATGTTGGACGATGCCAGTAAACATATCGGTATTGTACGAACAGACGCGGGGGAAAGGAAATAAAGCCCGCGCCGGGATTTCCGGTTAGCCCCTGACCCGCGCCTTTATACCCGCAGCAAATCCACCGTCGGCACCGCAAAATCACTGAACCGCACCGCCGCGATGGTCCCGCGGAAATGCCATACGCCATTGGCCCGCATCCCCAGCGCGGTCACCCCCGCGGCCGGGTGCGGCTGATAGGCGATCTGGCCTTCCAACTCGCGTTCCCCGTTGACATATTGCCGCATGCACTGCCCGTCAAAGGTCAGCGCCAGCGCATGCCAGCTATTGAGCGGATGCACCAAGCTGGGATCATTCAGCGGCAATTCCACCCCTGCCGACCCGATAAACGTATCAGCATACCACCCCTGTCCATCGGGCGTCAGGCGCAATTCCAGCAGCGCCCGGTCGGGGCTGGCCCCCGACTGCACATGCACAAAGCGTTGCTCCGCCGCCCCGCCGGTGTCCGGATGAAACAGCGCCTCGATGCTGAACTGCGTCAGCCCCGCCAGCGGATTGACCGGCATCAGTAAACCATCGCGGCTTCCGTTAAACCAGATGCCCCCCGCCTGCAGGCGCGGCGTGCCGTGCAACTGGGGCAAATGTCCACCGATGGTCTGTAAACCGTTGAGCTGCCAAACGACCTGGGTCACACATCACCTCACAGATTAAAACGTCCCAACAGGCCGGTGACAATCCCCTGCAGGGTATGCAGCGAATAATGCTTCTGGCCCAGCGCGTAATTATGTTCGCCGATGCGCTGCCGCCGGGCAGGATCGGTCAGGATGGCCACAATCTCATCGGCGGCCCGGTTCACCACTGCATCCGCCACATGCACCAGCCCGCGCGCATCCTTATGCGTGATTTCATGGCCCAGCGACACCACATCAAAGCCCGTCTGGCCCAGATCCGTCTGCCACACCGGATATTCGTACACCAGCACCGGCAGCCTCGCGAACACCGCCTCGATGAACTGGTTGCCCCAGCCTTCCCACGTGGACGGATAGGTCACAAAATCCGCCTGCACATAGCTGTCCCAGAGCGAGAAAATTTTCTTGCCGTCGGCACTCGTGCCCCGGCTGTGCTTGACCAGATCGCCCACATAGCGCAAATCCACGCCCAATTCCACGGCCTGCGCCTGCAGCGCAGGCCAGTAATTGCCGCTGATGCCGATGGTTTCGACAATCCCCGCACACAACAGCACAATCTTCGCCCCGGCGTGGAATTGCCCCCCGGCAGCGGTCCGCACCCCCACCAGCGCCTTACGCCGCGCGGGATCTGCCAGCTTGGCCACAGTATCAATGGCCATCTCGATGCCCTTGCGGTCCAGAATGCGCGTGGCCTGCAGGAACACCAGATCATCGGCACTCAGCCCGCAGGCGGCGCGGAATTCGCTGTTATAGCTGTCCGCCGTCCAGGCCGGCTGGTCAAAGTCGAACACATTGGGCACCACGGTGGCATCAATATTCTTGCGCTTCTTGATCTCGCGCTGCGCCAGCCGGTTGATCACCACATGTTGCACATTGGGCAGCTTGGGCGGGAAATAACGTTCATATATGCTCGCCACGGTATGACAGGTGGCGCGGACTTCGCCCGAATCTTCAAAATAAAAGTCATGGCTGTGCACAATCGCCGGCAGGCCCGTGCGCCGCATCACCCGATGAAATGCGATGGCCGTCGCCGGCTGATAGCCGCCGGAACACAGATTGTTGGGCGCCAGCACGCCGATCCGCTGTTCGGTGATGAATTGCAGGAGCTTGGCTTCGATAATGTCGGCGTGATTGTAGATTTCGAGTTCCAGTTCCTGCTCGCTGGCATAATCCTTGAACTCCACCGTGCCATTACGCAGGATGCGCCAGGTGCGCGGGTGCTGGGCATATAACTCCGGCAGGACATAATTGCCCGGCACATCGTCATTGCCCGAGCAATACCAGACCTTGTGGCCCATCCGGTCGCGTAAAACCTCGCGCCATTTGTCCACTTCCAAAGAAACCCCGTCCGTCCGTCCCAGCCGATTTTGAAAGAATGCAATGTTGGCCATGATGCCGATGTCCTTTGCGCAAAAAAATCCACCTCAGATATTTTGACCATCTACGACATACACCCGGGGGGATATTACCGCAAAACCCCTGCCTAATCCACCCCCTCGCCCGGGAGCGCGGGCGTCCACGCCCGCATTTTCCCCTCCCGTCCCCAGCCCCAACGGGGCGTCAGGTGTAGAGCCATGGGCGGAAGCCCATGGGGTAACCA
>Ga0194061_1001636_pt1 | contig 12832 bp, 9 predicted proteins | sample SepL2221m_MetaG_FD_163423 | JGI IMG/M metagenome (GOLD analysis project Ga0194061, IMG submission 163423) | Anoxic zone freshwater microbial communities from boreal shield lake in IISD Experimental Lakes Area, Ontario, Canada - Sep2016-L224-21m | ecosystem: Environmental > Aquatic > Freshwater >...
CACTTTTCTGTCCAGAGCATACTGCGAATCTGTTATTTTTGATATAAAAATATCAAAACAGACGACAAAAATCCACACTCTCAATTTTACCCAGAATAACCGCCAATCATTCGGCGGTACATCCGGAATTGAAAGCCCGGAAATCTCGTCCGCAAAACCTGCTAAACTTTTGAGTCTCTCACGTCCTTACTACACGCTGTCAACACGATGATTTATAATCGGTTTACTCGCGTTGTCAACTTAGTTCTTTCTAAATTATTTCTTTTATTTAGAAAGCGCTCACGAATTCAATCGGAGCCCCAGTCTTACTACCTAACCGGGTGAATCTGGTTCGCGCTAACCTAGCCGCTGCCGGAGTCGCTCGCACTTTTAACAGTTCTTTGCGTTCGCTACAACCAGTCTTTATTACTGGCTGCCGCATGCTCTTTTCAGTTTTCAAAGCGTCCTTGCGTCCGTCACTCACGCGTTCTTGTCGTCCGCGTTTCGTTTCGTTCGCATCACGGAAATACTTATACTCCCCCTCCCCGCCCCCGTCAATTCCATTTCACCCTTTTTCACAAGAATTCATCGCACATCCCTCACACTTGGCACATAACCCGTTCACATTCATAGCCTTAGTCCTTCAAAAATATTTAGCAAAGCAACGGCCAAATTGGGCTATTTCGGGTTTCACCCCACTCAAAAACCTTACAAATCAGCCTCAAAGCGCCGCCAACCGCTCAATTTCGTCGCATAGAGCCTCAATATCGCTCGTTTCTGTGAACGGATTCATGATCACCAGTCTCAGCCACGCCGCTCCGTCGAGTGTTGTCCGCGTAATGTAGAAATCACCATCCAATACAATCCGTTTGCGGATAAAGTCTTGCAGCTCTGAATCCTGCCCGAATCGGAAACACAAAATATTACTCTGCGGCTCACAACGGCATTCGAAACCTTTCCGGGAACCGATTAGATCGTGGAACTCCATTGCCCGCGATAGCAAATGTTCCACGTGCTGAGCCAATCCCGCCTCACCCACTGCTGCTAGGTTGAAGAATAACTTCAATCCCAGCAACGCTTTCGTGCACTCAAATGTGTTCTTCGACATGTCCTCGCCAGGCTTCTCCACGTCGCTAAAGAGATAGGGCGCGTGTTGCGCATACGAATTCGCAAGCGTCGTCGCATCCTTAAAAAGCACCGCGCCACACAAAACTGACGTCCCCAGCATCTTGTGCGTATCCCACGCCAGCGAATCGGCGAATTCCAGCCCGTCCAGCAGCCCTCGATGCTTGTCCGAGACCAACGCCGACGCTCCGTGAGCGCCATCGACATGCAGCCAAATTCCGTTTTCGCGACAAAACTCGCCAATCTCCCGCAGCGGATCGTAAGCACCTGTCGGCGTGGCCCCCGCATTCGCGATCATGGCGAGCACTTTCTTCCCCGAGCGTTGTACCTCCGCAAACGCGGCTCGTAATCCGTCCGGCTTCATACGAAGACTGTAATCGACCGGAATTTTCACAATCGCAGCGGAGCCAAATCCCAGAATCGCAGCCGCTCGCGCAACCGAATAATGTGCCGCTTCCGACGCCATGAACACATACCCGCCCGGCACGCCATCGCGCCACGCACCCGGTAACACTTTCGCTCGCGCAGCAAGCAACCCGCTCAAATTCGCGAGGCTCCCGCCGTGCGTCAGTACCCCGTCGCCACCGCTCCACGCCGGTCCCGCTTTGGCCAACATCCAGCGAATAATTCCGCGCTCAATCGCCGTCCCCGCCGGGCCCATTTCATAAACGGCCATACCATTATTCGTGACGCCGTTGATCAAATCGCCAAGCACCGATGTGAGCATCGGCACCGCGACTTGATGCCCGAAATAGCGCGGATGATGCAGGTGATTGCTGTTGTCGAGAATCGTCTGAGCCAGCGCCGGGAGGTCGCCGTTTCCGCGGGCGATCAGGTCATCGAAATTCAATTCGCGCAGAATGTCGTCGATGTTTTTTTGAACGAGAACTTTCCCGCGCCGGGCGAGCGAATCGCGGACGGAGTCGGCGAGGATGCGCTTGAAGGCGTCGAGGTTATCTTCGAAGAGTTGCGGATCGTATCCCGGTAATGTCATGCTTTCGTCCACCATTGTTCGCTGGGCTCCAGACTTTCGTCCGCCGGCCCGTGATATTTCCACTGAATCGCTTCCTCGACAGTCAAGATCCGAACGCCACATTGCCGGGCGGAGCAACATCGAGTCCGCGCGTCAACCAATGAAATGCCGTGAACGCACTCTGGATCTCCTTCATCGCCCACCTTGACACACAGGCAGGGATGAAACGCGCAATCTTCATAGATATCACCGACATGGATATCAAGTTCCGATGTGATTTTTCTTGGCATCGCAGACCTCGCGTTTTTCCACTTCAAAACAGCAGCAGTATCGCCCCCAACACCGGAAACGCGACACAAAAAATCACCAGGCAATACCCCATGATCTCCTTCGCTTTCAGATTCATAATCCCCAAAAGCGGCAGCGCCCAAAACGGCTGGAACATGTTGCCGACCATGTTGCCGTACGCGACCGCCATGATCGTCTTCCCCGTGTCGGCTCCCAATGTTTTCGCCGCGCGCAACATCACCGGGCCTTCCACCGCCCATTCTCCGCCGCCGCTGGGAATGAAAAGTTTCGACGAGACACTCGCGATGTACGTGAAGAACGGGAGCGTCTTCGCCGTCGCGAATTGCGTAAAAATCCCTGCGATATGTTCGCCCAAACCCGATCCCAACATCAGTCCCATGATCCCGCCATAAAACGGAAATTGGATCACAATTCCCGCTGCGCCTTTCATACTCTGCCCCGCCGCTTTCATGTACGCAACCGGCGATCCGTGCAGCACCAGCCCAAGAATCAGGAACGTGAAGTTGACGATGTTGGGATTCAGATCGAAGCCTTTGGCGCGAAAATGAGTGACCAGAACCACGACGCCGAGCAGTCCGACTGCCCACGACGACAGCGGCGACGCATCAATCATCCCGGCGAATGTCGAGCGGTCCAGTGGCGCCGGAGCGGGCTTAAGCTCCGAAATCGCACCGTCTGAAATCTCACTACAATTCTCGCTTTTCGGAGACATCGCGGCAACAAGAAACGGCACTATCAGCAGCAAGATTCCGCACGCCGTCAGATTCATCGGCGTCAAAACAGTCTGATTGAAACCCACAAGTCCGATCTGTTTTTCAAGAATATGCCCGGGCGAATTGACGACGAGCGGAGCGCTGCCGGAAAGTCCTCCGTGCCAGATCAATTGAGCCGTGTACGCCGCCGCTCCGATCAGCGGATAATGGATTTTGACGCCGCGATCTTTGGCTTGAATCGCCACTTCGCGCGCCAGCAACGATGCGCAGACCAAGCCGAATCCCCAATGAATCCAGCCCAACGCCATCGCAATAAACGAAATAAACGCGACCGCTCCGAAGCTCGTTTTTGGAATCGTCGCAAGCCGTTTCAAACCGCGTTGAACCCACGGAGCCGCTGCCACCGCTTCGCCGGTGACGACAATCAAGACCATCTGCATCGCGAATTCAAGCAGCGCCCAAAATCCGGATTTCACCGGTGCGTTCGTCGGTCCGTAAAACCACATCTGAACAAGATCGGCTTGCGAGTTGACTTGACGGGCAAGCAGAAAGGTGAGAGCTGTCAATACAATCGCGAGGATGAACGGATCGGGCATGAAGCGCCGGACAAAGGATTCGAAACGCAGACCGATTCGTTCGAGCATGATTCACGTATCCTCTTGAGCGAATAAAGTCTCTCGCAAAGGCGCGAAGACGCGAAGACGCAAAGAACGGCGAAGACTTTTCTACTTTCTTACTCTTCTTTTCGTTGCGCCTTTGCGTCTTTGCGAGCGTTTTTGAGCGGCTGCCATGCCGGGTGTTTTCCGATCAATTTCAGCGCCTTTGCCAACAGCGTTTTCCCCGGTTCCATCTTGAACCATGTAGACGCACCGGACGGATGCGGAATAGGGATCATGTCGCACGTGTGGCCGAACGCCGTCATGCGGAATTGCTGGCCGATGATGTCGGCGAGCAGTGCTTTGGGAAAGAAGCGTTCAATCGCAAGACGTCCCACCGGAATAATCAAATCCGGCTGCATCATCGTGATCTCGCGTTCCATCCAGCCCTTACAATTTTCGACTTCCTCGGGCGCTGGAACGCGGTCGCCCCCACCCTTCGCTTTGCCCGGAAAGCAGCGGCACACCGCGCCCATAAACACATGCTCGCGAAATGTTTTTTCGTCCACGCCTTCCGTTTCAAACCACTTAAACAACATTTTTCCAGCAGTCCAAGCGAACGGCTTTCCAAAGCGGCCTTCGTGCGGACCGGGAGCTTGCCCACACAGGTAAATCTTCGTCATGACCGGGTGATGAGTGACCACCGGCCCGATCATGTTCGGGCATTTTTTACACGCCAAGACTTCGGCCACGTGCGCGGCGATATCTATGTGAGGTTTGCGTTTCAACGTGTTTTTTCCTCTCGCAAAGACCATTTCAAGAGCCGCGCACGTTAGTAAGCGGCATTCCCCACATTGCCGCTTACTAACGTGTGCGGCTCTTTGTTGCGAGAGACCCTTGCTTAGATCCGCGAGAGAATCAATTGAACAATATCATTGATCGAAGCTGCATTGGGAACAGCTCCGATGATGTCGCCGGATTCGCCATCGGGCACAAAGCGCTTCGTCCAATTAGGGTCAACCGTCCACACGTGATGGAGATTAATTCCGTTGACGTGATGCTGCTTGACGACGTTATCAACGCGCTCCTGATAAGGCTCGCACTGCCGTTCGCGCCACGGCTCTGGGATGGCTCCGACAACGATGATGTGAGTCGTGCCGCCGGCATTCAAGCGCGCGATCAGTGTGTCGAGTGCGCGTTCAAATGTGTGCAGCGGCGTTTGGCGGGAGACGTCACCGGTGCCTAAATTGACGACCGCAACTTTCGGTAGTTTTCGATTGGGCTGAGCCGCGACGAAGGCATCCAAATCGGCGAGCATGCGCAGCAGTGGACGATAGCGGTGCGGTCCGGCCACTTCGATCGCCTTCCATTTAATCCCCGGTTTAGCTTTCGCGAGTGCTGCGGAAAGGCCGCTGGTCGGACTGTTGTCTTGCGCGGACGGTATACCTTCAACCAGCGTGTCGCCGATGAACAGCGCTTCGCTCGCGCTGCTGACGGTGCCGAGTCGATCCAATGGTTGCAGTCGGCGGTGCGACGCGTCGTCTTCGTGTGGGACGAGGATCACAACGCGCTGCGTCTCAGTTGCACCCGTCGGCTGGAACGCAATGTCGGCTCCATTCATAACGAGTTTGCCCGGCCATGTCGGCGCTTGAGCATGCAGCAGTCGGAAGTTCTCCTGTTGGCATTCCAACCCGCCGACGTTGAGTCGGAGCGTCATTTCGGACGTGCCGGCCAGCGCCTGATTCAGATTCACCGGAAACGAGACGCGGATCTTGCGGCGTTCGCTTTCGTCAGGCGTGGCGGCTAAAGGTGCCGTGGCCGGTTGCGATGACGTCGTTGCAGTCCCAGGATTCGTCTGACTAAAATAAAGCGAGAACTCACCCATTGGGCGCGGCGACGGCGGAAGAAGTTCCCACCCAATTACGTCGCTGACGTCGAAGCGCGATTTGTGAACGATGACCGGTTTGGGCGTCAACACCGTCTCGACGTGAATGTGGCCAGTTTCATTTGGGTACAAAAATTCAGGCGTGGATTTGACGAGTAATTCAGCTTCCAAGTCCATGACTTCACGCTCGACTTGCTCCTTCAATCCGGATTTAAGCGACGGCCACAACGCGACGCGAGCGCCGCCCGCGCTGCCTTCAATTTTGAATTCAACAGGCGTTCCGGCAAGCACCCACGTTGCCACATTTGTTTGTCCAGTCTGGCCAACACATTCAACCATTCCGGCAGCATTGATGTGCAGTCGGGACATCGCTGTAGCGTTCACGGTCCGAGCGCTGACCAACACCCATTCGCGCGCAGAGCTGTCCCCTTTTTGATTCGCGACTCGCACGTGTCCCAGTGTTTCAAGATGCACAAACGGAGCCGCCACGTTCGGAGCGCTTTCGCTTCCGACCACGGTGCCGGGAAGATATTTTACGAACGCGAGCGGTGGGACGCACATCAATCCCGACGCAAACGGCGGCTGCCAATGCAAGCGAATACCAAAGCGACGCAAGTCCTGGTTCGTCCGTTTCGCGCCCACTTCAGCCGGCGGATTGGCTTCGGCGTAATACACGACGACGCGGTGAACGCCTTCAGTCAGATCGATGGTTTTGTTAAGTGCAAACGCGTCACGGTGCTCGTCCGGCATTTCACCGGCGATGACTGAGACGCCGTCGATGACCAGATGCGCCGCTCCAGGCGTGTCGATGGCGAACTTGTATTTTCCTGAAACCGGGCAGCGCAAAAAGCCCTCATACAGTGCGCAGTAGTTGGCCGGATTGTGCACGTCAGCTGTCGATTTGATCAAATCAAACACCGAGTATTTGATGCCAAAATAGGGGCATTCCGGGTCATCAATATTAGGCTGAAATCCGATGCGCGATTCGATGCCGGTGCCGTTTGGCGGAGGCGGGAGCATAGTTGCGCCTTGCTCTTCAAGCTGCTGAAATCGCTTCAACGTAAGCGGCGTTCCCGGCGCAGCTTTGAAGTCCGCCCCGGCGGAAACGCCTCTCAAATGGACCTGCATCGGCACCGGTCGAAGACTCTGAATACTGACCTCGCTGGGCACTTTACTGGCGGAGGTATAGAGACAGAATCGGCGCAAGCCCGGATAAGTAGAGAACACAATTTCCGAGTCACTGCCGCCGGGAATGGCACGGCTAAGTATAGGCTGGAGAACACCGTCTTCGCCGACCAACGCAACCGCTTCCGGACGCGCGACCGCACCTTCGCCGGTGCGTTTCAAAGGCAGGGTCACGCTGGCGAACATGGCGTCTGCATGCAGCCCAATATTGCCGGCCTCGCCAGGCGCTTCAACTTTTATGAAATAGCGTTGCGTGTAATCCGCGTATTTCCATGCTTTCAATTTTTCGGGCGCGTCCGGCGCACCTTCGCCTGCCGTTACAGAAAGCCACACAGAGAATCCGAGCACTGCGAGCGACCAACGTGCGATAAGTAAACGGCGTTTTAACATGGAATCCAATGCCTTGCGTTTGATACGAAATAAGTATGTCCAATACCGCTTAATCACGTGCGCGGCTTTTGAGTCCTTCAACCAACGTCCGGCGCTCTTACTTCTTCTGAAGCTCCATTTCCAGCTACGGGCGCATTGCTCACAGGGGATTCAGACAAAGCGGTGGCTTTGGGCTCAGTTTCAGGTGCTTCATGCGTCAATCCGTGCGTCGTCTTTTCCCAGTACCACGGGTTCGTGAACAATTGGAAGAACCCTTTCAGCGCTGCGACTGAAATCAAGATCCAATAGAAAGGCATCAGGAGCGCATACGGGAACAGCCGCCAGAGGTTGCGCTTGCCGCAGGAGATCAGTCCCATCAACACGATCAGAATGTTGCCGAAGAAAAGCATCAGCCCGATGGGGTAAAAAATCTGCGAGATCAACGACCACGTGTCGATCGCGTTCAAGCGGTCCACCATCACGGCGTACGTGAATTTGCCGCTGATGAAGCTGCCCAGCGTGTTGTACAAATGCACTCCGCTGTAGTTGCTATCGACGACATTTTCGTGCCACAATTCCCACGTCGCAAGTGTGTCGCGAACCGTCGAACTTTCGCCCCAGGGCATATTGCCAATCGAGCCGGGCAGAACCGTCGCGATTTCGTGGCGAAGCAGATACAACGCGGTCATGGCCCAGAAGACGACGTTCAGCAGCAGCATCGCAGAGAGTCCGCCGACCGTAAACCGGAAGGTCAGCGATTTCCAAACTCCCAGTTGTCCGCCGATCCCGGCACTGCGCGCTTTGAATCGGTTGGCGAGCGACACCAGTCCAGAAATCAACGCAGCGAGTCCCAACACAGGCAACAAAATTTGAATCACATTGATCGCCACGCCATGCTTATCAACCAAGTTCGGATCGCGACGAAATTGCTGAACGAAGACAAACAGATACGCACAGAAGAGCGCCATGCCAACGGCCGGAAGCCACGCGTCGCGCGTATGAACGAGATGCGATTGAAAGTACCCTTTGACCCAGCGGCTGCGCTGCCGGATCCAATTGTACGTGTCGCTGTTCGCTTCTTCCCACGTCGTCGAATCGAGAATTTCAGTCGAGCGCCCTTGCCGCGCGAGGCGAATTCCCAGATCGCAGTCTTCCGTCACGTTGAACGAATCCCAACCCCCGAGCTGCTTCAACACGTCCGTCTTGAAATGATTCGATGTCCCGCCCAACGGAATCGGCGTCCGGGCAATATGCAGCCCCGGCAAAAACAGATCGAACCACGTCGTGTATTCAAGCGTGAAGAAACCCGTCAACCAATTCTGGTCGGCGTTAAAATAATTGAGCTTCGCTTGCAGACAGACGACCGAGTCCTTCTTCTCAGCTTCAAGCTTGCGGAAAACGACGACGGCCTTTTTGAGCTGGTCAGGTTCGGGTTTGTCTTCAGCGTCAAAGATCACCAGATATTTTCCGCGCGCAGTCTCCAAGCCCCAATTGCAAGCGCGCGGCTTCGTGCGCGGCTGGCCCTTTGGAACGGACGGAGCGATCACCACTTCAACGCACGGCGGCAGCGTATGAATCACGTCTTCGATCTTCTTGCGCGTCGGAGCATCGTCTTCTTCGAGCAGCAATTTCACGTCAAGTTTATCCAGCGGATAATCGAGGCTCGTCACGGTGCGCGCGATCTTCTGCGCGATCTCGGGCTCCTTATACATCGGAACGAGGATCGTATAAATGGGCAAGTCCTCGTCCTTCAACGCAGCAAGGTCTTCGGCACTGACTTTATGTTCGCTGGTCTTGAACAGCGCGAGCAGAACGCTGATCATGCGCAACGCCACCACGCCGCCGTAGAACGCGCAGAGGGCGAACGTCAGCGCGGCGAACGCGATCTTCCAATCGAGGATGAACGCGATCAATAGCACTGCGGGACAGAGCACAAAATAAAAGAACGCCTGCCGCCGGTTGAATTGCTTCGCCGCGCATTCGTCCTTGTAACGCGTAAAGAATTCACGCGTGTGTTTGTCGGTAATTTCCTCAGCCGTAAGCTTAATGGGTCGAACCTCCGGTCACGTGGTTTCTACGGATGCACATTCTTATGTTTCGATTGCCTACTCAAATACACCCATGCGCCCCTGCGAGGACTGTGGGATTTTGAAGAAATTAAAATATTTTAAGTACCGCGACGAAACGACGGCCTCACAGTTTGACCGTGGGCGTCTTGAACGACTTAGCTCGCGCTTCATCAAGGCGGCGCATCCCTTCCATCATCAGTCCGATGGTATCGAGCACCACGGCGCCGTCGCGTTCGGCGTCCAATTCAAACACTTCGCCCGGCTCGAAACAGAATTCGCCGTCCTGCCATCCAAGCACCCGGTAAAACGCTTCTTCGCCGCGCTTTTTGCCGCAGACCGCCGAGACGACCGCACCGTTTAAGAAAATAATGAACGCCTGATCGGTCGGGTTGTGAATCACGAGCGTTCCGGTGCGGCGGCTCTGGTTCAACGTCTGAACCAAATCAGCGAGCGGGATCATCGACAGTTTGCCCAGAATGCCACGATTCAGTTCGTTTTCGACAGTCACCGCAACGGCTTTGAATTTTTCAGAGACCATCTTCGAGACGATTTGGAACAGCGCCGGGCGCTTCAACACAAGCGAGTAGAATTCTTTTTGATTGATCGCCAGTACCGTGCACTCGCCGACCGTCCGGACTTCAAAATCGGACGCCATGCCCGTCAGCAATGAAAACTCCCCGAAGAAATCACCTTCGCCGACCGACCCGATCAGCGCTTCTTCCCCGTCGCGTTTGACAACCAAACTTGCCATGCCATGCGTGAGAATCAGAAGCTGCGTGGCGACGACGCCCTGCTGCAAAAGCGATGTACCATCAGCGTACTTTTTTTCGACGCCGATGAAATGCAACTCGTCATTCATGTCCAGCGTGAGCCGCTTTAAGAAGGGCATCAATTTCTTTTTTGCTTCGCGCTCGGGTGGTTGAACGTGATCAGATTTTCGGCGCATCATCGGCGTAGTGAACATGCCGCTTTGATCAATCGGTGTCGGGACTTCCATTTTAAACGTGGCGTTGCAACCGGGCGATGAACAGGGAAACAAATCGCCAGGAAGAGGTGCGTTGGGAGCCAGCTCGCGCAGCGTCGATTGCACTTGTGGGAACACCGAACAGATCGCCTGAGCGCACAACTTCCCACCGCGCGGATTCGTGAGGTCGGTTCCCCGCAGCGCAAAGCCTTCGCCGGCTTTTATCAACGGGCATGCGCCCGGCTGGTGCACGATCAAGGTAACAGGTCGCTGCTCTTTCGACATTCATTCCCCTCAAAAACTACACTACCCTGCCGCAAACCACCGACTCTGTCAAGGCGAGTGCGGCATTCTTGAAAATTGAATTGAAAATTTCTTTTCGAAGCATCCGGTCGCTGTATTCTACGCGGTACAAAATGATTGATGGGAGTGGCGTGACGCGTGAACCGTTTGGAGCCCGATATGTCTCGAACTGAAGCCGTAAAAAAGGGTAAGGCGCTCGTCGAAGAGATTCGTTCCACGTCGATTCCAAAAGGCCGCGCTGGAATTTGGTGGCTGGGACAAGCAACGTTCTGCTTCAAATTCGGCGAGACGATTGTCTATGTCGATCCGTTTTATCGCGCGGAACATCATCCACTGCGAACGCTGGCGGAGTCGCCGCTGTATGCCTCTGAATTTTCGAACGCCTCCATTATCTGCTGCACGCACGAACACATCGACCACCTCGACCCCGAGACCATGCCCGGCGCAATCAAAGCCTCGCCGCACGCGAAAGTGGTTCTGCCGAAATGGACGGTCGAACAAGCCGTCGAAATGGGCATCCCCCGCGAGCGCATGGTGATGATGCGCGGCGACGATGCCGTTGAATTACATGGCGTAAAAATCCATGCGATTCCCACCGCGCATGAGACGCTTGATTACGATTCGCACTTAGGCCACCGCTATCTCGGATACGTGTTCGAAGCAAATGGCGTCAAGATTTACCACACCGGCGACGTGCAGCCTTATCCGGGTTGGTACGAGCGCGTAAAAACGTTCGAACCCTACGACGCGGTGTTTCTGCCGATCAGTGCCGTCGATAATTTGCATTGGAGCCAGGCCGTTTATTTCTGTGCGCTACATCGTCCCAAAATCGCCGCTCCGATGCACTACGGGATGGTCCCGAATTATACGGAAGACCCGGCGAAATTCACCGACGCCATTGGACGCAATTGCCCGGAACAGAAGACGCGCGTGATGAAGATCGGCGAATTCTGGTTGGTGTAAAACGATTGAAACTTTGACGGCCTAGTAAGTCCGTTCTCCTTTTTTCTTCTGGCATTTTTGACATGAATGCACTGTCCCCGTCCGCTTCGAATCTATCTCATGCCATCGCGCTTTTAAAAGCGGGCGAGGTTGTCGCGTTGCCGACGGAGACGGTCTACGGGCTGGGAGCGGACGCGTCGAATCCAGCTGCGGTCGCGAAGATTTTTGAACTCAAAGGCCGCCCGCTCACGCATCCGCTGATTGTTCATCTCGCCAACGCAGAAACCATTCAGGACTGGGCACGCGACATTCCGGACGTGGCGTGGGCTTTGGCCGAAGAGTTTTGGCCGGGGCCGCTGACACTGATTTTAAAACGAAGCTCACGGGCAATTGACGCGGTGACCGGCGGCTTCGACACCGTAGGCCTTCGCGTCCCGGCACATCCGGTGGCACTGGCGTTGCTGCACGGATTCGGCGGCGGCGTGGCCGCTCCATCAGCGAACAAATTCGGAGCTGTCAGCCCGACGACGGCGCAACATGTCTTCGATGAATTCGGTACGTCGCTTAAGGCGATTGTGGACGGCGGGCCGTGTGGTGTCGGAGTAGAATCGACGATCCTCGATTTAAGTTCCGGAACCCCCGCGCTGCTCCGCCCCGGCGGAATTACGCGCGAGGAATTGGAAGAGGTATTGCGCGTTTCGATCCCGATAAATCATAGCGGAAGTGTGCGCAGCCCTGGACAAATGGCCTCGCATTACGCGCCGCGCGCGCAAGTCATACTCGTGGCTCAACACGAAGCCTCTGCACACGAATCGGCGTTGCAAGCGGCTGGAAAAAAAGTGATGGTCCTGAACGGTTTCGTCAACGCAGGCAACTCACAAGCCTTCGCGCGCAATCTGTATTCAGCCCTGCGCGAGGCCGATGTTCGCGGCGCAGATGTATTGCTCGCAACACTTCCGGACGAACGTGGCTTGGGCCTAGCAATCGCTGACCGTCTCAAAAAAGCCGCAGGCCCGCGATGAATCGATTCACGAGCGCGCTCATTATCAAAAGTCAATTTTGACTCCCACGCCTTCGCGGGTTATACTTAATACATGGCCCTCGAACCCGAACAACTTTTGCAACGAGCCATAGATGCCGGAGCCTTGGACGGTCCTAAAGGGCAGGCTGCTCTGGCGGTCTATTCGCGATTACGCGACATGGGCGCGGAATTCAGCTTTGGCGATTTTCTGGTCGAGCGCGGCATGCTCCCGCAAATGGCCGTCACAGCCTTTGAAAGCGAGTCCGGCGAATCGTTCGGGACGGTCGATACGCTCGGCGATTTTCAACTGATTGAATTGCTGGGCGAAGGCGAAAACGGAGCCGTGTACCGCGCGACACAGCTCTCATTGGATCGCGATGTTGCCGTCAAAATTCTCAA
>Ga0194061_1001637_pt1 | contig 12826 bp, 11 predicted proteins | sample SepL2221m_MetaG_FD_163423 | JGI IMG/M metagenome (GOLD analysis project Ga0194061, IMG submission 163423) | Anoxic zone freshwater microbial communities from boreal shield lake in IISD Experimental Lakes Area, Ontario, Canada - Sep2016-L224-21m | ecosystem: Environmental > Aquatic > Freshwater >...
GTGTTGTGATTCCACAAGCGATCAAAGTTATTGATCAGGCGGGTTGGATGAAGATCAATGCGGCAGAGGTTGCGGCTGGAGAAGCGACAGGAAAGCCTCGCCTCAAAGAGGTCGATATTGCAAAACTTATTTCTCTTGCCGAATAACGTACCTAGAGCCTGCCGCCAAAGCTAAGCCCAACGCGGCCGGAACCAGCATTGCCCAGCGCAGCGTTATTACCTCAGATATATAACCCATAATCGGTGGGCCTACAACAAAGCCAAAGTACGAGATTCCAGAGACCGTCGCGACCGCTTCTGACGGTGCGATCGTTCCTGCATACTTATTAATTGCGATTGTGCCGGTCTCGCTATAAATCATAGGAATGACGATGCACATTCCCATTCCCAGGAAAGTCCAGCCAAAGATTTCGCCACCAATTCCACCTATAAACAGGCCAATGCTCAAACCGATGCCCGCAATTAATCCACCGAAGAAGAGCAGCTGCCCCGGACCGAACTTATGAGCCAATCGGTCTCCCAAGAAGCGACCCGTCACCATTGTGATCGAGAAACAGATAAAGGGAAGCGTTCCGACAAATGGAGAGGTATGGAAAGTTGTGCGGGCGAGCACTCCGCCCCAATCGCCAGCCGATCCTTCACCAATTGAAGCTGACATTCCAAGAAATCCCAATACCCAAAAGATAGTTGGTCTCTTTGGCCGCTTATGTTTACGAGGTTCTTGCTGATCACTCGACGCTGGCAAGAAACCTGACTTCATGTAAAGCAGCACTACTATAAATAGAACTGCCACTAAAGACTCCTGAATGATCTCTTTGACATGGAACTGGGCCATCACTCCACCGCAAGCACTACCCGCCAGCGCACCGAGTGAATACAAGGCATGAAAAGTACTCATCACCCGACGCTTAAATCGTTGCTCCAATGTGACCGCATGGGTATTCATCGCAACATCTTGAAAAGCGATGGCAAATCCAAAGAGATAGAGCGCGATGCAGAATGAGATGTAATTGAAGGTAAGACCAATTAAAGGCATAGAGATGATCACCGCAATAGATCCAAGGATTGTGACATAAGCGCTGCCATGTTTTGCGGCCCATCGACCGCCAGGACCCAGTGCCGAGAGCACTCCAGCGGCAAGCAAGAAGAGGGCAGTCCCCAGGGCGCCATTACTGATTTTTAGGTGGAATTTGTAGTCCGGTAACTGCGAAACCAGGATTCCAACAGCGAAGCCATTCATCATGAAAGCCAGAGTTGTTGATATGCGGGCTCTTAATAATTCACTCTGTGGCACCGCTAGATTCTACGGAGTTTGCCCTATTTACATACGAAATCCGCTGGTTTTGGGCTCACGCCCCACAACGGGTAGTATTCACACTCGAAGGCCGGCGCTTGTAGCTCAACGGATAGAGCATCTGACTACGGATCAGAAGGTTAGGGGTTCGAATCCCTTCAAGCGCACAATGTGATGTGTCGGGACATCGTTGACAGATGTGGCGAGAGATAGTTGACACTTCACTTCGGCTTTCTAGATCGCTTCGTCATTTCATCTACCAAAATGTTTGTCCAGTAAGTTCTGTTCGGTTCGATTACGTGTTTTGAAAGCACTTCTCCACTCTTCTTTTCCACGACCGATACTTTGTAGTGATCAACGATGACATAGACCTTCCTGAACTTATTTTCAACGCCCACCCCAAGGTGATGCATCTTGCCGGCTCTTCGAAGCGAAAGTTTTCCAAATTGATCAACGCCGATATGCCGGACTCGATAGTGCTCCTTGTCTTTAGCTGCTTCAGGAGTGGCCCTCACCGTTGCTTCATATGGACTCTGTGGAGTTCGCATCTCTAGCGCTTTATGCGGTCTGCGAGTGTTGTAGATGGCTCGGAATTCATCGAGTTGGCGTTGTAACTCTTTAAGATCATTTGCAGCTTCTTGTCCTACTAGCCACTTCTTAAGAGTTTGATGGAACCGTTGTATCTTGCCTTGGGTCTCTGGATGTCTAGGAGAGCCATCCAACAACTCCGGTGCTGATTGAAATCGGGGCAACAATAAGTAGGCCCCGGAAGTACCATTTACGGAAAGTTGTCACGCAGTTAGCCCTCTTTCAAAGTATTAATTCTTGATCCGTTCATTGGCCCTCGGGAGTTAGCGGACTTGCTGTCTTTCGGCTCAAACCGAAAGCAACTCCCATACCAACAGCAGTCAAGAAGATCATCCCAACGATAAAAACCATCAGCGGTGTATTTCCACCATTACTTCCTACATACGCTCCCCATCCCGAAAGGGCGGTAATCAATCTGCTGAAGCAGGGACGGCCATTAGGGGTTTGTTCTTCAGCGTTAGGTTCTTACTAACTCAGAGCTCCTTCTCTCTTTTCTTTTTAAGCCTATGATCGCCCCCTCTTGGCAATATTGACCAGATATCCAAGTCTGTTGGCAACGGACGGAGTATCGCTGCTCCTGGTAGTCAGACGGATACCCCCTTAATTAAGTAAAGAATTCTTCTGATTTCTTGCTTTTCATTCAGTTTTGCTAACACTTTGCTTACAGGCGGTTTATTCAACAGCCTTTGCGAACACAAGCGAGACATTGATTGCGTGGTCTGCGTCTATGTGAGCGCAAGGCTGATGTTAATTAATGTGAAAAATTAACAAAATACTGTTGTTTTTTGTGAATTAGGGGAATAACCTCTGGGGATGGGTTCAGACCTGCGCAGAGCCAGAATCTTGGCAAAGCTTAATTCGGCTGGGCAGGCGAGCATCTCTGACTTAGCTGCGGAGTTCCATCTCTCTGAAATGACGATTCGACGAGATCTTGAAGCTCTCGAATTCGGTGGCCATGCCAGAAGAGTCCGCGGTGGTGCAATTGCAGCTCAGAGTCGCTCCTATGAACCTCCAATTATCCTGAGGGCAAATCAAGAGCATGAAGCAAAAATGCGAATTGGAAGAGCCGCCGCCGAACTTCTCGCTGATGGGGAGACCGCAATAATTGATGTTGGGACTACAACGCTAGAAATGGCCAAAGCCATCAATCCCAAACTCATTCTCACCGTAATTACAAGTTCTCTCCGAATTGCCACTGAACTCACTAGCAAGCCACAAGTCAGAACAATTGTGACGGGCGGCGTTGTTCGAAAAGGCGAATTGAGTTTGATCGGCGCCAGGGCAGAAGGATCATTTTCGGATTTGAACTGCGATTCAGTTTTTCTAGGGGTGGCAGGAATTTCTGCGACTAAGGGGCTAACCGAGTACAACCTTGAAGATACTCGCGTGAAGCAAGAAGCTATTAAAGCTGCAAGTCGAGTCATTGTTCTTGCAGATGCTTCAAAAATTGGAAAAATTGCATTTGCATCTGTTGCTGCCTTAAAACAGGTAGACATCCTCGTCACAAATGCAGCGCCGTCAAATGAGGAAATAAAGAAGTTTAAACGTCTAGGAATCGATGTAATCCATGTTGAACCAATCGCTCAGGAAGGTAAGTAATGTCCCGCTTCAAGAAAATATTTCCGTCCGTCAATAAACCGTTGATTGCCATGGCGCATGTTCCCCCACTGCCTGGTACGCCCCTTTACGATGCGGCCGCCGGAATACAAGGTCTTATTGATCACGTGAAGCGCGATACAGAACAACTTCTTAAGGCAGGGTTTGATGCAATTCTCTTCTGCAACGAGGGGGACCGTCCATACCAACTCAATGCAGGTCTTGAAGCGTCGGCAGTAATGACTCGAGTCGTTACTGAATGCAAACCTAGCGACATTCCTTTCGGAGTTGATTTTCTATGGGATGAGCAATGTGCAATGGCAATCGCGATTGGAAGCAGCGCATTCTTTATGAGAGAAGTGATCACTGGAACGTGGGAGTCAGATATGGGCTTATGGCAACCTGATGCCGCTACCCTATTGAGAAATCGCCGTGCTTTTGGCCGCGATGACTTGGCAATTTTTGCAAATATCACTCCTGAATTTGCTTCAAACATTGGTCAGCGCACGCCAGCCCAAATGGCTAAATCCACATTAGTCTCAAGTTTGCCTGACGTTATTTTGGTTTCTGGCCCAATGGCAGGAAGTGAGCCAGATGTTCGCACTGTTGCAGACGTTCGTGAAGCCGTCGATAAAGATGTTCCGGTTCTTCTCAATACAGGTGCTAAGTCGGGAACGATCAAAGAATTCTTTAAATACGCCGACGGTTGCATTGTTGGAAGTGACCTCAAGCGCGATGGTTACACATGGAATGAAGTTGATCCAGAGCGAGCTAAGCGATTTATAGATGCGGCTCGAAGTGCCTAAAACAAAATTTGGACTTCTCCTTGGAGTGGACTTAGGTTCATCTGGGTTGAAGGCCGTCTTGTTGGATCCCGAACATGGGATTCAAGCAGTGTCCTCTCAACCACTCGAACTGTTCAGTGACAAGCCTGGTTGGTCTGAGGCTGATCCAAATGAATGGTGGAAGGCGTTGTGTGCTGCGGTCGTTGAATTAATCAGAGAAGCAGAGTGTTCTGCCTCTGCAATTAGCGCGGTTGCAATTTCAGGAATGGTTCCAGCAGTTGTTATTACAGATGAAAACGGAAATTCATTAAGAAGGGCGATGCTTCAAAATGATGCGCGAGCAACGCTTGAAATTAAATCACTTGCACAGAGTTTAGAAGGTTTTGATTTCTTATCACTTACCGGCTCCCAACTTACGCAACAATCAGTAGCGCCTACGGCTTTGTGGTTATCGCATAACGAACCAGATAATTGGAATCGGACGAAAATGATTATGGGTTCCTACGATTGGATGGCTACAAAACTTGGAGCCAAACCTCATGTGGAACTCAATTGGGCAATTGAAAGCGGACTTTACGGATGGGACAAAAATCCTCTTGCGCCGATAATTGAGGCAACTCAAATTTCTTGGCCTCCGCTTTTGCAACCTGAGAGATCTGGAACTTTAGTTGGGACGATTAATTCGCAAGCAGCCAAAGAAACAGGACTCGCGGCAGGCACCGAAATTTATGTAGGTGGAGCCGACCACGTACTTTCCGCATTTGGCGCTGGGCTCATGACGCACGGGGATTGCCTGGTAAAACTTGGCGGAGCGGGTGACATTCTCGCGGTCAGTGATGAATTCTTCATCGATCCAAGACTTTATCTAGATTCACATCCAATTGAAGGTAAGTGGCTACCTAATGGATGCATGGCGACTAGTGGCTCGATTCTACGTTGGGAGCAGCACCTTTTAGGTGACGTCGATATTCAATTATTGGATATGGAAGCTGCAACCAGCAAGCCTGGCAACCTTTTGGCGCTTCCCTATTTTCTTGGCGAAAAGTCGCCGCTCCATGATCCAGATTTGAGAGGTGTTATCGCCGGTCTTCACCTTGGAACTACGCGCGCAGACTTGCACCGTGCCTTCTTAGAAGCCATCGCATTTGGTTTCAAGCAACATTTTGATGTCTTCGCCGAAGGCGGACTAGTAATCACAAATTGCACCGTCACAAATGGTGGCTCTAAATCCAGGTTGTGGCGCGAAATTCTTGCCGATGTATTAGGACGAAACTTGACATCAATTATCAACCACCCTGGCGCTTCTTTCGGAGCCGCAGTGGCCGCCGGCGTTGGAAATGGCTCGATCCTGGATTGGAATTTTGTGAAGGGGGCACTTGAGGAAGGGGAGATTATTTCTCCAAATTCAGCGCATGAAGCTCTCTATCTAGATCGTTATGAAATGTACAAAGAGCTTCACCTTTCAACCATGGAAATTTCTCACAAACTTGCTCGAACGAGATAAGGATGGAATCAATGAAAAAGCAAATAGCAGTTGTTACCGGGGCAGGATCTGGAATCGGTGCTGCCACGGCGCGAGAGCTTTGCGCTAGAGGTTTTTATGTTGTAGTCACCGACATTAATCTGGAAAGCGCGGAAAAAGTTGCGAAGGAGATAGTTGATGCAGAGGCGGCGATGATTGATGTGACAAGCGCTGAGTCATCAACAAATCTGGTAAAAAACATTGTGGCAAAGCATGGCCGCATAGATGTCTGGGTTTCAAATGCAGGAATCTCGAAGATGCAAAAATTCATCGATATCTCCCCCGAAGATATGAGACGCACTTTTGAAGTCAATACATATGGAATCTTTCTATGTGGACAAGCAGTAGCGCGCTCCATGATTGAGCTTGGCGTTAAAGGCCGCATCATCAATACGGCTTCAATGGCTGCCAAGCAAGGAAGAGTCCCTTTTCTTGCAGATTATGTAGCAAGCAAATTTGCAGTTCTTGGTCTGACTCAATCAATGGCTTTTGAACTTGCTTCCCACGGAATTCTCGTTAACTGTGTCTGCCCAGGTTTTGTTGCGACTCCAATGCAGGATCGAGAGTTAGCGTGGGAAGCGGAACTTCGTGGTAGTGATCCAGAAAGTGTTAAGAAACTATGGATCAATGACACGCCATTAGCTCGTTTAGAGACTGCAGAAGATGTTGCCAGAGTTATCGCTTTCTTGGCGGGCAGCGACTCAAGCTTTATTACCGGAGAAGCCATCTCCGTTAATGGTGGTGCATACATGGATTGATGTACTTAGCGAAAACAAAACTCAACATCGCCATAACTCTTAGCGGAAAATTCCGACTAAGCCCAAACTAAGCAATAAGACTAATTTCTACTCAAATTTCTCAATGTAGAGGAGTACAAATGCCGTTCAATGACAATCAAGATATACAGGAAGATAAGGCGCTCAGCGCTTTTGGGTATAAGGAAGAGTTGCAGCGAACAATGGGTGGTTTCTCATCCTTCGCTTTAGCTTTCTCCATGATTAGCGTTACAACAACTGTATTTACCCTCTTCGCGCAACCATTTCAGACAATTGGTGGAATCGCGATCTGGCTCTGGTTACCTGTTATTGCAGGAACCTTATTGCTCGCTTCAGTCTATGGTCATCTGGCTGTTCGACTACCAATTACTGGGTATGCCTACCATTGGGCATCTCGCCTCACGAATCCAACATTCGGTTGGTTCACTGGGTGGAATGCACTCCTATGTCAGTTTGTAGGATCCGCTGGTATCGCCGTTGCCCTCGCTACAGTGTTCGCACCTGATTTTTGGCATAATCCAACACATTCCAACGTCATCATGTTGTCGGGAATTGGAATTGTTTTCGCAGTAGTCGTAAACATAATTTCAATCAAACTTACCGCTCGTATTAACAACGGTGGAGCTGCTGTTGAACTAGTCGGAACTATCGGTCTCACAACAATTCTCGGTATCGGTCTTGCATTCTTCGCTCAAAAGCAGGGCGCAAGCATTCTCTTCCAACACGGTTCATCAACTGGTGGAAAGATAAATATCACTGCAATCGCAACTGCCCTCCTTCTTCCGATCTGGACAATTGCTGGGTGGGAAGGTTCAGCCGACCTTGCAGAAGAAACGCATGACCCTCGCAAAGTTGCTCCTCAAGCGATGAAGCGTTCGGTTATTGTTTCAGGACTTGCTGGACTTGGCGTATTCGCAATTTTCGCGATGGCTATCCCAGGCAAAATTGGCGACACTGTAAATTCAACGTCATCGAATCCAATGATCTCAATTTTTAAGGCTCATTTTGGACAAACTGGCGGATTCTTGTTGCAGGTAGTCTGCTTCGTTTCAATGTTCTCGTGCTTGCTTGCTAACGTGACAGTTGCAACTCGTACTTGTTACTCATTGTCACGTGACAACATGCTTCCTTTCTCAAAGGTCTTCTCAAAGGTTAACCCAAAGACCAAGACTCCTATCGCTGCAGTAGTTCTCGTCGGCGCTTTTGCGATAGGCGTCACATTTCTTTCTTCAGGAATTGCTTCACAAGTACTCGGAATCGTTAGCGTAGTTCTTTACATTACGTATGGTTCGGTTCTTGTGGCAACCGTTGTAGGCTCTAAGAATAATAGGATCCCAAGTGCGCCAGCTAACTACTACGACATGGGCAAGAAACTTGTTCCACTTAGCATGGTAGGAATCGGCTGGGCCATCGTTGTGGTTCTTTGCATGACATTGCCTGCAGGCAGCCACGTAGTGGCTAAAATGACAATCTACTTCGAACTCGCAGCTGCGGTTTGGTACTTCGTAGCTCTTCGAAGCAGACTAAAGAATGGAACAGCAGGACCGTTTCGCACCAATAAGTAGGTAAAATTACCTAGATAAAGTGAAAACCCCCGCTTCGCGTATTAGACGAAGCGGGGTTTTTTAATCTGGTGGCTGGTGAAGGATTTGAACTTTCGAAGGCAGAGCCGGGGGATTTACAGGCACTTCCGGGTACCGCAATCTAGAAATTGAGCGTAAAACCGAACGGTCAGAGACCACCTGAAACAGTAAGAAACAGGTGGTACACGACTACGGATCAGAAGGTTAGGGGTTCGAATCCCTTCAAGCGCACTTTTTCATATTTGTTGGGCGAACTCCCAAAGGTGACCATTTGGGTCGGCAAATAAGATTGTTCTAACTCCCCAAGATCGATCGATAGGTCCGTTAATGAGGGAAATTCCGAGTGAAGACAATCTTTCAGTCTGAGAATCCACATCGCTCACTTGAATAGTGAATTGGAATCTGGACCCACTTTCTTTGGTAGCCACAGTTGCCGGATTTATCAGCGCGGGAGCCTCTCTTTGTTCTAAGAGGTTTATTAGGGTCTCTCCAAATTGAAATACAACAGAATTCGCATCATCAAATACTGGAGATTTATCAAACGCCTTTTCATAAAATCTCTTCGAATCCGCGATGTCCGCTACAAAGAGAGTCGTGGCAAAAATCTTTTCTGTAAAATCCATATTTAAATCGTATTCAAACCTTTAGTTTTGTCAATCAGAGTTACTACATCTTGGCTCGAAATCTCGATACCTACTTGACTTATTACCTCAGCGAACTGGCAGGTCTCCACATTGTCGTGACCGTGTGACCCGATGGGATGGTGAAGCTACCGTGGGGGCGAAAGCCAACACTCATGTAACGCTGGTTGTTAGCCGGATTGGTCGACTCGAGGTAGGCCGGTGCTCCCAGAGCATCGATGCGTTCGAGATTCTCGCGCAAGAGAGCCATGCCCGAACCCTGACCGCGGTGATCCTTGTGTGTGCCAAGCAAACTCAAGTAGTAGTGCGGTTCGCTTGGGCGAGATTCTGCGAAGAGCTCGAGGATCGCGAGGATATTGTCAGCAATTTGCTGATCCGCAATCGCGACAAGGAATCTTTCGAAAGATTTTTCCTCTTCAGCTGTGAATTCATCACTTCCAGGCGGTAGCCACGTTGCCGCAGATTGACCTCGCTCAGTGACGAAGGTCCAGGGATGCCGGAGCGCTGAGGTAACAAATTGGCGCCAAAACGCATCCGCTTGTGTGGCTCGACGTGTGACATCTGGAAAAACGGGACCCCATAACGGATCCTCAAAGAAAGCTGAAGTAAAGATTTCGATGATTTCATCGATATCCGATGGCGTCGCCACTCGAACAGAACTTACCGCGCTTCCGAGGTTCGGATTTACTGTTTGTTCATCGTTGATATGACTTGAATCGTCAGCAACCATCTGGAGACTCTAATGAACTAATCGTTGGACGCGCAATCCAGAATTCTGACTATTTGAGTTCGTCTCATGAGAAACTTGAGCATGAAATCAGGTAAGGAAACCATCTATTTTGACAACGGTAATGTTAAACAGTCAAGGTCTCACAAAGATGGAGAAATGCATGGCCTTTGGAAGTTCTTTCCCAAGTGCGAGGGCGCCTTGGCGCTGACTCTAACTCTCTGCATAGTGCAGAACCTGGTCTTGGTTAACACGGCACAAGCTAGCTACCTAAGCGATTCTAAGAACACCCGTATCGAACTTGAAGTGCTTAAACAAGTAGTGAGTTCGGTTCGTGTGACTGGCAAAGTAACTCTCTCCCCAGTTTGTCCTGTGGTGCGTTTTCCGCCGGATCCAGCATGTGCTCCGCGGCCCTATAAAACGACGCTGCAAATTAAACGATCAGTAGGTGGAGCAATTTATAAAACCATCACCACCAACGCGCTGGGCACATTCGCGATTGCCTTGGTGCCTGGGCGTTTCATTCTTCAAGTGAAAAGGGGAACTAATGCACCCATCTACCCACGGTGTGCCCCGCTAGATTTTGTAGTGACAGCAAAGAAACCGCTCCACCTGGAGATGAGTTGCGATACCGGAATCAGATAGTCACAATAGTTGCAATCCATCGAGGAGACGATTCACATCTTCGAGGGTGCTGTAAGGAGCGAGTCCAACGCGGACGGCTCCGGTGTCACCAAGTCCGAGAGCCCTAGAAACTTCGAGCGCATAGAAGTTGCCGGCAGGGGCATTTACCTTCAGATCAGCCAAGTGCTTGTAAACCTCTGCTCCTTGGTAACCCTCCAAGTTGAAGTAAACAGTAGGTGTTCGCTTCTTGGCATGTCCATATGTGGTGGCTCTAGGAAGTGCTTGTATACCGAACTCCATTACTGCAAAGAGTTCCTCTTCATATCTTTCTAATTCGCGCACCGAGTGCAGAATTCTTTCGCGGCGAGTCGCTTGGTCACTTTCGACCATATCTGCAATGTAATCAATGGCTGCTGTAGCACCCGCCATAAGTTCGTAGGGGAGCGTTCCAAACTCGAATCGCTCTGGAACCGCACTGGTAGCGGGCAATAACTTGTCATTGTTTAAAGTCTTGAGCAATTGCGGATCAACTGCCAGCGCTGCGCAGTGTGGCCCAAATAATTTGTAGAAGGAAAATCCGAAGAAATCCGCGCCAATTTCTTGTACATCAATTGATGTGTGTGGTGTTAAGTGCACTCCATCGACATAGAGCAGCGCTCCTGCTTTATGGACCGCTGCCGATATCGCTTTGATATCGGGTCTTGTTCCTAAGGTGTTACCTGCGCCGGTGACGGCGACTAGGCGAGTCTTTGCACTGAGTAATTCCGAGACAGCCGATGTGGGCAGTTCTCCGGTTTCGGGATCGATTTTCGCCCAACGCACTATTGCGCCTACTGACTCAGCCGCCTGCACCCAGGGGCGAATGTTTGAATCGTGATCAAGGTTTGTGACGATAATTTCATCGTCTGCACTCCATGTCTTAGCTAAGGTCCGAGAGAAGTCATAAGTAATTTGGGTCCAACTGCGTCCATAAACTACGCCACCTGGATCAGCGTTAATTAAATCCGCGACCGCCTGGCGAAAATTGATGACTATCTCTTCAGCGTTGCGCTCAGATTCGGTCACAACGTTACGGTTGGAAATCGGTTTTGTTATTGCATCAGATATTGCCCTGCCAACCCGAGATGGAACCTGACTTCCTCCGGGGCCATCAAAGAAGGCTAAACCTGCATTTAGCGCTGGGAAATCTGCCCGAATTCTATTAACGTCGTAAGTCATATAGGTCATTGAAGTCGCTCTGATGAGTTTAAGCAAGGTATCTGTAGTAATTTCAAGATTGATCGTTCACAATTTGGTATGAGCGAAATGACGGAGCAGACTAATAAGATCGCAAAACTCTTCGATCTCATTTCGGATTCATATGACAGGGCGGGAGTGGATTTCTTTCGGCCCATTGCGGCTGGTTTATCAGAAGCTCTGAGCCCGTTGCCGGGTGAATCTTGGCTAGATATTGGGTGCGGCCGAGGTGCAGTGGCAGAACATGCATCTGCCAAGCTCGGTGATAAGGGGATGATCTCCTGCTTCGACATATCAGCGAGAATGATTGAGAATGCTCAATCCATGGTGAAGCAGAAGAATCTTTCAAATGTGAAACTCTTTGTTGATGACGCGCAATCCCCAACTAAAATTGAGGGGCGGTTCGATGCAATTTCATCCTGCCTCGTTCTCTTCTTCCTTCCCGATCCTCTGGAAGCGTTGCGAAATTGGCGAAAGTACTTAGTGAGTTCTGGACGAATAGGCGTAACCACCTTTGGCGTAAATGACCCAGGTTGGCAGGAGATCGATCAACTCTTCGATCAATATTTGCCAGCGAGCACGCTGGATGCTCGCGCAAGTGGTATCAGGGGACCTTTTGCCAGCGATAAAGGGATGGAGGCTTTGCTGACAAAGGCGGGCTACCACGAGGTAAGAACTGTAAAGCAGATGCTGCCGGTGAAATTTCAGAACTTCGATAAATGGTACGAGTTCTCCTGGTCGACAGGTCAGAGAGGAATGTGGCTACAAGTACCCGAGGGAGAGAGGGCCGAATTACGTAGCGCAGCCGAAGCAATTCTGGCTAAGCATATGCAAGAGGACGGTTCAATTACTTTTTATCAAGAGATCAGACATACCCTTGCTCATCTTGATCCACGCGCTTAGCTCGTTTTAAGGAATAGATACTGCCAATAACGAAAAATATTCCGGAGGTTAATAATCCCAGGGCTGCTCCCAAGGAACCGCCAAGAGTATCTCCAACGAATTCTCCAGTGCCTACGGTGATAGCGGCGATGCCTCCCACCAGCAACGGCCACTCTGGTGAACGTGAATAGAGCCAACTGGCTACCACTGCAATTGAAATACAAATTAGGTAAGTGAGAAAACGGAGAGTTCCACCGTAAAGCATTTGCCCGCTGACAAATAGCATTGCCATTGCCACAGCGTCACCGAATGCCCTATTAAAGAAGTTGTTGTTGGCGAGGTACAACCAAACAGCACCAATGATCCCCAGGATCAACGAAATAATTATGGAATTGTTAATCATGTGAGGGAATAGTGAATTTCCCCCAGAGAAGGCAAATGCAATCGAAAAGCCAGCCAAACTCAGTTCCCCGAGAATTGTCCGATACAAGATATAGGCGAAATAGGTGACGAGCCAGCCAACAAGTAAGGCGAGCGTTACTAACTCATTGCTATTTGATCTGACAACGATGA